>ERZ894232.517-NODE-517-length-50528-cov-17.841242_pt1 | contig 50528 bp, 50 predicted proteins | sample MGYA00380296_ERZ894232 | MGnify/ENA primary metagenome ERZ894232 (study PRJEB32331, sample SAMN06328433) | human gut metagenome | biome: human gut microbiome; feature: stool | host: Homo sapiens | collected 2014-08-14 ...
CCGGCTGTCTCTCGGCTACCCGGTGTAGGATGTACAGGAAAACGTCCGCAGTCCCAAACGCTAAATAAGTGTACGTTTTGGGGAAGGTTTTGATGCTTTTGGCCGAGTGCGGCCCCTTACGCGCGGCGATTGATGAAGAAATCCGCCATGGAAACGAGCAGCTCGGCCGCCTCGGTGGTAATGACGCCGCGCTCGGCGAGCTCGCGGGCGCGCTTTTGGGCTTCAGCGGTCTTTCCGGCGGCGAGTTCGCGACACTTATCAATGCCGCCGCCCAGCTCGATGAGCTCGACGGCCCGCGCGAGCCGAGAGGTATCGGCCGTGCCGGATTCGAGCAGCTCGACAAGCTCCGAGCGCTCCGCGCCGCCAAGATGCTCGAGCGCCCACACTACTGCGAGGGTGCGCTTGCCCTCCGTGATGTCGCTGCGGAAGTCCTTGCCCTGTGCGTCGGCATCGCCCACCAGGTTCAGCAGGTCGTCTTGCAGTTGGAAGGCGAGTCCCGCGGGCAGGCCGACCTCGATGAGGCCGCGCACCGCGTCGGGCTCGGCGCCGGCGGCGAGCGCTCCTGCGTACAGGGGGCTGGCCACGGTGTACCAGGCTGTCTTGCCGTCGATCATGTAGAGGTAATCATCGCTCGTGACGTCCCAACGGCCGTCGCGCGCCCAGCCGAGGTCGAGCGCCTGGCCCTCGAGCGTGTGGCGTTCCATGCGAACGAGCTCTTCGAGCACGAGCAGTCGGCGCTCCGCGGGGAGCGACCCATCGGCGAGCACGATCTCGAACACGCGGGTGAGGGCGAGATCGCCGGCATTGATGGCGAGACCGAGCCCCTCGGTGCGGTACAGGCACGGCTCGCCGCGGCGCAGCTCACTCGCGTCAGCGATGTCGTCGTGGATGAGGGCGGCGCTTTGGAACAGCTCGATGGCGACGCCGCACGAGAGCGCTTGATCGGCGCAGCCGCCTACGGCCTCGGCTCCGAGCAGTGCCAGCACGGGGCGCACGCGCTTCCCGCCGCCCGCGGTGAAGTGCGCAAGCGGGGCGTACAGGTAGCGGTCGAGGTCCTCCGTGGGCGCGCCCTCATGGCTCATCGCCACGGCGTCGGCCTCATGCAGGGCGCGCTCGATCAGCGGGAGCCTGTCTTTCAGATACGCGACGAAGCTCTCGCCCGCGTGTCCGGTCATATCGCTCATGTGCAGCCCTTTCCATGGGAGCTCTCTCTCGGACAATGCTAGCAAAACGGGGCGGTCGAGACCGCCCCGCACGGGATTCCTATGGTTGCGTGTGACGTCACATCCGTTCGATCGATGTCGAGGCGGGATGGGCCGTCGCGCCTCGAATGGCCGCGTTTTAGCCCTCGTAGCCGTTGGGGTTGTGAGACTGCCAGTTCCAGGCATCGCGGCACATGTCGTCGATGCCGTACTGAGCCTCCCAACCCATGAGGTCGCGGGCCTTGGAGCAGTCGGCGTAGTTCTCGGCCACATCGCCCGGACGGCGCGGGTCGATGACGTAGGGGACCTCGTGCCCGCAGGCGGCGGAGAAGGCGCGGATGATCTCGAGCACGGAGGTGCCGCGGCCGGTGCCCAGGTTGAAGACCTCGACGCCCTCGCGGCCGTTCATCCACGCGAGCGCGGCGGCGTGGCCGGAGGCGAGGTCGACCACGTGGATGTAGTCGCGCACACCGGTGCCGTCGGGCGTGGGGTAGTCGTCGCCGAACACGTGCACGGCCTCGCGCTTGCCGATGGCGGTCTGTGCCACGTAGGGCAGCAGGTTGTTGGGGATGCCCTTGGGGTCCTCGCCCATGAGGCCGCTCGCGTGCGCGCCGATGGGGTTGAAGTAGCGCAGCAGCACGACGTTCCACTCGGGATCCGCGGTGTGGAGGTCGGTGAGCATCTGCTCGATCATCCACTTGGTCCAGCCATACGGGTTGGTGGCGGGCTTCTTGGGGCTCTCCTCGGTGAGCGGCAGACTGTCGGGGTCGCCGTACACGGTGGCGGAGCTGGAGAAGATGATGGACTTGCAGCCGTGCTCGCGCATGACGTCGACGAGGGTGAGGGTGTTGCCGATGTTGTTGGAGTAGTACTCGATGGGCTTGGACACCGACTCGCCCACGGCCTTGAAGCCGGCGAAGTGGATCACGCGGTCGATGTGGTGCTTGGAGAACACGTCCTCGAGCGCGGCGCGGTCGTTGACGTCGGCAACGTACATGGTGAGGTTCTTGGCTGCCTCGGGGCCGACGATGGTTTTGATGCGGTCTTCGACCTTGGCCGAGGCGTTCGACAGGTCGTCCACGATGACGACTTGGTAGCCGCGCTGAAGCAGCTCGACAACGGTGTGGGAGCCAATAAAGCCGGCGCCGCCGGTCACCAAAACGCAGGTGTCGGCGGGGGTGAGGGTTTGAGTCATGCGAGCGCTCCTTTCGAGGGATGATGTTGGGGAGAGTATACCGCTTCACATGGTTGCCCCGTTCGTTGAGCGTCTCGCTGTCCGCGTTAACGCAAAACGCCTACCGCGTGCCAAGATGGCTTCATGCGACAGGCGTTGTTCACAAGACCTGTTGGATGCGGGCTACTCGAGGGCCCAGCCGCCCGCCCAGCCCCAACGGGGGCTCACCGTGTCGCCGTAATAGGAGATCCAGCGATCGAGGTTGGTGGACGCGATGCCGCCGATGTTCTCCATGACGGTGTTGTTGCCGACGTAGATGCCCACGTGGCCATAGATGCGGCCCATGGTGTTCTTGGAGTAGGTGGACACGGCGACGATCATGCCCACGCGCAGCTGGTCCTTGTTGGAGCTTGTGCACCAGCGGTTGTACATGTCGTTGGCGTTGCCGCCCAGGTAGCTAAAGCCCGCGGCGGCGAACACGCGGGAGACCCACATGGCGCAGAGACCGGCACCGGGACTCGGCACGGCGTAGCAGCAGGAGACGACGCGCTCCTGCGAGCGGGACGAGCCCGAGATCTGCGCGTTGCCGGGCAGATAGGTGACGCCGCCCTGCTGGTGCTGCTTTTGGGCCTCCTGCTGACGGCGCTCCTCCTCGACGGCGGCCAGGTACTCGGCATCGCGCTTTGCCATGAGCTCCTTGACATCGCTGGAAAGGCCGTCCACCAGGGTCTGGACCTCCGCCTGCTTGGACTGCATGTCGGCGAGCTGGTCGCTTTGCTGCTGCTTGAGGGCCTCGAGGTCGGCCTTCTGCTGCTCGAGGTCGGCCTTCTGCTGCTCGAGCTCCGCGCGGATCTGCTGGACCTCCTTGATGACCTGCTTGTCGGCATCGTTGATTTTTTCGACATAGCGGCTGTTGGAGAGGAGCTCGTCAAAGGACTTGGCGGCGAGCAGCAACTTGAGCGTGCTGCTCGGGCCCTCCTTGTAGCTGTCGGAAACGCGCGCGGCAAGCACCTCCTGCTTGTCCTCAAGTTCCTCTTGCTTCTGCTCGATCTGTTCCTGCGTCTCGTCGATCTGCCCTTGGACATCATCGATCTGGGCGATGGTCTTTTCCTGCTCGTGCGTGAGGGCCTGGAACTCGGCGGCGAGCTGCTCGAGCTCCGCTTCCACGGCGGCGAGCTTTTCCTCGGCGGAGGCGAGGGCGTCGAGCGTCTCCTGCGTCGCCTTTGCGGCGAACGCGCGGTGGGGCATGCCGAACAAGACGGCGGAGCCGGCGAGCGCGAGCGCGGCCTTGATGGCGCTGCGGCGGGTGAAGTCGGCGTTATATCCCAAGTTGAAAAGGGTGTTCTGGATGCGCTCCTGCTGCTCGGATTCCGAGGCGGGCGCGTGAGGAATGTGCGACATGGGTGCTCCGTTTTGTTGGTGTGAATGATCTACGCCACATATCAAGGCTTAAGGATACCGCAACGCGCCCGGCTCGGTGCAAACTCCACGGAATTGCAGCGCCCGGTATGACGATATGGGCTGCCGGGGCGAACGCTGGAGCGCTTAGAGCAGGTTGAGGGCGGTGAGCGCCGCGAGGTATGCGGTGATCGCCAGGACGGCGGGCGCATCACGACGCGCGTTGAGCCGCATGACGCGATAGTGGGTGCGCACGCCGCCGGTGTAGCAGCGCGCGTCCATGGCACGGCCCAGGTTGTCGGCGTGGCGCAGGGCGCTGGCGAACAGCGGCACGATGAGCGGGACGCACGCCCTTGCGTACGCGAGTGCGCTCTTGTTCTCCAGGTCCGCCCCGCGGGCGGTCTGGGCGGCGATGACGTGCTCGGCCTCTTGCGAGAGCGTGGGCACAAAGCGCAGGGCTATGGAGAGCACGAGCGCAGCTTGGCTCACGGGAACGCCGAGGCGCTCAAGCGGTGAGAGCAGGCGCTCCGTGGCATCGGAGAGCGCGACGGGCGTCGTGGTGAGCGTGAGCAGGGAGCCGGCGAGGAGCAGCAGGAAAAAGCGCGCCGTGTACAGCACCGCCGCCTCGATGCCTCCCCAGTAAAGGCGCAGGGGCCCGGCGCTCAACGCGATAGCGCCGGTCTGCACAAACAGGAGATTCACCAGCGACGTGATGACGAGAAACAGCGCAATGGGGCGGATCTGCACGAGCAGTCTGCGTAGGGGCACGTGCGCGCAGGCGATCGCCGCGCCGATTGCCCCCGCCGCGAGCAGCAGCGTGAGCGGCGTGTGCACAAAAAAGCAACTCACCATAAAGGCGAGGGTGCCCACGAGCTTGATGCGCGGGTCGAGTCGGTGCACGGGCGAATCGACGGAAAGGTACTGTCCGATGCTAGCGCGCAGGGCCATGCTCGCTCACCCCCTTACCGTTTGCGGGGCGGGTGGTGAGGGCGCGCCCATCGACGCGGCGCCCGCCGTCAAGTGCGATGACCTGGTCTGCGAGTTCGGCGACGTCCTCCATGCTGTGCGTGACCATGAGCAGCGTGGTGCCCTGGCGCCTGAGTTGCTTGAGAAGCGCCCGCACATGCGCTCGGCCGGCGGGGTCGAGCCCGGCCATGGGTTCATCGAGCACGAGGATGGGTTGCTTCATGGCGAGCACGCCGGCGAGGGCGACGCTGCGCTGCTGGCCGCCGGAGAGCGCGAAGGGCGACGATGTGAGGAGCGCGTCGGTGGGCGCGAGGTTGACGGAGCGGAGCGCCTCGTGGACGCGCGCCTCGACCTCGCGGGGCGCCAGACCGAGGTTGCGCGGGCCAAAGGCCACGTCGTCAAAGACGGTCTCGGCAAAGAGCTGTCGTTCGGGCAGCTGCGCAACGTAGCCGACGAGGCCGCGCAGCTCCCGGCGGCGCGCGAGGTCGGCCGTATCGATGCCCCCAACGCGCACGGCTCCCGCGGTGGGGAGCTTGAGCGCGCAGGCGAGCTCGGCGGTGGTGGATTTGCCCGACCCCGTGTGGCCGATGAGCGCGGTGATGGTGCCGGGGCGCGCCTCGAACGACAGGTCCTCCACTGCGAGGGGGTGCTTTTGCACGGCGGCCTTCCCCGCCCGCTCCGAGCGGGGCGCGTCGACGGTGCCGCGGCTGCCAAAGAGCGCGCGCCTGCGTGTTCGTTTGCGCGGGTTTGCAGCGCGCTCGTACGAGAAGGACACGTGTTCGAACACGAGGCTGGGATCGACGGGGGCATCGGGAATGGCGATGCCGGGCGCGGCGACGTCGGTTGCAACGTCGTTGCCTTGCGCTCCGGTCTCGCTCCGGCCACCGGGCATTTCCAGGCCAAGTTCGTTCACAAGATCGGGTTGGGAAAAGAGCGCGCTTGGCGTTCCGTCAAACGCGACGCGCCCGCGCTTGAGGACGATCGCCCGATCCGCCTCCTGCGCGTCTTCCATAAAGTGCGTGACGTGCAGGATGGTCATGCCGCGGGCGCGCAGGTTTCGAATGATGGTGCGGACGCTTTCCCGACCCTCCACGTCGAGCATGGCGCATGGTTCGTCGAGCAGGAGGATGTCGGGTTCCATAGCAAGGGCGCCGGCAATGGCGACGCGCTGGACCTGGCCGCCGGAAAGGTCGCTGGGATCGCTTCGGGCGCGGTCTTTCATGCCGACCGCGGCAAGGGCAGCGTCGACGCGGGAGGCGATCTCGGGTTGGGCGATGCGCAGGTTCTCCGGACCAAAGGCGACGTCGTCCGCGACGATGCTCGTCACCATCTGATCTTCGGGGTGCTGGAACACGCTGGCGGTGCGGCTGCGGATCTCGAGCGCCCGCCCGGGCTCGCGCGTGTCGATGCCCGCCACGTGCACGGCGCCGCTCGTGGGGAGCGCCAAAACGTTGACGAGCTGCAAAAGCGTCGATTTGCCGGATCCGTTGCTGCCCAGAATGCAGACGTGTTGCCCCGTGGGGATGGAAAGGGAGACGTCTGCGAGCGCCTCGGTTTGAGAGCCGGGATAGGCCAGGTGCACATGCGTGAGCTGTATGAGCGCGCCTGTCCGTTCGGGCGCCTCGGTGTTTGTCATGGACGCACCGCTCCCTGCGCCTTGAGTACGTTCATGCATGGCGCAAGCAGTGCCTGCCCTGCCGCGATGTTGATGAGCATCTTGAGGGCGTTGAACGGAAGCAAGATGGGCAGGATCATGCCCGCGACCTGCTCGATGCTGATGGCGGTGTAGAGGGGCGTGACCAGCAGGTTCATCGCGCAGGAAAGCACGATGGACAGCGCCGCGCCGAGGGCCATGCCCGCAAGCGAGGCCCTGCGCGTCCGTTTGCCCTTGAGGTACACCAGGGCGGCGGGAACGATGAAGAGGCAGGTGGAGAGCATGCCCATGGGTGCTCCGAACGGGTCGAGGAAGACGCGCGGGAGCCACGAGATGATCGCGACGCTCGCTCCGAGCTTGGGGCCAAAGGCGAGCGCGGCGATAAGGCAGACGATGCCCGAGGGATCGTACATGAGCCAAGGGGCGGCGGGGAAAATGGGAATCTGCACAAAGCTCAAGATGAGCGATGCAGCGGTGAAGAGCGCCGCGAGGGCGATTGTGCGGGAATCGATGGCGTTGTTCATGAGGGTGACCTCGTTTCTCTCATCCGGACTATACCGTCGGCCCCGGAATCTCACCAGGTCAACCGCTGTGTGCGGCTCGCGGGCTCATGCGCGCAACGCGGGTTGCGTTTGCATTTACCGCCGGTGGGGAATTGCGCCCCGCCCTGAAACAATATCGACTATAACGCGCCTCCCTGCGGTGCGCAACGGTCCGTCCGGGCGCGCGGGGTTTTGACACGCAAACGTCCTCGGTGCCGAGCTTTGCTCGGCATCCTGCGGAATGTTTGCTTTGCCAAAACCCCGCGCGCCCGGACGGCTGTTGCGAAGCATCCTCGAAAGGGTTATGGAGTCCGTGCGAGGGAGGGGGCGGGCTCGCCGATGGCCCAGGGGTCGTGTGTGGACGGTTGAAGCCGCAAATCGGGCGAAAAGGTAACGAATTTCTGGATGTCCCGAGTAGACCGTGATTTTGAGCGGGGTCTTCCCAGATAAAATCGTTTATCAACAGGGTCTACTCGACCCCTCTTCAAATTCGTTACCTTTTCGCCCGATTTGCGGCATCCTTCCCTTTTTGCGGGGGCATATGCAGGGAAAATCGGCGTCGCTGAGAGGTGCAGCCGCGGTGGGGCTGCATCTGGCGTCCAGTGGGCGTGACGCCGCACTGCCGTGGGCGTGACGCCGCGCTGCCGCGGGGCTGCGGTCGCTCGGGGTGGGGCTGTCGATTCGTTCGCATCGCTGTCCGGGTTGTCCTCCACATGCGGTTCAGAGTTCGCTGTCCGGGTTGTCCTCCACATGCGGTGCAGAGTCGCGTGATTGGCGCGGCCGCTTGGGTATAGTGGGTCGTGACGATTTTGTATCCGGCCAATGGGAGGGCCCTATGCACGAGCACGAGTATGTGAGCGAGGAGATGCTCTGCGTGTTGGCGCAGATCGCGGGTGAGGACAATGTGCTCATGACCGAACCCATGCGCGACCACACCACGTTCAAGATCGGCGGTCCCGCCGACGTGATGGTGACGCCCACGACGCCCGAGGCCCTCGTGCGGGTGCTCGATACGTGCTGCCTGGGCAATGTGCCGGTGACGGTGGTGGGCAACGGGTCTGACCTGCTGGTGGGTGACCGCGGCGTCCGAGGCGTGGTGGTGTTGCTGCGCGACAACCTGTCCGAGGTCGAGGTCGACGCCTCGCGCTGGCGCGTGACGGCGCAGGCCGGCGCGCTTTTGCGCGACGTGGCGCTCGCCGCCGCTGACCAGGGCCTCTCCGGCATGGAGCCGCTGTGGGGCATCCCCGCCACCGTGGGCGGTGCCTGCTTCATGAACGCCGGTGCCTACGACGGCACGACGGGCGAGGTTTTGGAGTCCGTTCGTGCGTATGTGCCCAGCAAGCAGGGCAATCGTGGCTCGGTGGTGACGCTCGAGGCTCGCGACCTCAACATGGGGTACCGCAAGAGCCGCGTCCACGACGATGGGCTGATCGTCATCTCCGCCACCTTCAAGCTGTCTCCGTCGACCCTGGCGATGGTCCGCGCGGCCATGGATGACTATCAGGCGCGCCGCGAGGAAAAGCAGCCGCTCGAGATGGCGAGCGCGGGATCGACGTTCAAGCGTCCCGACGGCTACTTTGCCGGCAAGCTCATCATGGACGCGGGCCTGCGCGGCGCGCGCGTGGGCGATGCGCAGGTGAGCGAGAAACATTGCGGGTTCGTGGTCAACACGGGTCACGCCAGCGCGAAGGACGTGCTCGGTCTCATCGAGCGCGTGCAGGATGAGGTGAAGTCCCAGTTCGGCGTCGACCTCGAGCCCGAGGTCCGCATGATCGGCGAGTTCTAGGAGCTTCCCCATGTCATGTGCACATGGAGAGACGTTCCATTGACGCGGTGAATCCGTCCCCTCTGTGCGGCCATGCTCTTGTACATGCTTTCTCGCGCGCCTCATGAGTGGAGGGCGGCGGGTGAGCTCGGCAGCGTGTGCATGAAATCCGCTCGTTTTTGCACGGGGACGGCTACGCGCGGAAGTCGGTGAGCTCCTGCCAGCGGGAGGACTCGGCGGTCGTGCCGTCTTGCAGGATAAAGTACGCGGCGGTGCCCTCGCGGGCATCGGCGAGCGCGGAGCCCCCGCGGCTGCCGGCGACAAAGAGCGTGGTGGAGAGCGCGTCCGCCAGCGTCGAGCTGGGGCAAAAGACGGTGTCGCTCACCACGTCGGTCTGCACGGGCAGGCCGGTGCGCGGGTCGAGGATGTGCCAGTACGTAACGCCGTCCAGCTCGAACGTCCGCTCGTACAGGCCGCTGGTCACCAGCGAGCCGCCGTCCACGCGCGCGGTTCCCACCACGGAGGCGCCGCCTGGGTCGTTGGGGTCGCGGATGCCCGTTTCCCAGGGCTCGCCGTTGGGCTTCTCCCCAAAGAGCGCGATGTTGCCGCCCAGGGAGAGGACCGCCGCGGTGGCGTGCGTCTCGCGTTCGATCAGCTCGCAGAGGCGGTCGGCAACGTATCCCTTCGCGATGCCGCCCAGGTCGATTTTGGCCTCGGGGTCGGCGAGGCGAACGGTGGCCTGCTCCGCATCAAGCTCGACGCAGCGCCAGTTCACATGGGGCAGGGCGTTTGCGATGTCGGCGTCGCTCGGGCGCACGCCTGCCGAGAAGTCCCAAAGCGTGGACACGGCGCCGATGGCGATGTCGAAGAGGCCCTGAGCTGATGCGCAAAACGCAAGCGCTTGCTCCAGCAGGTCGAGCGTGGCTGGGTCGACGGTGACTGCGGCGCCTTGGGCCGCATTGACGCGCGCAATGTCGGATGATTCGTCGTAGAGGTTGAACAGCTTGTCGTAGCGCGCGCATTCCTTGGCGAGCAGGGCCGGCGCCGAGTCATCGCCGTATACGGTGAACGTGCAATAGGTGTCAAAGGCGAAGGTCGACCCTGTGGAGGGTTCTGATCCGGCGTCGCTTGATTGCCGAGTGGCCGGCGTGTTGGCGCAGCCGCTCAGGAGGGGGGCGGACAGCAGGGCCGCCGCGGCGGGCAGCAGGGAAATGGCCCCGACGCACAGCGAGCGCCGGCTGAGGCTGCCGCTAGCGCTGCCCATAAAACGCCTCCTGGGGGATCGCGCGGAGCACGAGTTGCGCGACGACGCCCACGGCAAGGCCGCAGAGCGTGCCGGCGATCGCGAGGATGGGCGCATTGACCAAGGCGACCTGCGTGGACAAAAGGGCGGCAACGGCGAGAAGCTGCCCCGCGTTGTGGGCGATGCCGCCCAAGACGGACGTGGCGACCGGCGAAAACGCCCCGCTGCGCACGGCGAGCGCCATGACGGCCCATGAGAGCAGGCCGCCTGCCAGCGAGAACACCATCATCTGCAGGTTGGCGAAGAGCAGGGACGAGGCGAGGACCTTGGCGAACATGAGGTAGAGCCCGGGCTTTGCGCCGAGGCGCTCGAGCGCGATGAGCACGACGGCGTTGCCGAGTCCCAGTTTGACGCCCGGAACGGTCGAGGGTGCCGGAATGAGCAGCTCGAGGTATCCGCACACGAGGGCGGCGGCGGTGAGGACGCCGTACAACGCCGCGCGCCTCCCCGGCGACAGGGTTGCGGCAGGCGAGAACCCTGCGCTTGGCGTTTCGATGCTGGAGCCTTTGGCGGCGGAGGCCCCCATGCCCGCTTCGCTGCTGTTCTGGGCGTCGGCGATGGGGGTGTTCTCGTGGGCCCGCGGGCCCTTCGGTTCGCTTTCGCCAATTCCTGATATGTCGCGCGTGAATTTCATGGTTGCCATTATACGGGCTAGGGTACGCTGTAGGGAGTTGACGACCCATTCGAAAGGGGAAGCATATGTCCGTGTTGTTCATCGAATATCCCAAGTGCACCACCTGCAAAAAGGCGAAGAAGTGGCTGGACGAGCACGGGGTGGAGTACGTCGATCGGCACATCGTCGAGGACAACCCGACCGCCGCTGAGCTCAAAGAGTGGCGCGAGCGCTCCGGCCTGCCGCTGCGCCGCTTCTTTAACACGAGCGGCATGAAGTACCGCGAGCTGGGCATCAAGGCCAAGCTCGACGCGGGCATGACCGACGAGGAGGCGTACGAGCTGCTCGCTACCGACGGCATGCTGGTCAAGCGTCCCATCGTCGTCACGGACGCGACGGTGCTCACGGGCTTTAAGGAGGCTGCGTGGGAAGAGGCCCTGCTGTAGGCAGTCGCCTCGTCGCCTTACATGGCAATAGCAGGGAGGGCCACCGATCTCTCATCGGTGGCCCTCCCTGCTTGTAACGGCATGGTCGCGTTGTCGGGGCTTCGCGGTGCCCGACTGCTCGGCGTCGTCGAGTCGGTGGGCCATGCCGTGGCTCCGGCGGGCTGCACCGCCGCGACGACGGGATGCGCCGGCGGGCATTGGCGTCGGAGCGCTCCGGAACGGGTGTGCCCGCACGCGCGCCATCGTTGCGTGCGGCTCCTGCCCGGGCGTTACGCTTGGTAGACGGTTCTGCCGCCCACGATCGTGCGGACCACCTCGTACGAGGCGTCGACGAGGGTGAGGTCGGCGTCGGACCCGCACGCGATGCGGCCCTTGCCGGCAAACCCGATGAGACGCGCCGGGTTGTCGCTCATGAGGCGCACGGCGTGATCGACGTCGGTGTCTGCGAACGCCATGATATTGCGCAGCGCCTGGGCGAGCGTGAGCGTGGAGCCCGCACGCACGCCGGTGCTGGCGAGCTTGGCGTCGCCGTCGACCACCACCACGTCGTTCACGCCGAGCTTGTACTCGCCGTCGGGCAGGCCTGCTGCCATGATGGAGTCGGTGATCGCCACAACGTGGTCCCAGCCCTTGGCCTTGAGGTACAGGCGCACGCTGCCCGGGTGGAGGTGGCGCCCGTCGCAGATGGCCTCAACGTAGACATCGGTCTCAAGGCCCGCGCCAAAAATCGCTGGGTTGTGCTGGTGGAAGAGGCGGCATGCGTTGCCGCAGTGCGTGATGGCGGCAGCGCCGGCATCGATACACGCGATCGATTCATTGTAGCCAGCCCCTGAATGTCCGATGGCGCAAACGATGCCCAGTGCGTTCAGCTGCGGAATGAGCTCCTCGACCCCTGGGACCTCGGGCGCGAGCGTGGTGTACCGCACGTTGCCGCCCGACGCCTTCTGGTACTGGCGGAACAGCTCGACGCTGGCCTCGTGCATGAGCAGGTGCTCGGGCATGGCACCCTTGTACTCACTCGACAGGCACGGTCCCTCCAGATGAATGCCCAGCAACGGCGCCCCGTCGTACGGGCCTCCCTCGATGACCTTGCGGGCCTGCTCCATGCACCAAAGCGTTTGCTCAGGCGTATCGGTTAGGACGGAGCACAACCAGCCTGTGACGCCTTGGCTTGCAAAAAAGCGACCGATGGTGCGCAGACCCTCCTCGTCGGCGGCGTTCACGTCGATGCCGGCACCGCCGTGCGTGTGCACGTCGATGAACCCGGGCAGGACGGTCAGGCCCTCGGCATCGATCTCGGGCAGCTCCTTAATGTTGGCGTAGCGCGCGGGCAGGCCGGTTATCCTGCCGTCCTCAACCACGATGTCGCGCTTTTCACTGCCGCTGGGGAGCGAGACAGTCGCGTTCTTGATGTAGAGGGATTCGTTCATGCCGTGCCTCCTAGTAGGCCACTTGCGCCGCGTTGGCGTTCACGTACACACGCGCATCGGAATGATTCTGCAGCAGCGTTGCGGGGAAATCGGAGCTGACCTCTCCATAGGCGGTGCGGCGGATCACGGCGCGATGCCAGTCGCGGAACACGCCGAGGCGGACCTTGCGTGCCCCCAGGATCTCACTCATGCCAATGGTCACGCAGCGGTGCGGCATATCCTCGAGCGCCCCGCCCAAATCGCCGATGCAGTTGGTGGCGCGGGTCTCGGCGTGGATGTCGAGCGTGCGCGTTTTGAGCTTGGCGAATTCCTCCGGCGTGAGGGAGGGGTCGGGCTCGTTGAACGCGAGGTGCCCCGTGATTCCAATGCCGCCGAAAGCGATGTCCACACCGCCCAGCTCCTCGATGAGAGCGGGAATGCGATCGAGGTCGTTGGGGTCGGGGAACACGCGCTGATCCTCGGGTACAACGAGCGCGGGGTCGATCTTGCTGTAGACGGTGCGCTCCATAAAGCCGCGGAAGGAGAGCGGGTCGGAGGCATCGATCCACTCGTCATCGTCGGTAAGGTACTCGTCCATGTTGATGAACCAGCAGTTTTTGAGCGAGAGCCGCTCCTCGTTGACCAGGCGGACAAAGATGGGGTACTGGCCCACGGGGCCGACGGGGCAGATGAAGACGGTCCTTTCGCCGCGCTCGTTGTGCTCGCGGATGGTGTTGATCATCTCGAGGGCGAGCTCGTAGAAGACCTCGCCCGAGTCGCCGAGTACGGTGAGCGGCACGCGCGCGTCGCGCCCCAGCTCCTCGGCGGGGATGTGGTAGTAGTCATGAACCATGGTGGCTCCTCATTCGTTGCGTAGTAAAACAGCCGGACGCTGCATGGAGTGCAAGGCCCGGCTGGTGCGGTTGGAGGGCGCTGGCGCCCGGGGGTGCGTGGGCGCCAGCGCGTAAGGGGGCGTGTCGGCGCTTACTTGATGTCGGCGTAGACCTTCTGGGCGTCGGTCATGACGTCCACGAGCACGTAATCCTCGACCGGCACCTCGGCGTCGATGGCGCCGCCGTCAAGGAAGACCTTCTGCTGGGCCTCGTAGTAGCCCTTGACGGTCTCTACGTCCTTGTCGGCTTCGACGGCTCCCTCCCAGTCACCCTCTCCCACGGAGGCAACGAGAGTGTCCTCAGGAAGCTCAAGCTCCTTGGCGAGCATCTTGGCAAGGTCCTCGGTGTGCTCGGCGCGGTAGATGTGGGCCTTGATGATGGCGGCGCCAAAGCGGGCGAGGATCTCGGAGTTCTTCTCGGCGTAATCAACGGCGCAGATGTAGGAGCCGGGGAACGCGACCTTGTCGGAGTAGTCGACGTTGGTACCAAGCACCAGGTAATCGTCGCCGAGCTCCTGCTCGAGGGTGACGGTGGCCGGCGACCAGGTGGCGGCGGCGTCGATCTGGCCGGAGATGAGAGCGGTGGTCATACCGGAGACGTCCATCTCGGTGAGGGTCACGTCGTCCTTGGTGAGGCCGGCGTCCTCAAGCACGTACTGGAGGATGATCTCGGAGGACGTGCCGGCGGCGACGCCCACGGTCTTGCCCTTGAGGTCGGCGGCCTTCTCGATGCCCTTGGCCTTGTTGGCAACCACGGCGTCGGCCTTGGAGAGCTGGTCAAAGGCGAAGATCTTGGCCTCGCCCTGGATGCACAGGCTGTGGGCGCCGTGGCCGATCTGGGCGATGTCGATGTCGCCGGACTGCAGGGCGGTGATCTCCGCGGGGCCCTTCTGGAACTGCTGGGGCTCGACGGTGATGCCGACCTCCTCAAAGTAGCCCTGGTCGATGGCGGCGAACAGCGAGCCGGCGGAACCGAGGTTGGGCATGTAGGCGACCTTGAGGGTGACCGGGTCGTACGTGGACTCGGCCTTGGCGGGGGTAGAGCCAGCAGGCTTGTCCTCGTTGCCTGAGCCGCCGCAGCCGGCGAGACCGGTGGCGGCGAGGCCGAGGCCCGCGAGGCCGGCGAGCAGGGAGCGACGGCTCATCGTGAAGTCGGTGAAGTTGGACATGGCATGCTCCTTACATACATCGCGCTCCGAGGTGGACGCGCGTTACTGCCTGGTGGCCGTGCGGATGGCACGGACCGTAAGGGGAGCGGGGCGGGCAAGTGGAGTACCGGCCGCCCCGCGGGCCCCGTTACTTGCGGACGGAGAGGTACTCCTGATAGACCTGGCTCCAGATCTCGTTCTTGAGCTCCAGGAACCGGGGGCTCATCTTGGTGGACTGATCGCGCGGGTACGGGATGTCGATGTCGATGATGTCCTTGACGCGGCCGGGGCGGGCACTCATGATCACGCAGCGCTGGCCCAAGATGATGGCCTCCTCGACGTCGTGGGTGATGAAGAAGCAGGTCTTGCGCTCCTTTTCCCATGTCTCGATGAGCTCCTGCTGGAGCTGGGTGCGCGTTTGGGCGTCGAGGGCGCCAAAGGGCTCGTCCATGAGGAGGACCTGCGGGTTGGTGGCGTAGGCGCGGGCGATGGCCACGCGCTGCTTCATGCCGCCGGAGAGCTCCTTGGGGTAGTGGCCGGCAAAGTCCTCGAGCTCGACCATCTTGAGGTACTTGTGCGCGATCTCGCGCGCCTCCTCCTTGGATTTGCCCTGCAGCTTGAGGCCGAACATGACGTTCTTCTCAACGGTGAGCCACGGGAAGAGGGCGTACTGCTGGAACACGATGCCGCGCTCCGGGCTGGGCCCGTCGACCGGCTTGCCGTCGACGGTGACGGTTCCCTCGGTGGGGACGTCGAGGCCGCCGATGATGTTCAAGAGCGTGGACTTGCCGCAGCCGGACGGTCCCACCACCGTGATGAACTCGTTCTCGTGGATGTCGAGGTCGACGCCGTTGAGCGCCACCATCTCGCCATTGCGCGTTTGGAACTTCTTCACCACATGGTCGATATGGACCTTTACTGCTGAGCCGTTTCCTGCCATCCGGTGAACCTCCTTTCGAGGAAGCGAACGATCTTTTCGAACAGGATGCCGATGATGCCGAGCATGATGATGCCGAGCAGCACGACGTCCATCTGGTAGTAGCCACTGGCCTGCTGGATCATCATGCCCAGGCCGCGGTCGCCGCCGACGATCTCGGAGGCCATGAGAGTGGTGAGGGAGGTGGAGAGGCCAAGGCGCGCCGCCACGAGGATGAAGGGCGTGGTGGCGGGGATGGTCACCTTGAAGAAGATGTCGGACTGCTTGGCGCCCAGCACGCGGGCGGCCTTGATGAGCGTGGTGTCGACGCCCTTGATGCCCTGGTAGATGGTGACGACCTGGACGAGGAAGGACGCGATGAAGATGACGGCGACCTTGCTCTCGTTGCCAATGCCCAGCCAGGCGATGAGCAGGAACACGTAGGCCAGGGGCGGGATGTTGCGGATGAACTGGATCCAGGGCTCGATGATGTGGCGGAACGGGTCGTACCACGCCATGAGGAACGCCACCGGGATCGAGGTCACGAAGGCAAGGCCAAAGCCGGTCAGCACGCGGGAGAGCGAGGCCCAGGTGTGCGCCCAGAGGGTGCCGCCGGTGGCGCGCTCGACGAACGCGGCCCACACCTCTGCGGGCGGGGCGAAGACGGCCGGCAGCTCCGCCGACACAAAGAGCCAGAGCGCGACGGCGCAAAGGAGGGAGATCGCCATCCACACGCCGTTGGGTATGCGCGCCCAGATCGGTACGTTCTTCTTATGCTCCATCTTATGGGGCTCCTTTCTCACGTGCACCGCCTTTGAGGCTTAAATGCTTAAACGTTTAAGTGATAAAAGCACAACACAACAGAGAAAAACTGACATCTGCTCGAGGAACAATCCGGTTCTTATCTGATGGTTATATACTAGGAAGCTGTTGAAACGGGCAATTACGTGAACGTATATAAAATGCCGGTAAACGGTTTCAACATATAAATATGCAGGTAAACATGGTGATAAGTCCCATATGTCCCTGCTGATGCCGTAGATGAGCGGCTGTGTTGCGCCGGTGAGCGGCAAAAGTCTCCACGCCTACATAAAGTCTTCATAACCGCAAGAAAGCCGAATTGGCAACTTAATCGTATAACTAATATGATGGGCGAACGAATACCGGCTCGCGAGGCAAGGGGACAGGACGCATGAACAAGCGCGCGACGCTCAAAGACGTGGCCCGCGAGGCGGGCGTGACCGCCGCCACCGTGTCCTATGTCGTCAACAACACGCCCGGCCAGACGGTGCGCCCCGAGACGAGGGATCGCGTGCTCGCGGCCGTCGCCAAGCTCAACTACATCCCCAACACCCATGCCCAGACGCTCAGGAGCTCCTGCATCCCCTGCGTGGGCGTGGTCATTCGCAAGAACCTGGCGGTTCCGCGCTTTGCGCAGATGGTCTTTGGCATCCAGGAGCGACTCGAGCAGGAGGGGCACAACGCCCTGCTGCTGGGCAACGCCGTCGACGGGCGGGGCTTTACCGATTACGTGGGGGCCTACCTGGCAGGGCGCGTGTCGGGCATCATCTTTATCGGAACGGAGAACATGGGTCCCGACAAGAAGAGCCTCGAGTTGCTGCAGGCGGAGCGCGCCCCGCTCGTGGTGTTCAACTGCCAAACCGAGGGCGACTTTTACAGTACCGTCGACCTTGATTACCGGGGCGGCGCCCGCCTGATCACCTCTCGCGTGCTCGCGCGGGGCTGCCGTCGGGTGCTGTATTTTAGGCCCGACGCCGACACCCCTCAGGAGCGCCTGCGCGAGCAGGGCGTGCGCGACGCGGTCGAGGGGCGCAGCGACGTCGAGCTCATCGTTCGCTCGGCGCCCATCGCGCTCGACAGCATCGAGGTTTGGGACGCCCGGTACTACGCCGGCGACACCGACGAGGGGCTGCGGCTCAACGAGGTGTTCATGGAGAGCGCCCGCGAGGCGCTCGCCCTGGTGGAGGACGGCGACGCGGTGATCGCCTCGTGGTCCACGTGGACGCATTATTTCCGTAAGGCCGAGCCCACGCGCGACATCGTGTACGCCGAGCTGGCGAACAACGGCGAGAGCTGGGTGGCGTCCGACCTGTATACCCGCATGCCCAATTACGACGCCGGCGTCGCGTGCGCCGACGAGATCCTGTCGCTGGTGAACGGCGGCGCATGCTGCGCGCGCACCATCAAGCTTGCCAATGTATTCGAGGCCAGGCAGCCCTAGGGGTTTTTCTGGACCTCGCGTGGATTGAGGAGAGCAGCCCGACTCCTACGTTCCGGGCACGACACGAAGGAGGCACCATGCCACTTGTTCCGCTTAAGCCCGTCCTCGACGCTGCGCGTGCCCACGGCTACGCGCAGGGAGCCTTCAACGTCAACGCGGTGTGCCAGGCCAAGGCCGCCATCGAGGTGCACGAGATGTTCCGCAGCCCGGTGATCCTGCAGGGCGCCGACCTCGCAAACGCCTTCATGGGCGGGCGCGCCGATTTTGCCAACGGCACGGTTGAGGACAAGATCCGCGGCGCCAAGAACATCGGCGACGCGGTGCGAAAGTTCGGCGAGAACAGCCCGGTGCCCGTGGTGCTCCACCTCGACCACGGCCGTGACATGGAGAGCGTCAAGGCCGCCATCGCGGGCGGCTACACGTCGGTCATGATCGACGGCTCCTCCCTGCCGTTTGACGAGAACGTCGAGCTCACGCGCGAGGTCGTTCGCTATGCGCATGAGCGCGGCGTTTCCGTCGAGGGCGAGCTGGGCGTGCTGGCGGGCGTCGAGGACCACGTGTTCGCGGCGACGAGCACCTACACCAACCCGCTTTCCGCGGTGGACTTCGTTCGCAAGACGGGCTGCGATGCGCTCGCCATCAGCTACGGCACCATGCACGGCCCCTCCAAGGGCGCCGGCGTCAAGCTTCGCCGTGAGATCCCCATCGCCATTCGCGAGTGCCTGTCCCACGAGGGGCTCGAGTGCGCGCTGGTGAGCCATGGCTCCTCGACCGTGCCCCGCTATATCGTCGACGAGATCAACGAGCTGGGCGGCGACATCCAAAACGCGCACGGCATCAGCTTGGCGGAGCTGAAGGCGGCGATTCCCGCCGGCATCAACAAGATCAACGTGGACACGGACATTCGCCTGGCCGTGACGCGCAACATGCGCGAGCTGTTCGAGCGTCGTCCCGAGCTGCGTGAGAGCCCCTCGATCGGCGGCGTGTACGATCTTCTGGCGGCCAACCCCTCCCAGCCCGATCCGCGCGCCTTCCTGCCGGCCATCTACGACACGGTCATGTACGGCGTGGTGCCCGACGAGGACACCCAGACGCTGGTGGACGTTGTCGAGGCGGGCGTCAAGGAGGCCGTGGGAACGCTGATCGTCGAGTTCGGTAGCTTTGGCAAGGCCCCGCTCGTCGAGATGGCGACGCTGGACGAGATGGCCGAGCGCTATGCAAAGGCGGGTCGATAGCCGTGGCGGGAAAGAACCTGTTGGTGATGCACGGCGGCGGCCCGACCGCCGTCATCAACGCATCGTTGTACGGCATCGTCGACGAGGCCAAGCGCTCGGGCGCCTTTGCGCACGTGTACGGTTCGCACGGCGGCCCCGCGGGCATGCTGAGCGGAACGTACATCGCGCTCGATGAGATTGACGACGACGTGCTTGCGGGGTTGCGTGACGCGCCCGGGTCGGCCATCGGCACGGGTCGCGATGCGCTGGGCGGGCATTACCCCCAGATGGTCGAGGTGCTCGTGAAGAACGGCATCGACGTGGTGATGCTCACGGGCGGCAACGGGACCATGAACACCTGCGCGCTGCTGCAGGAGGCGTGCCGCGAGGCCGGTGCGGACATCCAGGTGATCGGCGTGCCCAAGACCATGGACAACGACATCGCCGAGATCGACCACGCCCCCGGTTACGGCAGCGCCGCGCGCTATGCCGCGCAGAGCGTGGGCGAGGTGTGCTGCGACGTGCACAGCATGCCGATCCATATCGTGGTCGTCGAGGTCATGGGCCGTAGCGCCGGCTGGGTCGCCGCTGCGACCGCCCTTGCCGAGCAGTGCGGCCAGGGCGGGCCCGACCTCATCTACGTCCCCGAGCGCGCGTTTGACGAGGAGGCCTTCTTGGCCGACTGCAAGCGCCTGATCGAGGAGAAGGGCGGCGGCGTGGTCGTTGCGAGCGAGGGCCTGCACGACGCCGAGGGCAACCCGATCGTCGACCCGATCATGGAGGTCGAGCGCGAGACCTACTTTGGCGACGTGTCCTCGCACCTGGCGAATCTCATCGTGGCGCGCTTGGGCTACAAGGCGCGCTCGGAAAAGCCGGGCCTGCTCGGCCGCGCGTCGATGACGCTGCGCAGCGAGCGCGATGTGGACGAGGCCGAGGAGGTCGGCCGCGCCGCAGTGCGCGCCGCGCTCGACGGGGCGACCGGCGTGATGGTGGGCATCAAGCGTGTGCCCGGGGAGGAGTACGCGGTCACCACCGACCTCATCGACGTGGAACGCGTGCGCCTGATCGAGCGCCTGCTTCCTGACGAGTTCATCAACGAGGCGGGCAACGGCGTGACCCAGGCGTTCAAGGACTGGGCGGCCCCGCTTGTGGGCGACCTGCCGCAGTTCGTGAGCTTCCTGTAGGGCGGGCTCGCCGCGCGCGTCGCGCGTCGCGCGTCGGATTGCCCACCGGGTCCGAACGCCGCGGTCGCCCGTGACGTTCGGCGCCCGCCGCCCGCCGTTTGCCCCGTAAAGGTGCGTAGACCTGAAAGGTATCAACCATGAAGCACATCTTCTTAAACCTCAAGCGCTTCGACATCACGCCGGAGCTCGGCGGCGTCAACCGCCTTGCCGAGCCGCGTGCGTGGGGCGAGGCGGTGACCTCCTCCATCAAGCAGGTCGCCGAGCGCTACGCGGACGTCGCGGAGTTCGCTGCATTTTTGCCCGAGGCCCATCTGATCGGCGCGGTCCGCGGTGCGGGGCGGTCCCCGCTCGGCGTGGGGTGCCAGGGCGTCCATGGCGCCGACACGGCGGTGGGCGGCAACTTTGGCGCCTTCACGTCCCTGCGCACGGGCAACGCCGTGGCCCAGCTGGGATGCGGTTGGGCGCTCATCGGCCACTGCGAGGAGCGCATGAACCTCCGCGCCGTGATGGGCGAGGCCGGCGCCGCCCCCGAGGACGTCGAGCACGCCGTCAACCGTGTGCTCGCGCGCGAGGTCATCGCCGCGCAGGCGGCGGGGCTCAAGGTGCTCTTTTGCATGGGTGAGCGCAGCGAGGAGGTCGAGCGTTGGGAGGAGGTCCTCACCGCGCAGGTGACCGAGGGCCTCGAGGGCGCCGACCTCGCGAACGTGCGCATCGCCTACGAGCCCGTGTGGAGCATCGGGCCGGGCAAGACGCCCGCGGACGCCCCGTACATCCAAAAGGTGGCGCGCCTGGTCAAGTCCGTGGTTCCCGGGGTGGATGTCGTGTACGGCGGTGGCCTCAAGGCGGACAACGCGGAGATGCTCGCCGGTATTCCCGAGATTGACGGCGGCCTGATCGCGCTCACGCGGTTTAGCGGCGAGATCGGCTTTTACCCGGACGAGTACGCCCAGATCGTCGATTTGTATCTCAACGCGTAGGCGCGTGCAGGCCACGGGCACGGTGTTCGGGGCCGGATAACATCTACGTTTAGCGAAAGGAACAGCTCATGAAGCTCGAATTCGAATATGGCACCGGCAAGATGGCCGCCGACCTGCCCGATAGCACCGATGTGTTCATCACGGGCGAGACGGTCAAGGACCCCGAGTGCCTCCCGCAGGATTGGGACTCCCTGTATGCCGCCACGCTCGAGAGCGTGCGCAACCCCATTGGCATGGAGCCCCTGGCCGACCTTGCGCATCCCGGCGCCAAGGTGGTCATCATCATCCCCGACATCGTAAAGGGCGGCACGCAGCCCACCTCGCACCGCCGCGTGTCGATTCGCGTGTGCCTGGACGAGCTGTTCGCCAACGGCGTTTCGCACGATGACGTGCTGCTGCTGTTCTCCAACGGCCTGCATCCCCGCACGAGCGTCGAGGAGGCCCGTCAGATTTTGGGCGACGAGCTGTTCGGTGAGTTCTACGACAGCGGCCAGATCACGAGCCACGACTCCGAGGACTACGAGCATCTGGTCGACCTGGGCTTTACGCCCCAGGGCGATCACGTGATCATGAACAAGTACGTCTACGACGCCGACATCGCCATCCTCATCGGCCACACGCAGGGCAATCCGTATGGCGGCTACTCGGGCGGCTACAAGCACTGCGCCACGGGCATCACGCACTGGCGCTCCATCAGCGCGCATCACGTGCCGCGCGTGATGAGCCGCCCCGACTTTGTGCCGGTTTCCACTTCGAGCCTCATGCGCAGCAAGTTTGACCAGCAGGGCATGTTCATGGAGCAGAAGATGGGCAAGAAGTTCTTCTGCTGCGACGCCGTGCTCGACACCTGGAGCCGCCAGATCGAGATCAACTCCGGCTATGCCGCCGAGATGCAGCCCATTGCGTGGAAGACCGCGGACAAGCGCACGTATGTGCACTGGGCCGAGAAGAAATACGACATTGTGGTCATGGGCATGCCCACCAAGTTCCACTACGGCGACGGCATGGGCACGAATCCCATCCAGATGATGCAGGCGGTCTCCGCGCAGGTGATTCGCCACAAGCGCATCCTGTCCGACCACTGCGTGTTCGTGATCGCGAGCTACTGCAACGGTTGGTTCCACGACGAGCGCTGGCCGTACCTGCGCGAGCAGTGGGAGCTGTGGCAGACCGACAAGATGAACACCCTCGACGACATGATCAAGTACGGCGAGTACTTTGCCACCAACGAGGAGTACATCCGCAAGTACCGTTTTGCCGGCGCGTTCCACCCGTTCCACGGCTTTAGCATGATGAGCTGTGGCAATCTGGCCGAGAAGTACCTTTCTGCGACGTATATCGTGGGCGCGCAGCAGCCGGGCATCGCCCGCACGATGGGCCTCAAGACCCGTCCGACGTTCGAGGAGGCGATCGCCGACGCCACCCGCAAGTACACGGACGGCAACCCGAATATCCTGGCGCTGCCCGGTGCGTACGTGAGCGCCGTGCCGCATCTGTGCATGAAGGATCCCTCTCAGAACTCCCACTTCCGCGATGATGCGCCGTCCCACCCCTGCGGCTGCTAGCGTTTGACCTTGCTATGATGTGAGCGCTGCGCCTTTTCGACTGGAGAAGGGGTGCGGCGCGCGCCCGTGTGGGCGAAACCGTGAAAGGACATGCCATGAAGAAAGTGACGATGCTGTGTGCCGCTGGCACCTCCACGCATATCTTTGCCGTGAAGGTTCAGGAGGCCCTGGACGAGCAGAATGCGCCCGTGCGCGTGAACGCGTGGTCGGTTGCCCAGGCCAAGGAGCAGGGCGTGGATTCGGAGCTGATTCTACTGACCCCTCAGGTCCAGTTTGAGGCCGAGCTCGTGCGCGCGCTGTTCCCCGACAAGCGCGTCGAGGTGATCGACTTCAACGCCTTCGCCGCCATGGACGCCGACGTGGTGGCTGCCCAGATCAAGGAGGCTCTGGGCCTGTAATGTGCCTGGGCTGGAAGGGCCGCCGGCCGTGAGCGTGCGGGACTCGTTTTCCGCTCCAATTTGCGGGGCGTTCGCCCACGTGGGGGTATTGCTTGTTTTGATGGGCGATGCGCTTGTGCCGGTGGCGGTGCTTGACACCATGACGTGCTGAGCATGTGGCGCCCCGTCGTCTTGCTGCGATGCGCAGGGCGGCGGGGCGCTGTTATGTGAGGGCGTGTGGCCGGATGAGCGGTGGGGAAACGATCTTGCGGCGTGAACGCGCGCAGGCGGATGGGTTGCGGGCGAACGGGTCCGTACGAGAGGGGCCGTATGCGGGGGCGTTGCAAGCCCCTACTGCCGGTGCGGCAAGGAGGCTCCGGTGCGGCAAGGAGGCTCTTGCTCTCTTGGGCCGCGCCGCGTCGTGCAAGGGCTGCTTGGAACGCCGAATGGGCTTGCGGCTTGAGCGCGCTCTAGGGATATGATTGCGCGGGGAAAATGCGCGCCGAGCCGGCGCGTCGACTGGAAGGGGATGCCCGTGGATGAGCAGGAAGTTCGCGCGCTCGCGCAACGTGTCGCCGCAGGCGAGATGCGTCCGAGCGCGCTTGTCGACCGCGTTCGCGCGGCGTCCGTGTGCGACGTGGGGTTTGCCCAGCTCGATATGGACCGCGCCGCGCGCACCGGCGTTCCCGAGGTGGTGTACGGCGCGGGTAAGACCTCTGAGCAGATCGCGGGGATCGTGCGCGCGTTGCTCGGTGCCGGCCAGGAACGCGTGCTCGTGACGCGTCTCGATGCGGCCAAGGCTGCGCAGGTGCGCGCACGCGGGATTGACCTGGCGTTTGACGAGGTGTCGCGCCTGGGCGTGGTGGGCGGCGTGCCCGAGGCCGACGGCTGCGGCACGGTGCTGGTTGTCTGCGCGGGCACGAGCGATGTGCCGGTGGCCGAGGAGGCGGCGCAGACCGCGGAGTTTTTGGGCAATCGAGTCCAGCGCCTGACCGACGTGGGCGTCGCGGGCATTCATCGGCTTTTGGGACACCTTGACGACATCCAACGCGCCCGCGTGATCGTGGCGGTCGCCGGCATGGAGGGGGCACTGGCCAGCGTGGTTGCCGGCTTGGCGTCGTGTCCGGTGATCGCCGTGCCCACGAGCGTGGGGTACGGGGCGAGCTTTGGGGGCGTGACGGCCCTGCTCGCGATGCTCAACAGCTGCGCGAGCGGCGTTTCGGTCGTGAACATCGACAATGGGTTTGGGGCGGCGTTCCAGGCGTCGCTCATAAATCATCTTCCCGGCAAGGAGGCATAGGTATGGCGCAGGAGACGATGCGAGACCGGGAGGCTGCCGTGAGCGCTGCCGGGGAGGCTGCCGTGCGCACTGCCGGGGGCGCCATCCGGAATGCGATGGGGGAGACGCCCCATGATGCGCGCGGCGGGATGCCGGCGCATCGAGAGCTAACTCTCGGGGCGAAAAACGGCGGAAATGCCGAAAAAGATGCCGCGAAAGTTAACTCTCGCGGAAAGGGGCATCGCGTGGTCGCCGATGGTCGGCCGGACGGGGTGTGCGATGGAGGCTCCTCCACGGGTGCGACGCTTTGGCTGGACTGTCAGTCGGGCATTGCGGGGGATATGCTCGTCGCCGCTTTGATTGACGTGGCGGAGGACCCTGCGGGGGCGGAGCGCGCCGTGCGCGAGGTCTTGGCGAGTCTGCCGGTCGAGGGGTTCGCGGTTGAGGTGAGCCGCGTGTACAAGGCCGGCATCGCTTGCCGCGACTTCAACGTGATGCTCGACGCGGCACACGAGAACCATGATCACGATATGGAGTATCTGCATGGGAGCTGCGGGGAGGCGCTTGCCGCCTGTTCGGCGTGCGACCATGCGCTCCACGAGCACGCCCACGAGCACGCCCACGAGCACGCCCACGAGCACGCCCACGAGCACGAGCACCGCGGGCTCGCCGAGGTCGAGGCGCTGATCGCCGCAGCGTCCATGACGCCCGCCGCACGCGCGATTGCCCTGCGAGCGTTCCGCATCCTCGCGTCCGCCGAGGCGGCGGCCCATGGCACCACGATCGACCAGGTGCATTTCCACGAGGTGGGCGCCGTCGACTCTATCGTCGACATCATTTCGGCGGCCGTGCTCTTCGACTATCTGCACATCGAGCGCGTGATCGTCCCTCAGCTCGTCGACGGCCATGGAACCGTGCGCTGCCAGCACGGCATCATTCCGGTCCCGGTCCCGGCAACGCTCAACATCTGCCGGGAGCACGGGTTGCCGCTCGGCGTCTGCGACGTGGAGGGCGAACTCGTCACGCCCACGGGCGCCGCGCTGGTGGCGGCGGTTGCGACCGGCTTCGAACTGCCGGAGCGCTCGGTCGTGTGCTGCGTTGGCCTGGGCGCCGGCAAGCGTTCGTACAGCCGCCCGTCCATTCTGCGTGCATTGATTGTCGAGCCGATTAACGGCCGTACGGGCACGGAGTCCCAGCCCTGTGCCGCGTCTGGAGGTGCGGAAGGCGACCCCGGGCGTGCGACGCTCGGTGAGCGCGAGGACGAGCGCGTCCAGCCCCGCCGCCCCGCCGCCCCGCACTCCCACGAGCTCACCGCGCCCACATCAGTCGTGAAGCTCGAGTGCGACATCGATGATGCAACGGGGGAGGAGCTGGGCTACGTTGCCGAGCTGTTGCGCGAGGCCGGCGCCCGTGAGGTTCACTGGCTGCCCATCTTTACCAAAAAGGGACGCCCGGCCTATCAGCTGCAGGTCATCTGCGTGCCCGAGGACGTGGCACACATGGAGCCCGTCATCTTCTGTGAAACGCCAACGCTGGGAGTCCGTCGCGTTCCCATGGAGCGCACGGTGCTCAAGCGCCGTCGTCTAACGGTCGAGACTCCATACGGCTCCATCCGCTGCAAGGTGGCAGAGCTTCCCGATGGCTCGGTGCGCGTCGCCCCCGAGTTCGAGGATTGCCGCGCTGCCGCGCGTGCGTTTGGTGCCCCCTTGCGCGAGGTCATGGCCGCCGCGCGCGAAGCCGTGCCGCTCTAGTGCACGTATTTGGAGGTCGTCTGCAAGGTCACTTCGCTCCAATGCGGGCCGCACGCCCGTCAAGCGCAAGGGCAACCGTATTCGGGTGCGAGGCCATGGCGGCCATGCGCAGGGTCGCGGGTACAATGGGCGCGTAGTCTTCAGAAAGGACGCTCATGAAGATCCTCATCGCCTCGGACATTCACGGCTCGGCCTATTGGGCGGAGCGGCTCATCGAGGCAATCGATACCGAACGGACCGATCGCGTGGTGCTGTTGGGGGACCTGCTGTATCACGGCCCGCGCAACGACCTGCCGCGCGATTACGCGCCCAAGCGCGTGATTCCGCTGCTCAACGACTTGGCGGCGACAGGCCGCTTGACGGCGGTGCGTGGCAATTGCGAGGCGGAGGTCGACCAGATGGTGCTCGACGTGCCCTGCATGGCGGACAGCTCGATGCTGGTGGACGACCATGGGCGCACGTTGTTCTTCACGCACGGGCACGTATTTGGCGCGGGTCTGCACAACAGCGTGGACAACGTGCCGGCACTGCCGCAGGGCGCGGCGCTCGTGTACGGCCACACGCACATCAAGGTGAACCAGGAAAGCGCGGGGCATCCCGGCCTGTGGCTGTTCAACCCGGGCAGCGTGTCCATCCCCAAGGACGGCACGCACAGCTACGGTATCTACGAGAGCGGCTTGCCGGTTGAACAGGCGTTCAGGCACGTGGTTTTGGAGGAGCGGTAATGGCAGAGTGGAAAGAGACGGGCGCGGGGAGCCTGGCGGGGATCACGCGCGACACGTCGACGCTGGTGGACGCGCGCGACGAGATGCAGCAGCTCGTCGAGATCATCTGGCGGCTGCGTCAGCCCGACGGCTGTCCGTGGGATCGCAAGCAGACCCATGCCTCCATTGCCAAGAACATGATCGAGGAGGCTTACGAGGCGGTCGATTGTATCGAGGCGGACGACGCCGCCCATTTGCGCGAGGAACTGGGTGACGTGCTCATGCAGGTGGTGCTCCATGCGCAGATCGCTGCCGACGCGGGCGCCTTCACCATGGCCGACATCGCGCGGGATATCAACGAAAAGCTCATTCGCCGTCATCCGCACGTGTTCGGCTCGACGGCGGCGCAGGCGAGTTCGGCAGACGACGTGTTGGCGATCTGGGACAGCGTGAAGCTTGCCGAGAAGGGCGCCAAGGACGAGGGCGCTGTGGAGTCCGGCGAGCGCCCCGAGGGGCTGCTCGATGGTGTTCCCCGCGCGCTGCCCGCGCTCATGCAAGCGCAAAAGGTGTCGCGCAAGGCCGCTGCCGTGGGGTTCGAGTGGGAGACGATCGCCGCCGTGTGGGACAAGGTCGCCGAGGAGCGCGCGGAGTTCGAGGCGGAGCCCGCCGGTAGCGAGGCCCGCGAGCTCGAGTTCGGCGATATGCTCTTCGCCTTGGTGAATGTGGCGCGCCGCGAGGGCGTCGACGCCGAGAGCGCGCTGCGGGCGAGCACGGCGAAGTTCCGCGCCCGCTGGTCTGCCATGGAGGACGCCGCCTATAGGCAGGGCCGCCGCATCGAGGACTTCTCGACAGAGGAGCTCAACGAGCTATGGAATCGCGTTAAGCAGGCGTGACCTCAAAGCGCAGCCAGTTGACGCCAAATCGAATGCCCGCGCAGGTGAGCGCCGTGCCCAAGCCGGTGTAGAACACGGCGATGAACACCTCGGGCGCGAGCCCGAGCGAGCGAATGGCGATGCCGCCCGTCATCATGACGGCCATGATGACGAATGCCGGGACGTCGAAGAACTTGAGGAAGAAATGGCGCTCATCGGCATACGAGCTGATGCGCGCCGTGTGCTTGACCACGAGCTTGCCGAACACGAAAAGCCAGAAGACGGCACCCACCGCGGCGGAAAGCAAGACGTTGATCGGGGTCACGTGGTTGTTGGCGTAGGCTTCGAAGCCTATGCGGGCGATGTTGATACCCGCGGCAAGCCAGACGATGCTCGCGATGAGTAGCAGCGTGTGCTTGCGGACGGTGAATAGATTCATGGGGCCTCCTTGGATGGTTCGTCCGCGGTTATGCGCGCGACGAATGAGGATGAAATACGAGGTAGGCGGCAACGCCGGCGACGAGCACGCTCAGGATGACCGAGGGCGTTGTGCCGAGCTTGATGAAAGGGATGCCCACAAGCAGGCCGATGACGTAGGGGACGAGCCAGGCGATCCACACGGCGGCGCTCAGGCGGTGAAACGTCTGCTCACGCTTGAGGGCACTGGCGTTATGGCTTCTGCCCTGCACGTAGACGACCGTTGCCCAGATGGCATGGAAGAGCATGAGGACGATGGCGGCGAGTCCGGTTATGCCGTGGATGGCGGGGGCAGTTGCGGTGCTTTCGCGCGCAATGATGCTCATGAGCGTGGTGCCGGTGGTGTCGCACGCAAGGCCGCACCAGAAGAAGACGAGGTGGATCCCGCGCAGGCGACCGTCAGCACGCTCCTTGAACACGCCGATGGTGTACAGGATGAGAGCGCCAGTGATGGCAAGGCTGGCGAACATGAGCATGGGGGACATGAAAGCTCCTTTCAGGCGGCGTCGCTATGACCCCGCGAGGTGGTGTATAATATGAACAATGTTCATATGAACGGCGTTCATATTAGGAGCATGGCACTGTGGAAACAAGTCGGGGGCCGGTTTGCTGGTAAAGACCCTGAACGTTCCACGCTTCTGTTCAGAAGGGAAGTCGGGGCCATGAGCAGCAGGAAGGCGATTTCACGCAATCGTATTATCGAGGTCGCGTTTGGCATGGCGCGCGAATCGGGGCTGGCGTCGCTCAGCGTGCGCGCCATCGCAGAGGCTTGCGGCGTGGCGACCGGCACGATATACAACCATGTGTCCGACGTCGCCGAGCTGCGAACGGAGGTGCTGCAGCGTTTTTGGCGCGAGGCGATCGAGGCAGCGGAGCTCGAGACGTGCACGCGTGATGCCGAGACCGCGCTGGACTACTGCCGTCGTCTTTCGAATGCCCTGTCCAGCTCGCTCGAGGGGTTCCGCACCGCGTGGCTCCGCGACATAGGGGCGCTCGACGGCAGGACGCGTCAGCGGACCATGGAGGCGGAGCGAGCATGTCTGGGGGACCTGCGCGAGACAGTCAGGCACGCATTCGAGAGGGACGCAGCTATCACCAGCCGGGCTCGCGATCGCGTTCAAATGGATGCGGTGGTGGACTTCGCCTGGCAGGCGATGCTCGACGCGATGAAGCGGGGCGATGGGTCATGTGACACGCTTTTTGCCCTCATGGAGCTCGCGCTCTATACGTAGCTCGCAAAGCCTGCACATCTGCATTCGCCCCGCGTGCCATAATGGGGGCATCAAAGCGCACATACACCCTCAACCGCACAAGGCGCCTATGACGAACTCTCAGAACAACCACGAGCGCACTGCCCCTGTTGCAGGCGGCGATCCCGGCAAGACGGGCGATCTTTCCGCTGCCGCGCAGGCCGTGGCGGTGCGCGCCGCCACAAAAGTCGCCGCATCGAGGGGAGGCGCTCAACACGTCGCGGCTGCGGCGGCATCTGCTCCGGCGTTTGGCGCAACGTCTGCCCCGGCGTCTGCTCCGGCGTCCAGCTCGGCGGTTGCCGGAAAATCGGCTCCTCAAAAGGAGGCGCCCGCGCAAGGCCCCTCTTCTTCAAAGCCCACGCGGCGCTCGGCGCGCGGCAGCGATGTCGCCGCCCGCGAAAAACAGGAGCGTCGTGAGGCGCGCCGGCACAAGGCTCATGGCTCCGAGCGGACGTCATCTCGCCGCGCGACCGCCTCTCGTCGCGGCTCTCGCACGTTCTCGCAAAATACGACGGAAGTGCGTGCGGGCGGGGCCAGTTTGGCACGGGGCGCGGCGGATTCTGCGCGGGGTGCACGGCGTTCCGCTTCGGCATCGGGCTCGGCCCGCGAAACGCAGCGCGCCTCGATGAAATACGCGACGGACAACCGCGTCGTGAACTGGCTGTACGACCTTACCACGGGGCCCCGTCGGCACTTCTTCTATCTGATCGTGGCGCTGCTGGTGGGCGTGGGCGTCTACATGCCCGTTCGCGATTTCTACATCGCGCACCGCACCGAGGCGATCTTGCAGGAGCAAAAGGCCATTCGCGAGAAATACAACGATTCGTTGGGCAAGGAGGTCGAGAACCTGCTTTCCCAGGAGGGCATCGAGGACGCGGCACGCAGGGACTACGGCATGGTCATGCCCGGAGAGCAGACCATCACCGTGGAGGGCCTGGACGAGGACGGCAACCCCGTGGTGGTTGATGTGAACGACCAGGACGGTGAGGATGCCGCGGCGGACGGCGACGGCGGTGACGCGCAGGATCCCTCGACGGCGAACGGAGCCGCGTCCAAGGACAACGCGGGCACGCTCAAGGGCGAAGACGCCGCAGATAAGAGCAAGACCGGCTCCGATACAACAGATGTCAGCTCGGGCGACACGCCAGTTACCTCGGCGGAGGTCGAGGCGGCGGAGCGGGCGGTGCTTGAGAACTCCGCTTGGTATTGGAAGGTGCTCGACACGCTCTTTTTCTTTGACGGTGTCAACGGCATGGCGGTTGTTTCGACGGGGGAGTAGGACATGGAGGAAGCGCGCTTTGCGGCAATTGACCTGGGTACGGTGTCGTCGCGCTTGTTGTGCGCGACGGTTCGCGACGGTGTTGTGGTGAACTCGACCAAGCGCACGGTGATCACCGATCTGGGCGAGGGCGTGGACGCGTCTGGCGTGTTTGCCCCGGGCGCGATTGAGCGCGTGGCGCGTGCGTGCGGCGAGTTTGTGAACGAGGCCCGCGCGTATGGCGCGACCTGCGTGAGCACGACGCTGACGAGCGCTGCGCGCGATGTCTCAAATGGTGAGGAGCTGCTCGGTCGTCTGCGCGATTTGGGGCTTGAGCCTCAGGTCATTTCCGGCAACGTGGAGGCGCGGCTCACCTTTTACGGCGTGGCGCACGATTTTCCCGGCGAGCGTATCGCCGTCGCGGATTCGGGCGGCGGTTCGACTGAGCTCGTGGTGGGCGCGTACGCGCCGGGTGAAGGGGCGCGCGCTTTTGTCCTCGATTGCGCTCAATCGCTCAACATAGGTTGTCGGCGCGTGACGGAGCGGTTCTTTACCCAAGAGCCCCCGGCGCAAGATGAGGTCGAAGCGGCGGTTGCATGGATGGCTCCGCAGTTTGAGGCGTATTGGAGCGAGCTCCCCGCGCGCCCCGATCGCCTGATCGCGGTGGGCGGTACCGTGACTTCGCTGGTTGCCATGGTTCACGAGCTCGCCGTATACGACTCGCATTTTGTGCATCTTCGCGATTTGACAGCGGAGCAGGTCGATGACGCTATCGAAATGATGCGGGGTTTGCGCGTTGAGCAGGTTGCCGCCTTGCCGGGGATTCAGCCCAAGCGCGCGCCGGTGATTTTTGCCGGTGCCGTGATCGTGCGGGAACTGATGCGCTCCGGCGGGTACAAACGGTTGACCGTGAGCGAAAACAGCCTGCTCGCCGGTGCGGCGGCAACGATTTGCGAGACGATGGCCGGGGGTGAGCCCGTAATCGGCTGGGCTCCGACCCTCAGCGCTCTGTAGGGGCAAAAGGCGACGCGCCCCCTTGCGCACATGTCGGCACGTATACGGGAGCGGCGGGCGCGAGCCCTTCCTCGCTCCTCTCTCTTGCCAAGAGGGAGGTCGGCACGTATATGGGAGCGGTGGACGCGAGCCTTGGGGCTGCGGTTGGCCGCCTCTGTTTTGGGGAGTGCAGGATGCTGCCGCAATCGACGATTGTCGACTCATCGCACTCGGTTGCCGCCGTCTCGGGAATTGTGGAATGGCATTGTGAGCTATTTGCCCGGTAAGTAACGTTTTGCTCAATGCCCCAGCTTTTAAGGGCCCAGCTTTTAAAGGAAATCTTGATATGAAAAAGGCTCCTTGACGGAGCCTCCCAGTTCTTATGGTGCGGGCGAAAGGACTTGAACCTTCACGGGGTTGCCCCCATATGGACCTGAACCATACGCGTCTGCCAATTCCGCCACGCCCGCATGGATTCCTATACTAACGAAAGGCAACGCGAGGTTCAAGAACTTTTTTCTGAGTTTTGGCGGGTTTATCGGACGCGCTTTTTGCCCCATAAACCCGCTTTGGCGCGGCGGGGTTCCAAGTGTGAGGAAGGCGTCGGGGTTTAGCTGCTGTTCGGTTGAACGCGCCGTGCGCATTCGAGGAGGCTCTGCGGACTCTCGAAGGGGCTCCGTGCGCGCTCGACGACGACGGGGCGTGGTACACTTGCTTGCGCATGGGGGCGTGGCGGAATTGGCATACGCAGGAGACTTAAAATCTTCGGCCTTCGGGATTGTGGGTTCGAGTCCCACCGCCCCTACCATGCGAGTGATGGCTCCGGCGACGGGGTTATTTTTGCGTCCGGGCCCGCCGTCCGGACTCGAACCCACGAGGGCGCGGAGCTGAGGAAACACGAAGGCGTTTTCCAGCGTAGCGCACGAGGGCCTGTAGGGCCCGAAGCGAATCGCGGGCGGCTGTGCCGCACGCGGGGTCCCACCGCCCCTACCATGCGAGTGGCCTTCGATACGCCATTGAAACTTCAGTGCACTTGGGCAACTTCGATGCACCTGAGAAACTTCGGTGCACCTGAGAAGGCTCGGTGCACCTGAGAAAACTCGGTGCACCTGAGAAACTTCGATGCGCCTGGCGACCGTGCCGGGCGGCTTTTTTGGTCGATGGGTGCACCGAGTTTTCTCAGGTGCTCTGAGTTTTGGCTCTGGGCTGTTGAACGTGTTGCCTCCCGCTCGCGTGTCAAGCTTAAAGTCGCGTGTCGAGCTTAAAGTCGCGTGTGGAAGCTGCCGTCGGGCGCGCGCTGCTGGCAGCGGATTACCAGATGCCCAGCACCAGATCCATCTCGTCGGCAAATGAGTCCTCGTCGGCCTTCCATTCGCCATCCTCAAAAACAAAATCGATGCAGGAAAACCCCGGGTCGTCTTGCCAAGAGTCGTCGAGTGCCTCGGCAAATAGGGCGCGGACTTGGTCCTTTTGGGCGTCGGTGAGCGGCTCGAGCACGTCGGCGAAAAAGTCAATCTCCTGGTAAAGGCGGTCGAAGATAGCCTCGTCGGCAGTGTTTGCGATTGTGCTTGCGCTGGGGCACCAGACGTTAAAGTACACGGCTGCCGTACCTTCATCTGTGTGCACGTAGCACGATTCGATTTCGTAGGAGAAGTTCTGCAGTGCCCAGACGGCAAAGGCATCCGCGTCGATGCCGAGCTCCTCGGTGGTGTATCCCAAAGAGTTTACGAAATAGGTGTTCAAGAAGGCGACGATGCGTTCGCGCTCGGGGCCGTCTGCCGACGACACCTCGTTGAGGCGTGCCGCTGCGATGTCCAGGCACTTCTGCTTTGCGATGTCATCGGGGCTCTCTTCAGGGCTTTCTGCGGTGTCATCGCTGGAGAGGTCGTTGTCTGAGGGCGTGTGCGCGGGCTCGTCGTGGGAGGCGTCGACGCTGGGGCGTGAATCGAACGCGTCGAGCAGCGAGATGGCGCCGGTGCATGCAATTGGGGCCACGTTGAAGAAGAGGATCACGAAGATGATGGTTCGTATGGCGGCGTGACGGGGCCTGCTCGTCTTGCTGGTGCCACTGTTGCCGCTGTTCGGCTTTGCGCGCCGTTTGGTGTCCTGCCTGCGTGAAGCACGGGCAGAAGCCGAGGGGCCAACGGGGTCCGAGTCGCGGGTGGAACCCGAGTCGACGGCATGCGCCGAAGCGCCAACGGATGTCGAGTGACCAGATGGCGCCGAGGGGGCCGAGCTGCCAGGGAAAGTTGAGGAGTCCGAAGCGCCAACGGGGGACGAGTCTCCGGCGTGGGCGGAGGGTCCGCCGGCCTTGTTGGCGCGCGCCCGATGCCGCCTGCGGCTCGCTTTCCTGCCAGCCCCGTCCTGCTCGCCGTTCTTGCTCAGTGAAAAAAGCTCGCGCAGGTGCATGGGGTCAATACTCGTAACGGGCTCTTGCTCTTCATCCGCTGCGGGCGCGTTGTAATTGTCCGGTTCCTTGGTGGGGCCGTCGTACGGCTCGTCGCCAAACGCGCACTCCTCGACGGCTTGGTCGTCCTCCCCAAACGGCGAGGGAGATTCGTCCCAAGGCAGGGTGGGCTCACCTGCGGTAAAGGGGTCTACCTGCGCGTCGTGCATGATGCGGCGTGCCATGGGGTCTCCTTACTCGAGGGGGACTGTTCGCGGCGCTTTGCCGGGGCGTTCAAGGGTGTATGGCCGGATGGGTCCCGGCGGTTGGCTCAGTATACCGCCCGCCCTCCTCGAGGCCGTCGCGTCGACCGTTTGCGGGAAACAAGCGGTATGTGAAAGCAGGGTGAACGGCGAGCGGGTATCATGCATCCATCTCTGCAATCCGTTCTAAGGACCGGTCATGTTTATCTTCGATCTTTTGGGTGGGCTCGTGGGGCTGGCGGTTGTCGTCATTATCATCGGCCTGCTTTCGGGCAATCTGTTCTACGTGGTCAAACAGCAGCACGCGGTGATCATCGAGCGCTTGGGCAAGTTCCACACCATCGTGGGCGCGGGCTTTCACGTCAAGATTCCGTTCATCGACCGCAAGGCTGCCACGGTGAGCCTGCGCACCATGAAGAACGGCTTTGACATCGACGTCAAAACCGAGGACAACGTGACCATTGGCCTGGAGGTCTCCGCCCAGTATCACGTGAGCTACGAGATGGGCAACGCGCCGCAGGAGTCCGGCGTGTACAAGAGCTACTACATGCTGCAGCAGCCGGTGGCGCAGATGCGCGACTTCATCACCGACGCGCTGCGTTCCTCAATTCCGGTCTACACGCTCGACGAGGTGTTCGCCAAGAAGGATGACATCGCCAAGGACGTGAACGCCACGGTGTCCGAGCAGATGAACGAGTACGGCTTCACCTTGGTGAGCACGTTGATCACCAAGATCGCGCTGCCCGCCGAGGTCGAGGACTCCATGAACCAGATCAACGCCGCGCAGCGCACCAAGGCCGCCGCCCAGGACCTGGCCGAGGCCGACCGCATCCGTCGCGTGACCGAGGCCAAGGCCGAGGCGGAGGCCATGGAGAAGGCCGGCGAGGGCATTGCCAACCAGCGCAAGGCTATCGCCATCGGCATCAAGGACTCGCTCGAGACCATTCAGGAAACCGGCGTGGGCAACGACGAGGCCAACCAGCTGTTCATGTTCACGCAGTGGACCGAGATGATGAACGAGTTCGCCAAGAGCGGCCGCGCGAGCACGGTGGTGCTGCCCACCGACTTCACGCAGAACGCGGGCATGTTCGAGCAGATGCTCGCGGCGAGCCAGGCAAACGATTCCGCGCCGGTCCCCGTGGCGCCTCCGGTGCCCCCGGTGGACCCGCGCGCGTAAACAGCTCGGGTGCATGTAAAACGGACGCGGCCCCTTCTACACATCGAGGGGCAAAATGGGTATAAGCAAGGCAGCGTGAACGAGGGGTCGCCAAGAAGCGACCCCTTTGCCTGACGAGAGGGGAAGCGATGAGTGGATCGCGCAAACTGTTGAAGCTCGTGTCTATCGTGGCGGCCATCACCGGCCTTGCCATGCTGATGTTCGGCCTGGCCGTGGCGGGGTGCGGCCTGTTTGGCGGCACGGCGATTTCCGGTACCGACGCCGCGCCGCTGTACACGGGCGTTTCGGGCGTGTCCGCCCTGTGCTTTATCGTGATGGGCCTTATGGGCATGCGCGCGTCCAACGTGCCCTCGCGCAGCGGGACCGCCGTGGCATGCGCGTTTGGCAGCATCGCCGTCACCGCCGTCGCGGTGGTGTTCTGGGCGTGGCAGGGCTTTGTGAAGATCGACATTCCCAACGCCGTGCTGCTTGTGGTGGGCGCGCTTGAGGCGGTTGCCGTTTTGTTCCTAGCCCGGAAGGTCAAAAAAGAGCACGATACCTGGCACTAAACGCGCGGCTGGTGCATGATACGTGCCTGTCGCACGCAGGCGATTGGTTTGGGCGAGACGTTGGGGCAGGCAGAACGCCAGCTTACAGCTCGACCGATTGATTTGACCACAGGGCCTCCTGGATTCGCGTTACAGAAGCGCGGAGACGGGAGGCCTTTTTGCGCCAGGGGAATGCAACGATGCCGTTGGCTAGCAGCTCGAGGAACGATGTGGCGCACAATGTGGTGAGAGCCAGGGACGCCACCACGATGATGACGGAGCCGGCAACTGGGTCGAGCAAGACCGGTGCGTCGTAGAAGGGCGTTTGAAACGTAAGGGCTCCGCGAACCAGGCGATGCACGATGTAAACCTGCAGAGTCCGACGGCCCAGGACCGTCAGCCACGATGTCGGGCGCGGCGCGAGCTTAATGCACGCAACCGAGAGCAAGGCCCCGGAGCCCAGGGCGGCGATTTTGCGCACAACGCCCATGGCAACGTGTGGCCCGTAAGGGTTGTCGCCGTAGACCAGCGGGAAGAACCATTCGTAGGCATGGGGGCTGGCAATGCGCGCTGCCACGATAATCGCGGCGAAGAACACCGCGAGCCAGGGCCACGAGGAGTTGGTGGCTCGTTCCACGCGCGCAGGCGTGAGATAGTATCCGAGCGCAAAGCAGGGCAGGAACGCGAACATGCGGCTCAGTGCGAGAAAGCCGCCCTCCATGTCGACGAGTCCCCACAAAAACGAGGCGATAAGGGAGCAGATCATGCCGCGCCGCGCTCCCATCCAGGACAGAAGGGGCGTGAGCAGCCCCCACCATGCCATGGCGATGAGATACCACGGCGCCGAGGTGAAGCGCAGCATGGACGCGAGCGTGATGTCTTTGCTGCTTACGGCGAGCAGCGCCGCTTGGTATGCGATGCCCAGCACGGCAAAGGAAATGATGCGGTCGTAGTTGAGCGAGCCGTTGCGGTAGGTGCTCTTGGCAAAAAGCCCCGACATGAACACGAATAGGGGCATGTGGAAGAGATATATGATGTCGAATGTGGTGCTCAACGTGGGGTTGTCGTTGTGAATGGGGTACATCATGTGGCCGGCGACTACCAGGATAATGAGCAAGCCCTTGATGTTGTCGAACAAGGCGATGCGGGTTCGTCCCTGCGTTTGGGCCATCATGGTGCTCTCGGCCACACAAACTCCTTTCAACGCGTCAAGCTCAACAATCCTAGCGCGGTGGGCGGTGTTCTTGGGATGCCGTAAGATATCTGCATATTTGAATGGCGCGCGGATGCGCCGCGCGCTCGAGAAAGGCTGGCTGGCATGGATATGAGCGATATCAAGATCGGCTTTATAGGCTTTGGCAACATGGCAAGCGCCATGGCGGACGGTTGGATTGCCTCCGGCAAGGTTACACCGGGGAAAATGAGTGCGTGTGCGGGTCGGTACGAGGCGCTGATTCCGCGCTGCGAGATGCGCGGCATGCGTGCGCTGCCCGATGCAACGGCGGTTGTCGAGGCGTCTGATGTGGTGGTCGTTGCCGTCAAGCCGTATATGATTGAGGGCGTTCTGGCTTCCTTGACAGAAAAGCTGCAGGATAAGGTGGTGCTCTCAGTTGCTGCCGGTTGGAATTGCGAGGCGTACGAGCGCGTGATTCCGGGGACGCGCCACCTGTCGACGGTCCCCAACACGCCTGTTGCCATCAACGAGGGCGTGATTGCCTGCGAAAAGACCTCGACGCTCACGCATGATGACCACGAGCTGGTGTATTCGCTGCTGGGTCTGCTCGGTCGCGCCGTCGAGGTCGAGACGCGCCTGCTGTCCGTTGCGGGTACCGTGGGCGGTTGCTCTCCCGCGTTCATCGCCATGGTGATCGAGGCGCTTGCCGACGCTGCCGTCAAGCACGGCACTCCGAGGGCGACGGCGTACGAGATGGTGAGTCAGATGGTGGCGGGGACCGCTAAGCTGCAGATGGCGACCGGCATGCATCCGGGCGCGATGAAGGACGCCGTGTGCTCTCCTGGCGGGACCACCATTCGCGGTGTTGCGGAGCTTGAGGCCGCCGGTATGCGTTCCGCGTTCATCCGCGCAATCGATGCAATCGAGGGTTAGATTGCAGCCAATAGTTGGATGCGCTTTGCTGTGGAGCCTTGTATGATGCGGGCCCGCGGCAAAGCGCGTGGCGAGTTGCGACCTAGAACAGGCTGTCCTCGTCATTTGGCTTGGGACCACGATCAACGTAGAGCTTGTGCGTGCGCTTTTCGAGAATGAACGCCGCTACGGCGAAGATCAGGACGCCGGCGGCAAAGAGGACAGCGACGCCCGTGCGGGTGCCAAAAAGAAAGGTGAAGATCTGGTCCATTACGCTGTCCTGCTTTCTTGCTGGAATACATGGCGAAATACGGTCACCAGTATATACTTGCACTGCGCAATCTTGCACCCTTGCATTCGGCGGGGCGTGTGGCGATAGACGTTGCGGTGCGGATACGACGAATACGGAGGCATCATGCTCGATATCAAATTTGTTCGCGAGAATCCCGAGGCGCTCGACGCCGCCATGGCCAACCGCCAGGGCAGCTGGGATCGTGAGCGCTTCTTTGCGCTCGACGAGGAGCGTCGCTCCGTCATCACGCAGGTCGAGGAGCTCCAAGCCACGCGCAACGCCGAGTCCAAGAAGATCGGCGCCCTCATGAAGGAGGGCAAGCGCGAGGAGGCCGAGGCTGCCAAGGAGGCCGTGCGCCAGGTGAACGAGCAGATTGAGGGCTTGGCCGAGCGCCGCTCCGAGCTCGACGCCGAGGTCGCCGACTTCATGGCGCGCATCCCCAACATCCCCTGCGAGGCCACGCCGGTGGGTAAGGACGAGAACGAGAATCCCGAGCGCCGTCGCGTGGGCGAGCCCCGCGACTTCGCCGCCGAGGGCTTTGAGCCCAAGGCCCACTGGGACCTGGGTACCGAGACCGGCATCCTGGACTTCGACCGCGGCGCCAAGCTCTCCGGCGCCCGCTTCACCGTGCTCTCCGGCGCCGGCGCCACGCTCGACCGCGCCCTGCAGAACTTCTTCCTCAACACGCACATCTCCCGCGGCTTCAAGGAGTTCATCCCGCCGGTGATCGTGAACCGCGAGATCATGTACGGCACGGGCCAGCTGCCCAAGTTCGAGGATGACGCGTACCACACCGGCGAGGACCAGTTCCTGATCCCCACCGCCGAGGTCGCCCTCACCAACTTGCATGCCGGCGAGGTGCTCGACGCCAGCCAGCTGCCCATGCGCTACACCGCGGGCACCCCGTGCTTCCGCGAGGAGGCCGGCTCGGCTGGTCGCGATACCCGCGGCATCATTCGCCAGCACCAGTTCACCAAGGTCGAGATGGTCAAGTTCGCCCGTCCCGAGGAGTCCGACGCCGAGCTCGAGAGCATGGTCGCCGAGGCCGAGTTCATCCTGCAGCAGCTTGGCCTGCCGTACCGCGTGATCAGCCTGTGCACCGGTGACCTGGGCTTCTCTGCGCGCCAGACCTACGACATCGAGGTGTGGTTGCCCAGCTACAACGCCTACAAGGAGATTTCCTCCTGCTCCAACTGCGGTGACTTCCAGGCCCGTCGTGCCAACATCAAGTACCGCGACCCCGAGAACTTCAAGGGCACGCGCTTTGTGCACACCCTGAACGGCTCGGGTCTGCCCACCGGCCGTACCATGGCCGCCATCATGGAGAACTACCAGAACGCCGACGGTTCCATCACGGTGCCGGAGGTGCTGCGTCCCTACATGGGCGGCATGGAGAAGATCGAGCCCCTGGCGTAAGGCGCGGTGCTTCGAAAGTGCATCGATGAAGGGCGGCTGCCGCGAGGTGGCCGCTTTTTCTTTTGCGGGAGTTCACGCGCCCCGCGACAATGTGCGGAAACCACCTTTTGAAACGGGGCGACTTATTTCAAACCGGTGGTAAAGCACATTACCATGGCTATTTCTGTGCGTAACCCGCCTTTTGAAACGGACCGGATCGTTTCAAAAGGCGGGTTACGCACATTGGGAGCATCTGCGTCATGGAGAAAAGAGCGAAGACGTCTCGGGGGGTGCGGGATGGGGGCGCCCCCCGAGGCGATCGCTCCCGCAGCGGTGATTGTGGGGTGGAGGGGGATTGAGACGGTAGATGTGTCGAGGTGGTGGGCCCTGATGCAAAGCTCGGGTCTCGACCGCGACTACTCTTCGTTGCCGTGGCGCGAGCTGATGAAATCTCGATACCAGGTAAAACTGTCCTTTTTGATGCGCTCGTACGTGCCGTTGCCGTGATTGTCGGCGTCGACGTAGACCACACCGTAGCGCTTCTCCATCTCGCAGCTGCCGGCGCTTACGATGTCAATCACGCCCCACATGATGTAGCCGATCACATCAACGCCATCGGCGACGGCCTCGTCAATCTGCTCAAAATGACGAGTCAGATAGTCGATTCGGTATGGATCGTGCACAACCGCGCTGCCGTTATCGCGCTCCAGTACATCACGCGCCCCCATGCCGTTCTCGGAGATGAAGATGGGCTTGTGTACACGGTCGTACAGCTTGTTGAGCGCGGTGCGCAGTCCGATGGGGTCGATCTGCCACCCCCACTCGGTTGCCTGCAGATAGGGATTCTTAACCGTGCAGACGAGGTTGCCTGCGGTGTGTTCGGCAGTCTCATTGGTGGAGCACACACTCGACTGGTAGTACGAGATGCTCACAAAATCGCAGGTGTGGCGCGCAAGTACTTCAAGATCGTCGGACTTCAGTTCGATGCGAATGCCATGCTCGGTAAAGAACCGGTCCATATAGGTGGGGTAGAAACCCCGCGCGAGCACGTCGATGGCAAACCACTGGTTGACCTGCTCTTCGCGAATGGTTTTGAGGTTGTCCTCGGGTGAGCACGTGTGAGGGTAATAGCAAAAGTCGGCCACCATGCAGCCAGATTGGCATGCGGGCGCCACGCGGCGCTGCATCTCGATGACGCGTGCGCTCGCTACAAATTGATGATGCAGAGATTGGAACACATCGGACTGGTTGTACGGGCCGTCCTCGGGCTTGATGAGGCCCACTCCGTTCCATGGACTAAAGTATCCTGCGTTAATCTCGTTGAACGGCAGGTAGAAGTCGATGAACTCGCCCCATCGTTCAAACACAACCTGCGCAAAGCGCACGTAGAAGCCAATGAGCACACGGTTGGTCCAGCCGCCATAGCTCTCCACAAGATTGAGTGGCAGCGCATAGTGGGTAAGTGTGAGGAAAACCTTCATGCCCGCGTTGCGCACGGCGGAAAAGACGCGGTCGTAGTAGGCAAGGCCCTCCGCGTTGGGCTCTTGCTCGTCGCCGTTGGGGAACAGGCGCGCCCAGCTAATGGAAAAACGGTATATGTCAATGCCGAGCTCCTTGAGCAGGGCGATGTCCTCATCCAGGTGGCCGTATCCGTCGGAAGCCGTGCGGAACGGGTATGTTCCTGCCGTGTCGCTCTTGGCACGCTCGACTGCGGAGCGCGTGAGCAGGCGCGTGGCGGTGGTGGCGTTGCTCGTGCGCGGCAGGTACGGGCGCACGTCCTGCGTATCAAGGCCCTTGCCGCCCGTGTCGAAGGCGCCCTCGTATTGGCTGCTGGCAGTGGCGCCGCCCCAAAGGAGGCGGCGCCTGGCGAGCGGGCGGGGTAGGGAGGTCCCGACCGGTTGAGAAGTGGTTAGCATGAGCCGCGCTCCTCGAGTGCCCGGCGCACATGTCCGCCCGAAGCCTCCAGGGCCTCGGCGGCCTGACTTGCGGGCAGGTTGAGCAGGATGCTCGTAACCGCGAGCTTGACGCTGCCACCCGCCTCCTCAAGGGCGGTGCTGGCAACCTCGGGTGTGCAGTCGCAGGCTTCGACCACAATATTGCGGGCGCGCGCGTGGAGCTTCTCGTTGGTCTGCTTAACGTCGACCATGAGATTTTGATACACCTTGCCGGAAAGCGTCATCGCTCCGGTAGAAATCATGTTGAGGACGAGCTTTTGAGCGGTGCCCGCCTTGAGACGAGTGGAGCCGGTGAGGACCTCAGGGCCCGTGACGGGCTCGATGGCGAGCTCGGCGACCTTACCGATGCGCGAGGAGGGTACGCACGCCAGCGCGGCGGTCTTGCAGCCAAGCTCGCGGGCGTAGGACAGGCCGCCGATTACATAGGGGGTCCTGCCGCTAGCGGCGATGCCAACAACCAGGTCGTTCTCGCAAAGGTCGATGGCGCGCAGGTCCTGCTCGCCCTGGGAGGCATCGTCCTCGGCGCCCTCACGCGCTTTGACAAAAGCGTCTTCGCCGCCGGCGATTAGGCCCACAACAACATCGCTATCGACGCCAAAGGTGGGCGGGCATTCGACAGCATCGAGTACGCCCAGGCGTCCGCTCGTTCCGGCGCCCAGGTAAATGATGCGCCCGCCGGCTGCAAGGCGCGCGGCGGCCCAATCGATAGCCTGTGCCACCTGCGGAAGCACGCGCTCGACTGCTTTGACGGCGTTGGCGTCCTCGGCGTTCATGGCCTGTGCGATCTGCAGCGCGCTGAACGTGTCGAGTTCGAGCGTGAGCGGGTTGCGTTGTTCGGTGGTGAGCTTGGAAAGATCTACCATACGTACCGCCCTTAGGTTAGTTGCGTTCGCTCATGGCCTGGTACATCTCGATCATCTCGGCGATGAGCTCCTTGGCAAGGATCGCCGTCATAAGATGGTCCTGAGCGTGGACAAGCATGACGTTCACTTCGGTGTGATCGCCGTTCGCTTCCTTGGCGAGCAACGAGGTCTGGATGTGATGCGCCTCGAGCACTGATGCCTCGGCCTGCGCGATGAGCTCCTCGGCCTGCTCAAAATTGCCCTTCTTGGCGGAGGCAAGCGCTTCATAGGCCTTGCTGCGCGCATCGCCCGCCTGCGCAATCAGGCCAAACGCGATCATCTCGGGGGAGGTCTCTGCAGACTCGTTCATGGGCGGGCCTTTCTACATGGATGATTGGTACGTGCCCACATGCGGGCTCGCTTTGAAGATAGACCATGCTCATGGGCGCGACAAGGATGCCCGGCTTGCGAGGGCGAGAAGGGCCCGAGGTTGGCGACCCGTGATAGAAGTGTGCAATTACTGCTGTTAAAAGTGCAGGTAAAGTGGGTGAAATGGAAACAAAATGCGTTTCAGTCAAGTGGGGTCTTCGACATGCCCTTTTGGATGGCGATGGGCAAACGTGTCATGCAAGGGCTCTGTAAGTGGCGATAACCGACCGTTTACGGTCCGTTCTCGTCAAAAGTTGAAATTAAATTTCTTGTATTGCGCAATACGATGACAAATAATTTTCACTATCTACAATGAAGTCCAGGTTGGAGGGATGCCACATGGCAGGTCTCTTGGTTCGTTTAAAGCAGCATAAGGACGGTGCAAGTCCCGCCGAGCGCGACTTGATTGGGAGGATTCTCGACGACCCCGAGGTCATTTCGGGTCTGAGTATCCATGAGTTGGCGGCGCATACATTCGCCTCGCCCTCGACCATCACGCGCATGTGCAAAAAGTTGGGTCTCAAAGGTTACAAGGAGTTTCAACGCCTTCTTATATATGACTTGGCATTGCTACGCGAGAGCGAGCTTTCCAAGATTGAAGATCTGGCGCCAACAGACACGACGCTCCAGACGATTGAGAAGGTGACAAGGGGCAACGTCGATTCGTTGCGCCTAGTGAGCAAGCTCAACGAGCCGGAGGTATACGACACTTGCGTTGACCTTATGGAAGCCGCGCGAACCATCAACCTATTCGGGATGGGAGCATCGCTGCTCTCCGCCCGCGACCTGCACTACAAGCTTTTGAGGATTGGGGTGAGCTGCAATCTGATTGACGACTGGCATGGGCAGTTGCTGTATGCCTCGAATAGCGGTCCGCAGGACTTGTCCATTGCGATCAGCTATTCGGGATCGACCTCGGAGGTCAACGCGTGCGTGAATCTCGCGCGCGAACGTGGAGGCAAGGTGATCGCGATCACGGGCTCCGGGTTTGATTCGGAGCTTGCGCGTCACGCCGACGAAGTCCTCTTTGTGGGGTCGACTGAGCCGCTTATGCGCTCCGCCGCCATGGCGTCGCGCATTGGGCAGTTGGGGGTTATCGACATCCTGTTCAAATCATTCGTCAATCGCAACTATGAGCGCTTTTCGGAAGTTCTGGAGCAAAACCAAATCCGAAAGCACCAGTGAAAGGTGGTAACCATGAAGGACTACAAGATTCTGCTCGTGTGCTCTGGTGGCATGTCCACCACCATTTTGATGACCAAGATGCAGAAGTATGCCGAGGAAAAGGGCTTCTCGCTCAAGGTGGATGCCTGCGCCATGGGCGTGTGCCAGGACAAGGCCCCCGAGTACGACGTTATCCTGCTCGGTCCGCAGATTGCGTACCAGAAGAGCAGCATCACCGCCAAGGTGTCCATCCCGGTTGCCGCCATGCAGCCCCAGGATTACGCGATGGCTCGCTGCGAGAACATCTTCAAGCAGGTCGATGAGATTTTGGGCTAAGGCCCACGTGCGCTCGGCGGTCGAGCGCCCCTGAGTAAGAAAGGATGCGAACACATGGACAAGTTCCAAGCGTTCCTCGATAGGTCTCTCGGGCCTATCATGAGCAAGCTCGGTGGAAACCGCTATCTGCTTGCCGTGCGCGACGGCGTTGTTTCCGCGCTGCCGCTCATCATTGTTGGCTCGTTCTTCCTGATCATCGCCATGCCGCCGCTGCCCCAGGATTGGGAAATTTACAAGTTCCTGTCCGGCAACGCGGCAACGATTTTGCTGCCCTACCGTATGACCATGTACATCATGGCGCTCTATGCGGTCTTTGGCATGGGTAACAGCCTTGCCCGTTCCTACAATCTCGACGGCGTGTCGGGCGGTATCCTGTCCGTCATGGCCTTCCTGCTGACCTTCACCCCGGTCAACGTTGCCGCCGAGGCAGAGGCTGGCGTTGCCGGCTTTGTGCTGCCCATGGCCAACCTGGGTGGTGGCGGTCTGTTCGTGGGCATGATCGTGACCTTCTTTGCGATCAACGTGTTCCGCTTCACGAACAACTCCAAGTTCAAGATCACCATGCCCGAGCAGGTTCCTCCGTCGGTCGCCCGTTCCTTCGAGGCCCTTACGCCTACGCTCATTGTGATCCTGGTCATCGGCTCCCTGACGTATTTCGTAGGCTTCGACTGGCACAACGCCGTGTCCACGGTCATCGCCCCGCTGGTGAGCGCTACCGATACCCTTCCGGGCGTCCTGCTCATCGTCTTCCTCACCTGCTTCTTCTGGTTCTTTGGCATCCATGGCGTGTCCATCGTGGGTTCCATTGCCCGTCCGCTGTGGCTGACCCTGCTTGAGCAGAACGCCAACGCCGTCGCCGCTGGCGCTGCCGGTACCGCCCTGCCCGCCATCTCTGCTGAGCCCTTCTATCAGTGGTTCATCTGGATTGGCGGCTCTGGCTGCACCATCGGTCTCGCGCTGCTGCTCGTGACCGTCTGCCGCTCCAAGTACCTCAAGGACCTCGGCCGTCTTGCCGTCGTCCCGGCGATCTTCAACATCAACGAGCCCCTGATCTTCGGTACGCCCATCGTGCTTAACCTCACGCTCGCCATCCCGTTCATCTTCACCCCCATGATCTGCGCGGTCATCGCTTGGGTCGTTACCTCTATGGGCCTGGTGAACCAGGTGATCGTGACCGCCCCGTGGACCCTGCCCGGGCCGATTGGTGCCTATCTGGCCACCGGCGGCGACTGGCGCGCCTCGGTGCTGTGCATCGCCCTAATCATCGTTTCCGTCCTTTGCTACCTGCCGTTTGTCAAGATGTATGACAAGCAGCAGCTCAAGGAGGAGGGCTCGCTCGAGGAGCAGCCCGCCGTCGACGCCGCGTAAGCGTTAGCGTGACCGCTGTGTAGCCATCGCACGGGTCCCGGGCACAAGGTAGCTCGGGACCCGTTATCGTTTTGCATCCCCGCCGACGAGCTACCGGCTCGTGTGCGCATTGAAGAAAGGAATTTCATGAAGCGCCTGGGTATCTCCATCTATCCCGAAAAGGCCACCAAAGAAGAGACGTTCGCTTATATGGAACGCGCGGCCGAGGCTGGCTTTTCGCGCATCTTTAGCTGCTTGCTTTCGGTTGAAGATGACCGCGAGACGCTCAAGCGCGATTACATCGAGATGAACAATCGCGCGCACGAGCTGGGCTTCGAGGTCATGCTCGACTGCAATCCTCGCGTGTTCGACGAGCTGGGCGTCTCGTATAAGGACCTGTCGTTCTTCAAGGAGATCGGCGCCGACGGCATCCGCCTGGACATGGGTTTTACCGGTAGCGAGGAATCGCTCATGACGTTCAACCCCGAGGGGCTGCTCGTTGAGATCAACATGAGCAACGATACGCATTACGTGGACACCATCATAGATTACTGTCCCGACACGAACCGCCTGGTGGGGTGCCACAACTTCTATCCGCACAACTACTCTGGTCTTACGCTCGAGCACTTTGAGAAGTGCACCGAGAATTTCCGCCGCCATGGCCTGCAAACGGCCGCGTTCGTGACGTCCCAGGCAAGCGACACGTTTGCCAACTGGCCCGTGACGGACGGTCTGCCGACGCTCGAGATGCACCGCCACCTGCCGCTGCATCTGCAGGTGGAGCATTTCATCTCGATGGGCACCATCGACGACGTGATCATCTCGAACTGCTATCCGAGCGACGAGGAGCTCGCGATTTTGAAGGATCTTCCGCGCAATCTCGTGAGCTTGGATGTCGAGCTCATCGATAATCTGCCGGAGGTCGAGCGCAGCATCGTTCTGGACGAGCTTCATTTTAACCGCGGCGACGTTTCGGCCAACTTCCTGCGCTCCACGCAGAGCCGCGTTAAGTACAAGGGCCACGAGTTCAAAGTCCTCAACGCTCCTGCCACGATCCATCGCGGCGATGTGGTAATTGAGAGCAGCGAGTACGGCCACTACGCCGGCGAGCTGCAGATCGCGCTCGCCGACATGGAGAACAGTGGCAAGAGCTCCGTGGTGGGTCATGTGCCCGAGATCGAGCACTTCCTGCTTGACACCATTCGTCCCTGGCAAAAGTTCCGCTTTAGGGAGGTGCGCTAGGTATGCAGTGGATCGGCGTGGACGGCGGTGGAACCAAGACGCTGTTTGAGTTGTACGATTCCGACATGAACGTGCTGCAGCGGCTGAGGCTGCCAACGTGTCATGCTGGTCAAGTTGGGTACGACGGCATGCGCGCGGTGCTTTCCGAAGGAGTGGAGGCATTGCTTGCCGAGGCGAGCGATGACGTCGGTATGGGCTTTGGCCTGGCGGGTTATGGACAAGATGCGCGCATCCGCGCTTCGATTGAAGAGGTCGTTCGCGCAGTTGCTGGCGGGCATCCGTACGAGCTTGTAAATGACGTGCGAGCTGCATGGGCGTCGAGCCTTGCCGCCCGTGACGGGGCTGCGGTGATTTGCGGCACCGGTTCAATTGCCTACGCGGTGCGCGGTGAGCGCGATTGCCGCGCTGGCGGTTGGGGCTTTCAGATAGGCGACGAAGGAAGCGGCTGGTGGATGGGACGAGAGGTCCTGCGCCTGTTCAGCCGCCAAGCCGACGGGAGAGACCCCCGCGGTCCCCTGTACGATGTGGTGCTGGACCGCCTTGGGCTCAGCGACGCATACGGGCTCATTGCCTATGTTCGCGATGAGCTGCAAGGCGACCGCACAAAGGTCGCGTCGCTCACGCGCGTGCTGCGCGAAGCGGCAATGGCGGGTGATGTGTGCGCGCTCGATGTGTACGACCGGGCAGCAAGCGAGCTTGCCCAGATTATCACCGCTGCCGCTCGAGGGGTGTTTGATCCTAGCGATCCAGTGCCCGTGGGCTACGTGGGCGGCGTGTTTGAGGGCGCTGGCGAGCTGCTGCTCGGACCGTTGCGCCGCTTGCTGCCTAACGGGTTTGAGCTTGTGGAGCCGGCGTATGGTCCGACGGCGGGCCCATGCCTGCTGCTCGCACGCCGGTTGTCCGAGTGAGGGGTTTGGGATGTTGGCAGTTGGCTTGATGTCCGGGACAAGCCTGGATGGCGTGGATTGCGCGCTGGTGGAAATCGAGGGCGTTGACCGCCAGACGGCCGTTGCGCTGCGTGAGTTCATGACGTATCCCATACCTGCCGCAACCAAGGCGCGCATTTTGGAGGCGTGCGCACCCGGCGGCGGCGATTCGCGCCTGCTGTGCTCGCTGCATGCGGAGCTGGGGCACCTGTTCTCGCGCGCGGTCGGCGCGGTGTGTGCCGCGGCGGGCGTGGAGCCTTCTAGCTTGGGGTTTGTGGCAAGCCATGGTCAGACGATCTGGCACGAGCCCGATGCCTCGCGTGCGTACGAGGATGACGAGCGCTATCACGCCGGCACGCTGCAGTTGGGCGATGCCGCGCGCATCGCGTGGGACCACAACGTCCGCGTGGTGTACGACTTCCGCGCCATGGATATGGCAGCCGGTGGGCAGGGCGCACCGCTCGTTCCATTTTCCGAGACGGTCCTGTACGGCTCGCGCGCACTCAATCGCGTGCTGCTCAACGTGGGCGGCATTGGTAACGTTACGGTTTTGCCCAAAGGCTGTAATGAGGACAGCGTGTTCGCGTTTGACACAGGCCCGGGCAACATGGCTGTCGATGAGGCCTGCCGTCGCCTGTTTGGCGTCGAGTACGATGACGGCGGCTGCATTGCGGCGCGAGGCCGTGTGAACGAGCAGGTGCTCGCGGACCTGATGTCCAACGAGTTTTTTTCTGCTGATCCGCCCAAGTCGACGGGGCGCGAGATGTTTGGTGCGCAGTTTGTGGAGGACTTTTTGCGCGCACATGCGGATATGGCTGCGGAGGATGTCGTTGCTACCCTCACCGAACTTACTGCGCTCAGCGTTGTCCGTGCGTGCGAGCAGTTTGTTGTGTCAAGGCTTGATGGGGCGCTCGACGAGTTGATCGTGGGCGGCGGGGGCGCCCATAACGCCACGCTCATGGCGCGCATCGCGCAACGCATGCCTGGGGTGCGGGTGTGCACGCAGGATGAGTTGGGGTATTCTTCGGACGCAAAAGAAGCGATTGCCTTTGCGGTTATGGGCAATCAGACGATCGCCGGACGTTCCTCAAACGTCCCCTCTGCAACGGGAGCGTCTGCCAGAGCGATTTTGGGAAGCATAATCAATCCTCCAAGGAGCGAGTAATGGCAAAGAAGAGCAAGGCGCAGCTCGCTGCGCGTGGCACGGTGGCTGATCCAACGCGCAAGGACGCTGATCGCCTGCGCACCGAGGCTAGGCAAAGCGTGGGTAAGTCTGCAAAGCTCGTGGGCGTAATGCCCGAGGACATGGCAAACGAGGTGCAGGCGACTGGCACCGTACCGTTTACTTTTAAAAGCGCGTTCTTGCTTGCAGGCGCCGTGTTGCTGGGAACGATCGTCATTCCGTTTTTTGCTTCTCAGGTGGGCGTGAGTGTAGGCGTTTCCACAACTTGTGCCGCACCGATGCTGACGGCGGCGGCCCTGGCGTTTGGTCGGTACTTCGTCGATTCCAAGCGCGGGCTGTGCCGTGGGTTTTACCTCACGTTTTTGGTGGCGTTCGGCGCGATGACGCTAATCTGCTGGCTCCTGTTTTTCCAAGGCATTTTGGTGTAGTGGCCAACCGGGTCGTGCCGCCGCGTGCATCAAAAGCGGCTCTTTCGATGCGGAACGATTCCTATTGGGCGGGATGCCCCTCATTCGTTGCGCGATGCGTCCCGGCTGTGTCAAACGAATACGTCCATGTGAAGCCCCTGATGCGATGGTGCATCGGGGGCTTTGTGGTTTCCGTGCCGCCGATTGGGTTCTGCGCGGTGATAGATAGAGAAGCTGCGGATACGTAGCTTTCGCACACGACGGGGAGAGTGGCGTTTGCACACGACGGCGAGCGCTGCGTTCGTATGGCGCTCGATGGAGGGGTTGCGGGTTCGCCACCCTGGCCCATGGTCCATGGATACGTCCCTCGTAAAGCCCTCAATTCTTCATGCAATACGAACAGAAGTTCTACGAACAAATGTTCTAATTTGGGTATACTGTAGCCAGAAGGGTTGGCAAGGAGGGGCGGAGAGGATGTCGATGGACGTATTCGATTGCAGTGTGGTGTTGTTTGAGAGTCAAGAGGACGAGGAGGATTTGCGTGTTGAGTGCGTGGTGACGCCAGAGGGTGCATTGGAGATCCTGCAGGAAAGTGATGGGCCAATAACGCGGTGGTGCTTTGAGGAGAGTCCCCATCGCATTGAGGCGGTTGTGGAGCCAATGGGGCTCGAGGCTCTTATGGGATATTTCCATGTCGACGAGCCGTGGCAGCTGCCTGCCATCTTGCGTCTTGAATATACGGGGTACGACTGCTTCTCTCGCATTCGCGCGCTCTTGCGGCGCCTCGTGGTTCCCTATGCCGTTTACGAGGCTCCGATCGCTCGCTAAAGGAAGGAACGCGCGCCGTTCTTGAGGCTGTCGATACTGGATGCAGCGTTGATTCCAAAAAAACGAAAAACTGCGCTCAATTTCCTTGACGAGATGCATGATGGGTGGCATAGTATACCTCGCGTTGCGGCGTTACCTCAGCTGGATAGAGGGTCTGACTACGAATCAGAAC
>ERZ894232.526-NODE-526-length-50073-cov-11.705666_pt1 | contig 50073 bp, 70 predicted proteins | sample MGYA00380296_ERZ894232 | MGnify/ENA primary metagenome ERZ894232 (study PRJEB32331, sample SAMN06328433) | human gut metagenome | biome: human gut microbiome; feature: stool | host: Homo sapiens | collected 2014-08-14 ...
CGTGAGTGTGTCTGAGCACGCTGTATTTGCGTGCGAGTTCGCGGGAGGAGGCGGAAATAAGCGGCGCAGCGGAGGTAGAAAATCATCCGTGTCTGTCTGGATTTCTGCTTACGAATTTGCCCTTTACACAGATAAACAAGAATTTAAAATTGACGGAACCGGGCATATCGTTCTTCGACCAGCACTTCCGGTTCTTTTTCAAGATTTTCCGCGAGAAAACCACGGATCCGGTTCTTCATATCGTTACTGAGTTCCACCAAATTGGCTTCACTCGCCGGCATCGGCTCCTCAATGACATCATCCACGATTCCCATCTCCAGCAGATCTTTTGCAGTTACTTTCATCAATGCTGCTGCCTCAGGTGCACGTTTGCCATCTTTCCAAAGGATCGATGCAAATCCTTCCGGGGAAAGAATGGTATAAGTCGCATTTTCCATCATCCAGACTTTGTTGCCGACAGCCAGTGCCAACGCACCACCACTGCCGCCTTCGCCGATGACAATACTCAATACCGGTACTTTCAAAGCTGCCATTTCATACAGGTTTCTGGCAATCGCCTCCCCCTGGCCGTGTTCCTCGGCTTCCAGTCCCGGAAATGCTCCCGGTGTGTCGATAAAGTTGATGATCGGACGATGAAATTTCTCCGCCTGTTTCATCAGACGCAATGCTTTGCGATATCCTTCCGGAGACGGCATACCAAAGTTTCTCGTAATATTTTCTTTTGTGGTCCGTCCTTTCTGCTGTCCAATCACCGTAATCGGACATTCATCCAGATATGCGATTCCACCTACCGTTGCTCCATCATCATCTACATGACGGTCTCCGTGAAATTCTTCAAAATCACTGAAGATTTCATGAATGTAATCCAATGCCGTAAGTCGTTCGGAAGCTCTTGCTGCCATGACACGATCCCAGGCGGTCATTTTTCCTTTTTTCTTTTTCTGTCCATGCATGATATCAGACACATCTACTGTCGCAATAGTATCCGCAGAAGCTTTCTGTGTATGCATATGCAACAGACGCGCCAAGGTATCTTTCATATCCTCACGGCGGATAATCCCATCAATGAGACCGTGTTCCACCAGGAACTCTGCCCGCTGAAAACCTTCTGGCAGCTTCTGTCCAATCGTCTGCTCAATGACGCGGGGACCGGCAAAGCCTACCAGTGCCCCCGGCTCTGCCAGGATAATATCGCCCAGCATGGCGAAACTTGCCGTCACTCCACCGGTAGTCGGATCAGTAAGCACAGAAATATATAACAGTCCTGCATCGGAATGTTTTTTCAATGCTGCAGACGTTTTTGCCATCTGCATCAGGGAAACCATTCCTTCCTGCATACGGGCACCACCGGAACAACAGAAAATAATAACCGGGAGTTTCATTTCTGTTGCTTTTTCCACGGCACGGGTGATTTTTTCGCCCACCACATATCCCATACTTCCCATAAGAAAGCGTGCATCACATACTGCAATGACCGTTTTCTCTCCTTTGATGGTACATACACCGGTTGTCACAGCTTCATCAATATGAAGTTTTTCCTTTAATCCGTCTAATTTTTCCGGATACCCCGGATAATCCAGTGGATTTGCTGTCTCAAGACCGGTATCCCACTCTTCAAAAGACTGCTTGTCTGCAACCATGCGCAATCTGCGCTTTGTGGAAAGACGGAAATATTTGCCGCATTTATAGCAGGAATAGTGATTGTGTACCACATCTTCTTTGTAAAGTAATTCCCCGCATGCATCGCATTTGATCCACATGCCCTCCGGGATATCCTGCTCTTTTCGCGGAACTGTAATATAGTTTGTTTTCTTAAACTTTAACACTATGCTTCACCTTTCCTAATTCAAGATTCGCTCGCGAATCTTGCTGCGAGATGGGCATCAGCAAAGCTGATATATTCCTCTGTCCATCTCTGCAATCCTCGCGGAGCATTTTGAATAATTGACGATATTTTCATACAATTCTATACACTATCTTCTGCGTCAATTATTCAAAATAGTTCTCGATAAAACTAGTTGTAATGTTTCCGGACTGAAATACCGGATGTGTAATGATATCGTACTGGTAATCCAGGTTTGTGGTAATTCCGTCAATATTGACTTCACCCAGTGCACTGCGCATTTTATCGATGGCTGTCTGTCTGTCTTTTCCGTGAACAATGATCTTTGCAATCATAGAATCATAATTCGGCGGAATCGTATAACCGGTATAAATCGCAGAATCAATGCGGACACCATTTCCTCCCGGTAAATGCAGATAATCGATTTTGCCCGGACAAGGCATAAAATTCTTTGCCGGATTTTCTGCATTCAGACGACATTCAATGGCATGACCGGTGATATGAATATCTTTCTGCTTCCACCGAAGCTTTTCGCCGGCTGCAATAAAAATCTGCTCTTTGATCAGATCCAGACCTGTTACCATCTCTGTTACCGGATGTTCTACCTGGATTCGTGTATTCATTTCCATGAAATAGAACTTTTTGTTTTTATCTAATAAAAATTCAATGGTTCCGGCGCTCTCATAGTTTGCTGCTTTTGCTGCGCGGACTGCCACTTCCCCCATCTGGGCACGGAGTTTATCGTCCAGTGCTGCGGATGGTGACTCTTCTACCATCTTCTGGTGACGACGCTGAATGGAACAGTCGCGCTCGCCAAGAGAAATGACATTTCCGTATTTGTCTGCCAGAATCTGGAACTCAATATGACGTGGATCCTCGATATATTTTTCGATATACATGGTATCATCTGCAAAACCATTTACGGACTCTGTCTGTGCCACCTCAAAATTTTCCGTAAAATCTTCACGGCTGTGAGAAATACGCATTCCTTTTCCACCGCCGCCGCTGGCTGCCTTGATCATAACTGGAAAACCAATCTGCTCTGCCAGTTTTAGTCCATAATCAGCTGTATAAACAGCTTCTTTTGTACCAGGAACAACCGGAACTTTTGCATTGATCATGGTATTTCTTGCTTCCTGTTTGTTTCCCATCCGACGGATGACTTCTGCGGATGGTCCGATGAAAGCAATGTGGCATTGTTCACACATCTGCGCGAATTTTGCATTTTCTGACAAAAAACCAAAGCCCGGATGAATTGCTTCTGCCTTAGAAGCAATTGCTGCGCTCAAAATCCGTTCCATATTCAGATAACTATCTGCCGGTGCTGCTTTTCCGATACAAATGGCTTCATCTGCCAGCTGTGTATGCAACGCATCTTTATCTGCTGTCGAATAGACTGCCACAGAAGTGATTCCGAGTTCTCTGCAGGCACGGATGATACGCACCGCAATTTCACCTCTGTTTGCAATTAATATTTTCTGAAACATGTTCTCTCTCCTAACCGATGGCGAATGTCAGCTCTGCAATAACAGCTACTTTCCCGTTTACGGTTGCTTTTGCAGAAGCCACACCGACAGGACCTTTCTGCTTGATCATGGTTGTTTCCAACATCAGAACATCTCCGGGTACAACTTTGCGTTTGAACTTTGCGGAATTGATAGCTCCAAAGTAAGCGGTTTTCCCTCTAAATTCATCACAACCAAGAATCGCTACTGCACCAACCTGTGCAAGTGCTTCTACGATCAGTACACCCGGCATCACCGGTTCTGCCGGAAAATGTCCTGCAAAATACGGCTCATTATAGCTGACACATTTTTTTCCTACCGCACGTTTCCCCGGTTCTAATTCCTCAATTGTATCAATCAGCAAAAATGGCTGTCGATGCGGAATGATCTCCATGATTTCTTTTGTTGTTAAAACTGACATTTCAGACCTCCTACTCAATCACAAACATTGGCTGATCAAATTCTACCAGATCACCATTTTTTACGAGAATTGCTTTTACGGTTCCATCAAACTCGGACTCGATCTCATTCATCAGTTTCATTGCTTCCACGATGCCAAGTACCTGACCTTTTTTTACCATATCGCCCACTTGTACATATGGTGCAGCATCCGGAGAACTTGCAGAATAAAAGGTTCCGACTAATGGACTTTTTACAATATTTCCTGTAACCTCCTCTGATACATCAGTATCCGCTGATACAGAAGTATCTGCGCATACCTGTAACGGTGCTGCAACAGCTGCCGGAGCAATCATCTCGACCGGCGCCGAAGCCACGATTTTCTTCTCAGGATGTTTTTTTATTTTTACGGAAACGCCATTTTCTTCATAACAGAAATCTGTCAGACCTGCTTCGGAAACAGCGTTCATTAATTCGATTAACTGGCTAACTTCCATCTTTTTTCCTTTCTTTTTTCCAGCAGATATAAGGTATGACTTTTTACCAAATCATGCTACCGGACAATTACTTCTTACTCTGTATACTTTTTAATCAGTAAACTTGCATTATGTCCACCAAATGCCAGAGAGTTTGTCAGCGCGTATTCAAAATCCATATCGACGCCGTGTCCCTGTACATAATCCAGATCCAGCTCTTCATCCGGCTGCTCCAAACCTACAGTCTGATGTACATAACCATGATTCATCTGAAGCACACAGGCAATAAACTCAACTGCACCGGCCGCTCCTAACAGATGGCCGATCATGGATTTTGTAGAGTTTACTTTGATATCATATGCATGCTCACCGAAGGCTGCCTTAATGGCTCTTGTCTCAAACAAATCATTATGATGTGTACTTGTTCCGTGTGCATTGATGTAGGTAATTTCTTCCGGAGCTACATTTGCATCTTTCAGAGCAAATAACATAGCATTTTTTGCTCCTTCTCCATCCTCTGCTGGCGATGTAATATGATATGCATCACTGGTTGCACCATAACCAACAACCTCTGCAAGGATTTTTGCACCTCTTGCTTTTGCATGCTCTAACTCTTCCAGCACAACAACTCCCGCACCGTCACCGATGACAAATCCATCACGGTCTTTGTCAAACGGAATCGAACAACGCTCCGGATTGTTGGATGTGGAAAGTGCAGTCAACGCTGTAAATCCGCCGACACCGATCGGAGTGATCGCATTTTCCGTACCACCTGCCAGCATCACGTCTGCTTCTCCGTATTGAATGGAGCGGAATGCTTCACCGATGGAATGAGTACCTGTTGCGCAGGCTGTTACCACATTGATACTTTTTCCTTTTATGCCAAGCTGAATGGTTACGTTTCCGGTTGCCATATTTGTGATCATCAGTGGAACAAGTAACGGATTAATTCTGGACGGTCCTTTCTCCAGAAGTTTCTTATGCTCACGCTCGATAGACTGTAAACTTCCGACACCGGAACCAATGGCGCAGCCAACACGATACGGATCTTCTTTTTCCATATCCAAACCGGCATCCTCAAATGCTTCTTTTGCTGCTGCCACTGCATACTGCGCAAACGGCTCCATTCTTCTTGCTGCCTTTTTATCCATACGGTCTGCTGCCACAAAACCTTTTACTTCTGCTGCGACTTTTACCTTGAAATCTGTGGTATCAAAATAAGTAATCTCGCCGAAACCTGTTTTTCCGGCTTTCAGTCCTTCCCAGTATTCATCTACATTTAAACCGATGGGATTGACGGTTCCCATTCCTGTCACTACTACTCGTCTCATCTATGTGTCTCCTTTTTTACATTTTCTATACACTTTGATAAACATGTAACGTGTACTGTTGTACACAACGCCTGCACTCTCAATAATATTTGAAAGGATTATGCCACTGCATGTTTACATTGCCATGCCACCGTCCACACAAATTACCTGACCGGTGATATAGGACGCTTTTTCGGATGCCAGAAATGCAACTGTATTTGCAATCTCTTCCGTTTTTCCATAACGTCCGAATGGGATCTGTGCCTTTCCGGCTTCTTTTGCCGCATCTGTCATCTGATCGAGCATTTCTGTCTCAATAAATCCAGGTGCTACTGCATTCACACGGATGCCACGACTTGCAAGCTCTCTTGCCATAGATTTTGTCATGCCAATGACGCCTGCTTTGGAAGCGCAATAATTCATCTGTCCCGGATTACCAAGAATTCCAGATACGGAAGAAATATTAACAATGCTTCCGCTTTTCTGTTTCAACATATATCTTGCAATATGACGCATCGTATTGAAACTTCCCTTCAGATTCGTATCAATAACTGCATCGAATTCTTCTTCTTTCATTTTCATCAGAAGATTGTCTTTTGTAATTCCGGCATTGTTTACCAGAACATCAATGTGGCCAAATTTTTTGTAAATAGATTTGATCATCTCTTCTACTGCCACAAAATCTGCCACACTGCACTGCCAGATTTCTGCCTGACCACCGGCTGCCGTGATAGTCTCAACCACTGCCTCTGCCGCTTCCTTTGATCCGTTATAATTTACAATAACATAAGCCCCTTCCTGTGCCAGCGTCATGGCAATCTGTCTGCCGATTCCTCGACTTGCACCGGTAACTATGGCTACTTTATCTGTTAATAATTTCTCCATACTGCCTCCTGCATTCCAGCCCTGCAAAATCTGTTTCAATGAAAGTTATATCACTTCTAATACGGACTCCAGATCCGTCACCTTATCAACGTGATAAGCTGGAACGGTTTTATCTATACGTTTCATAAATCCACAAAGGGATTTTTTTGGTCCAATTTCAATAAATGCCTCTACACCGTCTGCGATCATGCGTTCTACGCTCTGCTGCCAGCGGACGGATGAGGAAATCTGTTTTTTCAGTAATTCTTTTACCTGTGACGAATCTGTCACATAATCAGCAGTTACATTTGTAATATAAGGAACTGCAATTTTATGAATTTCTACCTGCTCTAATTCTGCCGCAAGTTTTTCTCCCGCCGGCAACAACATCGCTGAGTGGAACGGACCGCTGACATTCAGCGGTGTACACCGTTTTGCACCTGCTTCTTTCAAGGCTGCCGCTGCCGTGTCCACGGCTTTCTGCTCACCGGTGATTACAATCTGTCCCGGACAGTTATAATTTGCAATGGATACAATTCCTTCCGTCTCTTCACAGATATTTTCAATAACTGCCGTGTCTGCCCCAAGCACTGCAGTCATGGCTCCGCCTGTTGGAACCGCTTCCTGCATAAATTCTCCACGTTTTGTCACCACACGGAATGCATCTTCCGGTGTCATTACTCCGGATGCAACCAATGCTGCATACTCACCAAGGCTCAAGCCTGCATTTACTGCAGATTCTACTCCTTTTTCACGCAGCACACTCCAGATTGCAAGCTCATCTGCAAGCATTGCAATCTGGGTGTATTTTGTGATATTAATATTTTCATTTTCTTCGAAAAGAAGCTCCTTCATAGGGATACCGCTTACTTTTTCTGCCAGATCGATCATTTCTTTTGCACATGGGAAAGTCTCATAAAAATCTTTTCCCATGCCAACGTACTGTGACCCCTGACCGGGAAAAATAAACGCTATTTTTTTCATTTTATTTGCTCCTTTTCGCTTATCATTGCAACTCTTTTCAGGTAAACTTCTGTTATCCTTATGTTTTTCCCTGAATCTAATTGTCTTTTTTGTTAGCAGTGCATTAATTTCTCTGCCTGCTCCATAATTTCTTCCACAATTTCCTTACAGCTCTGCTCTTTCTTGATCAGGCCTGCAATCTGGCCAGCCATAACAGTTCCATTCTTAACATCACCGTCGATAACTGCATTTCGAAGAGATCCGACCGTCAAACGCTCCAGCTCTTCAAATCCGGCCCCTTCTTTTTCCAGACGCAGATACTCTCTGGACATCTGATTTCTCAAACAACGGATTGGATGTCCGTTGCTGCGGCCAGTTACTTCAGAATCAATGTCTTTCGCTTTAATGATCTTCTGCTTGTAATTCTCATGACAGATGCACTCGGCAGCCACACAGAATCTGGTACCAATCTGTACGGCTTCTGCACCAAGCATCATCGCTGCTGCAAATCCTCTTCCGTCTGCAATACCACCAGCTGCGATTACCGGAATCTCCACTGCATCAACGACCTGCGGAACCAGTGTCATGGTTGTCGCGGATCCGATATGACCACCGGACTCTGTTCCCTCAGCAACAACCGCATCCGCACCGGCTTTCTCCATCATTTTTGCAAGAGCCACACTTGCAACAACCGGAACAACTTTGATTCCGGCAGCTTTCCACATTTCCATGTATTTACCCGGATTACCGGCACCGGTTGTAACAACCTTGACACCTTCCTCCACAACAATATGTGCTACCTCTTCCGCATACGGGCTAAGCAGCATAATATTTACACCAAACGGCTTATCTGTCAGTTTCTTTGCTTCGCGAATCTGTGTCCGAACCACATCGCCCGGCGCACTTGCCGCACCGATCAAGCCAAGACCACCCGCATCGGAAACTGCTGCCGCCAGATGATAATCTGCTACCCAGGCCATACCGCCCTGAATGATCGGATATTCAATTCCAAAAAGTTCTGTAATTCTTGTTTTCATTTAAATCTATTCCTCTACACCATGTGCTTTCAGGTAATCGATAATTGCGCCAACTGTTGTAAGGCTCTCAAGTTCCTCAGATGGAATTTCGATACCATACTCCTCTTCCAGAGCCATAACCAGTTCAAATAAATCTAAAGAATCTGCATCCAGATCGTCTTTAAAGTTGGACTCCAGTGTAATTTTATCCTCATCTACTGATAACTGATCTGCGATCATTTCTTTCATTTTCTCTAACATAATTTTATTCTTCCTTTCAAATTGTTTTTACTTCAAATAGTTTGATATTCAAAGTATATGCGATTTCTTTTCTTTTGTCAACAAAAAAATGGGAAAAAGAATTGACTTTTGTACTGCAAATTTTTATACTTGTAGTATTCTATGGGGTAAAGTCCTATATAAGAATATATAGAAAAAAAGAGGACAATTAAAATGAGTAATCCGAATAACGTAAACAATGAAGATGAAATCTTCGATCCACAGGAAATGTTTGTTACGCTGGATCTTGATGATGGTTCCCAGCTGGAATGTCAGATTCTGACCATCTTTGATGTGGATAATCAGAATTACATCGCACTGCTTCCGGTTGATAATGATGATGAAGTCATCTTCTACCGCTACTTTGAAGACGAAGAAGGCAATCCATCTCTCGAAAACATTGATCATGATGATGAATTCGATGCAGTCAGCGACCGCTTCGATGAGTTACTGGACGAAGAAGAATTTGATCAGATGTAAGCTGTGATTAATTTTTAAGTTATGAAAAGGTAGGGTCAGATTTGTCTCATTCACTGAGATAAATCTGACTCTACCTTCTTTTACGATCTCTTACTTCTACCGTTTTGTCTGAGCAGACTCACACTCAATCAGGAAGCGTGACGGATCCATATCTTTGTTTCGGATCTGATGGGACCAGAGCAGATATAATCGGTTCTTCGCCCGTGTCATTCCGACATAAAACATCCGGCGTTCTTCTTCCAGATCTGCATCCAACACTGCTTTCTTGTTTGGCATGACATTTTCATTCACATCCACCAGAAATACGGTATCATATTCCAATCCTTTCGATGAATGCAGTGTACTTAAGTTGACACCCTCTGCCACTTTATAGCTTTTTGCCTGTTCCTCCAGTTCTTCCCGCAGCTGCTTGATATGTTCAAACCAGCTGTCAAAGGTTTCAAATCCTCTGGCATTTTCCTGTAATTCATCCAGTACATCTGCCAAATCCTCGAACGGAATCCGACGTACCTCTGCGTACTCTCGCAGATAATCCTCATATGCTACGCCTTTTCGAATGTAATTGATGGCAGAATATGGCCGCATTCCAGCGATCACCTTCAGATCCATCTGCAGCTTTTCCAAACGCTGTACCATCCAGCCCTGTTCCTCATAATACTCTTCCCATACATCAAAAGCCACTTCCTCATAGGGCAGACTTTCCCTGGAAAGATATCGTTTCGGACGGTTCATGATTTTCAGAAATGTGCTGCGTCTGCGGTCTCCTCTGGCAATATCTATATATGCAAAGAGATCCCGTGTGATCCAGTGGTCATAAATATTCGGAATCCGGTCTTTTGCTGTAAATGAAATACTGTAATCCAGCATCATCTCCATTAAAAATCGTGGCTGCATATTTGTTCGAAACAACACTGCCATATCTTTATATTCCATACCTTCCCGGTGCAGACGCAATATTTCCTGTATCACATACAGATTCTGCTCCCGCTGCGTCTGAAATTCCTGTTTTACAACCGGGATACCTGTTTTGGCAGCCGGTGCAATTTTCTTTTCAAATCTTTTTTGATTAAAAGAGATCAGATTCCCTGCATGACGGACAATTTCTGCCCCGGAACGATAATTCGTATCCAGAATTACTTTCCCTGCATCCGGATAGTCTTTTGTGAAATTCAGCATAATCTCCGGTCTGGCACCACGAAATCGGTAAATAGACTGATCATCGTCCCCGACAATAAACAGATTGTCCTGAGGTGCTGCCAACATACGAATAATATCATACTGTATCTGATTAATATCCTGAAACTCATCGATCAGAATATACTGATATTTCCGCTGCCACGCCGCCAGAATATCCGGGCGCTGTACCAACAGTTCTTTACAATACACCAGCATGTCATCAAAATCTATGAAACGGTTCTGATGCAGGAAATTTTCATAAGCTTCAAATATATTTCGAAAGACATCCTGCCCACAGCAGGAAGAATAGTAATGTGCCAGATTTACCGAAGTGTTTTTTATCAGACTGATTTCTGAGAATAGACTGGAAATAAATTCATTTTCGTCATCATACTCCAGGCGCAGACGACGAATGTATTCTTTCATAAACTGCAGACGCTGCTCTTCTTTTACAATATTATCCGCAGTATAACCATAAGCATGTTTTAAAATCATAAAATAGACCGCATGAAACGTACCAAAAGAAACCGGTACTCTCCTGCCGCCCATCAATTTTTCAAACCGCTGTCTCATCTCTGTAGCTGCCGCTTTTGTAAACGTGATCACCAAAATGGCAGATGGCGGTACATGGTATTGGTCGATCAGATGCTGCACACGGCGGGTGATGACCAGGGTCTTTCCTGACCCCGGCCCCGCCAGTACAAGTTCAGGTCCGTCTTTATGCCTGATCGCATTGATCTGACTTGTATCAATCTTCATAAATTATTTTAATTCTATCTCCCGTAATTGTTTTGGAGGCAGTTTTTTCGTAGAATCCTTAACAATCTGCTGTACATCCTTCTTTGCCTCCGGTACCGGGATCAATGTACCTGCTCCGGCTACACATCCGCCCGGACAACCCATACCTTCGATCAGGTATCCGTTCTTTCGTCCGGCTTTTGCAAGCATCAGAACTTTTTTACACTCATCCAGACCTTCTACATGCTCAATCTGTACCTCCACATCCGGATAGTATTCATGAATGCAGTTTTCAATAGCCTTAGATACACCACCGGCTACCGCATAGCCACGACCGGCTGCTGTTGCATCATGCAGATGTCCCTGACTCTCAATTGTCTTCGGATCAATGCCACGTGCCTCAAACATGGCATCCAGTTCCTCAAATGTAATAACAAAATCCACGTCACTACGGACTGTTTTTCTCATTGCTTCCAGTTTTTTTGCTGCACACGGTCCGATAAACACAACTTTTGCATTCGGATGTTCTTTCTTAATGCTTCGTGCAGTTGCAACCATCGGAGTCAACTCCTTGGATACACTGTCAATAATCTCCGGAAACTGTTTCTTTGCCAACATGGACCATGCAGGACAGCAAGATGTAAGCAGGAACGGTTTTTCTCCTGTTTTTACATGGTACACATAATCATGTGCCTCAGTCACTGCTCCGATATCCGCACCAAGTGCTACCTCATATACCTGTGAAAATCCTAATTTCAGTAATGCCGCATATATCTTATCCGGTGTCGCTTCTTTGCCAAACTGTCCTGCATAAGCCGGTGCGATTTCTGCAACGACTTCGCCGCCATTTTTCATACAACGGATCAGTTGGAAAATCTGGGACTTATCTGCGATAGCACCAAACGGACAGCTTACCATACACATACCGCAGGACAGGCATTTGTCCTGATTAATGACAGCTCTGCCATATTCATCCGATTCAATTGCTTTGACACCGCAGGCAACGGAACAAGGACGTACCTTTTTACCGATTGCATCATACGGACAAGCACTTTTACATTTTCCACATTTGATACATTTTGACTCGTCAATATGTGCCTGCCCATCCACATGTGTGATCGCATCCCGCGGACAGACCTCCATGCAGGAATGTGCCAGACATCCACGACAAAGGTTACTTACTTCATATACATTATCCTCACATGCGTTACATGCAGACGGAATCACCTGCATCAAAGGTGGTTCATAATACATCTCATCCACAGTAGCTTCATCCAGACCGCTGGTAATATGAACCGGTTTATTCTGTGGTCGAAGAGATAATCCAAGTGCCAGTCTGGTACGTTCGGAACTTACTGCACGCTCTCTGTAAACACTATCTCTGAAACGTGGATTCTCATCCGGAGATAACTTATATGGAATTGACTCCAAGTCATCGTTTATGTTATCAGATTCATACGCAATACGCGCAACCTCAACAAAAACATCCTTTCTCAAATCTGAAACCTGTGTGTGTAATCCTCTCATAAACTAATCACCCTTTCCTATGGTCTCTCCTATCCCTGTCATTAGTTTAAAGCCTAACCCCCTCCATGGTCAATAGAAAACACCCCGGGTACTTAACAAAAAACAATCAGTTACCATTTGCACACTATCCACTATTTTTCATATGATAAAATAAATAAAAATCAGGAAAGGGTTTCATCTATTGAACTGTAATTGTACTTCTATGAACACAGAACGTCAGTATATGACAGATTTTAAACATCCCAACGACGAAAACCGAACCATCGCCATGGCTTACGTCCCCTGGCAACAGTTCCGAAATCTGTATGATCTGGAGCAGGCGCTTCAGGTCGGTACCATTTTTGCCGAATTAGATAAACCATTTACCGGGAGGGGAGGCATGTATCGTGAAAACTGCATGTAATGTAGAAAAACAACGTCTGATGAATGCCATCTATCAGTGTGGCTTCGCCATCAGTGATATTACCCTCTTTTTGGATACTCATCCAAAGGATCCAGATGCACTGGATTATTTTCAGCATATGAAACACAAATACAATCATTTTGTAGCTGAATATGAAACAAAATTTGGTCCCCTTACCCAGACCGGAGAACAGAGGCAGAATTATTGGCAGTGGACCGTATCACCATGGCCATGGGAAAGGGGGTACTACTAATTTATGTGGAACTATGAAAAAAGATTACAGTATCCGGTTTGTATCACAAAATCTAATCCGGCGATTGCAAAAGTGATCATCTCTCAGTTTGGAGGTCCGGACGGAGAACTCTCCGCTTCTATGCGATATCTGTCTCAACGATATGCAATGCCTTACCGGGAAGTTGCAGGATTGTTAACTGATATTGGAACAGAAGAATTTGCTCAAAGAAGATGGAAGTGACTACTACATTATAATAAGAAGGTTTTGGAAACTTTTATATGATTATATTACACGATTACCCGCCCTTTTTCAACTCTGACGGTGGTATTTCCGGAGTAATCAAAATCTACTTTTCCATTGCGGACGAACCATGCGCCATACTGGTTTCCAGCAATACCTGTAAAACCAAAGTCTACCTTGCCGCCGGATAATTTCCACCAGCCATACTCATTGGATTCCACACTGTTGCAGTTGAAATCTACTTTTCCGTTTATAATGCGCCACCAGCCGTTTTCATTCTGGGCGATTCCGGTGTAGGTAAAGTCCACTTTACCGTCCTGGACAAACCACCAGCCGTTTTCATTTGGTGCCACGGTGGTCTTGTTTACGATCTGACCATTCTCATAATAATACCAGTTACCGTCAGCTGCAGCCTGATCTGCAACTCTTCCTGTCACTTTGTTCATCTCTACCTCCTGCATCGGTTTGTTCATGATCGCATAAGCCACTGCCTTGGCAATTGCTTTGTAGCCAACTTTCTGATACAGGTTGTGATCGTCCCGGTCATCCACAAAGCAGATTTCCAGCAAGAGCGCCGGTGCATTGGTTTTGTTCAGCACTTTGAGTTTTTTGGAAATTTTAGTACCGCGGTCTGTAAATCCATAGCTTCGCATGTTGGCGCGGATCCGCTCTGCCAGCTCCGGTTTACCCTTATTCATGGCATTTACCCACACTTCAAAACCGCCGATGCGACCGTCTCCCGGATAGTCGTTCCGTCCAGAGTTTAAGTGAAATGAAATAGAAAATGCTACGCTGTGCGCATTGGTCTTGGCCACGATTTTATTTAATACATCGTTCTGGCTGCTTCCGTTGTCTACAGTGTCGTTGTAGACGATCCAGCCGCAGCTGCGCATGATGTTGATCACTTCCGCCACGATCAGACGGTTCTCTTTTGACTCATCCAGTAAGCCTACTGCTCCACAGGCGGTCTTTCCTGCCGGGTTGTGTCCGGCATGAATACTAATTGCTGCCATTACTCATTACCTTCTTTCTTTTCAATATACTGCTTAAATAACTGATGTAATCCGGTTGATGCCAGACCGCTGAATAATCCACTCAAAATAATAGCTGGCGAAATGGTCCACCCGTTGATCCAGATGGCCAATAGCACTCCCAACAATGCACACACTGTCGGAATGTATTTATTATCCACGTCTTTTACCCATTTCTTGATCACATAGCCTACACAAAGGCAGATTCCTACGATCACTGGAATCATGAAATCTGCTAAAAATCCTAAATCTGTCATTTTACTGTCCTTTCTTTTTTAAATGCAATTCTTCAATTTCCTGTTTCATTTTTGTTACCATTCCGTTCCCACCTAATTTATGATATGCATCATACATCTCATTGAAATTCCCATAAGCGTAAGATGGAATTTCTTCCAGCCGCATATATTTATCATGATATTCAATCAGCTGTACACGCAGAAGCAGCATGGTTCCCTTGCTATTTGCGTCCCTGTCCCTTTTCTGCTTTTTCAGCAGCCATACTATGTAACCCATCAATGCTGTTAGTATGATTGGGAGGGCTACAAGGTATGTCTGCAGTAGTATATCATTCACTTTTTTCATCACCCCCTCTGCCTACGCTATCGGCTCATCAATCACAATCATCGGATCAGCGCCTTTATTCTCATGCTACCACACTTCCCATTGCGACATACGTCATGTTGATCACCAGCATGGTTGCTGCTGAATTCTGTCCATACAAATACAGCAGTCCATTAGAAATCATGAAAGCTGTAGGTACCGCATTCAGCCAACCATCTCCGCATACCATGCCTGTCCCATATACAGTGCTGTTCGGCCTGTACCCTTCCGGAATCGTGCCGGCAGTCCACCACGTTCCTGCATTGCCTCCGATAGCACCCGTGTGCATATACACAGACAGTGAAACCATCCCATCCGCCGTTTTAGTGATCATGTTGGTTTCACATTGAAATTCTGTTAATAACTTTGCAGTACTGACCTTTCCGATATCGTCCATCCGTTTCGACAACATCTCGATTGTCGGCGACACAGAAAACAGCTTCGTCACGCTTGTAATCGTCAGACCGCTCAGTGATACCCGGTACAACGGGAAATCATCCTGCGTTGCTCCGGACAGAATGTTTCCATTGACATAACTCGGAACACTCGTCTGAATGGATGAACTGGCTTTCCCTTTGATCACCACAAGTTCCGCTGATTCCACCTGTGCACTGGTATCTTTTTTATAACGCATCACGATCAAATCGCTCCGGTGCATTCCCTGTGCCCCATTCTGAATTGTCACTTCCTCATAACTGTTCAGCGGGATACGCATGTGCCGTCCCTGGTTGACCAGCTCACCGGATTTAATCTTAATCAGGTTATTTGATACAATCTCCGCTGCAAACTGATTACCGCCGGCCAGGACGTATTTCCCTGTTCCGATCACTCCGGCATGTAATGCTCCGGCTGCTTCCGCTGTCACATGTTCTTTTCCGGTGTGCCCTGTAATAATTTCCACTGCCATTTCATCACGCTCCTATTCTCCAATTTGACATTCTACATTGATGCCACTGCTGTTGACTTTCAGTATCTTTTTCACGATGTCTCGTTTTATCGTAACTCCAGTAATTGTCTCCCGTGCTCCCACGATATCACCGACATCATACTCTGTATTATTTTCAAAATCTGTTTCCAACGTATTTGCTGCCGCCCAAGTTTCCTGCAGTCGCTGTGTACCGCCAGTAATCAACTCTTCCTCTGATTCCACGTTGGAATAATCGTAAGTCTCTGTCACTTCATCCACGCCGAAAAACGTCTGTGTTTCTGATATATTTCCCCGCGCATCCATGTACAGATGCCGGACCATCCGCTCACTGAGGTCTCCTTTTCCCAGGCAGATCAGATGATTTACCGGCCGTTCATTGCTGCTGATCTGAAAATTCATCTGGTCAGAATCCCACTCTTCATCCTGGCTATAATCCACCAAAGGTACCGCAGACAAATGCACCTTTCCTTCACGATAATACATGACCAGTTTTGCGCCGGCGCATTTTACCATCTTCCGCATGCCTGTGTATGCATCAATATAACGATCCATCTGATATGAAGTGATTGTGATGCCTGCTTCCTCGCTGGGTGTCTCAAACAGATCTCCAACTCCAATGCGCTGTATCAGAAATCCCAACACCTCATTGGCGTCTCCGGATAACACCAGATAATCCTGCCCGTCATCCGGACACACTATCTTCTTGGACAGTATCCCCTGCCAGGTCCTTCCGGAATAGGTAACCGTCTCTTTTCCAGTATCCACGCAAACACCATCGATCCGGCCACCGTACTCCGTATATTTCACATGACCGGCCACCACATCCTGCATTGCCAGATAATCACCGATACTGCAGCAATGATCGGAAATTGCCATGGTGCACTCAAAATCGTTTTCATCTGATCCGAATGCCAGATCCAATTCGTATCGATCAATCGCCCCAAGCATTGCGTGATTGGAATCTTCGTGAATCAAGTCCATTTTGGTTCAGACCTCCTCTCATACATGGTGATGTCAAACCCAAACAGCCCGCTCCAGGACACGGAATGACTTCCGGAAGCAACCTTCTGAAACACATACCAGTCTCTGTCCTGCAGGTTGTACTGATTGACCTGCTCACCGTCATTTTTCACTTTATATATCTTTTTACTCAGCGAATTAATGACAAGATATTCCCCGGTCTCCAGCTGGCAGTTCACATGGTACTTGTGGCTGCCGATCAGAATCTCCGGATTTTCACAAGGGCCATAAACTACCATTTCAAAATCTGCATCCGAGATGGCTTCATTCAACAGAATCCGGCTCGACATCCCATTGTAATAATCAAACGGATAATCATGTGGATAGTCCATGTTATTTCCGCTGCCAGATGTTTCCTGCGGCTGGAAAATGTACTTTGATTCATAGATCCAGTCTTCACCATCCGGTAGCACATCAAATGTGACCGTTGTTTTTCTGGTTTGAACGTATTTTCCAGATTTTGTACTTTTGATTACATAACACTTCAAATATCCTGATCCAACATAAATTCTTCCCGCCGTTCCTGTAACAACATCTATATCGAAAAAATCTGATAACTCACTGAGCTTCTGCATACATTCTGTTACAGTACCTGCAGATACCACAACGCTAATGTTTCTTTTCGTAGACTTTCGCCTGATACTCATCTGTGGGCGACCATTATAATTATTTGTGGAATAATTCCACTCGTAATCCCATAAAGAGGATTTTGCGAGCATCTTATATGCTCCACGATCCAGATACAGCCGCTTACCTGCACTGTTCTGATAATAAATTTCCATTATGCCATGCTCACTCCTCTCACGAATCTTCCCAATTCCCGGTTATTGGCTCTGAATGTAAATCCAGCACGTTCAAATGCATCTACTGTCGCATCTGCAAAACAACCATAATCAAATCCTCCACTGTTGCCTGTCATATTGGCCTGCATTGTTCCGATATTCGCATTGACTGCATCGTTAAACGGTGTATACGGATCATAATCATCAAATGGATCCTCGAATCCCTCTATACACATCTTTCCAATCCAGGCAAATTTCTTTGACGGAGAATGGATATCAAGAGTATCTTTTACACCATCAACAATCCCAGAAAAGAAATTGTGAATCTTATCTTTGAACCATCCGATCATATTCTGAATACCCTGCCATAAGCCTTTTACGATATTGCCGCCTATTTCAAGCATCTTGCTAGGCAGGTTTTTCAAACCGTCTACAACAGCTGTCAAAAGCCCCTTGGCAGCTTCTGCACCTTTTTCACGCAGCTTTGAATTCCATTCGCTGACTTTCGCCACCGCGTTCAACAACCAGGTTTCAATATTGGAAGGTAAATTCTTAAAAAAGTTGATTACATTTTCCAGAAAAGCCTTTCCTGCTTCCCTCGCTTTTTCCGGCAATGTAATACACCATACTATGATTTTTCCAAGTGCATATCCAAGCCAGTAAGCAATATTATCTGGCAGTGCAATAAACCATTGCAGAAGATTATTGAACATTTCCGGAATCTTTTCTGTAAAGAAAGACTTGACCGCATCCCAGACCGTAAAGAAAATATCTTTGATATTCTGCCAGAGATTAATCCAGAACTGTCGGAATTCATCGCAGTTATTCCACAGGTAGATAAACGCTGCCACCAATGCAGCGATTGCCATAGCAATCCACCATACCGGGCATGCCAAAAATGCACTATTCAGCAAATACTGTGCCACTGTCATTTCTGCTTCCGCTGCTGCCGCGATTAACGCTTGTGCCTGCATCACACCAAACGCAACACCCAAAGCTACCAAAAACGGCACCAAGATCTGTGCATTTTCAATCAACCACTGGAAGCCATCCAAAACCGCAGCAATCACAGGCTCTGCTTTTTCAAAAACCTTGATAAACAGATCATTCGCTGTTTCTTTCACCTGCTTCATTTTGCCATCGGCAGTATCCATCATGGTGCTGTAGGCATCTTCGGTCGTTCCGGAGCTGTTTCCCAGATCATCCAGACTCTGCCGGAAGTTATCTGTTCCCTGTGTCAGTATCGCGTTGGCTGCTTTTCCGGCTTCAGCACTTCCCCACAAATTCATCAATGCGGAAGAATCACCATCAACAGAAGCCATCAGAATATCCAGTACATCTGCCAGACTGTATCCATTATCCATCAGCTGTGAAAATGACATGCCTGTCTTTTCCTGGAGGACTTTTCCGACATCTGAACCACTGTCACCTAGTTCATTCATCATCGATGACAAATATGTAGTTGATTCCGCTGTGCTGATACCACCCTTGGTCAGTGAAATGTATGCAGCGTTCAGATTTTCCAGATTCACACCATAAGCAGAACCGGTTGAAATCGCACGTCCCATATTGGAAGCCAGTTCATCCACCGTTGTAACACCTTTGTTCTGAACCAGGATAAACTCATCGGCAATCCTGCTGGCATCATCCGCGCTCAATCCATAAGCATTGATAGCAGTCGTCAAGCCACTCATTGCTGTTGACGATGATGTAAAACCACCAACAGATAGTTTTGCCGCTGTCTGCACCGCTGCCAGTGCCGTCCCCATATCTTCCGTAACAGGAATACCGGCGGACATTGCCTGATACAGTGTTTCATTCAGTTCTTCCGCAGAAATGCCCGTCTGTTTTGACATATCCGCAATCTTACTTTTTAAATTATCTGTATCAACACTGACGTCACCAAACAACGTGCTTGCCTTGGAAAATGATGTTTCAAAACTGCTGCCAACTTCCCAGACCTGCTGAGATACGTCTTTGAGCATTTTTCCAATACCAAGCGCAGCAATTGTCTTTTTTAACGATGACAATCCAGACTCTATACCGGTCTCATCTAATTTTGTATCAAAAAGCAAACTTCCATCTGCCATGTCCTGCACCTCTTTCATCTATGGCGCAGGCGCTGTGGCTCAGGCTCTTTTAACTTCCAAAATACTGATTAAATTCTTCCTCTGCTTCTTTTTCTTCCTCCGACTCTTCCGGGAGCGGAGTCCATGCGTACTTCAATTTCCGATACTGCTGTTCCGGTTTTTCCTGTTTCGCACCGGTATAAGCACGATATCCCATAATCTCATTGAGCATTGTTCCGGAAAGCCCTTTCAGCAATGCCAAAAACTTATGCCAGTGCAATCTAGTTTCCATCAGATCAATCCTGTAATTTTGCATAAACGCTGCATAAATGTAATCACCATCATATTCGTAATAAAGCGTCTGATCACCGTCGCCGGATCCATTAGGGACCTTGCATGACGGAAAAGCAAAATCAAATATCCCGGTATAATCTTCTACGCAGTAAAAAGCAGGCGGTTCCACAGAAAATAAATAAGCGATATCCAACACCCCTCTGCATCCGGCATTTTTCCACCGCTGGAACTCAATGCAGAAACGCATCCATATCCGAAAGTCTGTGTGTATAGAAAAATCCCTGCCTTGTACCTGAATGGTATTTGGCAGAGACTTCTCTGTCAGATCGATCATGCCCCGAAACGTCCCATCATGGACTGACTGTTCTTCGGCATCTTGTCAACGGTCTGGATCAATTTGTTGAGTTCTTCCGGTTTTTCAAGAATTTTCATGATTGTCTGAACTGTTTTGTCATTCTCATCAATTGCAATACTGTTCGCTGCACGTTTCGCCTGCAGTAACGGTCTGTCGTATCCCGCACGGATTCCAAGATAAGAGATAGTGATCGCATTCAGATCAACTTCATCAAAGCTATCTGTTTCAAAAATCTCCATGGATGCTTCCGGTCCTACTGTTTTCTGGACAAAATCATACATGGTCTTATACTTTCGATCCTGTGATACTGACATGGATGCATTCTGCTTGTCAATCTCCTCCATCTCCTTACTGATCTTCGCTGTATACTTTGGTAGCGGATACCCCAGATTGTTGTACATCAGTTCATACTGCATTGCTTGCTACCTCCTCTGTACTTGCTTTAAAAGTCGGTGCACCGGCACTCATGGTTGCCACACCATTTGTGATATCTCCGGCAAAGATTACTTTAAAATTCAATTTCTTATCCACTGTTGCAAGATCCTGTACGGATAATACAGAATCCGTCTCCCAGGCAAGATATCCACCGCCACTTGCCGGTTCATGCATAAACACAATCATGCATTTGATATGTGCTTCCTGCCCTGTCTTTCGTTCATAAAAATACGGCCATACCATCTCATAATCATCTTCCCCTTTGTACATAGTCAGATCCTGGTCAATCGATGGCTTGTACCGGTCTACCTCTGTGGTCGGATTCTCATCTGCAATATAATCATACTCATTTTCTTCCGGATTCATGGAAATGGTCAGTGTTTCTGACTTTTTAATCCGCTTATATCCGGTTCCCGGATCCAGAAACAATCCAATCTTATGCTTTTTTACAAGCTGTTTTACTGCTTCACTCATTCGCTTCACATCCTCCTCTTTCTTTCAAATACTGGATGGCAATCGATAACTGGTAAATTGCACTCGCATCTCCCTGTGAAACAATGGAATTAGAATCAGATACGTCGATATCCATACAGATTAGCTTTCCTGCCTTTGACAGATCCGGATAATCTTCCCCCATGTTCCTTTCTTCCACCCAGTTTTCCAGATCAGCTAGCATCTGCTGATTATTGACACGCTCTGGGTTTAACTGTGTTGACTTCCGTGCTACCAGTTGGAAATATTCTGTGGCCAGCTGACTGCCGTCCATATATTCCGTAACATTCTTATTCGGAGTTTTGAAAATGGCATAAGTGCCATCCTCCGCTTCGATCTGGTCAACCGCACACTCGGCAAACTCCATTTTCTGATACTCGCCAAGCCATTCGATGATACATTCTGATATTGTCACTTGTTTAATGCCTCCTGCGCTGCCTTTAAGATTGCTGCCTTACCACCATTATTCTTCATGTGTTCAAACCAATATTCGGTACGATTGTTCTTATGCTGCATCGGAATATAATACTGTTTTCTCGCGTACACCGTTCGGTAGATTACATTTCCACTACCAAGCTCTGTGTGCTCAATTCCACTTTGTTTTAAGGTCCCAGTATCAAACGGTACCAATGGATCACATCTCCGCAGCACTTCACTGTCAATCATCTGCTGGACTTCATACAGCTTTTTGTTAATTTTCTCCTGTGTTCCGGGATTAAAAGATACTTTTACATTGGAAACTGTGCCATCGGCGGTCATTTTTAAGACAAAGTCTCTGGGGCAATGTACGTTAAATGGACTTCCCATTACTTGCACACTACCTTGTAGTGTTTCAGCATCGGAACATCTGTATTATCTGACATACTGCATACCGTTCCGGATTTCTGAAACTCTTTCTGCAGATCAGTAATCGTATACGCATCGCAGATCTCGCTTGCCACCTCTCCGCATACAATCACATCTTGGTTTTTCATTGGATTGATGGTCCAGAAATCTCCCAGAGCCTCCTTCCGCATTCCAGAATATGAAACTGCATCGATATACGTTTTACCGCTAGTATCTGCTTCCGCCGGAATGATAATCGTCAAAAGCTGCGTAAACACAACCGCTCCGGAAGATGCTACGGTCCGTTCCGATCCATACCGGTAAGAAACACCGTGAATTACCGTCCTGTGCCATGTTTTAGATGCTGCATGATAGTTAAATATAGTAATCGTCTTATCATTCATCAGAACACACCTGCCAATCTGGTACCAATGCAGTCATAGATCAGCTCCCGTAAGGCATCCGAAAGCTGCTCTTTGCTCTGTAGCGAATAACTTTCTACATAGCCGTTATTATTAACCGAGGATACAGCTTTACCCGACATTCCTGCCTGATTCGTGTATAGGAAATTGCAGATCTGGAACACAGCGTTTTTTTCGTCTGCCGGATCAATCTCCATATACTCACCGACTACCTTACGGTATTCAATCTCCGCCTGCTGCTCTACTGCTTCAAACTGTGATTCCGGGATTACAACTGGAAAATGGGAGACATAATACTCCCAACCGATAATCTGTGACATTTATATCTCCAACCTTTCTAGGCTTTGCCTTTTAACGCTGCAATCTCCGCATGAAGAGATTCGTTCTCCTCATGCAGCGCATCATTCTCAGTCTCCAATTCCTCGACCTTATTTTTCAATCTCGTATTGGAAGTCTTCAAGCTTTTATTTTCCTTTTTCAGTTCCTCCGTGCTATCCGCTTCCGGTTTTACAGCACCTACACCGACTGTTCTCATGATTCCCTCCTATTTTGCTTTTGTGCACATGAAGATACCTGCACATTTATTCTTATATACATCCACCAGCCCATACTTACGATATTTTAAGATATCCGCATCTGCATCTGCATTCATAGACGCTGGGATAATATCGTGTGCAACATGCTTGTCATACTTCATGACAGCCGTTTTATGAATGATCATGAAATTGATATCCTTTGCGGTTGCATTTTTCTTATAATGGCCTGCTTCCTCGCCGGTTTTACCGCTCAGCAAGTCAATAGCTGTGTAAAAACGGCTCTGGGGCACCTTTCTCTTAACGGAAAAACAATTCAGAATTTCTCTGGATTTAGTAGTATCCAGTGCCATTACACCATTCAACAGTGTTGGTGTCGCATACAAGATTCTTCCCTCTTCCGGAACTTCGTCCTCGTCCATCTTATTTTTTGCGTCAATCAATGCTTCCAGGAACTGTACTGCATCCGTAAAATCCTGACCTTCCAGTTTTGAAATTCCTTCCATAGCAGCAATGGTTGCAAAAGTAAAAGCATCTGACTCTGGTGCAACTTTTGTACGCATCAGTTCCGCACCACCTCGTGCAAATGCAAGTTTTTCAGATTCCTGATCATCCATCACATCCACGCTGATTTTTGTTCCACGATCATAATTGCACTTGGAAGTTTTCCATTTCAGATCAACCGCACCAGTGGTATATCCGGTATTGCGGTCATAATCTCCAAGACCAGTTACATCAATCTGCGGATAAATCACCTCACCTACGTTTGCACCGGCTCTCACCATAGTTGCGTCACAGGTCAGATCAGAAGTAACAGAAGCTAATTTGTACACTTCATCTAAATTGGCTACATAATTTTTTGGTAATACTAATGTGTTTGGCATTTACTTATTTTCCTCCTTCTCCTGCCGGTGGAAGTCCCATGGCAGCTCTGCAGTCTGCTTCTTCTTTTTCTTCCGGTGTCAGCTTGCCGCCACCGATATCTCCAATCGGGTTTCCTTTTCCGGCAATTTCAATTGCATCTCCAAAAAGCATCTTGCTGTCCTCGGCTTCGGTCAAAGTTTTGATTGCCGCTGCAATGTCCTCTTTCTGGTTTTTGGACTGCATCAGTGTTTCTGTATCCAGTAAAGCAGTGATTGCTTTCACATTCTTGCCATGTGCCGCTGCAATCCCCTCTTTGATCAGATCGTTAAAATCACGCTCTGCCAGCTTTTTCTGATAATCAGATTCAATATTGCCTTTTTCTGTCTCCAGATCAGTAATTCTCTGATTCAGTGCGGATACATCCACATCTTTATACTCATCCAGTTTCGTCTGCAAATCTTTCATTGCAGTATCACTCGCTTTGATCGTATCATTTGCCTTGGTCAGCTTCTCTGTCTGTTTATCATAATCTGCCATGGTCTTATAATTCTCCAGAACAGCTTTCTCGAAGTCTTTTTTATGATTCTCCGGCACTTCGATTCCGAACTCTTTCATAATGTCAAAAATATTTTTCATGGTTTCTGCCTCCTAAAATGATTTATGAATCGCATTTTCTGCGATCAGGATATAAAAAAGCACCGGATAATCAAACCTTTTCAGATTCAACTATTCGGCGCTTCGGCTCTATTGTTATGACTGATTCATTCCTACAGCGTTTGCAGTATGCCGGGTAATTTACCAGTTCGGTATCTTCCCGCAAAAGAATCATCTTTGGGTTGCCACATACCGGGCAACCATACCAGTATTTTTTTAACATGATTATTATAACCCAGTTGTCTGTTGCAGGCAACCATTCCTTTCCAACTTTTTATATCGCATGGAACGCTTCACCCTGCGTCCCGGCGGGAGATATTGGATCACCGCCTTTCTATGCGACAATACTTTTGAATCCATACGCAATCGCACAATCGTGTTCGATGATGCAGTCACGTGCATCTTCCCAACCCGGTGCAAAATAGACTACATCTGCATCTGCTAAAAGTTCCAAAGATTTTCCCAAGAACCACAATGGTTTTGCACCTGCCGGTGCTTTTTCAAAGAAAGAATCGATCACTTCCACCGGTTCTCCCACCAGTTCAGATGCCTTTTCAATTGCTTTGGCGCGTTCTTCCTTGATTTCCTCGTCTGTCTTGCCGCGCATCGGCTGGCTGATAAATAATTTTTTCATGTTCTTTTACCTCTTCCTTTCTTAAAAATGGGTATAAAAATACCACTAACCATTTCTGATCAGTGGTATCAATCAATATTAATCTTAAAATCGCACTTATCACAACTAAAGTGATGCAGATTATTTCCTTTGTGCGTAACTTTTCCTTTTTTGCATTCCGGACACTGTACAGTTCCGCCTGCTCTTAGGATTTTTAATATTTTTCCGTCCTCTTTATCAATCATGATACACAGCCCTCCATTTATAGTCTGGATATCTCTCATTTACTGATTTAATTATACTCCTCAAATCATCACCCGTCAATTTTCCTTTTCGATGTTTCATTGCCTGGGCATCACATACACATTCTACATGTCTTCCGCATTCCTCCGGGTAATCCAGATGTGTTTTTTCATGTATAAGCGTTTCCACAACTTTCTTTTTTGTTTTACATTGCAAAGCGTTTATGTATATCCTCTTGCCACGTTGATATCCATACAAATTTTCCATTCCCATATCTTCAACAGATGATTTGTTATTTAGAATTTGTACATCAATATTATTTTTTTCGATAAATTCTATAACTTCCTGTCCTATCTCACTTCGTTTCAGGTCTTTATAGATATTCTCTGCCAAAATAACATCGCCTTTTTCTACTGGCTCCACTGAAAACAATTTTTCAGCTGCTTCCCTTCTTGCACGTGACACATTGACTCTTTGAGTAGTTTGCGTCTTTTTCAAATCAGACGTTCCCTTAATAACCCTTAACCGGTTATCCTTTGCCCGGATTCCCATTGCATTACTGAAATTATGATATTCCTTGATCTGCTTGCGCTTCTGTGCTTCCAAAACAGAAGTATCACCGCCGATTGCTTTCTGTGCTTCAATCTCCCGTTTGGTTGCCCGGATATCACGCTCCATCTTGCGCTGTTTCTGGGTTGCCTGATAATAATTATACGTTTTACCGTGATACTCTTGCGGTTTTGGCTCATCTGGCCATGTGTTCGGCTCACTGACTCCTTCAAAAAACGGATAGAAATCATGTCGGCAGTTGATTCCCTTTAACCCGTCCACTTCTCCATAATGGCAGGCAGAAAAATTCGGGTATTTTTTATTCTTTCCGCTACGACTGTAAATCTTTCCCTGCCATTCAGCATGTTCCGGACGTGCTCCCCAGTGTGCACTGACTTCCACCAGATCAGTATCCGTCTCTTCAATGTAGTGCATGGAGATCTGACCGGCAAGCTGACTGTTTGCGGTCCGTATCGCCATTCGTGCAGCCGTATCTAGCTGGTACGTTCTCCCAGAAGTATAATCAATACTGCGAAGTCCACTCTGTGCCAGTTCTTTCACACAATCATTCACACACTGATCATAAGAAAAGGTTCCAGTAGCCATTTTTATCAATGCCTTATCCAGATACTGCCTGTATGCATTTTTTAAAGCGGTAGTGCCATGTACACCTTTAAATCCAGTTGATCTGGTCAGATTCTTCAATGTTCCGGCAGTTGCTTTGCTCATTTCCTCAACCATTCTGGTAAAAGCACTGTCTTTTGTCAGTTCCATACCCGCCTGCTGCCACGCTTCCATGTCATAATTAAAGGACATATCGCCAGCATTGGCTATGATATCATTTCCGGCTTCCTTTGCAGCGGCTTCTGTGGCTTTGATCTCTTCCCGGACAAATTCTTTCCATTCCTTGGTATTCTTTGCCACCTCATCCTGAAAAGCCTTGTCTGCTCGGATAAGCTTCATCACCTCAGCTCTGATCTGATCCGGACTCTTGCCAGTTTCTTTCATTGCCTGTGCCATCAACTCCGCAGTCTCTGTAAACCGCTTTGCCTTCTTTACGCGTCTGGCAATGTCAGCGATCACATCCTGTTCCAATGCCTGGTATAATGCAGCAATCTGATTTCCCAGCATCTCAAGCTGGTTTTCTGTCAGCATTAATCTTCAACCTCCGGATCATCCTCCTGCACCTGCCCTTCATAAACTTTCAGAGCTTCTTCCCGGCTGACATTCAGCCGTTCCTCGATATACCGGATGGTAAATTCCGGAATATCCGAAAAGGTCTGCGCATCTGTCCTCATGCTCTCCATGCGGGTATTTTTATCCTCGATGTAAGAATCATCAAAATCAATACAAATATCTGCTGTGAGGTCAAATGACGTGTTCTGGAAAGTGTTGGAAAACCATAAAATAGCACGTACAATACCGCTGATGTACTGCCGTGCTTCTTCCCGCTGCTTATTCAGTTCCTGCATACAGTCCTGACGCTCTCCGATGTACTGAGTAGCCGTCTGGATCTGATTCTGCTCGAACACATATTTTTTACTACCAAACCCGAATGTCATGGAAAACAGGGATAAGCACAATTCAAATGCTTTCTTGATCTCTTCCACACGGATTTTCGGGTTGTATTCCTGAATGTAACCATTGCCATCTATCGGCTTTCTTCCAAGAAGCACAAACAGACGCTTCCATTGCTTAGACCGCGGCTTTGGATCGCCCGTCTTTTTATCAATCTCCACAATAGCTTCATTTGTGAGTACGAACTTCTCACCTTTTTCCAGATCTCCATTTAAGATCATGTGGCACAGGTCAATCTGTTTCAGCGTTGGAATAGCGCCGTATACTTTCGGATAACCAAAACCATCCATATGCCGGATATTATTCACTTCTGCTACCTGCATCACCGCAAACGGCTTCACATCACCAAGAATGATCCAGTATGCTTCAATCTCTTTTCCGGATCTGTCAAATACAAAGGTATCTGCCCGGTAATTTCCTCCCTGCTGCGTAAACATGACCAGTGTAGTCTGCTTCCCGTCTTTTCCCAGTTTCGTAGAAGAAAAAGCAGCTTCCACCACTTCGTCATTCACGATCCGCAGCGGGATATAATCTTCTGCATAGCAATATGTCAGCTTTATTTCGCCGTTGATTGCTTTTCCATTGGTCAGATAAGTCGCATTATCCAAGCGCACATAAGCGGCAACCGTGCCTGCTGCCGACATCCGTTCTAACTGCCTGCGGTACATTGTATCGAACCGGTTATTTTCCAATACAGCATGTACAAATTCATTCTGCGCATCCTCACCGACATTGATATCAATAATCTCACAAAGGTTTGCATCATCCGCACAGCCACGTTTTGCAAAATTCATGCGGTCAATCTCATACAATTCACCGGTCACAGCAGTACGCTTGTGAAAGTCGTCAATCAGCTCATTCCTGTACCAGCGGTTGGCTTCCTCAATATATTCATATGGCTTGGTATGTATATGATATCCAAGCTGTCCCAGTTTTGTTCTTACACAGGATTCCATTGATTCCATTATTCGTCATCATCCTCCATCTCTTCCTCTTCGTTATCATCATACAAACCACTGTTTCTTCTGGATTCCATAATGTTTCGGTTATTACCGTAGATCAGTGCCATCACGCAATCCTCACCCAGTTTCGGGTACTCACTGGAGAAACTGCCATCTTTCAGCTGCTCATGCTCCAGCGTCGTCAGCTCATGCGCAAGGTGCGGACATCTGTCTGGATCCACCACAATCTTCTTTGCCATCTGCAGCCATTCCCAGCAGTAATCCCTGCCATGTCCACTTCCCCATCGTTTCACGGCTCCGGTCGCATTGAATCCCCAGTCCTGCATCTCTGCAATTGAATCCGGGCGGGCAGAATCACAGATAATTTCTACATTCATATATTTTTTAATCTTTCGTGCAAAGGTCGAATTTTTGCAGCGTTTGGAATACACTTCATCCACACAGTACAGAATATCTTCATCCTGATCATAATAGGATTTGATAAATGCCTGCGGATGCTCAAAACCAAAATCCAGACCATAGTCAAAATATGGCATGTTACTGATCTCTTCATCAGGAATCACACGTTCTTCCACATTTTCAAAGATTCCACCGCCTGTTCCGGTGACTTCTCCCATGTAGTTGTTCGCGTAATACCTCGGTTTATGAATTTTGAACCATTCCGCACGTTCAAAGAACCGTTTTCCAAGCCATTTCACCGGCACATTAAAATAATAGCTGTGAAACACCCTTGTCTCCGCTTTCTTCCGACATTCTTCCACGTACTGGTTCATGAAATTATTTTTACTCTTCGGTGGATTGAATACCTTTATATCTAGTGCGGGGGTATCAGATCGCAGAAACGTATCTTCGATGTTATCCATCTGTTCAATACCTGCCATCTCGTCACACTCTTCATGGATCAGTAGTTTTACATAGCCAAAAGACAGATTGTAAGACTTCAAACTGATTGGCTTGTCTGCTCCAACGAAGATCACGCACTGGCCAGTTTTCTTGTATCTTGCCATCATAGGACTGGTAGTGAATTCCCAGTCATCCAGATGTCCATGCCGGATCACAGTCTTCATGAACTGATTGTACACAGATCCACGCAGATCGACTTTATATCTTCTGGTATACACCACATGCGCTTCCGGATCCTGATAGATGGTTTCCTCTGCAACAGCCGCCCAGAAATTTGACTTGATCGAACCACGACCACCTTTGCTGACGATTTCCCGAATGTTTTCCTCACCGGAAAAAGCAGCATGTATGGAACGATACGGCTCCACAAAGTCAGAAGTGATATCAGTGATAGGTATGCTCCATGCATGTGCCGTTTCTTCTGTCTCTTCTTCTGGATTTAACTGTCCGGCATATTTGGCAATGGCTTCATAAGCTTTTACATTTCCCTGCGCTGCCTGCAAAATCATAGATGCATTTATTACGGATTCATAGGTGCTGTCCAATCCTAACGCCTGTAATTGTTCCGTCCATTCCGTTTCAACTTGTGCTGTCAGAAGCAGATTCAATGCCTTTTTAAAGTTTGCCTTCTGGTTTCTTGCTTCTCCAGATGCTTTTCCTGCTTTTTTTGCATTTTCACTGCGTTCTTCTCGTGTTCGTCTCGCGTTCAACAGTTCAATCGGCATCAGATTACTACTGTTTGCCATCACCTCACCTTCCCATCTCTAGCTATGCTTCACTCACTTTTATCATCGCCCTGCAGATTACCGTTTCATCCGCAATTTTCAAAAAATATATAACTTTATATATGCCGGGTCTCGCCGGGCAAACTGAAATTCCAAGCACATGACCATCTACATCACAGGTACCTTCTGCCTCACGCATATCCATATCGCAATTCCATAATTCATACTGCGCATCTGTAATCTGAAAGGGTAACTCATCACATGAAGTCACTGTCACATACAATCTCCTGTTTTCACCCGTGTACATTCTAAGTGTCTGCGTTTTCTGCAAAATAAGCCGCCCTCCTTTCCAGCCGTTCCTGCTCAATCGAATACTTCTGCAGCTGTGCTTCAATCGCAAAACCAGTCGTCTGTGCTTCAATTGTAAAATCTGCCATCTGTGCTTCAATCGTAAAACCAGTCGTCTGTGCTTCTGATGCATAATCCAGCATCCGGATTTCATATTGGATGTTCTCAATGTCAACCACATACAAAATAGTTGCCACATAAGCCTGATTTCCTGCATCATCCAACGCATAAAGAGCGACAATATACTCGCCGCTCTCTAACAATGGGACTGTCACCTTCCAGATATTTCCATCTGTTCGGTCGAAGATGATCTTACTGCTGCCAAGCAAGCCCCATACCTGCGTGGTCATTAGTCTGTTACCTCTACCGAGATAACGAATGTCTTGCCACAATCAACCGGGTTTGGTGTGATAGTTGCAGATTTGATAACCGGAGGTGCAGTATCCAGTTTCACTATTCTGGTTACGGTTGTTGTCTTTCCTGCTTTGTCTTTTGCGACAATGGTGATGGTATTGCTGCCCTCTTTCAGCGTTACATCGTTGCTGAAGGTTCCACTAGGAGTAACGGGTATGGGGGCTCCGTTTACAGTAACTGTAACCGGCTTGCTGGTTGCATCGTCTGTGGTACCTTTAACCGTTACGGTAGATTTATTTGTAATAAATCCTTCGGCCGGTGCAGAGATAGACAAGGTCGGAGGAATCGTATCAACAGTAAATGTTACGGATTTCTGCACAGCTGCATTTCCATCGTAGTCACTCGCAGTTGCCACAACGGTATGTGCTCCATCTGACAGAGCTGATGCTGGTGTGTAGCTGCAAGTGTAGCCGCCTGTCACTGCAGTCTTTGTGATCTTGGATGTATCTACCGCAGTACCGTCAATTTTCAGAGCGATTGTGGACGGATTAACTCCGGAATCATCATCTGTGATCTTCCATGCAATGGCAGGTGTGCTGTTTGCAAGATACTGGCTTGCAGTCGGTGCGGTGATTGTGATCACAGGAACAACTTTCTCTTTTACCTGCAATCTCAGGCTTGCACCCAATGTGCTGTCTGTTGCATCTTTTGTGGTTACGTTTCCAGCATCATCGGTTGCTTTTACCGTTACCGGATAATAATGTCCGGATAATGTATAACTGGATTTTGACGGAGCTGTAATGGTTGCTTCGTACTTGCCTGTGTTGGTGTTTTTTGTAAGCGTATAAGTCTGGCCATTAATGACCGCCTGAACTGTTTTTACACTCATACTTTCGTCTCCTTTCGCATAATCGTGTGCATAATCATATGGATAATCCAGCCAATACGCTTTCTTTTCCAGCGTAACGCGGACTATATAACTTTTTCCTGTCTGGACCGGGTTCGGATCTAGTTCTGCTTTTGAAATTGTGATCAGCCTGCTTTCTGCCATAGTCCTCTCCTCCGGTTATTTTTTGTATAATAAAAGACAGCAGGTAAATCCTGCTGCCCTAGTCATTTTTTATTTTTCCATGTATGCTGTTCTTTCATAAACATCTCATATGTAGCAGTTGGACTATTGCAAATAATTTGCATAATCTTATAGTGTAAATATTTAAGTAAATTAACTTTTTTATCTATAATATATTTCAAATCCTCATCACTACATGTAATTATTATTTGTTGCTTATTTGATGTTTTATGGAGTAAATAATGCTCTCTTGAAATTTCAAAACATGGCTTCGTCGCATCCTTTCTTCCGAATACAATTCCAAACTGTGCATCATTGGTATCCATGATACTTTGTAATTTATTAATATATGTATTATCTGGTTTTTCCTTTTCATTCTTACATTCTATAATAAAAAAAGGTGATAAATAATTAAATACTGACAAATAAATTGTATCAACACCGCAAAGAAGAGTACAATCAAATTGATTTGTTTTTGTTTTTACATCATTCGTCCCTCTTACATATCGAATTTGATTAAATATCTCTAAAACTAATGTTTCTAATGCTTTTCCCTTTGCTGTTGTATTTTTTCCATAATCCAAATCAAGTTTTTCCCTTTGCTCAATAAACTTTTTATAAGCTAACTCACTCGGATTATAGAAAGTCTCATAAAGAATATCTGGCTTATTTAAAAGTGAGTCAGCTTTAAAAAAATTTGCATCTGATTCTTCACTTTGTTTCAACTTTTTGTCTATTGCTCTTGCTATTTCATCTTCCGAAACATCTGCTTGTTGAATAACCTTATATGCTACATAAATATCATCTAAAGTTATTTTTTTATCTTCTCCACATTCATCGCAAAAAACAGGATTTATCAATACATCTGCCACTTCATCTTTTGTAATAATATCCAAATTATAATCACAATCTGGACATTTAACTAAATAATAGCTTTCCAAAATATGTTGCTTTTCCGCAAATTTTAATATTGACTCCGCTATAGAATATTTTGCTCCCAGTCTTGAAGACACTACTGACGCAGTAATATTTTTTTGATTATTTCTAGGTAATGTAGCAAGCCAATAGTCAAAGCTTTCCACAAAGTCCGGATTCAATACATCAATAATTGTCAAAAATTGTTTGTAAAACATTCTGTATATCAGCCTCCTCTGCATATTGCATAGTCTTCACATAACCGTAATTTTTATGCGTTCCTAGCTGAACTACTAACGGATTCGCTTTTGTGAAATATGTTTCATCGGTACGTTTAAAAATAAGATTAAGGCGCTTACATTTTCTACTTTTTATAACTGATTTCTTACTATCAAAAAATGCTTCTGTGCACTGTAATGGAATTCTTTTATCAGAAGTTGTATCAATCTTTGTAAGTTCTACTTCATCATCTGCACTTACTTTTATAAGATATGCTAATCTGTCTTTTTTAAATTCATCTTCATTATTCCCATTTATAGAAATAAATTTTTCTAATAAGATTTTTGCATCTAATAATGCTTTTTCTTTATTTCTTGGATCAAGATGTAAATCCTCAAAAATTTTATTGACAAAACTATTTGCAATATCCACTTTGGCATTTACTTTTTCAACGACATCTGTAGGTGTAAATGTGAATTTCTCATATAATCGATAAAGCATTTGAGAATTCTCGTTTTTGACTCTTTTAGTATTAGTATCTGTTTCGAATTCGAACATATCAACTAATTTGTCAATAATCGACACCGCATAATCCATGGTATCCACTTTACACTCTCCTAAAAGCATCTGATTATTTTCATCATACCGATATAATGTGGATTTGGCTTTTCCCCTACTAACAATAAAACCTTTATCTAAATAAATTTCTATAAATACCGGAAAAATTGTAGTATCCCCTATCGTTCCTGCTTCGCCATATAGAAATAATTTTGAAAAAGTAAACTCTATTTTTACAACTTCATCATTATCATCTGTACAAATCTTATACTCAATCATTGTACACTCACCAGTATTACGATATGTCAAAATATTCTTCATAGGACAATTTGGATATTTTTCTTTAATTTTTGCCTCTACAAGAACTGGATCTTTATGCCATTCACTAATATTTCTTATTTTTCTGTAACAAATATCTTTGCTACCTTCTTTTACAACTTTTAGAAGCCAATCTCTCGTTTCTCTTTTCGTTTCATTACTTTTTCCTGCGTACGCTTCAATCGCAGTTATATAATCTGCCCTATTCTCTACAAAATCTAAATCATGATTTTTTAAAAAACGTCGCATAATAGGATTCTGTAAATAATCATCTCTATTCATAAAATCAGGTATTTTCATCATTTCTTCCTCCACATACAAAAACCTATTTTTATATTATACCAAACATTGGCATTGTACAATAGAAAAACACCTGCATATTTGTCATGCAGATGTTTCCTTAGGTTTTTATGTATAGAGAAATCGAGCCGCCGGTTTCCGCCTTTGGCTCAAGTATTATTATAACTGTGCATTTTGTGAATTGTGTGAATCTTTCAAATGCCGATCAACTATTTTGCTTATGCTGCTACGTTCTAAATGCACACTCTTTGCAACCTGCTCCTGTGTCACTGGCTTTCTGCCATCAATAAACAACTTTCGGAAGATACGGTGCGCCAGACTATCCTGTATCGCATCTACGAATTGCTCCACCTCTTTGCACTCCTGCTCCAGAGCTTTCTTCCGCTTAAGATCACGGTCCTGCAATCGTTCGTATTTCTCCTGGTCAAACCCAACCACACATTGTGGCATCGGATAACCTTTGCTGTAATCAAATATTACATCATTCCCGATCATAGTATCTGACTTCCAGCGGTTCTGCAGAGCATAATCCAGTTCCAGTATCTCAGCTTTATTGCTCCGGTATGCTTTCAATCTTTCCTTTGTCATCTTCTCCAACGGCATCGCCTCCCTTATTCCTCTCCTGCAGCGTTGCCCTGCTGCCACTTTGCTGTATCTGCTGCCATATCAGATATGACAGGATCCATTCCGGATTACCACCGACTGCTGCAAGGTAATCAAGTAATGTCTCCATTGTTCAACTCTTTGTGCAACTGTTTAGTTGGTGTATCAGTTGGTGTATTAGTTGATCTATCAGGAGAATTGTCAAAAATATTTCCAACTACTTCATAATTCTCTGTTTCAAATTCGCTGATATATTCCTTGTCAATGCATCCCCGCTGAGCCATTACCCAACCGTTTCCGCTCCACTCTACCTCAAATTGCGAAACATCTTCTGGAAATTCCTCATCAATGTGTCCTTCCATAATGTCACCCTCAAAAATCAGCTTGCCATTCTTGTCCTTAAGTCCAGTACACTGGCAAATAGTATCTGGATCAACCTCATACTGTAAAAATCTGTTTGGTAGTCCCCAATCTGTCATTGTTTCGTGCAGGATGTAATGATGCACCGGAACCGGTGGTACATCTCCGATCGGACAATATGTTGTCTCAGAGATTCTGCAATAATATCCCTCTACCCATTCACCTGATTTAATACATTTTGCTTTCGCCAAAAATCTTTCGTTCATCGCTATTCACTCTCCTTTACTATCTTTATCGCATTCGATAACCGAACCACATTTTCCACATATTTGCCATTTTGCGGATCGTCCCAAAACGCTTTACTTGTGGCTACCAGAAAAGATGTATCATCCAGTCTGCGGACTATCTCATCCGTATCATAAGCTGTCGGCTGACTCTCTACTGCTTTCATGCAGTTCTGGATGGCATCATATTCTGCCCTGGCAATCATCTGGTCTTTAAGACTTCCACTACCTGGTGATGCTGACAGTGCGCAGTCATTCAGATGAACCAGTAATTTGTCTGCATCAATTAATCTCATGTGCGTCACTCCAATCTAATTTCTGCCCGCAGTTCGGGCAATATGCGCAATCGCATTCTCGTAATGGAAATGTTCTGCATTCCGGACATTCTCCCACTGCTGTTCCAATTGCTGCATTATATGCAATAGGAATCACTTTTTTTGCTGTCTGCTTGGAATCCCCATTCACAAATCGGCGGATCTCTGCAACTTCCTGTTGCAGCTGCTCATCAGTCTTTTTCATGATTTACCATCCCCATTCTTCCAACTATCCCAGCACTTTTCAGGTAATCATAATAATTCTGTGCCAGTTCTTCATCCACACCAAACTCTTTACGGATTCTTCCAACAGTTACTCTCTTCTGGCTCTTCGCCCAGTTCTCTAATTTTACAGATTTGATAATCATCATTTGCTCCTCCACTTCTCGATCATGTCCCAGTGTCCTTTTATTGCTTCCTGAATGGTCATATAGCGCTTGGAATCCAACCTCCTCCAGCTCATTACTTCGCCATCCTCTTTACATTTAAATACTGCAGTCCATAATTCATCACCTGTATCATAGCTGTCTACCAGCACATAGCCTTTTGATGTTTCTACTATTGTTCGCATTTCTGTCTCTGCTCCTTACCATTTCAGTTCCAACTGCTCCACTTCCTGGTATTCATCTTTCCAGGCCACGCCGATGTAATCCAGCACACGTCCCCAGCCGTATTTCTCACCAGTCGCAGGATCCGTGCAGCACCAGTACATCCAATATTCCCACTCTTTCGGATTTCTCTTTCTGAGTTGGTCAAACCTGTGTGGTCTCTTCTCCAGATGAACTCCAAATCCACACATGGAGCATCCGGTTCGTTGTGCCCCAGTCGTATAGAGGGTTCCATCCGCTTTCCGTTCAATGGTTCCGTAAATTTCTGGAACCGGCACTTTCAGATCCAACGCAAGCTGTAGCAGATCCTGTCTGAGAAATGGAGCAAACGGTGCGCTTCTGATCGTGTTTTTCCCGAAATAATTACAGCCATGTTCCACCAATGATTCTTCACGTTGCCCCCCCCTCGGAAGCCATAAGTCCAAGGAACGGTTTACTGTTGTGTTCCTTCGCCCACTCATCGCATGGCTGTTCTTTCATGTACATGCAGCACTTGTTCGATACAAGAAATGGTGCAATCTGGTAATTAACGCCCTCATTTTCATTTTCGTAGCCTGCAAACAGCTCCAGCCACTTTTTAGGGAGCTTCATGCGGCTGTTCTTAGCATAATGTCCCTGTGCGCCGCATTCACCTGTGATGATTGCGTGCCGCACTGTTTTGTTACGTTCTGTCGGATGCTGCAGTGTTTCGATTCGTCCGGCAATTTTCTTGCTTAATACTGGAAAACCATACTCCTGCAGGATCTCTGCCTTTGGCTTTCCGGGTTTTAAACTTGTAATACCAATCTGTCTGTGTATCTGAATAATGCTTCTGTCCTCCAGTGCACTCACCGATATCGCCGGGATGTCGTACCCCAGTGATCTGATGAAATACAGGAGTGTGATACTATCCAGGCCTCCGACAGAAATATGTGTGTTGTAACCTAGTTCATCGCACTTCTCTATAAATTCCCTTACCCGGATGGCAGCTCTCTTGATCTTAATCTCATAGGGCAGATTCTGCATTGCTGTCATAAGTCCTTTTTTCCGTTTCTTCTCTGCCCGGAACTCTTCTCTGGTTAATTTCTTTGTATCTTCGTTCTTCATGCTCTCACCATCTCTCCGCTTGCTGCCATCTTCTCTAACTCATTCATAGTAAATGATTCGATATAGCTCGTACGTTCCCCAAAACAATTTACGAAATGCAGCCGGAATCTGACGAACCGTTCATGTTCCGGGATATGTTCAACCACTGCCTTTACCCATTTCTTTTCTTTTAATTCTCTCGTTACGTGCTTATAAATATTATATTTTTCTCCAACTTTAAACATTGCTTTTCTCTCCTATCTCAGGGCCACACAGGTGCTATTTCCGACAAACTTATTAATAAAATACTGTTGCCCTTTGCCTGTCACCTTGGTTGTACGATTGATTCTGACCGAACCATCTGGATTATTCACGGTACTCTCTTTCACTTCAAACAATCCATGTTCCATACTTCTCTGAGTTGGCATGTTCCAATCAGATCCTTTTCTCTTGATCAGATAGCCATTTTCCCGCAACCAATCAAATAACCGCCTCTGACCGGTTTCTACACCGTTCTGCCTCAATAACTTTGCCAGATCTCCGATAAGAATAGATGTGTGACTAGCCGCTACTGCATCAGCAAAGATTTCTTTTGGCTTCATCCGCTCAATCTCAGCTGTCTGCGCTTCAATGGTTTTCTGCGCTTCCAAAACTGCCAGCGCAAGCAGTTCTTTTCCCTGCGGAGCTTTTATCTGATAACTTCCAGTTTTGCGAATTGCTGGAAGGACTTCATCCACTACCCAACTTTCAAATTTCTCAGCAGACGGAAGTTTTGATTTCATAATCAATCTGTACAAATCTCCCTCATTTATGTAGGACATCTGCTGAATCCCGCTGGATGTAGGGGTGTCGCGTTTCACGACTCCCTTACAATGTCTAGAAATCGCATCTCTTGGTGTCGCATACCCCAAAGCAGCAGCAACATCGACAGCCACAAAATACGGCTTGCCATCAATCGTCACAGTCCGGATCTCTCCAAACTCACTTGAGTTAAAAATTGTTAGATCGTTCATTTGCTTTCCTCATTTTCGGATTTTATAATTATGCCTTTTTGAAATAACTGTTTCTGCACTTCTGCATAGTCATTATCTCTCTCTTGGAAATTACAAAATCCATTCCTCTTGCGTGCAGATTTCTTTCCAAAATCCTCTTCGCACCACTTTGCCACCGTCTGCATATTTGCACCCTTGTACTGCTTTGAACGCTCTACACGTTCATCAACAAAAGTTCTGCCATATTTCGAACACAAAGCAGCATATAATTCAGGGGCAGATTGCAGGCTAATGCGTGCGCTCTCTACTCTACTTTCATTTACTTTACTTTCCTTTACTTTACTTTGTGTATTATTGTCTGCATTAACGAAGTTTTTGCTAACATTAACTGGGGTTTTTGCTTCATTAACCTGTTTTTGACCGAATTCAACCAAGAGGTACTCTTCTTTTACTTCATTTTTTCTCCTGCGATCTACTGCCAGAAAATACCTTTTTTGTATTCCGCTGGAAGTAAGTATCCGATATTTACGAAAAAGTTTTTCAGAAAAAATATCCCTTCGAAAACATGTTTCCACTATCTCATTGAGTAATTTGACACCGCAATCTGAACACTCTTCGTACGCAAAAAGAAGTGCCTTTTCATCATTCCATTCACTATAGTAACCATGCTCCCGGTAGATCATCTGCCAGAGCTTAACGACTATAGCAAACCCTTTTAAGCCATACTCGGCTTGAATTAGTTTTATCTTGCTATCCATGTAGCAATCCAGGCTAAAGTAATCCAACCCCTCTTTTAAGGGTCGTGCCATTATTTTCTACCTGCTTCCCGTTCTCTATAAAGATTCATAAAATCATCAAACCGCATCGTTACCAGAATCTCTGCACGGTTCTTTTTATGAAACACCACCGGCATATCCCCGGTGCCTTCCGCATCACGCTTTGCCTGCTCCATCCAGTCGTAAAGATACATCTTTTCCTGATGTTTTGCTTCCACATGAATTCCGGGCAATCCGACCACATCTGACGCATCACCGGTATTACCGCAATACTGCGCCGTTCTTCTTGCACCAGAATATCCATAGTCTCGAAACAGGCCTGCAAGCTGCCGCTCGAAGCGGGCTCCTTTATCTTTGCTGTTGATTTTTCCCATACTGCTCCTATTTTTATTTCCCGGCCACAGAAGCGACCGGGAATAATTTGTGTGATATACTTTTTTGCATGAACTGTTTCTTTTGCCCTGTGGCAGATGTTGCAACCTTATGAGATCACTGTGAACTGCTCTTTGTAATCTTCTAATTCAAACTGCAGGTAATCCTTAATTGCTTTCATGGCTGCCACTTTCCATGCGCCGCCGTCAGCTTCAAAAATTGCACATGTGATGCCATCGTATTTATCCTGTTTCATACGGAAAACAAACTCAGATACTGGCTGTTCCACTTCCAGAAATGTCCGATACGGTCTTAATCTTACCGGATTCGGTACAATCGCATCCCCTTTCGAAGCAATACCAGTCTTTACCGTAGCTTTCTGTGTTACACCATCATCGCCATACTCAGCTACTGTACCAGCCTCTACCGTACCTGCAAATTTGAGCAATAACGCACGGTCCGTTTCTGGATCATCAATAAATTTTGACTGCAGGTTAATGCAGAATTTCTCCTGGTCCATAAAATGGTTGAAAACAAAATCCGGTACCATGGCTTTTGCTGTTACCAGGTATTCACGGTCACGGTTATCATCCAGGCAGGAATACAACTCTACTGTTTCCGGATCTTTTACATGAATGATCATATTTTTGTCCATGGAATCAATATTCGCCTTAATGTACTCCACAAGGCTTGTCAGCGTACTCATTCCGATTGCCTTTGCTTTCGGGAAATACGGATCAATACGGTATAACTGCTTGTCAGAATATTCGTCTCCATTAATCATGTATCTCTCTGCATGGCTCAATTCATCCACGATGTACTTAATAGCGTCCTTAATCATCTTTCTCACCTTTTCTACTTATAAAGCAGCCTTTCTAAAATCAACAACTGTACCAGCATCCTCCATGATCTCACCTGTCTCTGTATCTACCGTTTCTGCTTGAACAGGCTCTGCCGGTGGTGTGATCTCGCTCAGATTCATCTGACCACGCACCTGTTTTCCATACTCTTCCGCAAACACCTCACCGGTCTGAAGATCCTTACCGATATAAAAACTGGTGCTCATGTCATGTTGCGGTGCAAGCTTTTCAGACACGACAACGGATACTTTCACATCATCCCGGTTTTCGTTCTGTGTAAATCCAAGTTTGATATCAATGCCACGTTTTACCTTGAAAGAAGTGTTTGGATCCTGCAGATTCTCCACCACTTTCTCAAAGGCACGGTTGAATTTTTCCTGTAACTGACCGCCTACAATGTCCTGTAATCCTACTTTGTTCATGACTCTCATCCTTTCTCTTAATTATTTCCAAACAGTGCCGCATGTGCGTCTGTTGGCTGCTGTACTGATGCTTCCTGTACCGAATCCGGCTGTGACTCTACTGTCTGCACTTCTGCATCAATCACAGAATCATCATTTTCGACATACTCTTTGGTTCCATCCTCATTGATGACCGCCATATCAGAATCAATCGCATTCTGCAGTTCAATCGACATGATGCCCCATTTGCTGATCAGCTGTCGCAGCATAGTCTTATATGCCATTCCATCAAAATCCTTTGACCAGAACGTATATTTTGTTCCCTTATCCAGATCACGCTTATATCCCGGTGAATATTTAACCGCATGGGATTCCATTTGTTTTCTGCTCCAGTAGATTGCTTTGCGGAAACCGTTGGTCAGTTCAAAGAAAGCATAATATCCAATGGTCGGTGCCTCTTCTCTCTCATCCCAGCTATCAACCATGAGATTGATCTTGATATCCTCGTTCAGAGGGTCAAAATACTCCAGTTCTCCTTCTTTGATTGCCATAACATTCAGCTTTTTGTACTGACCGGAACGGATCGCCAGCTGAATATATCCTTTGTATCCCAACTGGAATGTCGCTACCTTTCCTTTTTCCCTGTCATTGAATGGGACCAGATAATAATGGCCAAGCTGCGGCGATGGCGACAATTTCAGAGATTCACCCAGTAATGCCCCAGAAAGAATAGACTGATTTGTACACTCCTGTAATGCCGGATTTGTATTTACTGCAGATACGATTGCCGAAATAAACCGCTGTCCGTCCTTTCCGCCGATGACATTGTTGATCTGCTGTTTTACTGCATCCTGTGTCAGATACGCTGTAATTCCGAAACGCTGGTTACTTTTTGATTTTGTCAAACTATTCTGTACTGACATAACTTTTCTTCCTCCTAAACTGCTTTAAACTCAATATTTCTGCTGTTAAAGAACTCTTTCAGTGCCAATGCATCCTCTGTGGAAAGCAATGCCTGAAATGCTACCCACTGCTTTGTTGGAATCGGATCCGGAGTTACCTTTTCCACTTTCGATACGGAATCTGCATCCACATCTGGTACAACCGGCTGTACGGCTTTCTTTTCTTCCTCTGCTCTCAGTCTCTCCTGCTCTGCTTCATATTCTGCTTTCTGTTTTGCCAGTCTTGAAAGTCTGTTTGCCTCATTCATTGCTTTTGACAGGTCAAGTGAGGAAATATATTCCTGCTGTGCTTCAAAGCTGTATTCCGGCAGATTCACAAGCACAGCCATATCACGGTTAAATCTATCAATAGCATCGATAAAGCACTGTTTTACATGCTTCATGTTGAAAGATGAATTCAGCATCCGGTCATTGAATACTTTGTCCAGCGTCATGCCATCCGGTGCTTCCATCTCAGACCACAGCTTTTTGATTTCTTCCAGTTTCTCCTGCTTCTTTGTGTCCTCATACTCTTTAATCTGCTTGTCGATGACAGCAACCGGTTTATCAATAATGCTGATAATCTCATTGATTCTGCTTTTAAATTCATTGAATGGCTGCATATATTCTCTCTCACGGCGAATACGTTCATCACTAAGTGCCTTTTTCAATTTATTCAATGTTGCACGGTCCGCTTTTGCTTCTTTAATCTGGTCATCGGTATACACCAATGTTTCGTAATGCTGTACCTTTTCTGTCAGCTCCGCTTTTAACTCCTCATAATTGAACAGAATCTGTTCTGGGAGTTGATACTCATTCACTTTTAATTCCATTACTTTTCACTCCTTTTTATATTTCTGGTAATTTCAAATCCGGCATTCTTCTTTCCTGCACCTGCTGCCAGAAGCGTCTTTCTTCTGCTTCCAGATAATCAATATCTTCCTGTACTTCGGATCGCTCTATTTTGTAATGCCGCGTCTGTAAAAAGATTTCTCCATCAAAATCATATTTCAGCTGGGCTTTCAGCACTGCAAAGTCAAATTCAGTGATCAGCAGGTAATGTAATATCTGTATGTAGTAATTATCCGGAATCCTGTCTTTCCACTTTTCTTTCTGCATAGACTGCAGGATGTTAGTGGTTTTGCATTCCCAGATGCCTTTGCGGCCGTCTTCATCAATCAGCCAACCATCCAGAGAAGCATGTCCAAATGGATACTTATCGCTCAGAAACATGTTGTTCTCTTCGTAGCACACCGTATACTCAGGAAAATCCAATCTGAATAATTCCCGAAGATACTGTTCTGCTTCCGTGCCGTATTTTACATAAGGTTTTTCAGAAATATCTTCCTGCTCCAGCTGACCGGTCTTAATCTGCCACAGTTCCACATTCGAACGATATGGATTCATGCCAACAATTGCCGCCGCATCTGATCCACCGATCCGGTTCCGGTGCTGTAACCATTCTTCTCTGTCCTTTAGGACTATCATTTCAACCATGTCTGCTCCTGTTCCACCGCCCTGTAGTCGAACGTTTGTATATATGTAAGATTTATTATCAAAGGAGAATTAAAAAAAACGTATCTGTTTATAATGTCTGTAATCGTCAGTTTTTGTGCTAAACGTCCGACTGCAGGACGGCGGAATTTATTTGATTTTTAAGTTCTAATCTGCTATACTCCAGACATAGGTTTTATTACCTATGTCATTGGTTTAGAGCATGTACTTTCTCAGGGTCGCATGCTCTTTTAATTTGTTCAGAATAATTCCTGTGCCGGCAATCGCCAGTCCAACAGCTGCGATCTTCACCGCCAGAACAAATCCGGCTTGTCCCTCACTAGACAGCCCCATCATTCCGATGGAGGCTATTCCAAGACCTGTGGCGCACAGCCCAGAAGCAATCTTATTTTTCATCATTGGTATCCTCCAGATTAATTTCTTCTACTACCGAAACCATCATTAATCCAAGCACTGCAACTCCTCCGGCTAACAACACCAGGATTGCATTTATTACCGTGTGTGGTCTGCCAAAATACAGAAGCACAAATGCAACTGCTGCCACTATTGATATGATGATTCCGGCAATTTTCATCTTGTTCATGGTTTTATCCTTCCTTTGCTTCTGGTATATTCTCCTGCTCAGCTTTCTCTTTCTTCACACGCTCTGCATGTTTCAGAAAGCGTTCCGCCGCCTTCATCAGTGCATTCTTGCGCTTCGCTCTCTCCTCTTCTGGAAGATCTGGGAAATGTACTCTGACTTTGCATCCATCAATGTTAAATGTCTTTACCTTGGAATATGTCATACTCTCACCTTCCTCTCTTAGAAGATATGTGTTTGTAGGTTGTCTGGTTACGGTTCCTAATTGCTTTTTCTGCCGTTTTTTCCTATACTTTGATATGTAGACTCCCGCCAGAATCGAATGCCAAAGAAAGGATTTGCTATTATGTCTCACATTTTTACAAAAGAAAATATAACTTTCGCATTATCAATTTTTGGAAGCTTAGGAACTTTATTCACATTAATTCATACATTTTTAATTAACAGAAAGCAGCTTCAAATGCGTGTAAATGGTCATGTATTTGGTGACGTAAAAAAAATGATTGTTCTTTATGTCTCATTCGCAAATAAATCCAGGCTTCCTATATCCGTTACAGATATCTGTATTAAAATAGACGATACATACTATCCTTGCTTACAGCCTCCAATTATTGCTTACGAAGAAACAAAAAAAGTAAACGGTGCAGTTGTTTCGCATAGAGCAATCTCTTCTCTTTCCATACCAATTAACATTTCTTCTCTCAGTGGAACTTCCGGATATATTTGTTTCGAATTTCCCGAAGTTTCTTTTCCATCCAATGCCACTGAATTGACTTTTTCAGTATCATCCAATCGCGGCAAGGTATTTGAAAAGAAACTTCCACTAGGCCGTCCGCTTCACTGACGTATTTTCTTTCAGTCTCTATAATTTCTCCAACCGGGCTATGATCCGCTCGGATAGCCTCTGTGTCACCAGCACTCAGGCTATCTTTTTCTGTCATCCATCTAATACCAAGTTTCACCATATTGGCGGCTGAATCTAAAACACCTTTGTTTACCGATATTTCGTTATTTGTTCTTGCCATCGCTACTCACTCCCTTCTACACCTTTCCATCTGCTGGATCACTAATCAGCTCATCTACTGTAATATTGAAGTAGTCGGCTACTTTTTTAAGATTTTCGATTGAGGGACTGGAATTTTTCCAACCACGAACCGTTCCATTTCCCATCTCACATTCACGCTCCAACTTCGCAATTGTTAAATTATTATTCTGGCAAAGTGTAGCTACTTTTTCGTAAAGCAAAATCTCACCATCCTTTCTTAATAGATTTAGAGAAAAACATTGACAAATATTAGAGAATAATCTAAAATATGAATTGTCAGAAACATATGAGAATTATTCTTTAACTATTTAGGCTTTTCTCTAAATCATGCTTAGATTATATAGGGTATTCTCTAATTTGTCAATAATAATTTTAGATTTTTCTCTAAATTTTAGGAGGTACTCTATGAATAGTGTTGATAGGGTGAAAAAAATATGTAAAGATAGGAAAATTCCCATTTCCCGTCTTGAGCGTGATCTTGGATTTTCAAATGGTTATATCAGCCAGCTCCGAAAAGGTGTATTTCCGGCGGACAGGCTTGTATCAATAGCCGAATATTTACAAGTATCTGCTGATTTTCTTATGACCGGAACTGATGAAGATGGCTTAACAGAAAAAGATAATCGCGATATTGCCAAAGACATGGAATCTATCCGTGCGAAATTATTAAGCGGTGCTGATGGTCCTCTGTCTTATGATGGAGAACCAATCCCAGAAGAAGATGCTGAATTACTTTTGGGGCAAATAGAACTCATGATGCGCCGCCTGAAACCAATCAACAAAGAAAAATACAATCCGAATAAATATAAGAAGTAGGTGGTAGGATTGAAAAAAGATATTAAAAAGTTGGTTCAGTATTACATAAACAAATTTGATACCAGAAATCCGTTTGAATTAGCAGAGTATTTAAATGTAGAAGTAATGACTGGACCGCTTGGAGGTCGTGCCGGATGTTATATGTTCATAAAAAACCATAAATGCATCTTTCTAAATGAAGATCTGGAAGATCATGAACGAACTCTGGTAATGGCTCACGAATTGGCTCATTCGATATTGCATCGAAAACAGAACTGCTATTTTATCCGGAATCAAACTCTTTTGCTCACATCAAAGTTTGAGATTGAAGCCAACACATTTGCGGCAGAGCTTCTTATCCCTGATGAACTTATTTCAGATAATCCAGGGCTGACTTCCGATCAGGTGGCGCGGCTTGCGGGATATAACGCAGCGATTATGAAGTTTAAGAAACCGTAAAATTTTTTTAGCTTAGATACTACTAATGACAATTTATGGTGATTTGTAAGGAGAAAACACATGGCTAAACAAGAAATTACTTTTGACACAAACAACATTTACATAAACGGAAAGAAACATAGTGCAAAAACATATAAAACATGTTCCACGCTTTTATATATTCTTGCCATTATTGCTCTTATTATTGGTATTCCAACATTTATCGCTGGTGGATTTATATTTGTTATAATTGCCCTATTTTGTATATGGCTTGGACGCAAGTACGGATCTCTATACAGAGATTTTCTCTCTCACCGTGATCACGATGCGCGTCAATATGCACAAAATATTCCTCATGTAGATCACGTAAACTATGATGAACATATTTCATATATGCAATATAATGATTCTCTACGTTCTGCTGTAGATAAATACTATACTGGAATGGAAAATATCCAAGCTATGTGGTCCGTCATGTACAATTTAAAGATAACAACTGGTGAAAAAGCTGAGCAATTTGAAAATGCCTGTTATGAAAATATTGAAGATTTAAAAACAATGATTGCTGCCCAAAAAGCCGCTAACTTTCCAAGCGACATTCCGCCCCAAGTCCCAGCATTTGTTCGTTTGGCAATGCTTTACGAAAAACAGCAACGGTACGAAGAAGCAATCAACATTTGTGTTACTGCTATTAAATGTGGTGCTACGCACGACGGTAATAAAGGAAAGATGTATGGTCGTTTGGCACGACTTATTAAAAAATCTGGAATTACACCATCATCAGAAATTGAATCATTACTAATTGAAAAGAAATAATTTTTAACAATATTCCCCTGCTCCCTGTGAGCGGGTGGCAATAAAAAACTGAATAATATACTTACCAGGGGAGCTGGAGGACGTGCTGCACCCGTCCGAGCCTGTCGGAGGTGGTGCATATGAGTACATATGAGGAATTACAGCTAATTGTATCCGTTGCGGTACTGATTGTTGCAATACTGAGTTATACGCATAAAAAATAGCCGTCCAGACCCTGAGAAAGTCGACGACTATTTTTCGTAAATTAAATTGATTTTCGCCGGGCGGGTGAGGTGCATTCACCTTCCAGCTTTCCTGTTAAGTATATTATAGCAAATATGCTTTAAATGTCAATTTAAAAACCGGCTCCTGCTACCAACAGGAACCGGCAAGGAATAACATCCGAAAATGATACTCCCAATTAGCAAAAATATTGTATCATCTTCGGAACAGCTTCGCAAGCGGAACACCCGTTCCCCGCTGGCTGTTATTTTTATACCCATTTTTACATATTTTTACTTAGGAGGATGATGTCATGCAGGAAACAAATATCTCTATCAATGAAATTATCATGTATCTGCGCAAATCCCGATCAGATGATCCGTATATGACTGTGGAAGAAGTCCTGGCCCGGCATGAGCGGCAGCTCCAGGAATATGCTCTCTCCTCTTTCGGATCCATCATTCCGGAAGAACGGATTTTCCGGGAAGTTGTTTCCGGGGAAACCATTGCGGACCGTCCGGTTATGCAAAGCGTCATGAAATACCTTGAGAGCGGTCAGATCAAAGGTGTGCTGGTCATTGAGCCACAGCGTCTCTCCCGTGGCGATCTGGAGGACTGCGGACGTATTATCAATGCATTTCGGTATACAAATACTCTGGTCCTTACTCCACCGAAAACTTATGATCTCTCTGACGAGTACGACCGGAAGTTTTTTGAAATGGAACTGACTAGGGGAAATGATTATCTGGAATATACCAAGAAGATTCTGAACCGCGGGCGGCTGGCATCCGTCAAGCAGGGAAACTACATCGGGAGCATCGCTCCTTATGGATATCGCAAGATTAAAACCGGCAGTGGAAAAGATACCGCACACACGCTCGAAATCGTTCCTGAGCAGGCTGACGCTGTCAGAATGATGGCGCAACTCTACCTTGCAGGAAATGGATTCACACGGATAGCTGCGCATCTGGATTCTCTTGGAATCAAGCCATTGAAATCTGATCACTGGTCTCCTGCTGCCATCAGTGATATTTTATCCAATCCGGTTTATATCGGAATGATACGCTGGAATCATTTTAAAACAATCAAAACAATGCAAAATGGCCAGATTGTAAAATCCCGTCCTACCAACCACGATACAGATTACATCCTGGTGCCAGGCAAGCATCCTGCCATTCTCGATCAGGGAACCTTTGACGCCATTGCACAGCGCCGTGGGAAATCTCCAAAGATAAAACGTGGTCATGAACTGAGAAATCCATTCGCCGGACTGGTCTTTTGTGGAACTACCGGATGCGGGCGCTCCATGACATTCAAACAGTTTACAAACTACCGGAGCAAAGTTCCCCGCCGGTCAGAAAGCATGATCTGTCCAAATCAACGTATCTGCCATACCAAATCGGTACAATATAGTGCTTTTGTGGAACGTGTAAAAGAAATATTATCAAAGACGGTGGATGATTTTGAAATTAAATTACAGAATGATGATGGGAATATTGTCCGGATCCATGAGAATATCATCCGGAATCTGGAACAGGATCTGGTGAAATTAAAGGATAAGGATCTGCGTCAGAAAGATGCTTACGAAGATGGGATTTATACCAAAGAAGAATATGCTTCCAGAAATGCCAAGCTGCAGGAACAGATCTGCGAAGTGCAGCTTTCCATCCAGCGGGCAAAAGATACCATGCTACCGGAAGTTGATTACCAGGAACGGGTTTCCCGATTTTCTGACTGCCTGTCTAAATTTGAAGATACGGATATTTCAGCATCGGAAATGAACTTACTCCTCAAATCCTGCATTGAAAAAATCATATATCACAATTCCAGTGAATCCAAGCCTGGTATCGGACGATTCGTTGCCAATCCCTTTGAACTGGATATCTACCTGCGCCTGTAATCTTTGGGTGCAGGCATTATTTTCACTGTATTAAGGCTTTTTCTGCCTGTAATCTCCTACTTTTATGCAAAAATAATCACTTCCATCATGTATGAGCGAATGAACTGGCTCATATGGAAATGATCTGCGCTATAGTGCGACAGCTGACACAAGATCTGACACCGGAAGAAATCCAGAAAAGCGGGTTTGATACCTACTATGTAGATCACACGCTCGGTCTTTGGCCGGCAGCTGCCAGCGGCATTCCACATAATGCCTGTGAATACCAGTCAAAAGGCGATCCGATTACAGATCTTTTCGAAAATATGGCTGCTGAACAGAAAGCACGGACAACTTACGACAATATTCTTCGTCTGGTCAAAGATCCGGAGGTGTGTGACCCAATCCGCTTTCTGCGGGAACGTGAAGTCGTACACTTCCAGCGTTTTGGCGAAGGTCTCCGCCTTGTGACAGACCGGTTAAATTCCAAAAACTTCTATGCGTTCAATCCGGCTTTTGATGCAAAATCATCCTGTTAAAACAATACAGCAAAACAGACATTTGCAATCTGTTTTTGCTACTTGCACATGAGACCTGGCGCATGATTCTGCGCACCATAAGCTGACAGATTCTTTTCTAAATCACCTGCGCCTGTTATTTTTCAAGGCGCAGGTAATCTTTATTACGTAGCAAAAAAATACTGCAAGCAACATTTGTTACCTGCAGTATTTTTCGGGTTGGGCTGTTTTTATAAAAAACAGAGCAGTTCGTAGGGGAATCGAACCCCTGTTTTCGCCGTGAGAGGGCGACGTCTTA
>ERZ894232.529-NODE-529-length-49993-cov-13.855781_pt1 | contig 49993 bp, 43 predicted proteins | sample MGYA00380296_ERZ894232 | MGnify/ENA primary metagenome ERZ894232 (study PRJEB32331, sample SAMN06328433) | human gut metagenome | biome: human gut microbiome; feature: stool | host: Homo sapiens | collected 2014-08-14 ...
GAGGCTGCCGATAAAGTCGGCAGCTCCGAAAATCAGGAGCAGGTCGCGGCTTTGCTGCGCCGTAATCGACTGATTTTCGTGCCTTTCCGTCAAGCCGCTTTGCGGCTTAGACGGCGCAACCCCCGCAAGGCGGGGTTTGTCATCAGTCTGAGAGGCGCCTGAGGCGCCCCTCTCTTCCGAAGACGTTGTTTAAGGCTGCAACGCCGCGTCGTCCGGCGTCGGGGGCGCGAGCGACGCGGGGGCGGAGCTTGCCATATCCACCAGCCGCAGTCCGTCGGCGTCGATTTTCAGGGCCTGCTTGCGGAACCTGTGGAGCCAGTCGTCGCCCAGCAGGACTTGGGCCAGCCATTCCACGCTATGCAGCACCGGACGATGGGTATCCACCTCGGGCGGAACCGCCGCGCCGTCGGTGTGGGCCTGCCTCCGCGCGCCCCGGGCGGGGTGGTCCTCCTTCATGGTCAGCAGCGTGCGGGCGATGCCCAGCTTGCACGAGGGACAGCCCACCAGAATGGGCGCTTCAGCTTCGTAGCCGAGCAGGGCGGTTTGCAGGCGGCCGCGCTTACGTTCGCGCAGGGCGTTGTAAATGCCGGGCGAGGTGTAGGCGCCGGTGCCGGATTCGCCGCAACAGCCGGGGTTGAGCAGAATGGAAGCTCCGGTAAGTCGCTCCAGGGCGCGCGCGGTTTTGCCTCCGCCCTTGACGGCCTGCACCCCGGACCATTCGGGATGGCAGGAGGCGTGGTAGATAAGCCGTTCGCCGCTGAGAGTTCTCTCCAGGGGCAACTTGTCCGCCAAGAGTTGCACGATGTCGCGCTGGGCCAGGGCCCGACCGTCCGGGTCCGTCAACTGATGGCGGGACAGGCTGTCGCGGCATGAGCCGCAGGCCGTCACCACACTGCGGACGGCGAAACCCGCCTGCCGGGCCTCGGTCAGATATTCGGCCAGATAGGCGCGGTTGCGTTCCAGATTTTCGCGGTAATTGCCGTCCGCCCCGGAGGAAAGCAAAGGATAGCCGCAGCACAGGTGCTTGCGGGGCACCACCACGGGCACGCCCGCGCGCATGAGCAGGGCCAGGGTGGCCAGGGCGATGCGGCGGTAAAACAGACTGCCCCCGCACCCGGGGAAGTAGAGCACGGCCTCGTGCTCGCCCCCGTCCGCCGGCCCGGCAGGCAGGAAAAAGCCGCCCCTGTCCAGGCGCAGCCCCTCGTACAGGTTGGCCATGCCCATTTCCGGCCCCTTGCCCGAGAACAGAGGGCTTTCGATGCGTTCGCGCCACATGCGCGGCACCAGGCCGATGACCCGGTTCTGCACCTTTTGTCCCAGGGCCGCCGCTTTGGCCGCCCGAGGCACGCGCCCGGCCGGGTCGTGGGACAGCCAGTTGAGCACCCGGCTTTTGATGGGATGGCCGCCCATGCCCTCCTCTTTGAGGAAGGCCAGCATGGCCAGAGCCACTTCGGCGGATTCGATTTTGACCGGGCACACCGATGTGCAGCGGCCGCAGCCGGTACAGTGCTCCACCATCTGCCGCAGTTCCTCCAGCAGGGAGGGGTCGGGTTTGCCCTTGGTCACCTGGGCGTAGTAAATGGCCTCGGTGATGGCCCCGAGCACCATATTTTTGTTGCGGGGATGGTACTGGTAGGAGCGCTCGGGGTAAACCATAGGGCACACCTGCTTGCATTTGCCGCAGCGGGTGCAGGTCTGCACCGTGGACAGCAGGCGGATAAAGCGTTCCTTGTCGGGCAGGCCGCTCTGGCGGATATCCTCGATGAGCCGGTTGAAGGAAAAGGTGAAGGGGCGCACGGGCAACTGGCGCTGCACCAGCTTGCCGGGGTTGAGGATGTCGCGCGGGTCCACGCGGGCCTTGAACTCGCGCAGGGCGTCCATCTTGCTCTTGTCCAGAAAGGATATTTTAGTGATGCCGATGCCGTGTTCGCCGGACACCGCGCCGCCCATTTCCTGGGCCATGGCCATGGCCTGCATGGCGGCCTCCTCGGCCTGCTCCATCATAAGCGGGTCGTTGGAGTTGACCGGAATGTTCACGTGACAGTTGCCGTCGCCCGCGTGCATGTGGCTGGCCACCACGATACGGCTGGCGCGCATGTAGTCCGCGATCTTAGCGATTTTGGAGGCCAGACGAGGATATTTTTCCTCCAGGCCGCGCAGGAAGTTCCCGGCGCGGGCGGCCAGTTCGTCGTCCGTCATGTCCTGCGCGGGGTCGTCGCCCTGGGCGATGCGCGAGGCCAGGGAGAATTCGCGGTTGAAATCCCGGTCCTCCATGGGAAAGCCCGGCAGGCGGCCCACTTCCTGCATGGCGTGGCGGTAGGCGGCGGCGCTCATGCCCAGATTGAGGCGTTCGAGGAACAGGGCGAAGTCGGGCATGCGGTCCATGGGGATGACCACGTCCTCGTTCATCTTGAAGCCCGAAGTGCGCTTGGCGATGGCCGACAGTTTGTGGCGATCCTCCCAGAACAGTTCGCCCTCCTTGGCGTCCCGGGCGATGGTGGCGGCCACGAATTCGTTGTCGCCCACCAGGGCGGCGATTTCGTTGACGGTCTGATCCAGCAGGTATTCGTCGTCGCCGTCCACCTGAACCAAAATGACGGAAATGGGATCGCCCTCGTGGCGCAGAGATTTACGCTGATAGCCGATGGCCTGCACGTATTTGACGTTGAACTCTTCCAGCGCCGACACGCGCACGTAGTCGCCCTCGCCCCGGATACGGTCGCGCAGGGCCACGATTTCACCGATGATCACAGCGGCGGGCCGCATGGAGCGGCCGAAGAATTCCAGCACCATGACCCGCGAAAAGGCGGGTTTTTTGTGCACAATGAAGGTCGCCTCGGTAATGATGCCGTCCACGCCCTCTTTCTGCATGCCGGGCAGGCCGCCCAACACTTTGTTGGTCACGTCCTTGCCCAGGCCGGGCAGGCGGATTTCGTCGCCGCGCAGTTCCACCACGCTGCGCATGCCTCCCGACTGATCCCGAACCTCAAAGACAGCCTTTTCGTCGGGCAGAATTTTGTGGCGGGGATGGTTCGTCCGGACCACTTCAATAAGTTCGCCGGTGGGGGTGACCATGTTCCAGGACAACAGGTTGTCGAGAGTGGTGCCGTATTCGAAGGCGAAGGGGCCGCCCGAGTTTTCGGCCACGTTGCCGCCGATGGTCGAGGCCGTCTTGGAGGCCGGATCGACGGTGAGCAGCAGGCCGTCCTTGGCCGCGCGGTCGATGGCGTCCTGGGTGATGACCCCGGCCTGACAAGTCATGGTCAGGCGCTCGGCGTCCACGCTCATGGCGGTGAGGCGGGTCATGTTGACGATGACCGTGCGCTTGCGCGCGGGCACCGCGCCTCCGGTCATGCCCGAGCCGCCGCCCCGAGGGATGAGGGCGAACTTCATATCGTTGGCCAGGCGTACCAGGGCGGCCGCCTGTTCGGCCGTGGCGGGCTCGACCACCAGCAGAGGCAGTTCCATACGCAGGTCCGTGGCGTCGGTGGCGGCTTCAACCAGCGAGCCGGGCCGGGTGATCACGCAGTCGGCGGGCATGACCTCGGCCAGGCGGACGATGAGTTCCTTGCGGAAGGCCGCTTCGGCGTCGTAGGCGCTCCAGAACATGGTGATGCCTTCGCCGATGCTGGTGGCGTACTGGTGGGCCAGAGCCTGGGATTCTTGTCGGAAGCGGGCGTCCACGCTGGCTTTGACCGTGGCCGGGGAGATGAAGGGATTGTAGGCCACCAAAAAGAGTTCCTCGGCGATTTCGGCGGCCAACTCGCGCACGGCGTCGGGCCAGTTTTCATATTCGTCGAGGTTGATGCGCAAAATACGGTTGACCACGAACGCGGCCGAAATGGAAACATGCGGCCCTTTGTGGGGCATGACGGACTCCTTGGCAAGGGGGACAAGCCGTCAATATAAGGCCTGCCCCCTGAAAAGACAAGAAAACCCCGTACGGATTCTCTTTTCAGGGGGGAAGCCCCCGGCGCCGCGGATGCCCGGCGCGTCGGGAACGGAGGGCGGCCGCGCCGGGCGGCGTTCAGCGCGAAGCGGCGGGTATCTCGGCCAGGGCCCGGCGATGGGCCTCGGCGCTCGCTTCGGAAAAGCAGCAGAACACGACGGAGCGCACGGACGAAGCCGGATGGCCGTGCAGCCAGGCGCGCACGGCGGTCACGGCCACAATGGCGGCCGCTTCGCGGGGATAGCCGTACACGCCGGTGGACAGGGCGGGAAACGCCACGCTGGTCGCGCCCAGGCGGTCGGCCTCGTCCAGGGAGCGGCGGTAGGCCGAGGCGAGCAGTGTCGCCTCGTTCCGGTTGCCGCCCCGCCACACGGGGCCCACGGTGTGGATGACCCACCGCGCGGGCAAGCCGTGGCCGCCGGTGCTTTTGGCGTCGCCTGTGGCGCAGCCGCCCAGGGCGCGGCATTCGGCCAGCAGCCCCGGCCCGGCCGCGCGGTGGATGGCCCCGTCCACCCCGCCGCCGCCCAGCAGACTTTCATTGGCGGCGTTGACGACGGCGTCCACCCGCAGGGTGGTGATGTCGGCCACAATGACGGATATGGCGGGGGAATCGGACATGAAAAACTCCGGCGGCGGGTATTTCGGCTTTCAGGCCAGAGTGAACTCGTTGTGGTCGGGGCTCATGATGTGGCATTCGACCTCGGCCCCGGCGTAGCGCGTCAGCCAGCCCGTCAGTTCGGCCGCGATGGGGGCCAGGGCGGCCTCTCCGTCGGCGCTCATAACGTCCACGTTGATGGCCGCCCGCGTGGTGGAGGGCAGCAGTTTGCTGCGGTCGCCGTTTTTCCAGCACCAGGCTCGGCAAAACACGTCCTTGTTGCCCGTGTCCATGTAGACGATTTCATCCACGGGCGGATGTTCCAGCGTGTCGGGCCGGCCCAGGGGCACGTAGCATTCGTCTCCCCGGGCGAAGTCCAGACGCAGATCGCCGGTCACCGCGTCCAGGTCGTCCCCGCCGCAGGGCACCAGATGGCGCAGGCTGACGCAGTTGAACAAGGCTACCAACGTATTGACGTAGGGCAGATCCGTGCCTTTGCGGGTACGTTTGATCAGATTGACCACCGAGGGCGGGTAACGGTTGGGGTTGAGGTTCATGGACCGGAAAACATCCGCCCAGGCGGCCAGGGCCGGGTGATTTTTGAAGTCGGCCAGCTCGTCGCGGCGGGCCGTGGCCTCGGCGTCGCGCAGCAGGGCTGCGACTTCGGAAAGTTCGCGCCTGTTGTCCACACCCCGCGCCACCAGCACGGCGCGGCGGAAAAGAGGATAGCGTTCGAACACGGCGGGGGCGATGGTGTAGCGCATGACGAAGAGCTCCAAAAAACGGGTTGCCGAGATGGACCGGCAACCCCGGGTAATGGGCCTGCGTGCGTCAAGCGTGGTCAGGCCCCGTTGCGTGAGCGCTTTTTGCGCCTTCCCGTCAAGCCGCTCCGGCGGCTTGACGGGGCTCATTTCACGGTACGGAACGAGTCATGGCTTAAAGTGCCGTGTTGAGTCGGCGGGTGATGTTGCTCTGCACCCACTTGGCGTCCAACCACTCAATGGGGGTGACGGGAATGCCGCCTACCAGCACGCCGAAATGCACGTGATCCCCCACCGCCATGCCGGTGGTGCCGGTTTTGCCCAGAATCTGGCCCGCCTTGACCTCGTCGCCGGGGTTGACCTGGGTTTCGCTCATGTGGGCATACAGGGTCATGAGTCCCAGGCCGTGGTCGACGAGCACCATATTGCCGTAGATGCCCAGGTAATCGACAAAAACGACCCGCCCCGCCTGCGCGGCCGGGATATCGGCACGGGCCACGGAAGCCAGGTCCAGGCCCGTGTGCGTTTGTTCGTCGATTTTCTGGCCGTTGAGCATGTAAGTGCGGAAGTCGCCGAAGTTGGCTTTGACCGCCGAGCGCGGCAGGCGCTGGAAGGCTCCTTCCCACACAAAGACGGGGTTGGTGGTCTGGCCCAGTTCCAGCAGTTTGGCGTCGTTTTCCACCCGAACCCTGTTGTTGACGCAAATATACTGATCGAGTGTGGTGGTTTTTTCCGGGCACAGATTGGCCAGTTCATCGGCCTTGAGGGTCAGCATCCGATCCCCGATGGTCACGGTGTCGGCCTTGAAGGTCCGGTTTTGGGCGTTGACCAGCAGACGGCTGGAAGTCACGTTGCCCGCCATGTCACGGGCCATGATCTCCGGCGCGAAGTCGGCCGTGGTCATGGTGTAGGGGAAGGGGAAAAGGCAGGCATAGCCCCCGTTCGGCTGGCGATGACCGGGGAAGAAATGGTCCCCCACTTTGACGCCCGTTTTGCTCACATCCTCGGACACCGTATACACGATGAGCGCGCTGCCCCCGCGTCGGATGCCCGGGGGCACGGTCTTGACCGCGATGCGCGGCGGCTGGGAATCGAGACGCATGGGCAGGGTAAGCGTGGCGCTGTTGCCCTTGCCGAACCCGGCGTACGAACCGTCGTAGGCTTTGATTTCCAGATCGAAGGCCCCTTCGGGGAGCTTGGCGTCCTTGAGGTTGAAAGTCACGTCGCGTTCGGGAGCCTTGTCGTCGAATTCCTGATTCAGCACCACCAGGGATTGCGGGCCGCGTCGTACCGTGACGATCACAAGGCGTACCCCCGAGGGGTCGACGATATGCGCGGTAAGGTCCTGTGTGGGACCGACCCGCGAAGTTTCCGGCGAAACGGTCACGACGGGACCGTTGAGATCGCGCAACAGCATATACGCGCCCGCCGCCACGGCGCCGAGAAAGATCAGCGCCACCAGAGAGGACAGGCCGGATTTGCTTTTACCCATGAATATGCTCCATAACAATGAAATAAGCTGCCGGGATATGCGGCGGGCTCGGGTCAGCGGCAGGCCGCGCCGTCCAGAAGGGCGATGGCCAGGCGCAGGAAGTCGGCTTCGGTGATGATGCCCACAAGTTTGCGGCCCTTGAGCACGGGCAGACAGCCGTACTTGTGATCGTACAGCAACTGGGCCGCCTCCCGCAACGAGGTTTCGGGCGCCACGCACACCACGTCGCGGCGCATGACGTCCGTGACGCGGATGGCGGTATCGATTTCCTCCTGCACGGCCGCATCGATTTCAGCCAGGCGCGAAATGGTGCAGGCCAGAAGATCGCGGTTGGAAATCAGGCCTTCGAAATTGCCTTCGTCGTCGGTGACGGGCGTATGGCGGATCTTGGCCAGATGCATGAGCGAACGGGCGTCGCTGAGGGTGTCGGTGGGTTGCAGGGTGAACACGGTATCGGTCATGAGGTCGGCGACGGAAACCATACTATGCCCTCCGGTTTGGATGGGAACGCCGGACAAGCCTGCCGTGCGGGAGCGGGACGGCCTCGACGGCGGCCCGGCGAAATCTTGAATCTATTGTCTGATATAGTGTCGCATACCCCGGTCCCAAGTCAAGGATGGGAAAAGGTGAAATAGGCGTTCGGGGGGAGTCGGATCGGGGGCGGCCTGAGTGTCGCGCAATCGGTCGACGGGCATCGACCCGGCCCGATGCCCGTTGTCTTTTTGGTGGATGGGGGCGGCTTTGCCGCCTCAGGCTGCTGATAAAGTCAGCAGCCCGAAAATTGCGAGTAGGTCGCGGCTTTGCCGCGCCGTTAAACGAGCGATTTTCGTGCCTTTCCGTCAAGCCGCTTGGCGGCTTGGACGGCGCAAACTCCGCAGAGCGGGGTTTGTCATCATTCTGGGGCGGTTTCGCCGCCTGCGCATGAAGCCTCGCGCCGAGCGGAGATTGACTTGCGCCGGGTAATTTGGTTGAGTTTGCGGCCATGAGCCCCGTTTCCCTCGATTACCGCATTCCCCGTCAACGCATGGTGCGCGACCAGATCGCAGGCCGGGGCGTTGCGAACGCGGCCGTGTTGCGGGCCATGGGCGAGGTGCCCCGTCACCTGTTTGTGCCCGAAGCTCTGGCGCCTACGGCCTATGACGATCGCCCCCTGCCCATCGGGCACGGTCAGACCATTTCCCAGCCCTATATCGTGGCCCTCATGTGTTCGATGCTGGAGCCCCGGCCCGGCCTGAGCGTACTGGAGGTGGGCACGGGGTCCGGTTATCAGGCTGCCGTGCTGCACGCCCTGGGGCTGACCGTATTCACCGTGGAACGCCTGCGCCCCCTGTATCTGGAAGCGCGCGAACGCTTCGGCCGCCTGGGCCTGCACACCATACGCACCCTATTGTCCGACGGCACCCTGGGCTGGCCGGACATGGGCCCCTTCGATCGCATCATTGTGGCCGCCGGCGGCCCCGGCATACCGGAGGCTTTGACCGAGCAGCTCGCGGACGGCGGCGTGCTGGTCATCCCCGTGGGCAAGCGACGGGGCGCGCAGCGCCTGGTGCGGGTCGTCCGGCACGGCCTTGATTTGGCCGTGCGCGACTGCGGCCCCGTGGCCTTTGTGGACCTGGTGGGCAGCTACGGCTGGAACCGGACGGACGGAGACGAGCCGACGGGGCGTTGAGCCGCGCCGGACGACGTCTTTTCGCCCCCGCGGGGGAGGGGCTTTATAAGACGACCGCCCCGGTCCGCCCCCCCCGTCCGCCTTGCCCCTTCCGTACGGTTTATGGTAGGGGAGGGAACAGCGTCCGTCTGCAAGCAGGAGTGGGGTCATGGCGTTCTCGTTTTCCATGCGCGGCATCAAAGAGCTGAATTGGGCCAATCGCATTACGTTACTGCGTATCGGAGCCATTCTGCCCATTCTGTTGTTCATTCACTTCCCCGGCCGCGTCACCTGCTGGCTGGCGGCCGTTTTATTTATTCTCGCGGCGTTCAGCGACTTTCTCGACGGCTATATCGCCCGTCGCGAGGGTATTGTCACTAATTTCGGCAAATTCCTCGATCCGTTGGCGGACAAGCTGCTGATTTGCTCGGTGCTCATCGAGATGGTGGGGCTCGGCTGGGTTCCCGCCTGGATCGCCATCGTCATCGTCATCCGCGAACTGGCTGTGACCGGGCTGCGGGCCGTGGCCGCGGACAACGGCATGATTATCGCGGCCGACCGTTACGGCAAGCTGAAAACCGTGCTTCAGATCGTGGCTCTGGTGCCTCTGCTGGTGCACTTTCCTCTGTATGGCATGCCTATGCAGCAGTTGGGAATTTTTATTCTTTACATTGCCTTGCTTCTCACGGTAGTGTCGGGGATAAACTATTTTTATCGATTTTTCCGTGACTGGGCCGCCGAACAACAGGCCAGCACGGCCACGCCGAATAGTTGATATGGCGTCCGTCCGCTCCGGGCGGCACGGACAACAAAATAAACGGTCATCGTCGGGGTTCCATGAGCAAAAGCGCCTCTCCCGTCTCTTTTTTCTGGAAGGCCGCCATATTGGCGCTGGCGCTGGTTATGAACGCCACCTTGGCCTATCGTCTGGTGTGGGGGGACCAGAGCGTGTCGGCCTGGCGCGCCCTGAAGTCCCGACAGGGGCAGTTGACGGCCGAATTGCGTGATCTGGACAAGCGACGGGCGGATTTGAGCCGGGAAATACGGCTGTTGCAGACCGACGACAGCTATGTGGAAAAGATGATACGCCAGCGCCTCAATTACGTGCGCAAAAACGAAATTCTCTATCTGTTCGACGAGGCAAGGCCGGAGGACTCGACATGGGCAGGAGCCGGAACCGATGACGAGCGCCAGTGACATGGCGACCTGTTCGGGCGTCGCCGGAGGCTTGGCGGCGGGCCAGGAAAAGGCGGCCTGGTACCGGGAGGTTCTGGACCTTGAACCCGGTTCCAAGGTGTTTCTGCCGTATGCCCGGCTGTTGCTGGAACTGGACCGCGCGGACGAAGCCGTGTCCGTGTTGCGGGACGGTCTGGGGCGGCATCCCGAATTCATGGAAGCCCGCCTGCTGCTCATCGACGTGCTGCACAAGCGCGGCGAGCACGCCGCGTGTGGGGGGGAAGTGGCGCGTCTGGCGGGCCTGTTCCGTTCGCACCCCGATTTTTGGGAAGCATGGGGCGATGTCAGCGCGTCGGCGGGCGGCTCGGCCGATCTGGCTGTTTCCCTGGGCTTTCTGGGCGCCCTGTTCCGTCACGAAGGGCTTACCCTGGCCGATGTCCTGGCCGCGGGATTGAAGGCCCTGCGCGCAAGTCCGGCCGGACGGGACGCCGCCGCGTCGCCGAATGCGTCTCCGGCGGCGACATCCGCTCCCCGCTTCGACGACCTGCCCCTTATCTTTGCCGCCGAGGATAGTTCGCCGGACAGACAAAACGACGTTTCGTCCGATATTTCATCGGAGGCCGCTTCGCCCTTTTCTTTCGACGCTTTGTCGACGCCGTCGTCCGCGTCGCCGTTCATCCCCGGTGACGGACAGGAAAAATGTTCCTTGCGTACTCGTTCCATGGCCGAGGTTCTGGCCGAGCAGGGCGATGTGCGCGGCGCGGCGGATATTTACGAGGAGCTTCTGGTCTCGTGTCGGCCCGAGGACCGCGCCGCTCTGACGAGTCGGCTGGAGGACCTGCGGACGCGTCTCGGCGCGGAGGGAGGAGCTTCCCCCGTGTCCCGCGCTTCGGCTTCGGCTCCGGCCCGAACCGTGCCTTCCGCCCGGAACGGTATGCTGGACCTGCTGGAAAAACTGGCGGTCCGTCTGGAAACCAAGGCCCGTCAATAGGGCGGGTTCGTCACAGGAGACGTTTGTGCGTATTCGTTTTGTTTCCACGGCCGCGTTGGCGGCCGTGGCTTCGTTCGGCCTGATATTGCCCCTGAGCGGGTGCGGTCTGACCGATACCCAGGCCTGGAAGAGCAGCCGCCGCTTCTATTACGCTCACGTCAATACACCGGCCAAGCTTGATCTGTCCGACCCGGCAGGCCTGTCCCGGGCCGACAGCCGTCTTGCCTCCCGTCTGATGGCTGTGGACGAGCAATTGACCGGCCTGGAGCGGGCCCTGGAAGCCCTGGGCACGGTGCCTGATCAGGCCGCCGTCGACGAACTTTTGCGCCGTTTTCCCTGGTTGTCCGGCCTGACCTTGACCGACGCCGCCGGCGCCGTCATCGCCGCCGAACCGGCCATGTCTCTCAAACAGCTTGACTATACGCCCCTTCTGGAGCCCGCGCCTGAAAGCACGCCCCGCGCTCTGCGCGCCGCGGTGCAGGACACGCCGTTGGGGCCCGAAGTGCTGGTGGCGCGTCCCTTCCTGGTCGGTTCCGAACTCCAGGCCCTGCTGGTGGCCGCTTTTGATTTCCGTTCGTTGCTGCCCTATGTGTCCACGCCCGGCGATCTGGTGGTCCGTACGCCCGAAGTGCTGGTGTGGTCCGGCGATCTGTTTTACGAGGATACCCCGCTGGCCGGTACCGATTGGAACGCTTTGCTTGCCAAGCGTTCGCACGGCATCGTCGAACCGGCCTCCGGCGAAAGCGGGTCTTTCGTCTGGCTGGTCCGCTATCTGGGCGGTCGGCCTCTGGTGTTCGCCACGCCCGCCGCGTAGACCCGGCATTCCTTTTTCTTCGGTTGCCGCAAGGAGCGCGTCATGCCTGAAATCACGGTTACGGAACATTTGCTGGCCACACAAATGAAATGGTCGCCCCAGGCCACGGGACAGTTCACCTCATTGCTGCACGATCTTATCGTATCGGCCAAAATTATTTCCCGCAATGTGAAGCAGGCGGGGCTGGTGGATATTCTGGGCGGTACCGGCGAAGTCAACGTGCAGGGCGAGCGGGTGCAGAAACTGGACGAGTTCGCCAACCAGACCCTGGTATACCGGATGCGCACCTGCGGAGCCGTCTGCGCCCTGGGCTCGGAGGAGCTGGAAGAGCCGCTGATCATTCCCGAAAACGGCTCCCACGGCAGCTATATCATATTTTTCGATCCCCTGGACGGTTCGTCCAATATAGACGTCAACGTCAGCATCGGCACCATTTTTTCCATTTACCGGCGGAGCGAGGGCGCTACGGACGCCTTCCGGGGCGAGCGCATGTTGCGTCCGTGTTGCGAGCAGGTGGCGGCGGGTTATTTTTTGTACGGGCCCTCGACCATGATGGTGTATACCACGGGCCACGGCGTGCACGGCTTTACCCTGGACCCCAGCGTGGGGGAATTTCTGCTGTCCCACCCCGACATCCAGATCGCCTCCCACGGGAGCATTTATTCGGTCAACGTTTCCAACGACAGCTTTTGGGACGAAGCCACGCGCGAATGCGTGGATTGCTTCTGCCATCCGGATAAAGGCGACCCCTATTCCTTGCGCTATGTGGGGTCCTTGGTGGCGGATTTCCACCGGACGTTGCTGTACGGCGGCATTTTTCTGTACCCGGCCGACTCGAAAAAGCCGAGCGGCAAGCTGCGTTTGATGTACGAGGCCGCGCCTATGGCTTTCCTTGCCGAGCAGGCGGGAGGCAAGGCCACGGACGGCGTATGCCGCATTCTGGACAAGAAGCCGCGCTCCATCCACGAGCGTACGCCGCTGGTCGTCGGGTCGCCCGAAGACGTGGATCGCGTGTCGAATATCTATCGCAAGCACGGCCGGGCGTAAGCGCGGCCCCACCGGGGGCGGATCATGCTGGTACTGGGCGTTGAAAGCTCGTGTGACGAAACGGCCCTGGCCCTGGTGGGCGACGACGGCGTGGCGGCCTCGGTCATGGCCACCCAGGCCGATTTGCATGCCCTGTTCGGCGGCGTGGTGCCCGAACTGGCGTCGCGCGAGCACGCCCGTTTGATCGGCCCCCTGCTGGACGAGTTGTGGCGGGCAAGCGGCCTGACCTGGAACGACGTGGATCGCATTGCCGTGACCAGGGGGCCCGGTCTGCTGGGCAGCCTGCTGGTGGGGCTGGCCTTTGCCAAGGCCCTTGCCCTGGGGCGGGGACTGCCGCTCATCGGCGTCAACCATCTGCACGCCCATCTGCTGGCGGCGGGCCTGCCCCCGGATGAAGAGCGTCTGGCCTTTCCGGCTCTGGGCGTTCTGGTGTCGGGGGGACACACTCATCTTTACCGCATGGACGGCCCCACGGCGTTGACCGCGTTGGGGCGAACCGTGGACGACGCGGCGGGCGAGGCTTGCGACAAGTTCGCCAAAATGGCCGGACTGCCCTATCCGGGCGGCGCTTTGCTGGACGCCCTGGGCCGACGGGGCGAGGCGGACCCTCGCTTATTCCCCCGACCTTACATTCACAACGACAACCTTGATTTCAGTTTCAGCGGTCTGAAAACCGCCGGAGCCGCATGGCTGGCCGCCCATCCCGACGCCCGTTTTCCCGCAGGCGAAGCTCCGGCCCGGGAGCGCCTGGGCGAAGCGCCGCAGGCTTTGTGCGACGCGGCCGCCTCGTATCTGCTGGCCGTGGCCGAAACTCTGGGAATCAAGGCCCGGCGGGCGGCGGCTTTGTTCCGCCCCCGCACTCTGGTGGTGGCCGGGGGCGTGGCGGCCAACAGCGTGGTGCGCCGGGTCTTTAGCGAATTGGCGGACGAGTGGAGCGTTCCTCTGCTGGTCCCCGCCCCGGCCCTGTGTACGGACAACGGCGTCATGGTGGCCTGGAACGGCCTTTTGCTGGCCCGTGCGGGGCTGTATCACGGCCCGGACCTGTCCGCCGTGCCGCGCGGCCGGGCCATCCCCGAGGACTGGAGAAAAGTCTGACGGAGCGTTGCCGGATATCGGTTCCGGAGCAACTTCACTCTGAAACGGCGGACGGACTCGAGTGAAGCGAGACTCGGCCGCGACGGCGGAGACGTGAAACTTGAGCGAAGGAACATCGTGTCCGGCCTGATAAATTTTGAAAGTCAAACCATTCTGAGAGAGTGAGAGAACGCGTAGCCGTCTTGACAGGTTCCGTGCTCATATCTACAATCCTCAGGCTTGAATTCCGTCGTTTAACGGCCACGGCGGCGGGCCCGCCGAATGACCTAACCAAATACTTACAGGAGACGACAATGGCTGCTCAAGTTACCGATGCCACGTTTGAAAGTATGGTTCTCAAGTCCGACAAACCTGTGCTGGTGGATTTTTGGGCTCCTTGGTGCGGCCCCTGTCGCGGCATCGCTCCCATTATCGACGAAGTGGCTTCCGAATACGGCGACCGCATGGTGGTGGCCAAGATGAACGTGGATGAAAATCCCCTCACCCCCGGCCGTTTCGCCATTCGCGCCATCCCCACCCTGATTGTGTTCAAGAACGGCGAAGTGGTGGAACAGGTAACGGGCGGGGTGGCCAAGTCCAACATCGTGGCCATGCTGGAAAAGGCGCTGTCATGAAAACCTGCGACGCCGTCGTCGTGGGTGGGGGGCCGGCCGGTCTGACGGCGGCCCTTTATCTGGTGCGCGCGGGCGTAAGTACGGTGCTGGTGGAAAAGGCGGCTCCCGGCGGTCAGGTGCTCAGCACTGCCGAGGTGGAGAACTACCCCGGCTTTCCCCAGGGCATCAAGGGTTGGGAATTGGCCGATTTGTTCTCGGCTCATCTGGACGCCTATCCGGTGGAACGTTTGCGCGGCGATGTGAGCGGCCTGGAAGTATGTTCGGAACCGGGCGGGACGCATCGGCTGCTGCTGGCCGAGGGCGAAGAGCCCGTGGCCGCGAAAACCGTGATTATTTGCTCGGGCGCGCATCATCGCGCGTTGGGCGCTCCGGGCGAAGACCGGTTGACGGGCAAGGGGGTTTCCTACTGCGCCGTGTGTGACGGCAATTTCTACCGGGGCCGCGATGTGGCCGTGGTGGGCGGGGGCAACTCCGCGCTGGAGGAATCCCTGTATCTGTCGCGCATTGTGAATAAGGTTTACCTTATTCACCGGCGCGAGGGCTTTCGCGGTTCCAAGGTATATCAGGACAAGATCGCGGCCATGCCGGACAAGATCGAACTGGTCACCAGTCATGTGGTGGATGAACTGCAGGGCAAGGACAACCTGGAAGCCCTGGTTGCGCGCCATGTGGAAACCGGCGCCACACGCGTCATTCCCGTCGAGGGCGTGTTCGTATACGTGGGCATGGTGCCCATGAACGCCTGGCTGCCTGCTTCTCTGAATCAGGACGGCGGGGGCTTTGTGATCACCGATGCGGAAATGGCCACCAATCTGCCGGGCATTTTCGCCGCGGGCGACATACGGTCCAAGCATTGCCGTCAGGTCAGCAGCGCCGTGGGAGACGGAGCGACCGCCGCCACGGCGGCTTTGGCCTATTTGGAGCATCTCGATGCGTAAATCGGTCTTTCTGCCTCTTTTGTTGGTCGCTTCTCTTTTTCTGTCCGGCTGCGGCATTATCGACCGTTATTTTCTGCCCGTACCCGATGATACGGTTCAGGAAATTTTTGAGGCCGGTAACGACGCCATGCAGGAAAAGGATTACGTGGCGGCGGCCAAATATTATTCCCGCATCAAGGACGACTATCCCTTCAGTCCCTATGCGGTGGAGGCGGAACTTTCGCTGGGCGACGCGTATTTTCTGGATAAGGAATACGACCGCGCCGCCGAGGCTTACCGTGATTTCGAAACTCTGCATCCCCGGCACGAGGCCATTCCCTACGTCCTGTATCAACTGGGCATGGCGTTGCAGAAGGGATATATATCGGTGGACCGTCCGGCTACCCAGGTGGAAGAGGCGTTGGAGTATTTCCATCGCCTCGAACAGGTCTACCCCGATACCGAATACGCGGCCAAGGCCGAAGAGCAGATCGCGGCCTGCCGCAAGTTGCTGGCCCAGCGCGAGGTGTATATCGCAGACGTGTACTGGAGCATGAGCAACTATCAGGCGGCCTGGACCCGTTACGAAAACGTGGTCAAAAACTTCCCCGACGTGGAGGATGTGGCGGAATACGCGCGCAAAAAGGGCGAAGTCGCCTACCTGCGTTACCGGGAAGGCACGTCTGAAGCCATCCGCGAACAGCGGGAAGGCACCTGGAAAAATATGTTCCGCTGGCTGTAGTGCCCGCCGGAACCAACGTCGGAACAGACCGCGAAAAGTCCATGCGGAGGCTAAAAACCTCTTCATGGACTTTTTGCGGTCCGGATTTCTCGGTTTGGAGCGCTTTCAAAGCGCAAGCGCGTGGAACCTTTCCCCGCGCGGACATCAGGGGGAGGAAGCGGTTATGCTGGGAACGCTGGTCAATGTGGGCGCCATTGTGGCGGGCAGCCTTATCGGCAGTGTGGCGCGTCGGGGCATCCGTCCGGAATATCAGGAGGCTCTGTTCACGGCTATGGGCCTGGCGGCAACCGGTCTCGGCATTAACGCCGTGGTGCAGAACATGCCGCACAGCGTCTTTCCCGTGCTGTTCATCATCAGTCTGGCCGTGGGAGGGGTCGTCGGCACCATGCTGGATGTGGAGGGCCGCTTCAATCGGCTAACCGGGCGCTTTTCCTCGGGCAATCTGGCCCAGGGGCTGTCCACCGCCATCTTGCTGTTTTGCATGGGCACTCTGTCTATTCTGGGTCCCATGCAGAGCGCGTTGAACGGCGACAACACCTACTTGTTCACCAACGCCACTTTGGATTTCGTCACCTCAATGGCCCTGGCCTCCACCTACGGGCCGGGCATCGCCTTCGCGGCCGTGGTGTTGTTTTGCTGGCAGGGGAGCATCTACGGGGGCGCGGGGGTGCTGTCCGACTTTCTCACCCCGGAACTCATGACCGAACTGTCCGTCGTGGGCGGCTTTCTCATTGCGGCATCCGGGTTGGCCATCCTCAACATCAAGAATTGCCGGACGTTGAACTTGCTGCCCGCGCTGCTGGTGCCGCCCGCCTGGTTTCTGCTCAAGGGGCTGTTCGCGCCCATGTGACGACCCCACGCCGAATGGGGCAGAGTTCATGACGCGCTTTGTCCAGAGCGGATTAACTTTAACATTTTACAATATTAAAGTTTAAGACACGCGCGCTTCGGCATCCAACAGCGCCAATGAATGGCGCTTATGCCTTCGCGGCGACCGCCTGCCCCGCACTCGGAAGAGTATTCTCGTTTTAAACCGCGTTAAAGACGCTACGAAAAATTCCCGCACGATCTGAAATCGCACGGGAATTTTGACAGGCTGACATATTTTGCCCAATTGGCTTTATACGGAAAAGGAAAGTGCCGGAATTCTGTTTCCGTCCAAACTGCGACAGGGACGAAAGCGCGACGCTTGGGGACCTGCCCGCCGCGTTTTGCCCACGGCGCTACGCGCAGATGCGCGAGGCGGGCAGAATGGGAATATTGTGCTGCTGAAGCACTTCCAATGCCTGTTCGGTGCGGTCGAAACGGAAGATGAGGGTGGCGTTGTTGCCTTCGCGCTGGACAAAAGCGTACATGTATTCAACGTTGATGTTCTTTTCGCTGAGCACTTCCAGAATGTGATCGAGGCCGCCGGGCTGATCGTTGACTTCCACGGCCACCACATTGGTGCGCCCTACGGTAAGCCCGCGTTCCTTGAGCACCATCTTGGCCTTTTCTGTGTCGTCGACGATGACGCGCAGAATGCCGAAGTCGGAGGTGTCGGCCAGGGACAGGGCGCGGATGTTGATGTGAGCCTCGGCCAGAGCCCTGGTCACTTCCACCAGACGACCGGCCTTGTTTTCAAGAAAGATGGAAATCTGTTCCACGATCATGGGGAGCTCCTCGCGCGTTTTTGCCCCGCCCGGACCGCGCCGGGAAGGCGGACAGTCGGAAGATGGAGATCAGGCCTGCTTGTCGTCGCCGCCTGTTTTCTTGTCTTTGGGAGTGATGTCGATTTCGTCCGGTTCGGACGAAGCCTGTTTGAAGTTGCGGATGGCCTTGCCCAGGCCGCCGCCGATTTCCGGCAGGCGCTTGGCCCCGAAAATGACGACCACCACAAGCAAAATAACCAAAAGTTCCTGCATACCGATACCGAACATGGTAACCTCCAAATGTTCTTGTTGATATATATGGGGCCAAGGCGGCAAGGTCAAGCGCGTACCTGCCCGCGGCCCCGTCTTTATCGGGAGGCGGGCCTCCGGAGGCCCATTGCCTCGACGCGGGCGAATGCCTACTATACCCCGCACGGAGGCTCCCATGCCCTATACCGCTGTTTCGTATCTCGCCCTGCCCCGCTTGCATCCCGAACTGGCGGCCGCTTCGCCGCGTCCTTTGCCCGAGGGCACGCTTTTTTTATGGCCCGGTCTGCCCCGGCCGCCGCAAAGCGGAGTTTTTGCGCCGGATTACCCCTGGACTCCGGATCAGGCGGCCGCCTGTCTGGCCGATTTCGAACGGGCAGGCCGGGAGGGCGTCCGGGGAGCGCCGGTTGCGGCCTTCAGCGCGCTTGGCGCGCTCGGCGCGGGCGACGATTTGTCGCCGGAGGAACGCCGGGCCCTGAGCGAACTGATGGGAGAGCTTTCATCCGCTTCCGACCGCGCCGTCGATGCGAATGACGAAACCGGACGGCAGGCGGCGCAGCGGACGCTGCTTTTGGCGTGGTTGCAGGAAAAACAGGTTCTGGAACTGCGCGAACTGGAACAGCGCGTGCGCCGGGGGCAGTCCGCCCTGGCCGGGCTGCTGGGCGAGGGCGTCGTGCCGGAAGCGGACTTTGTCGGCGTCGCTTCGGGCGGCGCGTCTCTGCCGCCGTGGCGTTCCGTGCTGGCGGCGGCCTCGGTGTTTCTGCCCCGCTCCGTCGCCGGTTCCGACGACACGGCCGTACTGGCTCTGGATCGGGACATGGTCGCGACTCTGGCCGCTCTCGCGTCCGATCAGGCGGCGGGAACAAACGAAAATGCCTGGATGGGGGCGGAACGTCTGCCCGAAGGCTTTTCCGGCGCCCGCATCCCCCTGGGCCGGGCGCTGGGTCGGGGGTGGACCGTGCCGGAATCGACGCGGGCCGTCTTTTTTGTCTATCCCTCCGCCTGGTTGTAACCCGGAGTCCGCATGACCACGGAACCCTGCCTCGACGCCGCGTCCCTCGTCGCCGCTTTGCATAAGGCATACGGCGGCGGGCCGGACGGCATTATTTTCGATTGCGACGGGGTGTTGGTGGACTCCGGTCCGTCCAACATCCGTTACTACAATTTGCTGCGGGAGGGGCTGGGCCTGCCTCCCATCACTCCCGAGCAGGAACGTTATGTGCACATGAGCACCGCCGAGCAGGCCATCGACGCCATTATTCCGCTTTCTCTGCGCCCCGCCCTGCGGGAAGTGGCCCGAACCATCTCCTATGCCCGCGACATTATGCCCCTGCTGACGCCGTTCGAGGGGCTGCGCGAACTGCTTGACGCCTGCCGTGAACACGGTCTGCGGCTGGGGGTCCATACCAACCGTTTCGACACCATGCCCCAATTGCTGGAGCACTGTGGGCTGACCGGCTATTTCGACCCGGTGATCACGGCGGCCGTGGCTCCGGCCAAACCCGATCCCGCAGGAACCCGCATGGTGCTCGACCAGTGGGGGATGCCCGCGGGCCGCGCGCTGTTTCTGGGCGACAGCCCCACCGACCGCGACGCGGCCGGGGCGGCCGGCGTGCCGTTCCTGGCGTTCCGCAACCCTGACTTGTCGACGTCGGGTTGCTGTTGCTCCTACGACGATATGCTTGTCGCCCTGGAAACGGTGTGGAAAGCCCGGTAGCGCGCCGAAACCCGCAACCGGGCTGACCGCGCGCGGGGGAAAGCGGGGCAACCATGTGGTTTAATTCCTTTACATTCCCCTTTTCCTGTTTTATATTCCTTCGGCTTAACAAAAGTCGCGGCGGCTTGCCCAACACCGCCCCGGCGAGGAGGAAGCTTGACCCCTGAAGAACTTGAATACTTCCGCAATCTGCTCCGCGCCATGTTGGAAGAGGCCCAGCGTAAGGGCGATTCCACTCTGGAGGAGCTGACGGACGGCGAGGCGGCCTTCGCCGACCCGGCCGACCGGGCCACGGCGGAGTCCGACCGTTCCTTCACTCTGCGCATCCGTGACCGCGAGCGCCGTCTTATTCATAAAATTCAAGAGGCTATTAAACGTATGGACGACGGCGTCTACGGCGTCTGCGAAGAATGCGGCGAAGATATCGGCGTGGCCCGCCTGAAGGCGCGGCCCGTCACCACCCTGTGCGTTTCGTGCAAAGCGCGGCAAGAGGAGGGGGAAGACGTACGGGGCAACTAGCCCCCGTTTCCCGCGTACTGTGGACGCTCATCTGTTCCGACGCTTCTGCGACACCCTGATTCCGGCGCTTCTTGGAGCGCGTGTGGAAAAAATCCACGAGCCGGGTCAGGGTGTCACCGTTTTTACCGTATACGGCGGCGGACTGGGGCGGGCCGACGGCGGCCCGGCCAAGCGCTATCTGGTTTTGCGCGCCGACCGCAAGGCCCCTTTACTGTTTCTGTCCGCCCATCGCGTGCCGGTCAACGCGCAGCCGCCCGCATCCGTCATGCGCCTGCGCAAATATCTTTCCGAACGTCGCATCGCGCGGGCCTCGTGCCATTGGACCGAGCGCCGTCTGTATCTGGAAACATCGGGCGGCTCCACCCTGCTTCTCGATTTGCGCGAGGGACCGACTTTGTTGTTCGGGCCCGCGCCCGCGTTTGAAGAACCCGCCTGGCCCGATCCCGAAGTTTCGCCTTCGGCCTTGTGTTCGGGCGACGGCTGGCGGGCCTGGCCCGTGCTGACTCCGGCCCTGCGCCGCACTTTGCCCTACCTCGACCCCGAGGACGGCCGGGCTCTGCTTATGGATTTGCAAGCCGGGGGCGGCGATGTGTTTATGTACGAAACCGAGACCGGAGAACGCGAAGTTTCCGCCTGGCCTCTGCCCCGGGCCCAGTGGCTCCGCATGAAACCCGTCCGGGGGGAAGCGCGCGAAAGCGTGTGGGAGGACCCCGTGGCCGCCCTGGCTCTTGCGGGCGAAAGCCGGGTATACGCCGCCGTGGCGGCCGGAGCCCGGCAGATGGCGGCGCGCCCCTTCGCCGCCGAAGTCAAGCGCCTGGACAAGCTGTTGGACAAGCTGGACCGGGAGGAAGTCCGCCTGGCTTCCCTGCGGGACAGACAGGCCGACGCCCTGCTGCTTCAGGGACAGTTGTATCGTTTCGGGCCGGAGGAAAAGCGGGCTTCCGTCACGCTGGACGGTCCCGGCGGCCCGCGTGAACTGGCGCTGGAGCCGCGCCTGACCGTGCGCGAAAACATGGCCGCTTTGTTTCACCAGGCGGCGCGGGGCAGGCGGGGCCTGGAACATCTGGTCGAGCGTCGGGCAGCCGTCCGGGCCGAAAAAAACGCCGCCGTGGCCGCCATGTTGCAGCGCGAGGCGGCCTTGAACGGCACGGGCGATACGGGCAGCGCCTATACGGGGCACGCGGGCCGCGGCGCCGCCCGCCCGGAGAGAGCGGCACGCCCCGGCGCGGGCCGCCCCTCCGGCCTGCCCAAGCAGGTGCAGGCTTTCCGCAGCGGCGACGGTTTTTTGCTGTTGCGCGGCCGCGACACACGGGGCAACGCCTTGGCCCTTAAACTGGCCGCTCCCCACGACTACTGGCTGCACACGGCCGACGGACCCAGCGCTCACGTCATCATCCGGCGCGACCACGCCGGACAGGAGGTGCCGGAACGCACCCTGGCCGAAGCCGGGGCCCTGGCCGCGCTGAAAAGCCGACTGCGCGACGAGGCGCGGGCCGAAATCCAGTACTCGCTGGCCAAGTACATCCATCCCATGAAAAAAGCCGCGCCCGGCATGGTTCGCATCGACAAAAGCGAGGGAACCTTCTGGGTGAGCCCGGATCGCGATCTGGAAGAGAAACTGCGCATGCCGGAGTAGAGCCGGGGCGCGGTCGCAGGAGCACATTGCGGCGTCGGGCTCGCCGCTTGTCATGCCGTTCTCGGTCGGTCTTCCCATGTCGGGCGGTCGAGCGCCGTCCGACATTTTGTTCGGGTGCGGTCTCTACCATGAGGAATTGTTTAAAAAAGCCGTGATAGGTTGTGCGGAACCGGCATTGCCGGAATCAAAAAGTATTCCGGCAGTGCCTCCCCCTTGTTTCTTTATCAGGAGGACCGCACATGGCTCGTCGCTATCCGGCAATTCGTTCAGCACTTTCTTCCCCCGCGCGGGCGGAAGATTGCGGCAGGCGCGCGAAGCCTGCCGCCGTGAAACTCGACGCCTTTATCTGGGACGACTACTTGCCGCATATCCGCTTGGACAAGCGGAGCTGGCGCGTGGATGAGCGCATTGCGCGTCAGTACCTGTCCGCGGCGTTCGGGGCCCGGCGGCTTGCCGACATACAACGCCACGAAGTGGAAAACTGGTTGCGCGGCCTGTCGTCCGGCGGCCTGTGCGCGGCCACCTGCAACCGCATTCTGGCGGTCTTCAAGGCAATCTGTTCTCTGGCCGAAATACGCGGCGTCCTACCCGTCGGGCAATCTCCGTGCACGGGCGTCTCTTCCTTTAAAATCCACGCGCAGCGGGAGCGCTATCTCACGCGGGACGAGGCTTGGCGGCTCATGCGGGCGCTGGAAAAAAGCGACCGTGCGGAAGCCCTTGCTCTCCGTCTGCTTCTGCTCACCGGCGCGCGCAAGAGCGAAGTCCTCAAGGCTCGATGGGAACATATCCGTCTGGATTTGCGGCTGCTTATCGTGCCGCTGTCCAAGTCGGGCAAGCCGCGCCATATTCCGCTGTCCGACGAAGCCATACGGATTATCCGCGTCATTCCGCGCGTGCCCGGCTGTCCGTGGCTGTTTCCGGGGCATGCGCCGGGAAAACCGTTATCCGATATATACCTCTTCTGGAACGGAGTGCGGCGGGGGCTGGGCATTGCCGACGTGCGCATCCATGATTTGCGGCATAGCTTCGCCTCGTTTCTGGTCAACGCCGGCCACTCGCTCTACGAGGTGCAAAAACTGCTTGGACACAGCGATCCCCGCACGACCATGCGTTACGCGCATCTGGGACAGGAGGCGCTGGTGGCCGCGGCGGAAACCGTGAGCGCTTTTCTTGTCCGACCCGACAAGGAATGCGCCCGGGAAAAACGCGGCGGAAGTGTCGATTCTTCTCCGTCGCGCGACGGGAGTGAGGACGGCCGCGCAAGTTCGGCAAGTCTATAATGACTGGAAATAAAAAATAGAAAAAATAAGAAAGAACGCATTGAATATGTAGGGCTGTTTCAAGCCAGGAATATTCCCTTTCAGCCGCGAAGAGAGGGTTCATCGACAGATGTACTGTCAATGAACTTTGAAAAGACAATACGCTTAGCAGCCGTGATTTGCAATGGCGTCCTTCGGAAAAAATATTGATCAACTTGTTTTTTGTCAAAAAATTATTATAAATTCAGCTTATTATGTTTTTCTTAAGGTTTTGTCAGACGCCAAACATTGCCAGTACATCTGTCGGTACATCATGGGGAGCTCGGCTCCACAGAATTTTTGGGGGCCGCAGGCCCCGGGAGGAGTGTCTATGCTTACGAAAGGCGCTATCGGCAATCTTGTCAACAGGTATCGAGCCGTGCTCAGAAAATGCCGTCTGCTCAATACCTTCGGCTCGCTGGCCGTGGCGGGCGCGCTGGTTCTGGGCGGCGCGGGGGCGGCCGCGGCGGCCGTAAATTGGTCCGAGGGAGCGGACGTGCGGATTACCGCCGTGGATACTGATACAGTCTCTGGCGGGCACCGTCTCAACAGTCTTTCTGTTGAGGGCGGCAGCCTTGCTTACACCGGCACGCCCGGGGGTGGTGAAGGACAGCTTTTCATCAGGGAATTTCTGAATATCAGCGGCGGCGAGCTCTCCGTCAACCAAGCCGCACACGCGGGCATTCAGGGCGCTGTCGACGACACGGCCGATTATACAGCCATTTTCAACATGAGCGGCGGAAAGCTGTCGATTAGCGGCAGCCAGGTGCAGATGAAGGATGTGAACATCAGCGGCGGCGAGGTCAGCGTCTCCGGCATAGCGGGCAAGGACGCCAGCCCGAACTGGAATGACGGGGCCATGCTGGGTTCGGTGGACGGCACGTTTGCCCTGTCCGGCGACGGCAAGATCACGCTGGGGAATAACGCCCAGCTTTTCGCGCCCGAGTTCAACCTGAATGGCGGCACCATTTCCATGAGCGCTTCGGACAATCCTGCGCTTGTCCGCACCTATGGCGAAAATGGCGCGCTGAACCTGACCGGCGCGGCCATTGAGGTTGACGGTCAAGGCATCCTGGCCGCGAACAACCTGAACATCAGCGGCGGCAATCTGGGTGTGGGCGAAGATGGCAACTTGGTCATGGGCGTTACCGGTTTTAAGCAGGGGATGTCTGTGTCCGAGGCGTTGAAGAGCTCCTCCGAGGCCACGGTCACCCAGACCGGCGGCACGGTGAATGTGGCCGGACGTATGGATCTGGGCGGCACGCTGAACATACAAGGCGGCGAGTTCACCGTGAGGAAGGAGGGCAAGGTCTTCGTTCTTCAGGATGCAGCGGACGCGCCTGCATGGGGTAAAAATTCCGCCATCAACATGCAGGGCGGCGTGCTGAACGTCGACGGCTATGCCGAGGCATCGCAATTGTCCATCACCGGCGGCACCACCAATATCATCGGCGATGGAAACGAGTGGCATCAAACCGGCCTGGGCGGCTATAGCCAGACGTGGGATGTCGAGACAGGCGCATGGGTAGCGTCGGGCTCGCCCACCATGGTCAGCGGTCCCGATACCGTGGTCAACATTGAGAACGGCAACCTCTTCGGCGGAGTAGCCGTCAAGGGTGCCGAGGGCGGACTCACCATCACAGACGGCGCTATCGTCAACCTTTCCGGCGACTCGCTGAATCGGGCGGGCATGCTCTTTGCCTCCGACGGCCAGACGCTGAACATCGCCCGAGGTGCTTCCGTCAATGTGGCGGAAGGGCAGCACGGCGTCTTCAATGCCGCGACGACCACAATCGGCAAGGACGCCACGGTCGACACCGCCGGTACTTTGATCATGGCGAAAGCATCGAAGGCGGCTGCTCCCGACCTCTCGGCTGCCGTCGTCACTGTGGAGGACGGCGGCACAATGCGCGTGACGGGCAAGGGCTATATTGATCTGGGCGCCAAGGGCGGCTCGTCCAGCTTGACCTTTGCGGACGGCTCTCTCTTTGACGTCAGCGCCGCCTCCGTCAGCAACGGCAATACCGCCATCAGAAACGCAACCGAAAACGCGGTGCATGTCGCCGAGAACGCGAAATTGCGCGTCAGCGGGGCCAAGGCGGGCGAAAGCTACACGCTGGCCTCAAACAGCATCGACATACAGGGCTCCGGTTGGCAGGGCGACAATCTGCTCAGCAGCACCTCGTTCCTTGGCCTTGATTTCGATCCCGTCACCGGAACATTCACGGCCAAGGCCAAATCCGCCGCCGAGGCCATGCCCGAACTGAACGGCGGGCTGGGCAATCTGGTTTCGGGCATGTACGCGGCCGGCCTCAACGACGCGGATGCGATCGAAAACGGCCGTCGCTTCCTGTCCCGCGTCACGGATGTCAACTACATCGCGGACGCCGGGCAGCAGGTCACGAACCTGGAAAGCGCGGCCCGGATGGGCCTTGTCCTTGCCCCGCACATGACCTGGGCCGCTCATGACGCGGCGGGCGCGGCCGTCGCCCGGCGCGCCGCGTTGGCGCAGCCCGAAGGAAGCGGCTTCCGGTCCATGTCCGCCGACGGGACCGACTTCGGCATGTGGGTCATGCCCCTCTATCAGAACTGGAATGCCGACGGGCTGGACAACGGCAGCCGCGATCTGGACGTCAGCGCCAATCTGGGCGGCGTGGCCCTGGGGGCGGATTACACCTTCGCCGACAATGTCCGCGCGGGGCTGTCGTTCCATGTCGGCGGCGGTCACGCCAAGGGAGAGGGCGAAATCAACAAGACCGCCGACGACTTCAATTTCTGGGGTGTCGGAGCTTACGCCGGTTGGGCGCGGAGCAGTTTCGGGCTTGCCGCGGACTTGAGCGTCACCGGAGCGAGCCACGACCTCGAGCAGGACCTGCCCGTCTCTCTGGGCATGGGCAATCTCAAAAGCGACATCGATTCCTGGGCGCTGGGCGCCGGTCTGCGCGGCGAGTATCGGTTTGAAACCAACGGCCTGAACATCGTGCCGCACGCGAGCGTGCGTTATACCCTCCTCAACACCGGCAGCTACAAGGGGGTAGCCGACGGGGGCATGGTGCTGGAAGGCGACGCCATGCGCCAGAACGTCTGGACCTTCCCGGTGGGCGTGGCGCTTTCAAAGGACTTCGATACGGCAGGCGGCTGGAGCGTGCGGCCCTCGCTTGATCTGGGCGTGGTCGCCGCCGCCGGCGACGTCAAGGCGAAGGGCGACGTGAGCTTTGCCGGGGTGAAGGGCAAGGCCGCCCTGGAGACCCAGGTGCTGGACCGCGTCAGCTTTGCGGGTCAGGCGGGAGTGGAACTGGGCAAGGACAAGCTCAGCTTCGGCCTCAACTACAATGTGCGGGCGGGCGAACGCAACACGGCGCACGGCGTGTTCGGCACGTTCCGCTATACGTTCTGATCCGCGGAACCGTTTTCCTTGGGGGATGCTCCGCTTCGTCGGGGCGTCCTCCATATTGACGACAAACCCCGCTTCGCGGGGTTTGCGCCGTTTAAGCCGTGACCTCGCGCGCGTTTTCCAAGCGCGAGCCCGCGGGACGGCTTATGATGTCCGCCCGGCTTTCGGGGCCAGGGCCGCCACGGCCGCCCAGGCCGTGGCCACGGCCAGACCGGCCCCGCATTTTTCGCGGAGCCAGTCCTGGTGGGCCAGAATGGTGCCCGCCGCGTACAGGCCCGGCCGGACCACTTTCCCCGTAATATCCACGGGGCGAAAGGCGTCGTCCACCACAATGCCCGCGCGATCCACGGGATGTCCGGCCGGATCGAACAGATCCGGGCTATGCCATTGTTCACGGCTTGGAGGTTGGAATACGGGCAGGTCCATGAGGCGTTCGCGCACGCCGTCGCGCTCGGCCCGCAGGCCGCGCCCGATGAAGCGCCCCGTGGCCAGCAGCACCTGGCGGGCGTAGACCACGTGTTCCTCGTCTTCCTTAATGCCGTTTTCCTCGGCGTCGGAATTGTCGGGACGGGTATTGGGACCGTCCAGCTCCACGCGGAAGCCCGCTTCCCCGGCATGGGGACCGTCGGGCAACGGGGTCGGGAGCACGGCGCGCGCCCTGGTCAGGCGGCGGGCGTCCACGCCTTCGGCCTCCAGGCCGTTTTCCAGCACGGCCTTGAGGCGCATACCCGGCACCGAGGCGGGCAAGGTGGGGATTTCGAAGACGGACACGCCCAGCCGGGCGGCCAGATCGCCTGTCGCGCCGCCGTCGACCCCGGCGGGCGAGGAGCCCAGCACGGCGGGCAGGCCCACGTGGGTTTCGCCCCGCAACAGGGGGCGGATGGCCTCGGCCAGGGCGGCGCGATGGGCGGGCAATTCCAGGGCTTGAGCCATGACGCCGGGCAACAGGGGGTGAGGCGCGGGGGCCGGAAAATGCACCCGCGCGGCCCGCAGACCGGGCCAAGTCCGGCCTGCCACGGCCGCGATCTGAGCGGCGCTGTATTCGCGCAGGCCGTGGAAATCCACCAGCAGAGCGGGGGATTTGGCCGCGGCCGCCTCCACGCCGGGCCACATGGTGGCGGGAACGGCCCAGGTGCGTTTGAGCCCGCCCGCCGGGGTCAATACCCGACAGGCCGCGTCGCCGTTGTGGCGGTAGGGAAGGCCGCGTCGTCCCAACCAGTCCAAAAATTCTTCCAGAGCCCGACGGGCTTCGGCGGTTCGCAGCCGGGCGTAGGGATGGAGCGGACGGCCCTCGGCTTCATCCTGCGGCCGCCGCGCGCGCAGTCGCTCCAGCGCCGCCCACGGGTCCGGCGCGTCATAGACGTCGAACAGGCCGCTGGCGTACACGATTTCGGCCGTGCCGCCCGCCTGGGTCACGCTCAGGCCGCGCCGGGCCGCGAACAGAGCGGCCGCCGCTCCGGCCAGGCCGCATCCGACCACAAACAGATCGCGGGTTTTCATCGCTCGCCGTCCTCCGGCACGTCGGCGTCCACGCCGTCCAGCCCCATGAGGCCCAGATACAGGGCTTCTTTCAGTTCGGCCTGGGCCATCTGGTCGCCCCACAGCACGGGACGTTGGCCGCGCCAGCGCTCGCGCAGAAAGCGCTTCAGACCGGCCGTGCCTCCGGTCCCGGCGGCCAGAGCGCAGTCGTACAGATGGGCCGTGATCCGCGCTCCGCAAAACGTACCCTGGCACGACCCCTTGCCCACCCGACTGCGGTACGAAACGGCGGGCAGAAGGTCGGCGGCGGGCGTGAGTCCGTCGTCGTTCCCCCTTTCGTCGTCCGGGTCGGCGCGCCGTTCGGTCAGGCCCCGCAGCAGGCCGTCCACGGCCGACTGGGGCACCACCTCGCACTCGCACAACAGATAGTCGTCCGGGCTGTGTTTTTGCCACCAGGCGTATTTGTGGGCCGGGCTGGGATCGCTCCAGGCGGCCAGGTCCGAGGGGGGGATCGCCTCCTCGGCGGTGCGGCAGACGGCGCTTACGCCCAGGCGGCGGCACAGGGCGTCCGCCGCTCGTTCGGCCATAAGCCGGTAGGTGGTCAGTTTGCCGCCGGTCAGGGTCATAAGGTTGTCCACGCCGCCCGCCTCCGCCTCCTCGTAAGTCAAAAGGGCGAAGTCGCGCGATGCTTTACGCCCCTCGCCCGAGGCGCCGGCCGCGCGGACCAGGGGACGAATGCCCGCGTAAGCCCGCCGAAAAGGGGTGGTCGCCAGGCCCGGCAGCAGGGGCAGGGCTTCGCTCAGGTTGGCGTCCACCTCGGCGATGGTGGGCGTATTGTCGTCGGGGTCGGCCACGGGTACGGAGGTGGTGCCCAGGATGGACACCGAACCTCCGGGGACCAGAATGTCGCCGTCGCCCGGTCCGCGCAGGCGGTTGATAACGCGTTTGGTCAGTCGGCTCTGCGTGACAAGCAAGGTGCCCTTGGACAGCAGAAGGTCGGCGCGACACCCCGCCAGGGCGGCCACCCGACCGCTCCAGCCTCCGGCCGCGATGACGAACTGGAGCCCCGCGTAAACCGCCGTTTCGCCCGTTTCGGTATTGCGGACGCGCACGGCGCGCAGATGTCGGCCGTCGCGTTCAAAGCCCGTTGCTTCATGCCGACGCAGAAAGCGGCCGCCGTGGCGTTGGGCGTCGGCCACGTTTTCCAGAGACAGCATGAAGGGGTCCACCGAGGCGTCGGGCACCGCGTAAACCGCTGTGATGTCGCGCGCCAGGGCGGGTTCCAGGGCGCGCGCCGCGACCGGGTCCACGGCCCGGCAGCCCACGCCGGCCGCGGCGCAGTATTCGGGAAAGGCGCTGATATAGTCCGGGTCGTCGCCGGGCACGGCCACGAACAGACCGCCGCAATCATCCACGCATTGGGGCAGAATGCGCTTGATGATCGCGCCTTCGCGGGCGCATTCGGCCGCCGCTCGGGGGTCCACCACCGCGTAGCGCGCGCCGCTGTGCAGGAGGCCGTGGTTGCGGCCCGATGCCCCGGCGTTGACGTCGCCCCGTTCAAGCAGCAGACAATCCACGCCCCGCAGGGCCAGGTCGCGGGCCAGACCCGCGCCGCTTGCGCCCGCGCCGATAATGATCACCTGATAGGTATGCGCCATACATGCCCCCGACAGAAAAAGCCGAAACACTTTCGCGGCATTTTCCCCGTCCTGTCAAGACGGCGAGATGGAATGCGCCGCGGAGTTGAATTCAGCCGGAGAATACAGGCGGACCTGTCGGAGACGGCATACGAAAACGCCCGCCGTTTCCCGTAAGAAACGGCGGGCGCATAGGCCGGAAACGGACGGCGCTTAGTATGCGCGCGACTTGCGTTGTTCCGCTTCGTTCACCCTCAGGGAACGTCCTTCATAGGACGCGCCGTTCAGGGACGCGATGGCGGAGCGGGCGTCGGGTTCGCCCATTTCCACAAAACCGAAACCTCGCGAGCGGCCGGTGTCCCGATCGGACATGACGCGGGCGGACAGAACCGACCCGAAGGAGGCGAAAAGCTCTTTCAGACTGTGGTCATCAGTGGAAAAAGGAAGATTGCCGACATAAAGAGACATAGACATACAAAAAACTCCACGGTTACGGGGTGTACACTTTAAACCGTGGCGCTTGTCCCAAGAGAAGTTCCATTGTAAAAGCTATACAAAACCCAATTGATATTGCTGAAAATATATTTACGAAAAAAATACGGGATGTCAATATGTTTTTTTAGGGTAAATCGCATAATATAATATTTTGGTATGAAACGCCCAAAAGCGGCAAATAAGAAAATATCAAAATATATAGAAGTGAAGGTATCTATTGCTCTCAATTTTTCGCTTACGACATGAGAAGGTAAAAACACGTCGAGAACAGGGTGGTAATATTTATTTTGACCGCTAATATGAGTAAATTATGTTGTGCTCTAAATAATATTGGGTGGCAACATATTGGAATATTTTGTAAAACTATGGAAATTCTGAAAGGTTGACCAAGTAAATTTGAAGAGGGAAGAGAATGGTTATTTTAATTATGGGAGCTTCACATACAGGAAAAACGGTCCTTGCGCAAAATTTATTGGAAAAATATAAAGTTCCATATTTTTCCATAGACCATCTTAAAATGGGACTGATAAGAAGCGGAAATACCTCTTTGACGCCGGGGGATGATGCTGAACTAAAAGAGTATCTTTGGCCTATTGTCAAAGAGATGGTTAAAACGGCCATAGAAAATGGTCAAAACCTTATAGTTGAGGGTGGATATATTCCTTTTGATTGGAAAAAGGATTTCAGTCGTGAATATTTAAAATATATAAAGTATTATTGTCTTATTATGTCGGATGATTATATTGATAAAAATTTTAATGAAATAAAAAAGTATGCGAATATTGTCGAAAAACGAATTGACGATTCATGGTGTACAAAAGAATTTCTTATAAAAGAGAATAGGTATAATTTTGATATGTGTAAAAAATATGACTGTAATTATGTTTTGATTGACAATAATTATCCAATAGAATTTTTTCTATAAAATCAATTTCTATATTAATAAAAAGAAATGTATGTTATTGTCATATAAATTTACATGACTGTATAGAATGAAACCGGAGCGAGGCGTCTTGCCGGGACGGCCTCTTTCGGTTAATTCTCCTTCCTTCACGGCGCGCGGCCCTTTGTCGCGCAAGGAGCGTATTCAATGGTCGATGTGTTGACCGAACACCCCGCCCGGCCGCGGGAGCAAACGGGCGTCTTCGATTCGTTCGCGGGGCGGGTGGCGGCCATGCTGCCCGAGGGCGGTCATTTTTCGATGTGCCTGTCCTGCGGGGCCTGTTCGGCTTCGTGTCCGGCCACGGGGCTGGACGATATGGACCCGCGTAAATTCGTGCGCATGGCTTCGTTGGGCATGGACGAGGAAGTGACCCGCACTCCCTGGGTGTGGCAGTGCAGTATGTGCATGCGTTGCGTGGCCAACTGCCCCATGCAGATCAACATTCCCCAATTGGTATACGAAGCTCGCCGGGCCTGGCCCCGCGAGACGCGCCCGCGGGGCATCCTTCAGTCCTGCGACGCGGCTTTGGCCAATCCGGGCAACAGCGCCATGGGGGCTTCGTCCGACGACTTTCGCTTTGTGGTGGAGGACGTGCTGGCGGACACGCGGCTGGAAGCCGAAGAGCGGCCGGAGCCGGACGGGGAATCGAAAACCGCAAAATACGCGCCCGCCCGCCCCGATTTCAGGGCTCTTCAGGCCCCGGTGGACAAGGTCGGAGCGTATTACTTCCTCAACCAGAACTCGCGCGAGCCCGTGACCGAGCCCGAGGAAATGCCTCCCCTATGGAAAATCCTCCATCTGGCGGGGGCGGACTGGACCTATTCCTCCCAGGGATGGGCGGCGGAAAATTACTGTATGTTCGCGGCCGACGATGAGGCTTGGGAGCGCATTGTCCGCAACAAGGTCGAGGCCGTGGAAAAATTGGGATGCAAGGTGTGGCTCAATACCGAATGAGGGCACGAATTGTACGCATTCCGGGTCGGAATGCAGAAATTCGGGATCAAGCCCTCGTTCCGTATCGAATCTGTAGTGCGGCTTTATGCCCGCTGGATACGGGAGGGACGGCTGAGGCCGTCGTCGGCCTGGAACCGTGAGCGGCGAATACGCTTTACGGTGCAGGACCCCTGCCAGCTGGTGCGCAAGGGATACGGCGACGCGGCGGCCGAGGATCTGCGCTTCACTCTGGCGGCCTGCGTGGGGCCGGACAACGTGGCGGATATGTGGCCCAATCGTTCGGCCAACTATTGCTGCGGCGGCGGGGGCGGTTTTCTGCAATCCGGCCGGGCCGCCGCGCGACGGGCCTTCGGCCGTGTCAAGCACGAGCAGATTTTGACCACCGGCGCACCTTATGTGGTCACTCCCTGCCACAACTGCCATTCGCAGATTCACGACCTGTCCGAGCATTACGGCGGCGGATACCGGGCCGTGCATCTGTGGACTCTGCTGGCGCTCTCTCTGGGGGTGTTGGGAGTCAACGAACGAACCTATCTCGGCCCCGACCTGGCCGACGCGGTTTTGTAAACGCGGGCTTATCGTTTCCTTTCGCCGCGCTGGAAGTGCGGCCGCCTTTGCTCTGCCGTGCTTGCCGTCGTCGGCCGTCAACCGAAAACTATGACATAGCCTGTCGTTTTCTTATTTCATAAAGGAATTATCCATGCTTATCGCGCTGTTGGCGTACGCCGCCGTCATGCTGGCCGTGGGTTTGTATCATGTGAGGCACGTGGGAAGTTTCCGCGAATTTGTCATCGCCGGAGGTCGCCAGGGCAGCGGTCTGGTCACGTTGTCTCTGCTGGCGTCCATGATCGGTGGTTCGGCCACGTTGGGCTTGGCCGATCTGACTCTTAAGCTCGGTTTTCCGGCCTTCTGGTGGTTGGGAGTGGGGTCGGCCGGGCTGCTGCTTCAGGCCTGGCTGCTGTCGGCCCGGGTTCGGAATATGGGGGCCTGCACTCTGCCCGATGTGGCGGGCATTGCCGTGGGGCCCGAGGCCCGCGCTCTCGCCGGCTTGATCATCGCCGTCACCTGGACCGGTATCGTGGCCGCCCAGTTTACGGCCCTGTCGCAGATTTTTTCCGTGCTGACAGGGCTGGACGACACCCGCGCGCTGTTGATTGCCGTATCTCTGGTGGTGGTCGCGTATACCGCGGCGGGCGGCCAGCTTTCGGTACTGCGCACCGACGCTTTGCAGTTCGCCCTGGTGCTCGGCGGAGTGGCCGCCGCCTGCGCGTGGCTGTACGCCGCGTCCGGTGAGGGGATCGGCGCCTGGCTGGCCGGGGTGGAACCCCTCAACGATCGCTTCGGCTGGTCCGATCTGGGCTCGTTGTTTCTGCTGGTGGGGGCAACCTACTTTATCGGGCCGGATATCTTTTCCCGCAATCTGTCCGCGCGCGACGGCGCGACGGCCCGGCGATCCACGGTGATCGCGGCCGTGGTGCTGTTCGGGTTCGGGCTTTTGGTTGTAGCTTTGGGGCAGTGGGCGGCGGCCCACGGCGTAAACGGCGGCAATGTCCTGGTGCTCCTTATCCGCGATCATCTGCCCGCGCCCGTGGCTCTGTTGCTGGGCCTGGGCCTGGTATCGGCCCTGGTGTCTTCGGCCGACACCTGCCTGATGAGCGCGGCTTCCATTCTGGAGCACGATTTTCTGCGCCGGGAAAGCGTGGGCCGAACCCGCGTGTTCGTGCTGTTCATCGGCGGCGTATCGTTGTGCGTCGCTCTGCTGAAAAGCGACATTATCGGCCTGTTGCTGGCCGCGTATTCGGTGTACGCGCCGGGTGTGGTCGTTCCGTTGTTCGTGGCCGTCATGGCCCACGGGCGGCGTCCTCTATGCCGTCCGCTGTGGCTGACCGGCGTGGCCGCCGGGGGATTGTGCGGCTTCGCGTCCGGGGTGGCCGGTCTGCCGGGGTTGCCGCTGGTCGGTATGGGCGTTTCGGCCGTACTGGCCGTGGCCGCGCTGGCTGTTCCCGTCCGGGCGGCGGCGCGAAGCTGACGGCGCGCGCCGCGTTCGAACATGAGGACAAGGCAGGGGCCGCCGGAACGACTGACGCCCGCCGGGCCTTCGAACCGAGGTTCGTCCCGTCGTGCGCTTGGGGGCGGCGCGTTCCGCTTCGTTCCTCCCGGCGAGGGCTGTCTCCGTCCGGCCTCAGCCCCTTGCCTTGGGCGGGAGGGAAGCTTATTTTGTACCTGCGGCGGTGTCGCTTTTCGGCGGCTCCGGGCGCGGCCGTATGCCGCTCCGGCCGGTGCGCCGCGTTTTTTGTGCGAGAGCGGATATGGACGAATCACGTCATGAAGACGCGCCGGAACGCGAATCCGGTTTTCTGACCGAAGAGGAAGTGCGCGAACCCAAGCTGTATCGCGTGCTGCTGCACAACGACGATTACACCACGATGGAATTTGTGGTGCTGGTGCTGGTGGATATTTTCCGCAAAAGCCCGGAAGAAGCGTCGGAAATCATGCTCTCCGTTCATGAGAAGGGCATAGGCGTATGCGGCGTCTACCCCCGCGAAATCGCGGAATTCCGCATTCACCAAGTCGCCAAACGGGCGCGGCAGGCGGGCTTTCCGTTGCTGTGCACGATGGAAGAGGAATAACGCCTCCGCAAGGAGGGCGGCGGACCGGAGCCCGGTTCCGCCAGTGGAGGAATACGACATGATGGGTCGCTCGTTGATGCAGACCCTGGCCGTGGCCGTCATGGAAATGCGCGGCCGCCGCCATGAATGCCTTACCCTGGAACATATTTTGCTGGCCATGACACACGAACGCACGGGACGGCTCATTCTTGAGGGCTGCGGCGTGGACCTGGCCGAACTGCGCCGTCAACTCGACACTTACCTGACCACGTTCATCGCCACGCAGAGCGAGTCCGACGACGGCGAGGTGCTCCAGACCGTGGCCGTGGAGCGAGTGTTGGAACGGGCCATACGGCAGATTCGTTCGGCCGGACGCGTCAAAGCCGAAGTGGGCGACGTGCTGGCCGCCATGTTTGAAGAAGAAGACTGCTGGGCCGTTTACTTTTTGCGTCGCCAGGACGTGACCCGGATGGACGTGCTGGAGTATATTTCGCACGAGCTGCCCGCCGCCCTGCGCGAGGCGGGCAATGCGGACGACGAGGAGCGCGCGCCGGGCGCGCGTCCCCTCGAAATCGGAAGCCGTGAAGGCGAAAACGCCTCGGCCCTGGACAAGTACGCCGTGGATCTGGTGGCCCGAGCCCGAGCGGGAGGCATCGACCCTCTGGTGGGGCGCGAGGTCGAACTGAATCGTGTTGTCGAAGTATTGTCTCGTCGGCGCAAGAACAACCCTTTGTTGGTGGGCGAACCCGGAACGGGCAAGACTGCCGTGGCCGAGGGGTTGGCCTTGCGCATAGCGGAAGGAAACGTGCCCGAGGAGTTCAAGGATGCTCCGGTTTATTCTTTGGATATGGGCGCGTTGTTGGCCGGAGCCAAGTACCGGGGGGATTTCGAGGCCCGCATGAAGGGCGTGGTGGGCGAACTCAAGCGCAAACCCGGCGCCGTGCTGGTCATCGATGAGATTCACACCATTGTGGGGGCGGGCGCCACTTCCGGGGGCAGCATGGACGCCTCCAACCTGCTCAAACCCGTGCTGGCCGCGGGCGAACTGCGCTGCATCGGCACCACCACGCACGAGGAGTTCCGCAACCATTTTGAAAAGGACCGAGCCCTGACCCGACGTTTCCAACGCGTGGACATCCGCGAGCCTTCGGCCTCGGACTGCCTGAATATCTTGCGCGGGCTTCAGGCCCATTACGAGAGCTTTCATAAAGTGCGCTATTCCAAGGGGGCCGTGCGGGCGGCCGTAGAGCTCTCGGCCCGTTACGTGCAGGATCGCCTGCTGCCCGACAAGGCCATCGACGTTCTGGACGAGGCAGGGGCCGCCGTGCGGTTGCGGCCGGGCTTCCGCCCGGGGAGCAGCGTCACCGGGCAGGATGTGGAGCGCGTGGTGGCCCGCATGGCAGGTATTCCCGCCCGTTCCGTAAGCCGGGGCGAAAAGGACCGCCTGCGCACCCTGGGGGATGATTTGCGCGGCCGCATCTTCGGTCAGGACGACGCCGTGGACAGTGTGGTGCGGGCCATTCTGCGCTCGCGTGCGGGGCTTGGCCGGGGCGATCGGCCCACGGCTTCCTTTCTGTTCCACGGCCCCACCGGCGTGGGCAAGACCGAACTGGCCCGCGCTTTGGCCGACCTGCTGGATGTGACCTTCCTACGCTTCGACATGAGCGAGTATATGGAAAAACATGCGGTGGCCAGGCTCATCGGGTCGCCCCCGGGGTACGTGGGCTTCGAGCAGGGCGGGCTGCTCACCGAGGCCGTGCGCAAGTCGCCTCATGCCGTGCTGTTGCTGGACGAGGTGGAAAAGGCCCATCCCGATATCTACAACGTGTTGCTTCAGGTCATGGATTACGCCACCCTGACCGACAACACGGGGCGCAAGGCCGACTTCCGCAACGTTATCCTGATCATGACCACCAACGCGGGCGCGCGGGAAATGGAAAGTTCCCCCGTGGGCTTCACCGGCGGGGGCGACGCGTCGGGGCGTGGGGTCAGAGCCGTGGAAAACGCCTTCAGTCCCGAGTTCCGCAACCGGCTGGACGCCATGATTCCTTTCCACAGCCTGACGCCCGACCTCATGGGCCGTATCGTGGACAAAGCCGTGGCCGAGCTGTCCGCCGGTCTGGAGGCCAAAAAGGCGCGCCTCGACCTCACCCCCGAGGCTCGGGACTGGCTGGCCCGGCGCGGTTTTGACGCCAGGCTCGGAGCCCGCCCCCTGCAACGCCTGGTGCGCACCGAGCTGGAAGACGAACTTGCCCGCCTGATTTTGTTCGGCGATCTTGCCAAGGGCGGCGTGGTCACCGTCCGCGCCGCTTCACCCGCAGCCGAACACCTGACGTTTGAGATGGAAAAATAGGGCGGGGCTCCGCCCCGTTCCCCGCCGGGGGAATAATTTCCCCTGCACCCCCATTAAGGGGCCGCGCCGATTTTGAACAAGGGTGTTTTTATGGAAGTCCCCATGCCGTGCCTCTGTTCAAAGTCGGCGCGGCCCCTTAATGGGGGTGCAGGGGACGCAGTTCCCTGCCGGTGGGGTATGGGGAGGCAGAGCCTCCCCAAGGAAAGGAAGGCATGAGCCAGCGTGCGGACAGGCGGCCGGTGCCGTTGATACCGGAGGGCGGGCCTTTGTGGTTTCCGCCGGAGGACGGATGGCGGGCGTCGGGCCTGTTGGCGGCCGGAGGCGATCTGTCGCCCGAACGTCTGGTCTACGCCTACGGGCGGGGCATTTTTCCCTGGTACGATGAGGATACGCCCATCCTGTGGTGGTCGCCCGATCCGCGTTGCGTGCTGTTTCCGGACGAATTGCACGTGCCGCGCAGTCTGGCGAAAACATTGCGGCGTGGAGCGTTTTCCTTTTCGTTCGACCGGGCGTTCGAGGCCGTCATCCGCAACTGCGCGGCCGCGTCCCGGCCGGGCCAGCGGGGCACATGGCTGGTGCCGGACATGATTGATGCCTATATCGACCTGCACCGACTGGGACTGGCCCATTCCGTGGAAGCCTGGGCCGATGGCGGCCTGGTCGGGGGCGTGTACGGCGTGGCATTGGGGCGGGTATTTTTTGGAGAATCCATGTTTCACTTCCGTCCCGATGCGTCCAAGGCGGCGCTGGCGACGTTGGTCGGCCGTTTGCGGGAGCGCGGCTTTGTTTTGCTGGACTGCCAGCAGACCACGCCTCATGTGGTGCGCTTGGGAGCGCGGGAAATACCCCGTCGGGAATTTTTGGCTCTGGTGCGGCGTTACACTATTCCTGCTTCGATTAACCTGCGGAACAGCGCGCGGTAGCGCGCCTGGAACGACGTCCCTCCGGACATGCTTCCGTTCGTCGCTCGTCACTATGCGCGGCAGGCAAAGCCTGACCGCGCCCTCGCTCCTCACTCCAAGTTCGCTGCGTTTACACCTCCGGCGGTCAAGGAACACGGCATGCCGCGCAGCACGAACGAGCTCGGCAGAGCCGACCGAGCGTCATGGAGAGGTCGCGGACCAGGGTCGCGCGAAGCGGGGCCGGAACAAACTTTTGGTTTGTTCCGGCGCGCTTCCGCCGGCGTCGGTCGAAGCCTGCCTTTGCTTGTTTTCCGACACCATTTTTTTTTGACAAAACAAACTATTCCTCGGGCAGAGCCTATGACAAAAGCAACATTCCTCAGAATGTATAGGTAAAGGTCAGCCCGGCCCGCCAGGCGTCGGAGAACGAGGCTCCGGCGCCCGTGGTCCCGGGCAGATTCCGCCATACTTCGCCGTCAAAGTCCTGGAATACGTAACTGAGCTCCAGCATGGCGGCCAGGTTGGCGTAGATGCTGATCGTGGTGTCGAGATCCAGTTCCACGGCGTGATCCCGGCGGGTCATGTACAGCGCCGGACCGGAGTTGACGGCATAGCGAGCCATGTTCGGGTTGTTGGTGCCCTGGACGTAGGTGGCGCGCAGGCTGTGGAACACCCGGGGGACAAAACTGGCCGCGTTCCACTGGAGCGAGGCGCCCCAGGTGCCGGCCGCCTCGCCCCGGTTGCTGGTTTCGGACAGGCCGTAGGCGAAAGAGTTGAACAATACGGGGGCGCCGGGGGTGAAGCCGCCGCGCACGCCGAGCGCTCGTTCAGAGCCGTCGGTCAGGTCTCCGTTGTCGCCCGAGGCGTACCACGCCTTGAAAGCGGGTACGCCCCAGGGCGTTTCGTATTCCGCCGAGCCGCCCACGAACCAGCCGGAACGTTCGGTGGAGCGATGGGCGTTGATCGAGGCCGAGTAATAAGCGTCCAGAGCCAGACGCAGGGGAGCGAAGCGGGTCAGTTCCAGAGAGAGACCGCCGAACCACAGGGTGGAATCGGAGGGCGCCAGGCCCAGGGAAACCACGTGGCCGTCGGCGGCCCGGCCGAATTGTTCGTATCCCGTCACGGGCAGCAGGCCGTTTTTGACGTAAATGCTGTTGTACGGCTGGTTGAAGTTCGTGACGGCATCGCCCAACCGCCCCGCCATAAGCCAGGGCGTGGCCTGGAAGCCGTCGATACGGTAGTTGGCGGCCAGACTGACCAGATCGAGATTGTCGTTGCCGGGGGCGGCGTTGTCGACCGTTCCCCGCCGAAAGTCTGAATAGGCGCGCAGCCAGAAAGCGTTCAGGCGCAGGGAATCCGTGGCCGGAGCGGACACCGCCACGCCCGTGCCCCAATTGCCGAGCACGGGGTTGGGAAAGGCGAAGCCGGGCAGCATAAGGAATTGCTGCCCCATGCGGACCCTGGCGTCCGTGCCGGGGATCATCCAGTCCAGGTAGGCTTCTTTGGTGACGATGTTGGCCGCGCGGCTGCCCAGGGCGCCGCCCGAAGCTTCGGACGCATTGCCCGCACCGATGCTGTAGGAAGGAGATGTTGGGCCGCCCCAGGTGAACGCGCCCGCCTGCGCCGTGTAGCGGGCGCTCAGACTTTCGGACAGGACGAAATCCAGGCTGAGTTTCAGCTTTTGAACGGCGGAAAAGTGCTTTTGATGGGAGCCGTTGTCGTCGTAATCCTGAAAACGGTTGGCCGAAGCGATGTTGTGTGCGGATTCGAACAGAATTTCCATGACGCCTGAAGCCTTGACTTCCACGGCGTGGGCGGACGGCGCGGCGCCCGCCGACAGGGCTGCGGCCAGGAGCAGAGACAGGAACGGGGAAGACGGTTTGAACACGACAGGCTCCTCAGGAGAGGTTCCGGGCAAGGACCGGAAGTTGAAGGTGGGAATTCCGTCCGGCGGGCACTCCGCAAGACCGCGTGTTCCGGGGCGAAGAGCGCGGGAAGAGGACGGAAACGGGATACGCGATGGGGGGCTCTTGCGGTCTGAGCCTCAGATGGCCGCGGGCGACGATATCGGGACGTTTTCGGCACCGCCCGAACGCGGAACGAGGCGGCCGCCCATAGCCTGGAATACGGCGTTGACGTATTCGATGACGTTGTACTTGCCCTTGAGCACGGACAGCATGGAGTCGTTGGCCGTATTGCGGGCCTGCACCCAGTCTTTCAGTTCGTCCGCGCCCAGGTTGTAACGGGTTTCGCGATAAGCGCCGATGCGCACGTCGGCCTCGTGCTTCTTTTCCATGTTGGCGAGCAGGGCTACGGCGTTTTCATAGCTGTACCAGTAGGTGTCCACTTCGTTGAGGGCCGTGGTCAGAGTCTGCGCGAAGTCCAGCTTGCGTTCTTCGAACTGGCTTTCGGATATGCGCACGTTCCATCTGACCTTGTTCCATTGCAGGAAGGGCAGGTTGATTTTGAGCGTGCCGCCCAGGAAAGGCACGCTGAACAGGGTATCCACGCTGTTCGACGATACGCTGAGGCTGCCGCCCAGGGTGACGGAGGGGTACAGAGCGGCCTTGTCCGCCTCCCAGTTTTTGAAAGCTTCCTGAATGCGGTATTCCGCTGCCCGAACGTCGGGCCGCAGACCGAGGGCGGACAGAGGCGCGTCGAGGTCGGGGGAGGGCGGTCGCACGGCCAGCAGGTCCACGGCCGGGATGTCCAGTTCGGCGTCCGGCCCCAGATTGAGCAGGTTGCGCAGGGTTTGTTCGCCGGTTTTCTGCTGCCGTTCCAGGTCCATGAGGTTGTTGCGCGCGGCCAGCAAGGACTGTTCGGCCGTAATGGGTTCCAAACCGTCCACCTTGCCCGCCCGATACTTGTCGTTCACGATGCGGTACAGTTCCTCGTAGAATTCGATGCTGCGCCGGGTGACTTCCTGAGCCTGGCGCACATACTGAAGGTTGTAGTAAGCGTCGATGACGTTGTTGATCAGAGCCAGGCGAGCGCTTTCGCGATCCTGTTCTGTGGCCTTGTATTCCCATTCCTGGGCCGAGGCCGCGTCGCGCAGCTTGCGCCACAGGTCCAGCTCGTAGCTGATGCCCAGGTTGCTTCCGTAGGATTCGGAGGAATCGCCGGTTTTGGCGTTGAGCGTGGTCGCGGCGTCGCCCCCGGCCGAAAATTCGGGCACCAGGTCCGCGCCCACCTGGCGGGCCTGATATAAGGCCCGGTTGACGGCGATGGCGCTTTTGGCCAGGTCCACGTTGTTGCGCAGGGCGGCGTCCACCAGAGCGTTCAGCGCCGGATCGCGGTAGGCTTTCCACCATGCGCGATCCACGCTCCATTCGGCTTCTATTTCGGCTTCGCTCATCAGACCGGTGGGCGGCATGACGTAGTCGCGTCCGGCGCAGGCGCCGAGCAGAATCGGCAGCGTCAGCAGAACCAGCGGGCGGACAAGCCGCGAAGGGGGAAAAAGGGAAGATGTCATGACGGCTACTCCCGCGCGAGGGCTTCCACAGGGTTGAGACGCGAGGCGTTGCGGGCCGGCATGTAGCCGAACACGACGCCGATCAGGGTGGAACAGGCAAGGGCCAGCAGCACCGACCCGGATGAGAAGGCCATAGTGAAATCCTGAACCAGACTGTTGAAGGCCGCGCCGATAACTACGGAGATGAGCACGCCCGATGCCCCGCCGATGATGCAGATGAGCACCGCTTCGATGAGGAACTGTTGCAGCACGTTGGACTGCCGGGCTCCGATGGCCATGCGTACGCCGATTTCCTTGGTGCGTTCGGTGACCGACACCAGCATGATGTTCATGACCCCGATGCCCCCCACCAACAGCGATATGAAGGCGATGCACGAGATGAGCAGAGTCATGGTGCCGGTGGTGCTTTCCACGGTCTGGCGTATGCTGTCGGAGTTGACGGTGAAAAAGTCGGCCTTGCCGCCGTGGCGCACGGTGAGCAGTCGGGTAAGATTCTGCTCGGCCACCTGCGGGTTGACGTCGTCGCGGATTTTGACCGTGATGGACGAGATGTAGCGGTCGCCGCTGATGCGGTTCATGACCGTGGTGTACGGCGACCACAGGTTGAGGGTGTCGGCCGGGCCGAAGGCGGCGTTCTGTTTTTTGGCCAGGCCGATAATTTCCAGGGGTTGCTTGTTGAACAGCAGCACCTGGCCGAGAGGGTCTTCGCCGTCGGGGAACAGATTGGCCCGGGTGTTGTCGTCGATGATGACCACGGCCGCTCCGGTTTCCACGTCGCGGGCGCTCAGGTTGCGTCCGGCGGCCAGTTCCAGGCCCTTGACGTCGAAGTACTGTTCGCCCACGCCGTTCAGACGGGCGGTGACGTCCTGATTACGCCAGGTGATGGTGCCGCTTTTGCTGGTGGTGGGGGTGGAACTGGCGATGTAGCTTTGCTCGGCCAGGGCGTCGGAATCGGCCACCGTCAGGGTGCGGATGCGCCCGGCCCTGCGGTCGCCGAAGCCCGTGCCGCGCATGATGTCGATGGTGTTGGTGCCCATGGCATTGATGTCGGCCAGAATTTTTTGTTGCGAGCCCCGGCCCAGGGCCACTACAGACACCACCGAGGCGATGCCGATGATGATGCCCAGCATGGTCAGGATGGAGCGCAGCTTGTGGGCGAAAATGGCCTGGACCGACATGCCCAGGGCTTCCATGAACTGATCCTTGTGAAACAGCAGGGAGCGTCGCGGCCGCTTCGGAGCGAGGGCCCGGTCCGGGGCGGCTATGCCTCGGCTGCGGGTGTCGGCGATGATCTCGCCGTCCTTGATTTCGATGACTCGACCCGCGAAGCCCGCGATATGGCGGTCGTGGGTGACCACGATAACGGTATGTCCCTCGGCGTTGAGCCGCATGAGGATGTCCATGACGTGCTCGCCGCTTTTGGAGTCCAGGGCGCCGGTGGGCTCGTCGGCCAGTATGATTTCGCCGCCGTTCATCAGGGCGCGGGCGATGCTCACCCGCTGCTGCTGCCCGCCTGAAAGCTCGTTGGGCCGGTTGTCCACCTTGTCGGCCAAACCCAGTTCGCCCAGGAGTTTTTCGGCTCGTTCCTGTCGCTCTTCATGGGGCGCTCCCGCGTATACGGCCGGCAGGGCCACGTTGTCCGCCGCGCTCATGCTGTTGAGCAGATTGTAGCGCTGGAAGATAAAGCCGAATTTTTCCCCGCGCAGCCTGGCCAGACCGTTGCCGTCCAGCTCGCCGGTATGCACGCCGTCCACCAGGTACGCGCCGTCGCTGGGGGTGTCCAGGCAGCCCAGAATGTTCATGAGTGTGGACTTGCCCGAACCGGACTGGCCGATGATGGCCACAAAGTCGCCCCGCTCCACGGTCAGGTTCACGTCTTTGAGGACGTGTACCCGGTTTTCGCCCTGACCGTAATATTTGTTGATGTGGCGGATGTCGATGACGGGCACGACCTACCTCCTCGGCCCGCGCATGGACCCGGCCCGGGCGGCGGCCTCGGCCTGGGTCATCTGGGCGGAAACAACCCTGTCCCCGGCCTGAAGGCCCGAACGTATTTCGGTCAGCATGTTGTTGGACAGGCCTGTTTCCACCGTACGTTCCTCCACGGAGCCGTCGGGGCGCAACAGGCGCACGTAGTCTTCGCCGCCGGGACGGGTGAAGACGGCGATGCTGGGCACAGCCGTCACCTGATCGGCGCTTTCCACCACGATGACGTTCTGGGTGGTCATGCCGATGCGCAGCGCGCCGTCGGGGTTGGGTACCACGGCCTTGGCGTAGTAATACACCGCGCTGTCCGAGCTGGAGGAACCGGAGCTTGTGTCGTAGGTGCCGTCGCTGAGGGTGGTCAGACCGGGGTCGATGGAGTCGAGCACGGCCCGACGCGTCGCGCCGGGTTCGGCCAGGATGGTGTAATCCACGGTCATGCCGGGCTTCACCTGGGTGATGTCGCCCTCGGCGATTTCGATTTTGATCTCCATGTGCGACAGATCGGCGATCTGGACGATGGTGGGCGTGGTCTGGTTGGCGTTGACGGTCTGGCCTTCCTCCACGGGCACGGCCACCACGGTGCCGTCCAGAGGAGCGGAAATTTTGGTGTAGCCCAGATTGGTTTCAGCCGTGTTGACCGCGATTTGAGCCTGGCGAATCTGGGATTCAAGTTCGGCCACGGCGGCCTTGGCCGTGGCCAGGGCGTTTTCGGCGTCTTCCAGGCTTTCGCGCGAAGTGGAATTGGTTTTTCTGAGCTGGGCTTCGCGGTTGTACTGGGTCTGGGCCACCTTGAGGGCCACCTGCTTGGCCGCCAGTTGAGCCTGGTAGGTATCGAGCTTGGCCTTGTTGATGTCCAGGTCGTTGCGCTGGGTGGTGGAGTCGATGTCCGCGATGGGATCGCCCTTGCGGACCTGTTGCCCCACGCTCACGTAAAGTTTTTCGATTTGGCCCGAAGCCTGGGCGCCCACGCTGACCAACTGGACCGCGCCCACTTCGCCGGTGGCGTTGACCACCTTGCGGATATCGGCCACGCGCGCGGTTTCGGTAATATAGTCGACTTTGTCCTGCTTGCCGGACAGGGCGAACCAGGCTCCGGCCGCCGCGACGACGATGACGATGAGAAGGATGGGCAGAGCTTTGGCGCGACGTTTTTTCATAGGGGTTGTTCCTGCTTGAAAAGTGCCCGGGGGCGGGCGGACGCAAGGCGTTTCCGTACAGTTTCGGTATACAATTTCGTAAGGACTTTGAACAAGTTAAGAACTGTATCGAAATATTGCCGCCGCTAAGCTCTACAGTAACGGAGCGTGACAAAGCGACACGGGGAGAGGATGGAGTGTCGCTTCGACATGCTCGGAAAAAGAGGCAAGTTTTTTCTCAACACCGTGGTTCTCCTGAATTTTTTTTCTGTCGCTCCGCGGGGAAGGGGGCCGGTTGGGGAAAAACTGCGGTTTCCCCCAACCGGCCCCCCATTCCCTTTTTCTACCTTGATTCACCGTTTTTCTATGCCTCGCCTGTTCAACAAAACTTCGCGGCATCGCGCAAGAGCGCAAGGTGGCGGCCCTTCGTCGCTTAGCCGGGACAAGGTCGGGCCGCTCGTTTCGAACAGGTTGCGGCCGGGCGAAGGAACGCGCTTTGAATTGTTAGGAAAGACTTGGTAATACGGTGTGAGCCGCGAAGACCCGTCGCGGTTTTACCCCGCGGACATAAAGCTGAGCGGGGAGTGGACGAAGGTCGCTCCTCGCCCCCCTATCCGCTCCACGACGCTCGGCACCCGCCGGCGCGGGGCACTCGCTCTCACTCGCCGCACAAGTGCTGCGCTCGTTCGCGCTGCGCGGCATGCCGCCTTCTTTGACCGCCGGAGGCGCGAGCGTAGCGAACGTGGAGAGAGGAGCGAGGGCGCGGTCAGGCTTCGCCTGCCGCGCATAGTGACGAGCGACGAACGGAAGCATGCCCGGGGGGCGTCATCTCTGCTCTCGATGCCCGTAGGCCTCGCGTTGCTCGGCAACGGGCACGGCCCCTGCGGGGCCGCCCGTCAGGTCGGTCTCAAAGCTCGCTACGCTCGCGCCTCCGGCGGTTTACTGGGTGGGATACAGCCTTCTCGTTATTCCCTCAGCGCGTCCAGCACGGCCCGCGCGGCTCTTTCCGCGCTGCCGGGGGGGCCGCACAGCTCGCGCAGTTCGTCGAGATCGCGGCCGATGGCGGCCAGGGGAACGGGATCGTCGAGCCATTCGGTCAGGCGGCGGGCCAGGGGGGCGGGGTCGGCGTCGGCCTGGATGTGCTCGGGAAAGGCCGTCCTGTTCAGGATGAGGTTGGTCAGACTGATCCACGGCACGTTGAGCACCCGGCGGCCGATGAAGGCGGACAACGGATGGACTTTGTAGGCCACCAGGGTGGGTACCCCCGCCAGGCCGGTTTCCAGGGTGGCCGTGCCCGAGGCGGCCAGTATGCACTGGCAGGAGCGCATGAAGGCATAGCGGCCTTCGGCGGGTTGAAAGCGCAGAGGCGCGGCGCTGGTCCAGAAACGGCGCAGATACTCTTCGCTGAAATGGGGCGCGCGGATACAGTGGAATTCCAGGTGGGGGAAACGAGGCAGCAGCAGGTCGGCCGCGCCGGAAAAGGCGGGCAGCAGGCTTTCCACCTCCTTGCGGCGGCTGCCTGGCATGACGCCGAGCCGACCCGGCACGGGGCGAACGGCGTCGATGGAAGCCCGGTCCACCAGGTCCACCAGAGGATTGCCCACATAGACCACGTCCATGTCGTGGCGGCGGTAGAAATCCACCTCGAAGGGCAGGATGGAAAAGACGCGGCGCACGTGGCGCCGGAGGAAGCGTACCCGGCCGCTCCGCCAGGCCCACAACTTGGGAGGAATGAAGTAATAGACCGGGATGCCCAGGGCGTGGGCCATGCGGGCCACGCGGAAGTTGAAGTCCGGCGCGTCGACCAGCAGCACGGCATCGGGCCGCGCCTCGGCCAGCTTGGCCCTGATGCGGCCGAGCAGGCGCAGGATGCGGGGCAGGCTGGTCAGCACCTCCACCACGCCCATGACGGACAGTTCCTCCACCCGGAACAGATTGTCCTGCCCGGCTCGCGCCAAGTTGTCGCCGCCCATGCCTACGGCCTTAAGCGTAGGGTCCAGCCGGGCCAGGGCGGTCAGCAGGGCTCCGGCCTGCACGTCGCCGGACAACTCGCCCGCGTTGATCCACAAGGTGCTCACGGCAATAATCCTTCGCCGTCGGCGGCGCAGCCGCCGTGTTTTTCCGAAGGCGTCAGGCGTTCGTAGACCCGGTTGATGACCACGCCCGCCGTCAGGGCCAGCAGCAGCCGCACCAGCAGCACGCCCCACAGACTGGCCCCCAGCAGGGCCATGAGCAGGGTGTCTTCGATGAGGGAATGGGCGAGGCCCATCAGGGACATGGCGCAGAACACGTCGTGGCGGGACAGGGTGCCCTCGCGCGCGTTTTTGATGATGATCCCGCTGCCGTAGATGAGCCCCATGCCGAAGCCCACGATGATCACGGCGGCGGCCCGGGGCGAAATGCCGAGCAGGCGCAGGACGGGATGCAGCGCCCGGCCCAGCAGATCGGATACACGGAAGAAATCGATGCCGCGCTGCAGCAGCATGACGCCCCAGACCAGCAAGTAAATTTTGGCCAGATTCAGCGTTTCGCCCCAGACCCATCCGGTCAACCCCGCCGGAGCGGGACCCGGTTCCAGCAGAATGGCGGCCGGGGAGGCCAGCGTGCCCGTGGCCGCGCACAAGCCGCGCATGATCAGCCCGGCCAGCACGGCCATGCCGAGGCGCAGGATAAGCTGCACGGGCATGGACAGGCCGCATTGTCCGGCAATGCGGGTTTCCAGCACCAGGCTGTGGGCCACCAGCATCATGAGGGCGAACACGGTGGCCTGCCCCGTGCTTAAAGCGGGAAGATCGGGCAGCAGGCCGAGGAAGACGATGATCCCCGAATAAATGTTGACCAGCATGGCCGCGGCCCAGGCCAAGCCCAGTTCGGCGGGCAGTCCCACCAATTCCATCACGGGCCGCAGAGGCAGGGCAAGATACCGTATGGCTCCGACTTCGGTGAGGATTTTTACCGCAACGACAATGGGGATGAGAAAGCGGAACAGGCCCAGCGCCACATGATGGCCGTCCCGCCAGGAGGCGGCCAGGGCGCGCGCGAAAGCGCGGGGCAGAGAGCGTAAAGTCGGAAACATGGCAAAGCGCCCATCCGGAAGTCGGTGTTGGAAAAAATGCCTGGAACTCATTTCATAATTCAGTCCAAGGGTTGAATTATGAAGATCATTCGCCAAAAAACGCGGTTTTGGGCTCATTCACGGCGCTTTTCGCGCCGCGCCGGACTCTCGTCCGGCGTTGGAAGCCATTTTATAATTCGTATGAAATGACTTCTAATGAGCTTCCGTCCCGGCGGCAAAGGACTGGAAAATATAGTCGCGCAGGGCTTGAGGCCAGGGCCGGGGCTTGATGCCCGTCAGTCGGGTCAGACGACCGGTATCGAGCACGGAATAGGTCGGACGTCGGGCTTTTTGCGGCCATTGTTCGGAGGTGATGGGCTGCACCAGGGAATCGACGTTGGCCAGCGAAACCGCTTCACAGGCCAGTTCGCACCAACTGGCCTGGCCGCCGTTGGCGGCGTGCACCACGCCCGTGGCCTCGGCTTCGGCCAGGGCCAGACTCATGGCGGCCAGATCGGCGGTGAAGGTGGGCGACCCCACCTGGTCGTGGACCACGGTCAGACGGGGAGACGAAGCCGCCAGACGCAGAATGGTGCTGACGAAATTTTTGCGGCCCGGTCCGAACAGCCAGGCCGAGCGCAGCACGCAGGCGTTATCCGGGGCGGCGGTCAGCAAAGCTTGCTCTCCGGCCAGTTTGCTGGCTCCGTATACCGACAGGGGATCGGTGGGGTCGTCTTCGACATAAGGCGTGCGCTTTTTGCCGTTGAACACGAAATCCGTGCCGTAATGGATAAGCCGGACGGAGGAGCCCCGCACAATGCGGCCCAGCAGGGCCGGAAAGGATTTGTTGACGGCATAGGCTTCGTCGGCGTGCTCCTCGGCGTCGTCCACGGCGGTGTAGGCGACGGCGTTGAACACGTAGCGCGGATTGAGGTCGGCGATGCGCGCTTCCAGCCAATCCGGGGAGGTGATGGGGCCGTCTTCGCGTCCCAGGGTGCGCACGGTCCAGCCCTTGGCCTCGGCGGCCCGCGTCAGGGCCTGGCCAAGCATGCCCGTGGCTCCGCCCAGCACCAGGGCCACGGGCGGCAAGGGCGCGGAACCCGGTACGTCCGTGGAGGACAGGTCGGGAGCATCGGCATCCGTTGCGTTCATAGGCGTTCTCCGTACCAAAGTTTTTCAAAGTCGCGGTAGGTTCCGGATTCCACCTGCTCCACCCACTCGCCGTGGCTTTCGTACCAGGCCACGGTATCGGCCAGGCCCTGTTCAAAGCTGCGGACGGGAGCAAAGCCCAGTTCGCGCGCGGCCAGGGAAAAATCCATGGCGTAGCGCGCGTCGTGGCCGGGCCGGTCCTTGACGAAGCGGATCAGGCTTTCGGGGCGATTCACCAGGCGCAGAACGGCGCGCACCACATCCAGATTAGTACGTTCCGAAGCGCCGCCGAAGTTGTATACGCCGCCGGGCCGTCCCTTTTCCAGGGCCAGCAGAACGCCCCGGCAGTGATCCTCCACGTGTATCCAATCCCGGATGTTGGCCCCCGTCCCGTACACGGGCAGGGCCTCGCCCTTGCGGGCGCGGGAAATCATAAGCGGAATGAGTTTTTCCGGAAACTGATACGGGCCGTAATTGTTGGAGCAGCGGGTGACGACCGTGTCCTGCCCGAAAGTGACGTGGGCGGCGCGGACCAGCAGATCCGACGCGGCCTTGGAGGCCGAATAGGGGCTGTTGGGGGCCAGGGGCGTGTCCTCGCGGAACGCGCCCTCCGCGCCCAGGCTGCCGTACACCTCGTCGGTGGACACGTGCACGAAGCGCGGCACGCCCGCCCGGCGGGCGGCGTCCAACAGAACCTGGGTTCCCATCACATTGGTGGCCACAAAGGGCGAGGCGTCGGCGATGGAGCGATCCACATGACTTTCGGCCGCAAAATGGACCACGGCGTCGAAAGAGCGGGTCGCGAACAGCTCGCCGACAAAGGGGGCGTCGGCTATATCGCCCTTGACGAAGCTGTAGCGGGCGGCCCGGTCCGGCGGCAGATCGGCCAGATTGGCGGGGTTGCCCGCATAGGTCAACTTGTCCAGATTGACCACCCGCGTATCGGGGCGCTCGGCCAGGACCAGCCGGATGAAATTGGAGCCGATGAAGCCGCAGCCTCCGGTGATCAGAAGCGACATGACGCCCTCATGGTGCGGTTGGTGGAGTAAAAGAAGGCAAAAAGATACGCCCCGGTTTCCGCCCCGTCAACGCGACGCGGCTTTCCGGCGCGACAAGGCCCCGCCGGAAAGCCGCGTCGGCGCTATTGGGGTTGTTCGGGGAACAGATAGCCGTAGCGGGTGGCCATCTTGTCGGTCTGTTCCACGATGCGGGCCGCCAGGCCGTCCACGTCCTCGGGGGTGAGCACGCCCACCTCGCTGTCCAGGTAATGGCGCAACGTGGCTTCGCTGAGCGAGAACACCCAGACCACGGAATACACCGAGCCCACGCCGGGCCGGTCTTTGAATTCCGGCGCGGTGGACAGCAGGATGCGGAATTTGGGGGTGTCCTTGGAGTCCAGCGTGAACAGATTGCTGCTGTTGAGCAGTTCCTTCACGCGGGTGGACAGGCGGGAACCTATGCTGTCGTCGCCTTTGTACTCTACGGCCACCGGAGTATGGCGTTCGGAGATTTTTATGGGC
>ERZ894232.530-NODE-530-length-49988-cov-17.392326_pt1 | contig 49988 bp, 37 predicted proteins | sample MGYA00380296_ERZ894232 | MGnify/ENA primary metagenome ERZ894232 (study PRJEB32331, sample SAMN06328433) | human gut metagenome | biome: human gut microbiome; feature: stool | host: Homo sapiens | collected 2014-08-14 ...
ATCGCGTGCACCAAATCGCGTGCACCAAATCGCGTGCACCAAATCGCGTGCACCAAAAGAGGCACCGTTCGATCCCTCAAGCGATCGAACGGCGCCTCTTTGCCTCCCCATCAAACGTTAATTCGCAAATGCGCGGATAATACTCGATCCCTCGAAGTAGCCCGAAAACCCGCAACCCATCTACCTGCTGTTTTTTCTGCAGCTATGACGCCGCTAATCAACCCGGTCGTTATTTATCCGCGCATTTGCGAATTTGCGCAACGGAAATGGCCACTGCGTCGCGGAAAACGCGTCGAGAGGCACCCCCACACCGCAAAAAACGCTTCGAACGACGCCCTGCACGGAGAGAGAATGCCCAAAGCGGCGCCCATGCCGCAGGAAAAACGTCAGCGGCGGCTCGCCAACATGCGAAAAGCGTTGCGCAGCGTGTTGCGCAACGCTTGCTATCTGCGCAGCGTGCGACATATGTGCGGATCCTATTATCTGTGCAGTGCCGCGCGCACCATCTGCGCAGCGCATGTCATCTGCGCCGTGCGCGCTACCGAAACGATCGTGCCGGCGGCCGCGCTAGGCCGCGCTGCATACGCCACCTGCACAGCGCGCGTCACACCGTAAGGAACACCATCACGATGATGCAGGCAAAACCGATAAGGTCAGTAGGGGCAAACACCGTGCCGAGCATCAGCGCGCTCGTGACCGTGGCCGAAACCGGCTCGACCGTGCCGATCAGGCTCGCGCGCACGCTGCCGATGTCCTTAACGCCCTGCATATAAAGCGCATACGCAAGGCACGACCCAACAAAGATAAGCACGGTGAGCGCCTGCCAACCCGCGGCGTCAAGCACCGGGACGTTGTTCCACGGCTGCACCACCAGCGAGGTCACAATGCCCGACGAGAACATCGCCGTGCCCGTCACGATCGATGAACCGTACTTGGGCAGAATGCGGCCAGGGATGATTGTCATGCACGCCGCACCAAAAGCAGCGATAAGTCCCACGACCAGACCCTCGAAAGGAATCGCCAGGCGCGTGGGGTCCCCGCCCGTCGCAATGAGAAACGTTCCGCCAAAAGCCAGCACCACACCCGCGACCTCGCGCCGGCGCGGGGCCCGGTGCTGACGCACGCAGCTGAACGCCATGATGATTACCAGTTGCAAGCACTGCAAGACAGTCGCGGTCCCCGCATTGGTAAGCCGGACCGCCAACAGGTAAAACAGCTGATTTAAAAACACGCCCAGCACCGCCATGGCGGCCAGCGTGGCAAGGTCGCGCGGGGTTGTGAGCAGGCGCTTGAGACGCGCGCGATCGAACAACAGCACAACGACCATAAAGACGGCTCCGGCCCCAAGCTGGCGAACGGCCATCAGCCACATGGTGTCAATCTGGTAATTGGCAAACAAGAAGCTCGCCGACGTGCCGGAAAAGCCCCAGAACGATCCACCCAGCAACGTCGCGATAACGCCAATCAGGGCTTGGCGTGATGCCTTGTTATTGAGTCGCTCGCGCATCGAACGGCGCGCAGCGCGCGAGGCGGCATCGGAATCCGCACCGGGCTTGATGGACGACGCCAGACCCATACGCTCGCGCGCGTCGCTCGCGCGCTCGGTGTCCGCCGCCCTGCACGTATTCTGGTCTGCAGCCGTGTGTTCACAAGATTCCGGGCGCCCGTTTTCCATGCACTTCCCCATCGATTCGATATCCCCTGACAGTATTCCTCGACAACCTTACCGCATGCCCCGCTACCGCCTACGAACAAAACGCAACTTTGGGCAACGCCTACGTAGGGCACGCCCGGGCAAATCGCACGCCGTGCACGAGCGCCCCCCACGCATGCCGCATGCACGGCGCGGCGCGGCAGGTGGCGGCAAAAGGGCGCGTAGCGATGCCACGCGACGAGTGGGTATACTGGGCGAAGCAATCGACCTCCATAAAGGAAGGAGCTTTTATGTCCAACACCACCACATCGGATCAGATGTCCCCTCAAAACAGGGCTACGCGCACAAACGAAGTTCAGACCATAGTATGCGAGGGCGCAGCTCCCTCCCCCACGCGCGAACAAGTGCCCGCAAACGCAGGCACAACCCAACCCCCTGCATGCGAACATGCAGCGCAGGCCCCTGTGCACACGCCCGAGGTGCAGTCCTCCCCTCGAGACCAGGCCACGAATCAAAGCGACATGCAGGCTCATGCGAGCTCAACTGAGACACAGACCCTCGCCAACCCAAGCGAAGACCAGGCCTCCGCACGCGCGCGCGCCGCGCGGCTCCTCTCCCCCGGCACCAACCTCGCGGGATTCACCGTCACGTCGTGCAAGCCCCTGGCCGAATTCGACGCCGACGCCTACGTGCTGCACCACACCACCTCCGGCGCGCGCCTGCTCTACCTCGCCTGCGAGGACGAGAACAAGGCGTTCTCCATCGCCTTCAAAACGCCCCCGACCAACGACACCGGCGTGTTCCACATCCTCGAGCACTCTGTTTTGTGCGGGTCGGCCAAGTTCCCCGTGAAGGAGCCCTTCGTCGACCTCATCAAGAGCTCCATGCAAACGTTCCTCAACGCCATGACGTACCCGGACAAGACGGTATACCCGGTGGCGAGCACCAACGAACAGGACCTGCTCAACCTCATGGACGTCTATATGGACGCCGTGCTCAACCCGGCCATCTACACCAAGCCCTCCATCTTTGAGCAGGAGGGCTGGCACTACGAGCTCGACGTCGAACCGGGCCAGCAGCTCGCCGAGGGCACCCTGCGCTATAACGGCGTGGTGTTCAACGAGATGAAGGGCGCGCTCTCCGATCCCATGAGCGTGCTTGACGACGCAGTGAACCGCGCGCTGTTCCCCACGACCGCCTACGCCCGCGAATCGGGCGGCGACCCGCGAGCCATCCCGCAGCTCACCTACGGCGAGTTCCTCGACACGCACGCGCGCCACTACAACCTGGCGAACAGCTACATCGTCCTGTATGGCGACATGCACATTGAGCGTGAGCTGGCGTTCTTGGACGAGCGTTACCTGGCCGACGACCCCCGCCTGCGCGACGAGGCCGCCCGCGTCCAAGCGCTGCAGGCCACGAAGGAACCTGCGTGCGGGAATACGCGAGGCGCAAAGGGGGATCAGGGCGAATCAGCGTCCGGGCAAAAGACGATGCCCGCCCCGGCGGAAGCGCCCGTCCCGGCTGGAGCGCGCGTCTCGGCTGGAGCGTCCAGCCAGACAACGGAAAGCGCCCTGGCAGACGCCCCCAACCAGGTGGGCGTTCTCTACCAGGTCGGCGTTCCCAACCAGGTGGGCGCCCCCAACCCGCTCACGCTCCAGAAGCCCGTCACGTGCGACTACGAGCGCGTGGAAATGGCCACCACCCCGGACAACGCCCTGGTGGGTATGGCCTACGTACTGGGCGACGCCGCGGACCGCAAGCGCCTCATCGCCGCGGACATCATGTTCAACGCCCTGCTCGGCAGCAACGAGGCGCCGGTAAAGAAGGCCGTCCTCGCCGCTGGCCTGGGCGGCAACGTGGTGAGCTACACCTCCGGCGATCAGCTGCAGCCGCACACGCTCATTATCCTGCAAAACGCCCAGCCGGACGCCGCGCGCGAGTTCCGTCGCGTGATCGAGGACGAATGCCGTCGCCTAGCAGAAGAGGGCATCCCCCGCGACCGCCTGGCCGCCGTGTTTGCCAGCGAGGAGTTCGACCTGCGCCAGCGCGACTTCGGCATCGCCGATGGCGTGGCAATCGCCTGCGACGCGCTCGGCACATGGCTCTACGAGGACACCGACGAAGCCGCCACACGCGCGCTGGAGTACGGCTCCGTGTACGACGAGCTCAAGCAGGCCCTGGACACCACGTTCTTTGAGGACCTGCTGCGCGAGATCGTGCTCGAGAACAATCATCGCGCCCTCGTGGAGCTCGTCCCCATGGCAAACGACGCGCAGGCCGCACGCGAGGAGGAAGCCGAGCTCGCCGCCACAAAGGCAGCGCTCAGCGAGGCGGAGCTCCAGCGCATCGTGGACGACGTCGCGCTCCTGCGCGAGCGCCAGGAGGCCGAGGACACGCCCGAGGCCAAGGCGACCCTGCCGCGCCTGCACGTGAGCGACATCGGGGCCGCGCGCCCCGAACCCCAGCCCACCGTCAACAAGCAGACGCCTATCCCCTGCCTGCGCCATAACCTGCCCACGCACCAGCTCGCCTACGCGCTCACGTACTTCGACCTCTCGCACCTCGCCTTTGCCGAGCTGCCGTACGTAACGATCCTCACGCGCCTTATGCAGCAGCTCGCCACCGAGGACATGAGCGCCGGCGAACTCGACAGCTACATCGGCGCCAACCTGGGCTTCCTCTCCTTTACCACCGAGGTCGCCACGCAGCCCAACTGGAAGCTCGCGCGCCCGCGGCTGCTCGTCTCGGCCGGCGCCCTCTCCGAAAAGATGGACGAACTCGCGCGTATCCCGCGCGAGGTGTGGTCCCAAACCGTCTTTGAGGACACCGACCGCATGCGCGACGTGCTCACGCAGATGCGCATCGGCATGGAGCAGGACTTCCTCATGAACGGCCACAACGCCGCCATGGCACGCGCCCTGTCCTACGTGTCCCCCGCCGCCGTGCTCACCCAGCAGCTCTCGGGCGTGGACTTCTACCTGTTCCTGCGCGAGCTGCTCGAGCACTTCGACGAGCGCAAGGACGAGCTGTGCCGGATCCTACGCGACCTGCGCGACCGCATCTTCACCTCGACCGGCGTCGTCGCGAGCTTCACCGGCTCCGACGAGGACTTCCAGCGCTACTGGACCGCGGCGGGCGACCTGGGCCTCGCGCCGCGCACGGCGCCCGCCAAGGAGCCCTACGTGCCCTGGCCCGCAGACAAGCACGAGGCCTTTGTGATTCCCAGCGACGTGAGCTACCTGGCGCTCGCCACCGACCCGCGCGTGCTCGACATCGAGACGAACGGCGTGTGGAGCGTTGCCGCCAATGCGCTCTCCTACGACTACCTGTGGAACGAGATCCGCGTGAAGGGCGGCGCCTACGGCTGCGGGTTCCGCGCGGGCGGCAAGCGCCAAGCGGGCTTTTACACGTACCGTGACCCCGAGATCGACGCCTCCCTGGCCCGCATCAAGGCGGCAGGCGCATGGCTCGAGCGCTTTGAGCCCGACGCGGACGCCTTTGAGGGCTTTATCGTGAGCTGCGTCTCGGGCATGGACGCGCCGCTCAAGCCCTACGCACTCACCAAGCGCCGTAACGCCGAATACTTCTGCAAGATGGACGCAGGCGAGCGTGAGCGCCGGCGCGCAGAGATCCTGGCCGCCACGCCGGAGCAGTTGCGCGCCCTGGGCGCCGAAGTCACCCGCGTTGCGCAGGAGGCACCCGCCTGCGTGTTCGCCAACCGCGACGCCATCGAGGCGAGCGATGCCGAGTGGAACATCGTGGAGCTCATGGGGGCGAGCGCCGAAGACGCCGAGGGCTTCGAGGCGTAACGGCAGCCATGGACGCCGAGCACATCCTCCACACCATCGAGCCGGTCTTTGACGGCAGGTCGCGCGTGCTGGTGCTCGGCACCATGCCGTCGCCGCGCTCGCGCGAGGTCGGGTTTTACTACGGCCACCCGCAAAACCGCTTTTGGCGCGTGATGGAGCGCATGTACGGCCTTGAGGAGGGGTCGCTTGCGAGCGACCCCTCGGCGCCCGACCCCCATGCCGCGCGCCGCGCGTTTTTGCTCCGGTACCGCATCGCCCTGTGGGACGTCCTGGCCGCCTGCGACATTGCGGGTGCGTCCGACGCGAGCATCGCGAACCCCGTGCCCAACGACCTCGCGCGCATCCTCGATGCGGCACCCATCCACACGGTATGCACCACCGGCGGCAGGGCGGCCCAGTTGTGCCGCCGGTTCAACGGCAAAGCGCTCACGCAACGGGAAATCAAGCTCGTCGAACTGCCGTCCACGAGCCCGGCAAACGCCCGCATGCGCCTGGACGACCTGGTTTTGGCGTATCGCGCGGCGAACGTGTTCGCGGATTAGCCGCCGTCCGCGCCTAGCGCTAGAATGAACAGACGAACCATCGAGAGGACGCGCCATGGCACCTGCACAACGAACGAAGACGCCAGCCACCACCACAAAGAGCACCGCCCACGAGCCCAGCAAAGCTCAGCAGGCGATTCTTGATAAAAAGGCCGATGTGCGCCGGGCCATCATCGAGGCCCGTCAGGAGCTCCGGCCCGGAGCGCGCTCGACCAAATCGCGCGAGATCTGCAACCAACTCATCGAGCAGCTGCGCGCCAGCGGCATCAAGGGCAAGAACGGCCAGCCGCCCACGCTCGCCGTGTACGCCGCCCTGCGCTACGAGGTCGACCTCGACCGGTTTATCCGCGGGGCGTACGCCTATGGCTACCGCATCGTGTTTCCCTGCATGATCCCCAACGCCGCGCAGGGCGCTATGTGCATGCGCTCGGTCTCGTGCAACAACTACCTGGGTGGCAACGTGCCGTTTATCGTGGACCCGCGCAAGCCGTGGGGTCCCGCCGTCACCGAGGAGCACCAGACGCTCACGAGCACGCGCGCCGGCGCCACGCGCCGCTTTATCCCCTCGCGCGTCAAGGGCAGCGTCCCGCCCAAAGACGATACGCGCTTCCCCGTGGTACCGCCCTCCGAGATCGACCTGGTCATCGTGCCCGCCGTCGCCTTTGACGCCCAGGGCAATCGCTTGGGCTACGGCCTTGGAACGTACGACCATTACCTGCCCCAGCTACGCGAGGACTGTATGCTGCTCGGCGTTGCGTTTGCCGAGCAGGAAGTCGAGCTCGTGCCCTGCGACGAGCACGACCGCGCGATCCCCCAGTTCATCACCGCGTAACGACTTCATCGCGCATGCAGATATAACCCCAAGGACCATGGGCGTCCTTGGGGTCGTTTCGTTACGGTATGGAAAACGCGGGGTCCGCGATGTCGACAACCTATCGGCACACAACAGCTAGCGCTTCTTCCATTTGTCCGGGACATGCACATCGATGCGACCGCCCCGCGCAAAAAAGATAATGGCCAGCACGATGAACACACCGGGCAGCAACTTGAGGGCACCCGTCACCACAATTCCCAGCAGCGACAACACCAGCGAGATAACGGCGGCAATAACGAGCAGCGCGGCGATGATATACAGGATCGACATGGCTTTCCTCCCAGATCGTTTTCCCCACTATACCCGCGCATGCCCCTTCGGGCTCGCGCATCGCCGCGTTTTCTCAACGTGTTTCACCCAGAGCGTGCAGGACCGATGCGCCGCGTCGCGCACACACAGGAACGCTTGCTCGTAACCCCCTACGCGCCCCGCGGGCCTCGGGGCGCGCTCCGCCGCGCGGCGGGCATCTGCACCCGCGTGCTCACCACGGCGGCAACGCCGGCAATCAACATGCCCACGTCCAACGCGGTCTCGATGATCTCAAGCATGGCACACCTCCCATACGGCCATAATCCGTCACACAAGCACGGGCAAGAACCCAGCCTTCGCCCGTGAACAGCACCACCCATCGTATCGAGCGGCACCATCCATCCACCATCCGCGACAACGCCGCCTGCTCCATCGCCCGCGGGCAGCTCCACCCCTCGCCGCGAACAACGTCGTCAACAAGCGCGTCAAAAAGCGAGCGGCCCGGCGCACGCATCGCAGCGCACCGGGCCCGCACGCCCTTACTGCGCGTGGCGCAGGCGGATCGAATCCTGCACGATGCCCTTGCTCATAACGTACGTCACCGCAAAGTAGCCACCGTAGCACAGCAGGAAGATACCGCACGTCACGCCCACGGTCCCACCAATCGACATGCCGCCGAACAGCGCCACGATCTCGATGACCACCTGCAGCGCCACGAAGGAGTGCGCAACACCCATCAGCAGTGGGAACACAAAAAAGATCGCTTGCTGCACCAAAACGGAGCGCATGATCTCGCGGTTGGACGTGCCCAGCTCGGATAGGATACGGTAATTCTTGCCGGAGTCTGCCACGCCCGAGAGCTGCTGGATCGTGAGAATCGTCGCGCATGCCACCACAAGCACGAAGCCGATATAGATGGCCAGGTAGCTGATGAGACCGTTCATGGAGTTCGTAGACTCGTAGCTCTGGGCACGCGTGGCCTCCATGCCCCAAATCGCGCTTTCGGACCCGTCTGCGTTCAGGATCTGATCCCACGAGCGGTCCTGACGTACGTAGCCCTCCGTCTCGTCGTACGTGAGACCCTCGCGATAATCGCCCAAGAAGTAGCTCGCGTACAGCGGCAGGCCACTTGCATCCACCAGCTCGTCCGGCACGACGATTGTGCCCGAATTGCTGCCCATCGAGGAGTTGAAGAAGGAGCTCGCGGCCTCGTCCACATGGTCGGCGACGGGCCGAAGCGTGCGTCCGCCAAGCTCGACCTCCACGCCCTCGCGCATGTCGGCGTTGTAGATCTTGTTCACCGACTCGCCCATGTCGCTCGTGATGAGGTAGCCATCATCACCCAGGTCGACGTGCTCCTTACCACGGAAGTCGAGATAGCGGTTGTAGTCGCTCTCCTTCATGACCATCAGGCCCATCATGCTCGCGTTACTCGAGTTCGTACCTTTGGGCATAGGCATGTCCACCGCAGCGGCAAGATCATTCAGGCTCACCAACGGTAACTCGGTGCCTATCGGTTGCGAGTCGTAGGTTTCTACCTGGACGTGGCTGCCCAAGATGCCCGCAAGGTCGAAGGAGCGCTCCTCGGATGTGCCCTTATCGATGACGTTGCTCCGGCTCAGCTCCATGATGTCCACGGGCTCGGTCGCAAGCCTCCTGGGTGGGTGGGCCGTATATGTCGGGTCGTTCACCACGTTCTCGCCAAGGTACATAACCACGCGCGAGTAATCGGCGATCGTGCTGCGCTCCACACTCGTGTTCATCACGCTGGCAATGGACATGCCGCCCGTCACGCTCGTAATGGCTAGAAACAAAATCATCGAGATGATGGCCATGGAAAAGCTCACCGTGTTCACCTTTGCGGACAGCTGGCGCACGGTGAACATGTTGAGCCCGTGCCAATACAGGCTGCGCGCGCCCTGAAGCGCTTTGAGCAGGAATCCCGACAGGCCGAAGAAGAATAGGATCGTGCCCGCAACCACGATACCCGTGGTAAGCATGAATTGGTTCATGGCGGCATCGATCTCGCTTGGCGCGCTGTCGACGGGCAGGCCGTCACGCAGCAACCGGAAATACGCAATGCCGATGAGCACGGTGCCCAGGATGAAAATCGCCGCGGACACGATCGGGTTGCGCGTCTTGATGGCCTCGTTCTTGCGACCGGCGCTCATGAGGTCGATGATCTTGGCGCGGCGCACCACGCCCAGGTTGAACACGAGCGTCACCAAGAAGATGGCGACGAGGCACCCCACCGTGGTGAAGAAGGCCTGCGGCGAGAAGAAGAAGTGGAAGTCGCGGATCTGCGTCTTGAACAGCGACGCCGTAAAGAACGTCATGACCTGGGAGAACCCCACGCCCAGCACGATGCCGAGCGCCAGCGCGCCACCGGAGACGATCGCCGTCTCCATGGCTATCACGCGCGAAACCTGGCCTCGGCTCATGCCGAGCACCTGGTACAGGCCGAATTCCTTTTTGCGCCGCTTCATGATGAAGTTGTTGGCATAGACCATCAAAAAGCCCATGACCACGGCGAGGAACACCGTGAGGCCGAGCATGATGCTCCCGAGCAGCTCGGGCATGCCCTCTTCCTCAAGCACCAGGTCGGCCTGGACCGAGATGGTGTTGAACGCATAGAACACCGTAACGGCAAGCGTGAGCGTGAGCAGGTAGACGAGGTAATCCTTGCCCGCGCGGCGCACGTTGCCCCAAGCGAGCTTACAGAGCATCGGAGCCCTCCCCACCCATCATGGCAACGACCTCCATGATGCGGTCGAAGAACGCGCGGCGGTCGTTGTCCCCGCGGCGGAGCTCCGTGAAGATGCAACCGTCGCGGATGAAGAGCACGCGGTTGGTGTAGCTCGCGGCAAAGCTGTCGTGCGTGACCATAAGCACGGTTGCCTGGTACTGGCGGTTCATGGCCTCGAGGCTCTCGAGCAGCAGGCGGGCGTTCTTGGAGTCGAGCGCGCCCGTGGGCTCGTCGGCCAGGATGACGGCAGGATCGGTCACGAGAGCGCGCGCCGCGGCGACGCGCTGCTGCTGGCCGCCGGACATCTGGTACGGATACTTGTCCAGCACGCCGGCGATGTTCAGGCGCTGCGCCACCTGCTCCACGCGCGCGAGCGTCTCCTTGGCGGGCGTGCGGGCGATGGTGAGGGGCAGCGCGATGTTCTCGCGGGCGGTCAGGGTGTCGAGCAGGTTCGAATCCTGGAAGATGAACCCCAGCTGCTCGCGGCGGAAGCGCGTGAGCTTGTCCGACTTCAAGCGCGTGACGTCCGCGCCGTTGATGACCACGCTGCCGCTCGTCACGGTGTCGATGGTCGACACGCAGTTGAGCAGCGTGGACTTGCCGGAGCCCGAGGCGCCCATAATGCCCACGAATTCGCCCTTGTTCACCGTAAACGACACATCGGCAAGCGCGCGGGTGACGTTGTTGCGGCTGCCGTACACCTTCTCGACGTGACTCACCTCAAGAACGGGGGCTCCTTGTACTCCATATGACATGCGGCTCATTCCTTTCGTCGCCATTCTCATCAAACTCCCTACGGGTTGGCGTGGTGCCAAACGTGGCTGCGCGGCCTCAACGCCGCGCCCCTTGCCGGTGACCCTAGCGGCTCACCAGTGCCAACAGCGCGAGCATGCCCGAGGCCATGAGCGCCATCACGCACAGCCACACGGTCATCTCGACCTGGCTCATGCTCGCCTGAACAGGAGCGCAATCGCCCTGAACCATGCTACCGTCCATCTTCAGCATCGCTTCCTTCATCGTATGCTTCCCTTCTTGTCAGGTTGTCCACGGGGCGCGCGGCCGAGTCGCCCGCCGTGCCTAGTCCCAGCCGCCTTTTGCTTGGCGCGCACGCGCGCAACGGTGCGACCGAGGACGCAGGCTCTCATGCCCCGTGAACAACTCGTGTTCTTCGACCCCTATACTCGCAGGAGCCACCATGCACAACCATCGATTTGGCTTACAGAAGAGTTGCATTCGTGTAAGGTTGCTTGTGAAAAACAAAACGCCCGCCGCCCGATCTGTCCGGGCAAGTGATTCCGAGAGGGGGTCCCATGAAAACCGTTCACGTTGCCGCGGGCATCATCCAACGCGATGGCGGAGAGGTCCTTGCAGTTCAGCGTGGGTACGGGGACATGGACGGCCTGTGGGAATTCCCGGGCGGAAAGGTGGAGAACGGCGAGACCCCGGCGCAGGCATGCGAGCGCGAGCTCCTCGAGGAGCTGCAGGTTCGCGTTACCGGGCTGCAGGACTTCTACACGCTTGAGTACGACTACCCCAGCTTTCACCTTTCCATGAACTGCTTTTTCTGTCGTCTTGCCGAGGGCGAGGGCGAGCCGCAGCGAAGCGACCGTCAGCGCGTGCTGCGCTGGGTCCCCAAGCAATCGCTCGCGACGCTCGAATGGATGCCGGCCGACATCGAGCTGGTCGAGCTCCTCGAGGCGCTTGGCGCCGAGGAGGAGGCGGAGAGGGCCTCGGCCATAGAACCCTCCGTCGATGAGCCCTCGGCTGCGGGATCCTCTGCCGAGAGGGCCTCCGCTGACAATCCAGCTGCCAGCACGCTCCCCACCAAGGAGCCCTCCGCTGGCAAGCCAAACGCGGGCGCGCCCTCCACCAACGCACCCCGCGCGCCAAAGAACCCGCGCAAGAAGCGCTCCCGCAAAAGGCCCGACCTGCTCGACGGCGTCGACACGTCCTCCCTCTCGACCGCCGAGACCGCCCTGGTGCGAAGGCGAGCCGCGGTGCGCAAGTCCATGCAGGGCAACAAGCGGCGCGATACCAAACCCGAGCTGCTTGTGCGCCAGCGCCTGCGTGCGGCGGAGCTCACGGGGTACCGCCTCGACTGGGCCAAGGCGCCCGGGCGCCCCGACATTGCCTTTCCCGGACGCAAGGTCGCGATCTTTGTCAACGGGTGCTACTGGCATCGCTGCCCCCATTGCAGCCCCAGCGTGCCGCGAAAAAACGTCGAGTTTTGGGAGGCGAAATTCCGCCGCAACGTCGAGCGCGACAAGCGCGCCCTCGCCGAACTCGAAGAGCTCGGCTGGCTTGCAATCACCATTTGGGAATGCGAGCTCAAGCGCGACCGCATCGACGAGACCATGGAGCGCGTCATCGAACAAGTGCGAAGCGCGGGCAAGCAGCCTGGCAACACGGCGCGCCCGTCCGCGCACCGCGAGCCGCGCCCACACCATGAGCCCTAAGGAGCCGCCATCATGCACATGGGAATGTTTCAAGCCGAGGAGTTCGGCGACCTGCAACGCCTGGTGGACGGCCTGTTCACCGGCCACCAAACCATCGACCGCCTCGACCTCATCGTGCAGGCGGAGATCTTAGACCTCGCGCCCGACCTGCTCGAGATCGTGAACCTGGTGCCCCCGGGAACCTACGACCGCACGCGCCTGTGCGACCAGATCAACTCCGCGTTGGCGGCCCACGGCTGGGGCGCCACGTACGGGACAGTCGAGTAGCGCGCCCGCGCTACGGCGTTCAGTCTACCGCACCCAAACCGTCTCACCCTCCTTGATGGTCTCCAGGACCTCGATGTCGCAGATCTTCATCGGGTCGACCTTGAGCGGGTTGGCGTCGAGCACCGCGAGGTCGGCGAGCTTACCCGGCTCGAGGGTGCCCTTGCGGTCCTCCTCAAAGTACTCGTAGGCGGCGTTGATGGTGATGCCGCGCATCGCGTTGAACGCGTCGATGCACTGGCTTCGATCAAGCTGCACGCCACCCTTTGTCACGCGATTCACCGCGCACCACACACCGCGAAGCAAGTCGCAGGGGATGATGGGCGTGTCGGTGTGGAAGTTGAACACCAGGCCCATGTCCATGGCGTCGTGCGCCGCGGAGATGCGCGGGCCGCGCTCGGGGCCAAAGTTGCGCTGGTGCACGTCGCCCCAGAACCAGATATGCGATGCGAAGATAGACGGGATCATCTTGAGCTGCGCCATCTTCTCGTACTGATCGCGGCGCGCGGTCTGGCAGTGGATCATGACCGGGCGCAGGTTCATCTTGTTGGGGTTGTTCGAATCGGCCAGCGCGCGCTCGTAGCAGCGCAGGAGCTGATCGGCCGCGGCATCGCCGTTGCAGTGAGTGAGAATCTGGTGGTTCGTGTCGATAGCCGCCCTGCAGTTCGCATACACGGCCTTGTCATCCATGGCCGGATAGGCGCAATAGGCGGGGTCGTCGCCCTCGGACTCAACTTCATACGGCTTGCTCATCCACGCGGTGCGCCCCTGCGGGGAGCCGTCGAGCACCTGCTTGTGCCCGCCAAAGCGCACGTGGTGATGATACGCGCGGCCGTCGTAGGACGCGTGCTTGTCGATGATCTCCTGCGCGGTGCCGCCAAAGCCGTCCATCGGGTAGGACACCACGTCGAGCTTGATGCGATCCGCCTCGGCGAGCGAGATCAGCGCATCGGTAAAGGGGTCCATCGTGGCGCCATCCTGGCAGGTGGTCACGCCGTGGGAAAAGTACAGGTCCTGCATGTCGTCCACGATCGCAAAGTAATCGACGTGTTCACGCGGCTCAATGACCTTGTCTTCGAGAATGGCGATCGCGGGCAGCTCCTCCCAGGGGCCGGACGGGGTTCCGTCGGCCTCGCGCAGGAACTTGCCGCCATCGGGGTCGGCAAATGAGGCGTCCACGCCGGCGAGCTCGAGCGCGCGGGTGTTGGCGGCGCCCACGTGGCCCGAGGCGTGGTTCACGATGATCGGGATCTTGCGCGACACCTCGTCCAGCTCCTGGCGAGACGGATGACGCCCCTCGACAAAGGCGTTGTGATCGTAGCCGTTGCCCTGCACCACGCCCTCGGCGGTGACGCCGCGCTTCTCGATGAAATCGCGCAGGCGCTGCTGCACCTCGGCGATGGAGGCCGCACCCGTCAGGTCGGCGTTCGTGAAGTTCTGCGCAGTCATCATAAAGTGGCTGTGCGGGTCGATGAAACCCGGGGTGACGGTCTTGCCGCCCATGTCAATCTCCTCGGCACCGGCGTACCGGGCGCGAGCGCGGTCGAGGTCGCCGGTGAAGGCGATGGTGCCTTCGTCATCGATCACGAGCGCCTCAAAGTGGGCATCCTCGTAGGTCATCGGCACAAAATCGGCGTTGAACAAAAGCTTCATGCCAGTTCCTTTCTCCCCCGGCGCCTCGCGGGCATGCTGGCGATGGCGCCTGACGCACGGGACGGCGGACATACCGGCGATGGGTCTGACACACGGGACGGCGGGCGCGCCGGCGATGGCGCCTGACGCACGGGACAGCGGGCGCGCCCCTTTAGGCAGACCTGCGTGCGGGCTTTTTCTTGCACACGATACTCATGTAGATCATGCCGACCACGGCGGAGGCCACCGAGGCGAGTAGGATCGCGGCCTTGGCGGCGAGCTTCTCGAACGGCTCGGCGGGGAACGCCAAACCCGAGATGAGGATCGACATGGTAAAGCCGATGCCACCCAAAATGCCAACGCCCACGATATGTTTCCAGCTCACGCGGCGCGGCAGCTCGCAGATGCCGAACTTGACCATGAGGAACGTCATGCCCGCGATGCCGATGGGCTTACCGAGCACCATGCCAAAATACGTGCCCAAGGCTACCGGGTCGAGCGCTAGCGCCATGGGATCCACACCCACCAGGCGCACCTGCGCGTTGACGAACGCGAAGATCGGCAGGATGACAAAGTTCACCGGCGTGGAGATCATGCGCTCCAGTCGCATGAGCGGCGGGGTGATGCGGTGCATTACCCGCTCGGCGCCCAGCGTGGCGTGCGTAAAGTCGTGCTGGCCGAGGATGTGCGCATCGTCGTCGTAGCGGTCGACCATGTCGGGCATGTAGTCGCGCAGCCACTCCGCGAGGTGGTTCAGGCGGACGCCCGAACGCGAGGGAATCGCAAAGGCGAGGATGACGCCGGCGAGCGTGGCGTGCACGCCCGACTGGTACAGGCAAAACCACAGGACGAGACCGCCCACCACATAGGGGCGAAGACGGAAGTGCTGCGTCTTGTTGAGCATGAAGAGAACCGCCGTCACCAGCGCGGCGCACACGAGCCACTCGATACGCGGCATCTGGCCGTAGAAGATGGCGATCGCGGCGATGGAGATGAGGTCGTCGGCGATGGCGAGCGTGGAAAAGAACACGCGGACGCCCGTGGGAACGCGATTGCCCAGCAGCGAGAGGACACCGAGCGCGAAGGCGATGTCGGTCGCCATGGGGATGGCCCAGCCGTTCAGCGCGCCGCCCTTGTTGAGGAAGGCATAGATGCTCGCGGGAACGACCACGCCGCCCACCGCGGCGAGCATGGGCAGCAGCGCCTGACGCGGCCGGCGCAGCTCACCCACGGTCATCTCGTACTTGAGTTCGATGCCCACGAGCAGGAAGAAGATCGCCATAAGAAAGTCGTTCACGAACAACTCGACCGACATGGAGACCGAAAAGCTGCCCACGCCGAACGTGATGGGCTCAAGCAGGAAGTGATGGATCGCCTCGTAGGCGTCCGTGTTGGCGCACACCACCGCCGCGAGCGCGGCGAGCACCATCACCGCCGCCGAGATCGTGCCGTTCCCCGTGACGCGCTCCCACAGGTCGTGGCGCGCGAGGAGCTTGCGCTGCCTCTCGGTAAATAGCTGCTCACGTGCGTCCATGCCGCTCCTTGTCGTGCTCGGGCACCAGCGGCGGCTCCGCGTCTTGACGATGCAGTGCCGCGCGCCGCCGGCGTCCCTCTCTCTGTGCGTCCCGCGCCCATCAAAAACGGCCCACATCGCCTCGGCGATGAGAGCCGCTTAAACGAGCGCTCAGTTGCTTCTATCCTACCCACAGATCTTCCCAAAGAGACATGTGTTCAGCATCGGCTCTAGACCGAATACACATATGGAGCGACGCGGGGAGGCCGGGTGGCGTGAGCCGGCGCGCCGTGCGAGAGGGTACGCGCGGCGCGAAGGGACGACCTTTGCCCACGGCGGCGACCCAGCGCACGATGAGCCCAGCGCGCTCTTCCGCCATTCGCCCGTTCCCTCACGATCGTGCTCAGATAGAAAAAGGGCTCGTCCCATTCGGACGAGCCCCGGCAAGGAGATGCGTGTACAGCCAGATGTTAGTTGGCAGCGAGGATCGGAGCAGCGACCTGCTTCTTACGGGAAAGCACGCCGGGCATCCACACGCCCTCGGCCACATCCTCGATCTCCAGACCCTTCTGAGCGGCGGCGGTGTCGCCCTCGAGCAGGACCTGGGAGCCCTCCTCCATGATGTCGGTGAGGCAGAGCACGATGCCGTCGGCGCCCTTCTCGGCCTGGTAGGCGCGCATGGCCTCGCGGATCTCGGGGATCATGCCGAGCGCGCGGGACTTGTCGACCGTCTCGTACTGGCCAATGAGAAGCTTCTTGCCGGCGACCTCGAACATCTTGATGTCGTTGCCCACCATCTCGGCGGCGGTGAAGGAGCCGGACGGACGGGTGAGGAAGACCTCCATGCCGAACTTGACCGGATCGACGCCGAGCTGCTCGCCGAGCTTGGCGGCGATGGCGGCGTCCACGGCGGTGGCGGTGGGGCTCTTGAGCATGAGGGTGTCGGTCATCATAGCGGAGAGCAGCAGCTTGGCCTGCGTGTCCGTGGGCTCAACGCCCAGGACCTCGAAGAGCTTGGCAACGATGGAGCAGGAGGAGCCCCAAGGCAGCGCCACGATGTGCAGTGGGGCGGCGGTGGTGAAGTCGCCGAAGCGGTGGTGGTCCACAACGCCAGCGATCACGGCGTTCTCAAGGCCGGCGACGGACTGGCCGGGCTCGTTGTGGTCGGTCAGGACGACCTGCTGGGGCTCGGCGCCCTCGGCGGCCGGCTCGATGGCGTCGATGAGCGTGGGCGCGGGTACGCCGGCGTCCCCAAGGAGCTTGGCGGACTCGGCCGGCAGCGGGCCCAGGCAGCAGGCGGTGTAGGTGTTGCCCTGATACTCGACCTGGTTCAGCAGCTGGGACAGCACGACGGCGGACATGATGGCGTCGTTATCGGGGTTCTGGTGTCCAAACACGAGGACGTTGCTCATGGGGTTCCTCCCTTGTAGCAGATGCACGGATACGGGTATTGTACCGCGCGATTGGCCGGCCGACGCAAGGCTTCCCGCTGCTCACACTTTGTATGCGACTCACACCGGGCCAATGACGCGCGGTATCATAGCGTGCGGAATACCAACGCCCCACCATCTCCTGGCCGGAAACCCTGCGTTAAAGGCCAACGCCATGCCGCAAGGAGCCCTGCGCGCCGGCCGTACCTCCGGCTCGAACGCGCCGATGCAACCGGTTCGCCGCCGCGGCACGGCGAGGGATCACCACAACGATTGGAGCCACCATGTTCGCCGATTACCACGTGCACACGGAGTTTTCCGACGACTCCGTGTTTCCGCTCAACGACGTGTGCGCCCTCGCCATCGAGCGCGGCATCGACGAGATCTGCATCACCGACCACGTGGACTACGGCGTCCGCCCCGACTGGGACGAATACCGCCGCGACCCCTCCTGCGCCAAGATGTTCGAGGGCAAGCCCTCGATCAACGTCGACTACGAGCGCTATTTCCCCGCCATCGCAGAGGCGCGCGAGCGTTTTGCGCCCGAGCTCACCGTAAAGACCGGCATGGAATTTGGCGTACAGTCGCACACCATCGACCGCTTCCGCGCGCTCTTCGACCGGCACGCCGCCGAATGGGATTTCATCATCCTGTCCATCCACCAGGTGGGCGACAAGGAATTCTGGGACGGCGCGTTCCAGGAGGGCAAGACGCAGGAAGAGTACAACATGCAGCACTATGAGGAGATGCTGCGCGTTGTCCAGGGCTTTGACAACTGGTCGGTCATCGGGCACGTCGACCACATCAAGCGCTACGATCCGCTCGGCCCTTGGCCCGACGTGAACATTCGCGACATCGTGGCGGAAATTCTTGAAGAGGCGATTCGCCGTGACAAGGGCATCGAGCTCAACACCTCCTCCGTCCGATACGGCCTGTCCGATCTCACCCCCAGCGTTGAAATCCTGAGCCTCTACCACGACCTCGGCGGCCGCAACCTCACCATCGGCAGCGACTCGCACAAGCCCGAACACCTTGGCGCGCACATCCCCATGATGCGCGAGCGCCTGCAGGAAATCGGCTTTACCGAGTTCTGCACGTTCGACCATATGGAGCCCGTGTTCCACAAGCTGTAGGGCGCGCACCGGACAAGGCGCCGCGACATGCAAAGCGCGCACGGCGGTTGCGGCGGCGCACATCCAGCCGCGTCGCGCACGGCGTTTCCCGCATGCCGAGCAAGGCGCTATACATCCGAACAAGATTCCCCAAGCATCAAACACCCCGACCCCTGGACGAACCCATGGCCTCGCTTCTTCTTGCTGTTATCTACCTCACGTTTATCTCACTCGGCTTGCCCGATTCCCTGCTGGGCACCGCATGGCCCGTCATGCACGTCGAACTTGCCGCGCCCGTCGCCGCGCAGAGCCTCATCTCCATCATCATCAGCTGCTGCACGATCGCGTCTTCGCTCCTCACCGCAAAGCTCGTGCACAAGTTGGGCACGGGCAAGCTCACCGCCCTCTCCGTGGCCCTCACCGCCGGCGCGATTCTGGGCTTTTCCGCCACGAACGCATTTTGGCAGCTGTGCATCATCGCCATCCCCTATGGCCTGGGCGCGGGCGCCATCGACTCCGCGCTCAACAATTACGTCGCGCTCAATTACGGCGCGCGGCACATGAGCTGGCTGCACTGCTGCTGGGGTATCGGCGCGAGTGTGGGACCGCTCGTGATGGGCTGGGCGCTCGCCGGGCCCCTGAGCTGGCACGGCGGCTACCTCGGTATCGGCCTCATCCAGGCCGCAATCACGGCGGCCCTGTTCCTCTCACTTCCTCTGTGGAAATCAACCGACGCGGAGGCGACCGATGCAAATGAGGGCACGGCGATCGAACCCGCCTTTGACACCGGCGCTCCCCGTAAGCAGCCCTCTGACGAACGCCCCCTCACGAACCGAGAGTTACTTAGACTCCCGGGTGCCATCGCCTCCATCGGCTCCTTTGGCTTCTACTGCGCGCTCGAGGGCTCCATTGGCCTGTGGATTGCCAGTTACCTCGTCATGGCGCGCTCCATCGACACGGCAACGGCAGCCTCCATCGTTGCACAATTCTTTATGGGCATCACCATCGGACGCCTCGTGTCGGGCTTTGTTGCCCAATGGCTCACAAGCGAGAACCAGATCCGCATTGGCCAGGCGCTCATCGCCCTCGGCATCCTCTCGCTCCTGGTGTTTGACGGGCCTGTTGCCGCCGGTATCTCCATTCTGCTTATGGGTCTTGGGTGTGCTCCCATCTACCCCAGCATCGTCGCCCTCACGCCCAAGCGCTTTGGCGCCAAGGCATCCCAGGGGCTGGTCAGCCTGCAAATGGCATGCGCGTATGCGGGCTCCATGCTCGTGCCGCCCGTCTTTGGGCTCGTCGCCGGTGCGGGCGGAGCGGTGCTCATTCCCTATATGATTGCGGCGCTCCTCGTTACCAATACCATCCTTGCCGAGCTTGCCGTGCGCAAGACCAACGCCGCCCCGGGCAACGCAACGCGCTGACAGGGAGAAAGCCCCCCGAGCCTCCCGATGTGGCAGTTCGAGGACAAGCCCCGCTCGCAGAACAAGAGGCCGGCTCCGTTCGGAACCGGCCTCTTCATCTACAGCGATCCGCACGCGCCGTCGAGCAGAACGGCGAACAGTCATGTGGCGAGTGCACGACGCTCATCTACACCTCGCACGCGGCAGCGCGCAGCGCCACGTACGCAGCGCCGATGATGCCCGCGTCATTGCCGAGCTCGGCGACCTCAATGGGAGTCTTGGTGCTCACGGAGAGAGCGCAAGCAGCATACTTCTCGCGCAGCTTGTCCAAATACACGTCCGCAGAAGCAGAAGCACCGCCGCCCAGGACATACACCTCGGGATCGACCACAGCGGAGATGATCTGCAGGCCGCGGGCGAGATAGTCGGTCATCGTTTCAACGGCAGCCCAGGCGACCTCGTCGCCCTCACGGCACGCCTGGAACACGGCGCGGGAGTCGCTCGTGCCGGAAAGCTCGATGGGATCGACGCCACGGACCTCGCACTCATGCAGGTAGTTGCTCACCACGCCGGTGGCGGAGGCATATTGCTCGAGGCAGCCCTTGTTGCCGCAGCCGCACACGCGGGTCTCATCGGGGTTCACGCACATGTGGCCGATCTCGCCACCCGCACCGAACGCGCCGTCGATCACGTCGCCATTCACCACGACGCCACCGCCCAAGCCGGTGCCGATCGTCACCATGACCATGCTGCGATGACCCTTGGCGCTACCACGCCACAGCTCGCCCATGGCAGCTGCGTTCGCATCGTTCACGTAGCGCACGGCGGCATGGGGACAGCGAGACTCGAGCGCCTCCTTGAGTTCGGGGGCGTTGATCTTGATGTTGACAGCAAGCGTGATGTTGCCGCTCGCGGGAACGGGGCACGGCAGCGCCAGGCCGATGCCACGCACGAACAGCATGGGCTGCTGCACGGACGCCATGAGCTCCTCGATGCCGCCCACGACCGCCGTGTAGCCGGCCTCCTCTGCCAGGGACGGGGTGGGCACGCTCACCTTGCCGAGCAGATTGCCGTCTTCGTCGAACAAGCCTTCCTTGACGGAAGTGCCTCCCACGTCGATGCCAATGTAGTACTGCTTGCTTTCGGTCATTGGAGCTCCTTTCGTGTGGCAGGTCCATACGCCCGCCTCAATCGCTGGCTCCAACTATACCGCTACCTGCCGCCATCGTGCCAAACGAACGGGCAGCATATCGCCCGGAGCCCAAGAGACCCGACACCATCACCCAATTCGCCGAGCAAGTGCTTTCCGTGCGATTCGGAGGGTACAAACGTAGGAAAAGCACTCACTTAGGACGCGCTTTGGAGCTTTTTGCCGGCAAACGACACCACAACGCCGATTAACGCTCCGAGCAGCGCAGGCACAACCCAATTCATGCCCAAATCGGCAAAGGGCAGGACGTCGAACGGCAGCCAAGCGCCGGTGAAGAATGCGTCGCGCAAAGAGGTGGCGATGCTCACGACGGCGGTTAAGCCCACGGCGCATGGCCACACGGCGGGCATGCCATCGCACACCTTATGCAACATGCCCATCACAACCAGGACGATCGCCATGGGGTACATCGCGTTGAGTAGCGGGACGGAGAACGTGAGGATGGCATCGAGCCCGAAGTTCGACACCACGCAGGAGAACACGGCAAAGCCCAGTGCCCACACGCGATATGGAATGCGCGGGAACTCGTCGGAGAAGTACGTGCCGCAACAGCTGATGAGACCGATGCACACATTGAGGCAGGCAAGCAGGAAGATTGCCGCAACGACCACCGTGCCCACCGTACCGAAGTGCTGACCGGCGGAGGCGGCGAGGATCTCGGCACCGTTGGTGGCGCCGGGCAGAACGGCGGCGATGTTGACGCCCACCAGCGCCAAGCCGCAGTAGATGATGCCCATGAGCACGCCAGCGAATATGCCCGCGCGGGAAACTTCGCGCGTGAGGCCGGCATCGTCCGTCACGCCGAGCTCGCGGATATTCGTAGCGATGACGATGCCGAACGTGAGCGACGCCAGCAGATCCATGGTCTGGTAACCCGTGAGGAAGCCCGACATAGCGGGGGCGGAGGCGTACGTAGCATGGGCGGCCTCAAGGCCAGACGCGGGATCGAAGAGTGCGGCACCGATCACAAAGACCAGCAGCGCGATGAGGGCGGGACCGGTGATGCGACCGAGCAGGCGCGTGAGAGCGTTCGGATGCATGGCGAGCAGGTAGGCAACGGCAAAGAACACGACCGAGAACACGAGACGCGCCACCTCGAGCGAAAGCCCCGCGGGGAGCAGCGGCTCGAACATCTCAAACGAGGTGGACGAGGTGCGCGGAATGGCGAGACACGGACCGATTGCCAGGTAATTCGCCGCCACGAACACGTGCGCGAACAGCGGGTGCACGCGCGAGGCGAGGTCGCGGATAGTACCCGCGAGGCCAACTGCAATAATGCCGAGCATGGGCAATCCAATGCCGGTGACAAGGAAGCCGACCATGGCGGGAACCACGGCCTCACCCGCCTGCAAACCCAGTAAGGGCGGGATAATCAGGTTTCCCGCGCCAAAGAACATCGAAAAGAGGGTAACGCCCACGAATAGGGACTGCTTGGAAGTCAATTTACCGGTGGACATAGGCGCTCCGCTCCCGAGGCGTTGACGTATAGAATGTGAACTTTAGCAGAATGGAGCGCATTCGTTGGCGAAAGCTGCAGTACGCGCCCACTCACCGCATGTTCGCTTCGCATGCAAAAAGGCGGGGCGCCCCTTGAGAGGCGCCCCGCCCTGATGGCGATGCGTATGCAAGCGCGGGTGCTATGCCCTGCGCTTCTTCATCACAGCACCGGCGGCAAACGCAGCAACAGCCACGCCCGCCACGCCGACGACCGCGAGCATCGCGGAGTCGCCCGTGCTGGGCAGACCCGCACCAGGCTTGCCGGAAGGCTTGTTGCCCGGGTTGGTGCCGGGCTTGTCATCGGGGTCGGGGCTCTGGTCCCCGCCTTGGTCGCCACCCTGGTCACCGCCCTGGTCGCCCTTGGGGGTGAAGTGCGCCACGAGCGTCAAGTCGCCCGTCACGGGAGCCGCGAAGTCATACGCGGCATCATCGAGGTACCAACCGTCGAACGTGAAGCCGTCCTTGGCGGGTGCGTTCTCGGGCGCCGCCACAGCGGAGCCGTCCTCGACCTCGACCTTCGAGAACACCGTATCGTCGACCATGAAGGTCACCGTGTGGGTCTCGGGCAGGGGCTGCGGCTCGAACGTCGTGTCGAGCATAGAGACCTCGGCGATTGAGGGAACGACGCCGTCGCTCCAGCCCACCTTGACCTCCTTTACACCCCAGAACCGGCCATTGGCGGCCTCGGCAAAGGAGAAGTCGTTCACGGACGCGTCGAGCGTGCCCAGCTCGACTTCGGTGGTGGAGCTGTAATCCGGCTTGTCGTACACCGTCGCGGTCACCTTGGCGCCGCTCGGGTCGCCCCACGACACGATGTGCACGCCATTGCGCGGCAGGTCGCCGGAAAGGGGCTCGGACACGTGGTAGGTCAGCGTGCCGGACGCATTCGCGGGACGCCAGTAGGTGGTCACGCGACCATCGAGCATGGCGCTGGTGCCATGGGCCTCGTCGACCGGGTCGCTATCGCACGTGAAGTCGCCGGGAACACCCGGATACGTGACACGGAACGGATCGGCGGAGAAATCGAACGTGATCTCGTGGTCGCTCAAGTTGCGAACGCCCACGTAACGCGCGGACGCCACCGCGTTATTCTCAACGGCATCCCAGCTCAGGGCATTCACCGAAGAGACGACCGTGAGACCGGCCTTGGCAACGGCAGCTGCGGATGCCTCGTCGATGGCGATGTTCGCCTGGACGGAAGCTAGGTCGATCGCCACATAGGAGCCGGCCGGGATTGCGACCTTGCCCGCAGAAATCGCCGCGGAGGTGCTGTCTGCGGTGCCAGCCAGGGCGGCGCCCTCGATGTCAGTCAAGATGGCACCCGCCGGGCTCTCATAGCCCTCCTCAGCGGAGAGCTCGTAGACCTTCCACCACTTGGCGGTGTTCTCGAGGTTCGTCACGCGGATTGCCTTGGCGTTCACGTTGGCGAACTCGAAGGTCTGCTTCTGGGCGGACGTCACGTCGCCGACCTTGTGCCAGCTGCCGTCCTCCGCCTGGTACTCGACCTTGCCCTTGACGATGACGTCGCCGCCGTCGGGGGCCTGGACGAAGGTAATCTTGCCGATGCGGGCGGCGGGCTCAAAGGTCAAGCCGACCCAGTCGTTGGCGCGGATGTTGTTGTCCTTGAGGTTCTTGAGGTGAGCGTAGGATCCCTCGTTGCCATCGGCGATCTTGTCGATAGTGAAGGACTCGTACTCGCCCATCGTCTCGTTCATGACGGGCGTCACCTTGCTGGGCAGGCGCTTGGCAGCGACCTCGTTGAGGTTCCAGGCCCCCTCGCCCTCGACCACGAGGCGCACGCCGTTGACCGCCGTGTTCTTCTCGAGCTCGACGGTCTGGGACGCCTTGGCGTCGAACGTGCCGATCTTGGTCCACGCGCCGCCGATGAGCGCCTCGACCTTGCCGGAACGGGCGTCTTCACCCTGAGCGATCTCGACCATGCCGATCTCGGTGGTCTTGACGTAACTCAGGCCGGCGTTCATGCCCTTGGCAGGCGCATCGAAGGACGCACCCGTCTTAACGTCGCCGTCCACGATGGCGGACAGCTCGCCCTGAGCGGGCTTCTCGCTGGCGAACGGCTCGTACGGCTTGGAGGTGGCGACCGACGTCGCAACCTCGTTAACCTGCCAGTAGCCACTGTAGTACTGCTTGTTGGTAAAGCGCAGGCCCTTGAGGTCGGTGGTCTTGGGCAGCTTGAGTGTCTGCTCCGAATCGCCGTTCACATGGCCGAGCTCGACCCACGTCGTGCCGTCGGTCGTGTACTCGACCAGCGCGTCCTTGAGCACGTCCTGGGGACGGTTCGAGGGGACGGACTGGACGAACGTCACCGCGTCAGCGCGCTGGTAGGGCTCGTAAGTGATGGTGAAGGAGTCGCCGACGTTCACATTGGTCGTGGCGTTGCTGCCTGAGAAGTGAGCGTAGGTCGAAGTGTCGCCATCGATGATGTTGGCGGGGTTGCCGCTCGTGCCCAGGCCCTTCAGAGTGACCTCGGCCACCACATCCACCGTGCCGGTGGCATCGCCCACAACGGGGCGCAGGTACTCACCGAGCGCCTCGACGACCGGCCACACGGCGCGCGTGCCGGCACGGGCGTACTGGGTGTCGTTCACGTAGGGGTAGCTGTGCAACAGTGCGTTGTCGAACAGCTCCTTGCCCTGCGTGTACTCGCTCACGAGCGCGTTCTTGTCACCGTTCAGGTGACCGCGCAGCGCGCCGAGGTAGCGCAGGCCGGCGTTCATGCCGTCGGACCAAAAGCCGAGCCACGGGTCGATCTGCGTGCGCAGGGAGGCATTGCCCGCGTTCTGCGCATACGTGCCCGCCGCGGCCAGAAGCTCCTTGAAGAGCGCCTCGACCTGGTCGATGTCGGAAACCTTGACGCTGCCGTCCTCAATCTTGGCCCTAAAGGCGTCGAGCATGGGCTTGACCGCCTCGGACTCGCGGGACTCGAACGTCACGCCGCCACCCTGGTACCACTTCATGTGCTCGGACAGCGTACGGAGCGCGTTGGAGGCGTCGGTGTCGGCCGGGGAATCGTGGTCCACGAAGCTGAACGCGTCGCTCCACACCTTGTCGGCATGGTCGTAGCTCGTCCAGTTGTTCCACGAGAAGTCAGCGTTGAGGAAGATGCCCACCTTGCTGGGCTCGGACTGCTGCATGGGGTTGATCACGCAGCCCACGAGGGAACCGGGCGTGACGTCGGCGCCGAGTGCGTTCTCGTAGCCGCCCATGGACAGGTGGTCGCGCGTGTTGTCCGTGCACGGCCAGTTGATCCACATGAAGGGAGCAACGCCCGTGCGGGACTTGAAGGTGTCGATAGTGGACTTATCCGCTTTGCCCCACACCTGCTTACCGGTTGTAATGACACGGACGTTCTCGGGCAGTGTGTTGTACCACGAGCCGCTTGCACCAGCGTCGTAGTACTTGTTCTCGACAAACGGAATCGTGTCCTTGAGGCCCGGGTACTTGAACGAACCGTCCTCGTTCTTCATCTGCTGCAGGTCATGCAGCCAGTTCGTCAGATCCGTAAGCAGACGCTTGTAGTTGTCCGCACCCGGGCTGTCGGCATCGTCGGCGCTCAGCATGATCTGGCGGCAGCCTGCATCGATGACCTGCAGGTACTTTGCCTTGAGCGTCGCAAGGTCGCTCTCATACGACGAGCCGAACGAGATTGGGCTGTTCATGAACGGGTGCAGCGCGTACACGAAGCGGCACTTGGACTCGTTACCCGCCTGTGCCAACTGCGAGAGCTTGGCGATCTCCTCGGTGGAGTAAAGATCGCGCCACTTGGCGTTGTGCTTGGGATCGTCCTTGGGCGCGTAGATGTAGGCGTTCTGCTTGAAGAGGCCGCCCCAGCGCATGAGCTCCACGCGGTCCTCGGTGCTCCACGGGTTGCCGTAGTAGCCCTCGATGAAGCCGCGCGTCTCGACGTCCGCCCAGTCGTTCACCGTGAAAGCGGTAAGCGTACGGCCCTCGATCTGCTGGAACACCTGGTACAGCGTGCTCAAGCCATAGAAGGCGGCATCGGTGTCACGACCAACGACGACGATGCGGGCCGGAGCGTCCTTGCCCTTGGGCAGAACCGTGACGAAGTTGGCGTCCGTCTTCTTGAACAGATCGGCCTGAGGAGTCACGGCGCCGCTCTGCACGAGCTGGTCGACCGGGCCCTTGGAGCCGTTGATGCCAACGAGCACCTCGACAGCGTTGGCGTCCTTGCCTGGCGCATCAACCTTGTTGGCCTTGATCTGCTTGAGAGCCAAGATGTCGTTCAGGCGCTTCTCGGTCTCGGCATCGACACCGGGGTCGAGCACCACGTTGACGGTTTCGGGCAGGGTCACCTCGCCCTCGCCGTACTCGATGGCGTGCGGGGTTGGGTACACCTGGTAGGTCTGGGCGGCAAGCGCCGTCGCAGGCGCCGCCACGAGCGCCAAAGACGCACAGGCAGCGAGCACGAGCCTACGGAGTGCACCTCCCCTCATGCGTTGTGCGTTCATACGCATTCCCCCTTTTATCGGGACCTATACAAAAGGGCGCACGCACGCGCCCTTTTGTATAGTAGTAGCTAAAAACCTAGGGAATGTAGGGGCTATTGCGAACGGTAGGAATCGGCCCGCCTACGTGAGCTTGACGATGGGCGCAAAGCCCTTCATGAGCTTCTTGGTCTGGCCGTTGCGCTCGAACTGGACCTCGATCATGTCGCCGGCAGCGGAGATGACCGTGCCCGGGCCGAACGTCTTGTGGCTCACGCGGTCCCCGGCGGCAAACGTCGTGGCAGCCGCCGCGGCATCGACCTTGCGCTCGACCGTGGCGGACACGTTCGTCTTCTTGGGACGCGGCGCGCCCGAGCCAAAGGTCGAACGCGAGCGCCCGGCACCGGCACCAGAGCCCTCGCCAAAGGCCGACGCGGACCCCGTACCCACACGACCGGCGTCGGGGCTGATGGACGTGCGGCGCTGCGTGCCCGGCGTGGAGCGCGTGAACGAGCCGAACACCCGCCCGCCGTACATGTCCGACCCTTGGCCGGACCCGAACGTGCCCCGACGGTCGCCACGCTTTTCCCAGCCCGTGCCCGAGAAGCCCGAGGACCCGATGCCGGAGAACTCAATATGCTCGGCGGGGATCTCGTTCACAAAGCGCGAACGCGGGTTGGCCTGCGTGGAACCGTAGGTACGACGCGTGGCGGCGTACGTGAGGAACAGGCGCTTGCGCGCACGCGTGATGGCGACGTAGGCCAGGCGGCGCTCCTCCTCCAGCTTGGCGGGGTCGTCGTCGGTCCAGCCCGCAACGTGCGGGAAGATGCTCTCCTCCATGCCGGCAACGAACACCGCCGGGAACTCCAGACCCTTGGCGGAGTGGACGGTCATCATGGTGATGGCGTGCGTGTCGCCCGCAAGCGCATCGAGGTCGGAGCGCAGGGCGAGCCACTCGAGCAGGGCCGGGAGCGCCTTGCAGGCGAGCGGCCCGTACGTGCGCTCAATCTCCGCGGCGGCCATGGCGGCGACGCTGGGAGCTGCGGGCGCGGTCGCCATGGCAGGGCTGGCAAACGCCGCCCCAAGCGCACCGGCGGCAGACGCCATCGCGGCGTCCATCGTGTCCGCCGGAGTACCCGCTATGCCTGCGGCAACGCCCGTCGCGCCCGCCAGGGCGCCCGCGGCAACGCCCGCCGCGCCCGCCGGCGCAGCCACCGGGACGCCCGCAACACCGGCGGCGCGCAGCTCCTCCAGGCTCTCCAACGTGCCCTCGATATCCTCGTGCGTCTCCTCGAATTCCGCGGCGACGCCCAGGAATTCCTGGATGTTCTCGGCGCGGCTCTCGGCCTCCATGGTGGCCTCGGCACGGAACGCCTGGACCAGGCCGCTCTTGTCAACGATCATCTCGACCACGTCCTTGAGCTCGCCGTCCATGCGGCGCCCCTCGCGGACGATGTTCACAAAGTCGCCGAGGGCGTTGCGCACCTTGGCGGAGAACAGCCCCGTCTCAGCCGTGGCGATCTCGCATGCCTGGAAGAACGAGCAGCGGTTGGTGCGTGCAAGGTCCTCGATCTTGGAAATGGAGGTGGATCCGATGCCACGGCGCGGGGTGTTGATAACGCGCTTGACGCTCATCTCATCGGCGGGGTTCACAATCATCTTGAGGTACGCCATGACGTCGCGGATCTCGGCGCGGTCGAAGAATCGCGTGCCGCCCACGATCTTGTAGGGGACGCCCGCACGCAGGAACATATCTTCCAAGATACGGGACTGCGCATTGGTGCGATAGAAAACGGCCATGTCGTCGTAGCTCATGCCGCCAGCGCGCAGCTTCTCGATCTCCGAGGCGATCCAGCGTCCCTCGTCGCGCTCGTCGCTCGCTTGGTACGCCTGGATCTTCTCGCCGTCGCCCAAATCGGTGAACAGGCGCTTCTCCTTGCGCTGTGAGTTGTTGCGCACCACGGCGTTGGCGGCGGCAAGGATATGGCCGGTGGAGCGGTAGTTCTGCTCGAGCTTGACGACCTTGGCCTGCTTGAAGTCCTTCTCGAAGTCGAGGATGTTCGAGATGTCAGCGCCGCGCCAGGAATAGATGGACTGGTCGTCGTCGCCCACGACCATGAGGTTCTGGTACTTGGCGGCGAGCAGGTTGGCGATCTCGTACTGGACGTGGTTGGTGTCCTGGTACTCGTCGACGCTGATGTAGCGGAAGCGCTCCTGGTACTTCTCCAGCACCTCAGGGCGCATACGTAGCAGCTCGAGCGTGCGGACGAGCAGGTCGTCGAAGTCCATGGCGTTCGCGGCGCGCAGACGGCGCTCGAGCTCCAGATACACCTGGCCCGCCTTCTGCTCCTGCGGGGAGCTCGCCTTCTCGATGAACTCCTCCGGGCCGATCATGGCGTTTTTGGCCGTGGAGATCTTGGAGCGGATCATGTTGATGGGGTACTGCTTCTGCTCGACACCCAGCTGCGTCATGATCTCGCGCACCATGCGGCGGGAGTCATCGTCGTCATAGATGGTGAACTGGCCGGTGTAGCCCAGCAGGTCGGCATCCTCCCGCAGGATGCGCACGCACATGGCGTGGAACGTGCAGACCCACATGCCGCGCATGCCGCCATCGGGCAGCATGGCGGAGAGACGCTCGCGCATCTCGGCCGCAGCCTTGTTGGTGAACGTGATAGCGAGGATCTGCCAGGGGCGAATGCCCAGGTCGCCGATCATGCGCGCGATGCGGAACGTCAGCACGCGCGTCTTGCCCGAGCCGGCGCCCGCAAGGACGAGCAGCGGGCCTTCGGTGGTGAGGACCGCCTCGCGCTGAGCCGGGTTCAGGGTATCAATGTCCACGAGCGGGTGGGCAGGCACGGCGTACATCGAGGCGCCAGGCGTCGAAGCACGCTCCGGGGCAGCGCCCGCAGACGCACATTCCGGAGCGGTATCCGCCGAAGAGGGCTCATAGTCCGCGGGCACGTACCCCGCGGGAACCTCGCTATGATCGTCTACGGAACCGTAGACATCGAGCGGCACGAGATCCGGAGCGGGCACGGCCCCTCCATCCGACGCGGGCGCAGCTCCCGCCATGTTCCACAGGTTCGGCTGATCCGTCATGCTCTCACTCCAAAACACATCGCGGCCAGCTTGCGAGCCGGCACTTATTGAGCTCAATCAGTATAACGAGACGCCCAGACAAACCTAATCGACCGCAAAGGCCCCACACCAAACCTAATTGAGCGCAACGTCCCGCCGCCAAACCTAGTCGAGCGCAAAGCCCCCGCACTCGGAAGTCAAGCAGTCCCGAAAGGGAGCCTGAGCTGCCTCGAAGAGAGTCCAATCCGCTCAAAAGAGGGTCCAGTCCACTCCCAAATGGGGCCTTGCCCCTCTGAGGGCCCTCATCTACTCCCAAAGGGAGCCCCGTCTGCTCCCAAAGCACTCGCCGCGGCTCGCAGATAGCGCGTGAATTCGCAAATGCGCGGATAATTTCTCGCACCGGTGATAGACACGCAACGAACCCCAAAGAAACCGCAGGTCAAAACAATGCACCCATTTCTTATACGCGACACCCCTCGAATTTATCCGCGCATTTGCGAATTAACTCGAGGCAAAGTCGCGTAATAGCCAACAGTGGGACCGGACGAAGGCGTTTTCTCGGGCCTTGCCACCAGGGGAGATGCCGAAAACACCCTGGGCACCCGTTTCCTCCTCGGAACAGGGGGCGCCCTAACCAGGGGCTATTCCTTTGACCAGGGACCATTCCCCTAGCCGAGGGCTACCCCTCAAGGCAGAGACTATTCCTCGGCACCCACGCGGGTAACGTCATAGGGCGTGGTTTGGTAGACGTAGTAATTGAGCCAGTTGGTGTAAAGGAGCTGGGCCTGAGCGCGCCACATGCACAGCGGCTCGCGCGCAGGATCGTCGTCCGGGAAGTAGCTCACCGGCACGTCCGGGTCGATGCCCGCCCGCACGTCGCGCTCATATTCAAGGCGCAGCGTGTCCGCATCGTACTCCGGATGCCCAAACACGAAGAACCGACGGCTGTCCACGCTCTTTACCAGGTACAGGCCAGCCACCTCGGAGCTCGCAACAACCTCGAGCTCGGGGTGCGAGCGCACCGCGTCCTCGTCCACGCCGGTATAGCGGGAGTGCACGGCAAAGAACCGGTCATCAAGGCCACGCACCAACGGGGAGCTGGGCTTTTCGAGCACATGCTCGTATACGCCCGAGAGCTTGGCGGGCAGTTCGTGCTTGTCGATGCCGTAGTGGTGGAACAGCCCCGCCTGCGCGCCCCAACAAATATGCAGCGTGGAATGCACGTTGGTGGTGGACCAATCCATGATGTCCACGAGCTCGTCCCAATAGTCGACGTCCGAGAAGTCGAGCTTCTCAACAGGAGCGCCCGTGATGATCAAGCCGTCGAAATGCTCGTTGCGCACCTCGTCGAACGTGCGGTAGAACATCTCCAAGTGCTCGTGGGACACGTTCTTCGCCTCATGGCTACGCGTGCGCAGCAGCTCAACCTCAATCTGCAACGGCGTATTGGAGAGTTTCCGCATGATCTGCGTCTCGGTGGCGATCTTGGTGGGCATGAGGTTCAATATCAGCACGCGTAGCGGACGAATGTCCTGGTGCAGCGCACGATACTCGGTCATGACGAAGATGTTCTCGCTCTCGAGCGCGGCGGTCGCGGGCAGCGCGTCGGGGATGCGGATGGGCATGGGGCCTCCTTTTTCGCGGTCACCCCATGGTACGACACAAACGTGTGCACTGGGAGGTGGGCTCGATGCGAACCGGTGCCGGAGCGAACCGCGCGCCACAGACGCCGTGCGTGCGTGCCCGCGCCGCCCCGCAACCCCGCCGCACCCGCTGCACCTGCAGAGCCCATCACGCCCGGAACGCCCGGCCCCCACATGCCGCCACCGCAATGTGTCAGAACGGAGTCGTGTCACTTTATCTCGGCGCAGCACTCGGTACGAATTACAATGTCCTGTACGAAAACTTCTGCCGAAAGGACTCGGATATGTACCGAACTCGAAAGATCGGCGTGGTGGGCCAGGGCCATGTGGGCGCGCACGTTGCCAACAGCCTCCTGCTGCAGGGAATCGCGGACGAGCTCTACCTGTGCGACATCAACGAGACAAAGGTGACCTCCGAAGTCCAGGACCTGCGCGACTCGCTCAGCTTCGTTCCCTACAACACCAAGATCGTCGACTGTGGCGACCGCTATGAAGAGCTCGCTTGCTGCGACATCGTCGTCAACGCCGCCGGCAAGGTCGCACTCGCCGCAACCAACCGCGACGGCGAGCTGTTCTACACCACCGACGCCGCGCGCACCTTCGCCAACCGCATCGTCGACGCCGGGTTCGACGGCATCTTCGTGAGCATCTCCAACCCCTGCGACGTCGTGTGCACCGAGATCTGGCACCTGACCGGCTATGATCCCAAGAAGATCATCGGCTCGGGCTGCGGCTTGGACTCCGCGCGCCTGCGCACCGAGATTTCCAAGCAGATCGGCATCTCGCCCAAGTCAATCGATGCGTACATGGTCGGGGAGCACGGCTTTAGCCAGATCGGCGCGTTCAAAGCCGCGACCATCGCCGGCAAGAAGCTCAGCGAGCTCGAGGTGGAAAACCCCGAGAAGTACGCGTTCGACCATATGAAGATCGAGGAACTCGCACGCAAGGGCGGCTATGTCACCTACGCGGGCAAGGGCTGCACCGAGTACGCCGTCGCCAATTCCGCCGCACGCGTCTGCGCCGCCGTACTGCACAACGAGCACGCCGTGCTTTCCGCTTCCACGCTCATGACCGGCCAATATGGCGAGGAGGACATCTTCACCTCCCTGCCGTGCGTGATCGGTGCCGAGGGCGTCGAGGAGGTCTATACGCTCGATTTGTCCGAGCACGAGCTTGAGGGCTTCCACAAGAGCTGCCAGCACATCCGCGACAACATCGCCCAGCTCGATTGGTGGGACGAGGCAGCCTGGGACGCCAAGTAGTCGTCGATTCACCGCCCTCACGCGACGAGCGGCATCATGATGATGATCAGCGCGAAGCCCAGAAGGTCGGTCGGCGAGAACACGACGCCGATCCACAGCGCGCTCAGCACCGTGGCGGAAATAGGCTCCACCGTGGAGAGCATGGCCGTCTTGAGTGAGCCGATCTCGTGCACGCCCTGCATGTAGAACAGATACGAGCACCAGGTCCCGAGCACCACGAGCGCGGCGAAGACCATCCAGCACGAACCGTCGAATGTCGCGGCAGCCTGGCCCCAATCGGGCACGAAAGGCGCGGTGACGAGACCGACCATCAGCATCGCCCAGCCGTTCACCGCCGTGACTCCATATTTGGCGAGGATCCTGCCGGGAAACACCGCGAGCCCCGCACCGCCGAGCGCGGCGAGCAGGCCGAACAGGAGCCCCGCCGGGGGAAGCGCCATCTGCGAGGGGTCGCCCCCCGTGGTGATGAGGAACGTGCCGGCGAGGGCGAGCACCATGCCCGCGATCTCGCGGCACTTGGGCGCGCGCCGGCCGATCACGCATGCCACGACCGCGACCGGCAGGAGCTGCAGGCTTTGCAGCACGGTAGCGGTGGCGGAATTCGTCGCCTGGATGGCCATGAGGTAGGAGAACTGGTTGAGGAACAGCCCCGCGCCCGCAAAAAAGCAACAGATCGCGCGCGGCGGATTTATCGCGCATCAGCTCAAGGGGACGGCGATCGCCGCGCGCAAGCGCAAGCAGGAGGAACAGGGCGCCTGCGAGCACCATGCGGACGCTCATCACCCACAGGGGATCGATGCCGCTCTCGCGGAACAGATAGCTCACCGCCGTGCCGGAAAAGCCCCACAGCGTACCTCCGGCCAGGGCAAACGACATGCCCCGCAGATTCATGTGATACGACCCGCGGTGCGACGCCGCCAGCTCCGACCGTTTCGCCACCATGCACCCCTCCTGAATGCCCTCATGAGTCAATCGCCTCAATCATGTCACATCGCCCAAGCAACTCGGGCGCCAAAACGAACACTCCCCCCCGCGCTACACGCGATTCGCGCATGGCGAGCGCCCGGCCCGGACGGGCAGTCCGAACCGGGCGCTTCTCCACCTCGAGCTTATGGGGAGCGCCCGAGGCTCGACGATGCCCCGCCCTTACGCGAGGAAGCCGAAGAATGCGCCGACCAGCGCGATGGCAATCGTCATGAGCAGGATGCCCGTCGCCTTCATGCCCTTCTTGAGGCAGCCGAACATGAGGAACACGTACAGCAGCGAGAGCAGGGACGGGAAGATCTGGTCGAGATAGGACTGCATCTCGAACGTGGTCTCGCCGATGGTCATCGCCAGAGGGGTGGACAGTGCCACCATGCTCGCGCTCATGCCGCCGATGACCATGAGGCCGACGATCGTCGCACCCTTGCTGAGCTTTTGTAGGATCGCCCCGCCGCGAGCGCCCTCGACCAGGCTGGTGCCGGACTTGTAGCCGATCATCGTCAGGAAGTACCTGATGATGATGTGAGGGATGTTGAAGATCAAAAGGAACAGGATCGGGCCGAGGGGGCTTCCCTGCTGGCACAGCGAGATGCCGATACCGCTCGCGATGATGCGCAGCGTGCCCTGGAAGAACGAGTCGCCGATGCCCGCGAAGGGCCCCATGAGGCCGACCTTCACGTTGTTGATGATCGAGGTGTCGAACTCAGGGTTCTCACTGGCCTCGCGCTCGAGGGCGGCGGACACGCCTGAGATGGCGCCCACCACGTGGGGCGTGGTGTTGAAGATCGCCATGTGACGCGTGAGGGCGGCGGCGCGCTCCTCCTTGGTGTGCCAGAACCGCTTGATGGCGGGCCACATGGCAAGTGCGAAGCCCAGGCCCTGCTGGCGCTCGTAGTTGTAGCAGTTCTCCAGGAAGAACGAGTTGACGAACAGCTCCTTCACGAGCTTCTTGTCGTCGGTGGAAAGCGCGGTCTTATTGCTACTCATCGAACAGGTCATCTCCCTCGTCAACAGCGGCAACCTGAGTGCCCGTGGAACCGTTTTCATACGCCACGATGAACGCGACGCCGACGCCGATAATGGTGATGGCCATGATCGGCAGCTTGAGATAGGCGAACAGCACGAATCCAAGCAGGAAGTAGATGAAGTTGCGGCCGTTCATCATGGGCTGCAGCAGCAGGGCGAAGCCCACGGCGGGGATCATGCCGCCCGCGAGGGTCAGACCGCTCATGACGACCGGCGGAATCGCCTCGACGAACGAGGTGACCGCGGGGGCGCCGAGCAGCACCGCGATGAAGCCGACCAGGAAGTACATGCCGCTCTGAAGCATGAGGCCGCCGAAGTTCAGGGCGTGCAGTCCGCGGATGTTCGCGTCGGCGGCGAGCTTCATGGCGAAGTCCATGAACCAGCTGCGGACGATGAAGAGCGCGACCTTGATGGACTGCGCCAGAATCGAGATGGGCAGCGCCAGAGCCAGGGCGGTCTCGGTGCCCTTGCCGGAGATGATGGCGAACGCGGTGCCGAGGCCCGCGCCCACGATGACGTCGGGCGGAACGGCGGCGCCGATCTGCATGGCGCCCATGAACACCAGCTCGAGGCTCGCACCGACGACGAGGCCCGTAGGCAGGTCGCCCAACACGAGGCCGACCATCGGCGCCACCACCAGCGGGCGCATGACCATCGACGTGCCGCCCATCTTCTCGAGCGTCCAAGCGATGGCCATGACCAAACCGACCATGATCGCTTCGTACATAGGAACTCCTTCCCCCCTTCAACTTCCGGCATATCGCCGGACTGATACCTGTATCGGAACGCGGGTGCTAGAACTTCTCGCGAAGGTGCTTGTAGGACTGGACCGCCGTGGAGGGAACCTCCTGGACCTCGATGTCGATGCCCATGGCGTCAAGCTCGTCGAGGGCGGCGACGTCCTCGTCGCCCACATACACCATGCGGGAGAACAAGCGCTTGCCCTCACCGGCCGCCATGCCGCCCAGATTGACGAGCGGGCGGTCGGGAATGAGGTCGAGCAGACGCTTGACCGTGACGGGGTCGGGACAGACCACGAAGACCTTCATCGCCTCGAGGCGCGGGTTCTTGAGCAGCTTGGCGGCGTCCTCAACGGTGCGCACCGCGAGCTTGACGCCCTCGGGGCAGCACATCTTCATAATCTGCTTGCGCATGGGGTCGTTGGCGGCGGCGTCACTGGCGATGACGATGGCATTGAAGCCGAGCTCCGACTTCCAGCTGAACGCGACCTGTCCATGAAGCAGGCGGTCATCGATGCGAATTCTTTGAATCATGGTCAAATCCCTTCTCGTGCGGCGAGCGTCTCGCCTTACAGCTCTTTTGCGATATACGTGCTGATGTCGGCATTGATGCGGCGCGTGAGGTCGCGCCCGTGGTCATCGGCAAGGCGATAGGCGAGCACCTGGGCGAACGTGAGGTGCTCCAAAGCCCCGAAGACGTCGTTGGCCTCCTCGAACACGCAGTCGTCCGAGCCGGACCCCGCATTGCCCACAAGTGCGCAAAAGCCGATCTTCTCGCTCAAAAACGCCGCGATGGCACGGGCCTTGTCGGCATCGGCGCCTCGTCGGGCAAAAACCACGTATACCCCCGATGCATCGAAGGCGTTCTGGGGCCCATGGATGATCTCCTCGAGCTCGAAGCTCCGCGTGATCATGGGGACCATCTCCATCGCCTTGATGTCCGCTTCCCGGGCGACCGCCCACAGGTCGTCCGCACCGGCGCACATGAGGTAGTCGGCACGCATGAGCTCGAAACGATGCTCGTCGTACCAGGCCATCGCCTGGTTCAGGCGCGCGGGCATGGAGGCGATCGCGGCGATCATGGCGGCATCCGCCTCTGCGATGGAGACGTCGTCGATGGAGCCAAAGGCAAGGCCCATCGTAAGGGCGATCTGCCAGCAGGTGACGATCGTCGTGCACACGCCCACCGTCCGGTACAGGAACGCCTCATGGCCGCAGCCCATGTCAACGGCGACGTCCGCCGCCCGCGCGATGGGAGACTCCACATCCGCCGTAATCGAACAAACCGAGCAGCCCGCCTCGTGCAGCTTCTCCACCGCCTCGTAGACCAGGCGCGTCGCACCGCCCTGGCTGATGACGACGTAAAGGGCGTCACGGTCGAACGCGGAGCTGTACGTGGTGAACTGGTTGGGGAACAGCGGGCATGCCTCGATTCCCAGGCGATCGAACAGCGGGCAGGCCGCAAGGGCGCTGTTGTACGAGGAGCCGCTGCCGATAAGGACGACGCGACGATACTTCCGCCCCGTCACCGCAGACGCCACGCCCGCCATGCGCTCGGAGCGAGTCTGCACCATCGACTCCAAGATCTGGGGGATCGATGTTATCGAATCCAAGAACGTCAAGGTTCCCTCCCCTGCATCGAGCCCGCACGTCGTTATTGTCCAAGTGCGGACATATCCTCTTTCCGTTGGGCATATTGATAAAACAATTGAATTCCATTTGCAATGATATTTACTCCCATCTTCCGCTCAAATGTCATGTTTTATCGGCAAACGGTATGCGAACACTCGACAAACACTCGAGCAAAGGGGCAACCATCACCAGACGTTGCCATCGCAATCGGCAAAACACCAAGCACGATGCCCCATTTTGCCCATTCTCTGAAAACAACCTCCCGTTTCCCGCCGTTCATCGGCAAATATGGAGACGAGAGGCCTTTATGGTGATTTCTCAACTACCATAGAATGCAATTAGGAGGAATTGTCATGTCAAAGCTTGCCAAGTATCAGGTAGTCGAGCGTGCCATCAGAGACGCCATCAGCGACGGCACGCTCAAGCCCGGAGACCGGCTTATGACCGAGGAGGAGCTCTGCGCACGCTTCGGGTTCTCGCGTACCACCGTCGGGAAGGCGCTGGATAATCTGCGGGCGGACGGCTATATTGAACGAACCGCCGGGCGCGGGACATTCGTACGCACCGCGCATGTGGAAAAACAAGCGGGAAGCAGCACGAGCTTCACCGACGACATGGCATCCAACGGCCTCGAGGCCGGGGCGCGTCTCGTGTCATACCGAGTGCTTCGGGCACGGGACGTACCCGAAGTCGCCGAGCACCTGCAGGCTGACGAAAACGAGCTAATCCACCACTTCGTTCGCCTGAGGACGGCGAACGGGCGCCCCATCGCCATCGGCTACACCTACATTCGAAGCAGCGTGATACCCGCCATCGATATCGAGAGCCTCGACGGCTCCTTTTACAGCTACGTCCGCTCGCTGGGAATCGAGATTCGTCCCGCCGAACAGGTCAGGATCTGCGCCGCGCTCCCTACCGCCGAACAGCTCGAGTTGCTCGAGGCAAGCGACATCGCCCTTCTTCGCTCGTCGCACGTCAACTGCGCGGAAAAAGATGGGGCAACCGCCCTATTCGAGTACACGGAGACCTATTACAACAGCGAGATGTTCTCCTTCACCGCGCACAGCCCGCAGGCGACCGCCCTCCCCATGCGGCTGTAGAGCACCTGTCGCGCCTTGGGGTGACCCCTACCGCACGCTCGCCTCGTAATCGGCGATGGCGGCCTGACACTTCTTTGATAATAAGCATGTTATGATTACCTTAATCGCAATATGCTTAAGGAGTTCTCAATGTTTATCGGGCGCGAAGCCGAGCTTGGAATCCTCGACAACCTGTATGAAAAAGAAGACTTCCAGATGCTCGTCCTCTACGGACGGCGACGCATTGGAAAGACCGCCCTGCTATCGCATTTCTGCAAAGGCAAGCGCACGCTATTCTTCACTGCCGAGCAAAAGAACGACACTGACAACTTGCGCTCCTTCTCCCGCGCCATCTGGTCGTTTTTCGGGGAACGCGACGACAACCCCATCTTCGACTCATGGGCAAACGCTCTAGGCTACCTCGCCGACCATTGCCCGCGAGACGAGCGTACCGTTTTCGTCTTCGACGAATTCCCCTACGCCGCCGCGGCGAATCCCTCGCTGCCCTCGACACTCCAAATCGCCATCGACCACACCTTCAAGCGCTCGAATCTGATGCTCGCCCTATGCGGAAGCAACGAAGGATTCATGGAAAGCGAGGTCCTGGGCTACAAGAGCCCCCTATACGGGCGGCGGACCAGCCAGATCAGGCTCAAGCCGTTCGATTACCAAGATACCGCACGCCTGCTCGGTGGCTACAGTCCCGAGGAACATGCCGCTTACTATGCAGTATTTGGCGGCACGCCCTATTACCTCGAGCAGATCGACCGATCCCTGCCGTTCGCGGAGAATGTCCAGCGCCTCATGTTCGACATCTCTGGAATCCTGTATGCCGAGCCGCAAATGCTCATCAGGCAGGAGCTTCGAGAGCCCGCGACCTACACCTCCGTGCTCGACGCGATAGGATCGGGCGCCACGCACCCTAAACAGATCGCCGAGCGCGCAGGCATCGATCCAGCTGCGGTCAGCAACTACCTCTCCGCGCTCGTGCGGCTCGGCCTGGTGACGCGAGAAGTACCTTTCGGTGAAGACCCCTCTCGCTCCCGCAAGGGTCTGTACTACCTGAGCGATCCGTTCTTCTCTTATTGGTACCGATTCGTCAGTCCGTACATCGGCGCTATCGAGGCGGGCCTTGGAGAAGCAGCGGCCAAGATCGCGACCCAAGGGGACGGCTTTTCCACCTATGTCGGAACGCAATTTGAGGACATTTGCCGGCAATGGCTCACCAATCAGGCAAGAGCGGGGAACCTTCCGTTTCTTCCGCTCGAAATCGGACGTTGGTGGGGCACCGACCCCTCGATCCGCGAACGAGTAGACATCGATGTCGTCGCTGGAAACAAGACGAGCGGGCATCTCTGCGTCGGCGAGTGCAAGTATCGTTCCCGATTCAACGAGAGCGAGGCGATTCAAACGCTCGAACACCGCGCGACGCTCATTCCCGGATTCAAGCAAACCCACCACATCCTCTTCATGAAGGGCGAGCCGAGCAGCGAAACATCGAGAAAGGCGGGTGATCGACTCGACCTCTCGATTGTCACCCTTGCGGACATCTACCTGGACGTCACCGAGCAGTAGTCGCTCTTCCCATGCCCGCGTTACACCGAGTCCGATTAAAGAGCACGCTGTCGGACGCCCTACCGCACGCTCGCCTCGTAATCGGCGATGGCGGTCAGGAACGCCGCCCCATATGCATCGGCCTTCTTCTCACCGATGCCCGTGACCTCGAGCAGCTCCTCGCGCGTGGCGGGGCGCCGGCGGCACAGGCCGCGGAGCGTCGCATCCGAGCAGATAATGTACGCGGGCACCTGATGCTCGTCGGCAAGCTCGCGGCGCAGATCGCGCAACTCCTCGAAGAGCTCCGCATCGTCGCCCACGCGCGGACGGGCATCCAGCGCGGCCTCCTCGCGCACCAAATCGACGGCGCGCCGCGCGCGGCTGGCGGAACGGCTCTTCGACGCGCGCTTCTTCACGGTGAAGGCAAACTCCCCCGTCCTGAGCGGGTCCAACGCCTCGTCCGCGCGCGGGCCGAGACCCACCACCGGGAAGCGCCCCTGTGACTGTACCAGATACCCACGACCCACCAGCTGGTCCAAAACATCTTTGATGCGCTTGACGGGAACCTCGGGCAGCTCGCCGTAACCAGGCGCCTCATCGAGGCGGAACTGCCGAATCTTTTCGGTATTCGCACCATGCAGGACATCGGCGATGAGCGCCTTGCCAAAGCGCCCGCCCGTCGCAGCGACCATGCGCAGGGCGGCGAGCGCCACATCCGTCACGTCCTCGACCTCGTAGCGCGTCAGGCAGTTGGAGCAGTTCCCACAGCCCTCCCCCGCGCCGGGCGCCCCGGAAGCGGACACCGCCCCAACGGCCCCGCCGCATGGCGCGCCCTCGATGCCGAGCGCGCCCTCGTCGCCGAAATACCGCAGGATGTAGGCGCGCAGGCAACCGGTCGTTTGGCAATAGCCCTCCATCTGGGCGAGCAGACGGTAGCGGTTCTGACGCGCGAACTCGCGCTCCTCCGGACTCAGGGTGTCGTCCGGCACGTCCTTCTCGATGAAGTAGCGGCGCAAACCGAAATCGTGCCCGTTCCACAGCAGGTAGCACGCCGCCGGGTCACCGTCGCGCCCCGCGCGGCCCGCCTCCTGGTAATAGGCCTCGATGCTCTCAGGCACGTTGTGATGGATCACGTAACGCACGTTCGGCTTGTCGATACCCATGCCAAAGGCGTTCGTGGCGACCATGAGCGGCGCGACGTCGGCGATGAAGGCCGCCTGCTCGGAGGCGCGGTCGGCAGCGCTCATTCCGGCGTGGTAGCGGGCAACGCGCACGCCCGAGCCCTCCAAACGGCGCCCCAGCTCAAACGCGAGCTCGTCGACCGCCTTGCGCGTGGCGCAGTACACGATGCCGCTTTCGTCCGCATGGGTGCTCGCGTAGGCGTAAATCCACTCGGCTTTCGCCTTGTCGCCCAGCTCTTCCACGTTGAACGACAGGTTCGCGCGGTCAAAGCCCGTCACCACCGTCTCCGGCGAGCGCAGGTGCAACATGCCGGCAATGTCCTCGCGCACGCGGTCCGTCGCCGTGGCCGTAAAGGCGGCAACCACCGGACGCTGCGGCAGCGCATCGATAAAGTCGGCGATCTGCAAGTATGACGGACGGAAGTCCTGTCCCCATTGGGACACGCAGTGGGCCTCGTCCACCGCGACGAGCGGCACGCCAATCCCGCCGGGCGCCGCAACCGCCTGCGCAAACGCCAGGAAGCGCGGGTCGGCCAAGCGCTCCGGTGCCACGTACATGATTTGATACCAGCCCTCTGCCGCGCGCTTGAGCACGGTGTTTTGCTGGCCCGGCGTGAGGGAGGAGTTGAGATAGCTCGGCCGCGCGCCGATCTCCTTGAGGGCGCGTACCTGATCGCCCATGAGCGAAACGAGCGGCGACACCACAAACGTGATGCCCGGCAGCATGAGCGCGGGCACCTGATAGCAAATGGACTTGCCCGCACCCGTGGGCATAACGCCCAACGCATCGCGGCCAGACAAGATGGCCGATACCATGCGCTCCTGCCCGGGGCGGAATGAGTCGTAACCAAAGTAACGTTTAAGCGTCTCGCGCGCGGTGCCTGCCAACTGCTATGCCTCTCGTGCCTTGGGAGCGCTCGATGCGCCCTCGGTCGTGTCCCCCTGCATCTTACCGCGCCGCGGCCGACCGCCCGGCCGCGGGTTGTTCGCGCGGTCGCGAACGCTCTCGACGTCGACCATCCAGAGGTTGCCCTCTTTGTGGCCGGTCAGAATCCCGCTTCTGAGCATCGCGTGAACGCGCCCCACCGTTACGCCGAGGATCTTAGAGGCATGGGCGACGTCCATGCACTCGGGCTCAGGTTCGAGTTTGTCGCCGTCAACCACCACGCCGATCAAGCGCGCGCCCTGCGGAACCTCGTGGTCGAACGTCGCCTCGGGAACAGGGGTGCCCTCGTCCAGCGCGGACGCAATCGCAAGTTCCAGCAAATCATGCACCATGTAGACGGCGTCCTTAAAGTCATCGCCCACGGTGAACGCATCCCAGTCGGGCACATACGCCTCGTATCCCGCACCGCTCTCGGCGGGATAGATGAGTGCCTCATATACGTACATCATTTGACCCTCCTAAATCCCTGCTCTCCCAATCTGAGCTGCTTGAAAACCTTACGTTCCAGACCTTTGGGCACATCGCCTCGATGCCGCGGCACCCAGATGGGCTCACCGCTTACAGAGGCATACTGGTCATGGCTCCTGCCGTGGCGGACGAACGTTCCTCCGTGCGCAAAGATCTCCTCTATGAGCTCCTGATAGCTAAGCGGCATCTTTTTCTCCTGTTCATAACTATAGTTGTCTAATATAGTTTTGTAAACTTGGATTCTTGCGCGCGGGCACAGGTCGATACGGGCGTTTTACTCGTTTGCTCGACAGGTCTTTCTCGCGAGAGCGTCTTACCAATAATCTCGGCTCGTCGGCATCGTGCCCGCTTGCGCGACGGGCCTTTCCATGAGGGTATCCTGAGGTTCTGTCGGATGCCAAACGCCCCTCGGGCACTTTCGCGCAAATGTCTGACCATCCTCTGGCAAATCGGACGTTCGGCAAGGTCGAGAGCTTGCACCCCATTTCCAATTCCCGCGAGAAGCCCACCCGTTGCCACGAAGATTCCAGCTTAAGCATGAGTCTCGCGCGCGAAAAAGCGCTGTTCCCGCCGCGCATGCTACAATCGCTCGACATACTTGCATATAAAATGCCGAAGGAGCCGCCGTGGCAAACGCCGTTGACCGCCTCACCGATCGCGCACTCGACCTTGCGCGCCTCACCATCGTGCGCCGCATCATCACCGCGGTGGCGGTCATCGCGTCCGCCCTCATCCAGACGTTCCTCATCCAGGCGTTCGTCGAACCCGCCGACCTGCTGCCCAGCGGATTCACCGGCGTCGCGGTGCTGCTCGACCGCATCACCTCGCTCGGCGGCGTGCGCATCGACACCTCACTCGGCATGCTCGCGCTCAACATCCCCGTGGCGCTCATGTGCTGGAACGGCATCTCCAAGCGCTTCGTGATCTTCTCGATGATGCAGGTCGCGCTCTCCTCGCTGTTCCTGAACATCTTCGACTTCGCGCCATTCTTGGGCGACAAGATCATGCTCGTCATCTTTGGCGGATTCGTCTCGGGCATCTCGATCGCCATCGCGCTCAAATCGGGCGCGTCCACCGGCGGCACCGACTTCATTGCGCTTTGGGTCTCAAATCACACGGGCAAGACCATCTGGGGCGTGATTTTTGCCTTCAACTGCCTCATCCTGGGCATTTTTGGCTATCTGTTCGGCTGGGACAACGCCGCGTATTCGATTGTGTTCCAGTTCATCTCAACCAAGACCATCGACAGCTTCTACCATCGTTACGACCGCGTGACGCTCCAAATCACCACGCGCCTGGCCGACGAGGTCATGACCGCGTACGTCAACCACTTCCAGCACGGCATCAGCTGCGCCGAGGTCATTGGCGGCTACAGCCGCGAAAAGATGTACCTGCTACACACGGTTGTATCCACGTATGAGAGCCAGGACATCATAAAGCTGGTGTGTGATATCGACCCCACCGCAGTCATCAACGTGTTCCACACGCTCAACTTTGTGGGCGGCTGGTGGGGCGGCCACGTGGACGAGCCCGTCCCGACGGCCGTGCCCGACCCCGACAAGCCCGCGCGCCTGCTCTCCAAGCAGGCCCGCCGCCACGAGCAGTCGCGCCTGCAGCAGGACGACGGCAGGTAGCGCACCCCCAGATGTTCTTGATGAAGCGCGGGTTCTGCACGTCGTCGCCCAGTTTCTCGCGCAGGTGACGATGTGCACCATCACGGTGTTCTATACAAAATTGGACGCACAGTTCGGTGCAATCGGAAGGGTTGCGCCATGCCTACCGCTCATGAATATCTCGCCCCTTGCATTCGACAAAGATAAGACGGTCGCTTCTTCTTGAAGAAAGGGCGGGAATATACATTTTCCTCCGCAGCCATGAGCAGCCCCCATTGCACCAAACGTTGCACCAAACCGCTCGCGAAAACGCAGGCGGCAGGTGTCACCGACAATGGTCTTATGCAGTTTTACCTGCGGTTTTCCTACTTCTCGATGGTGTACCCGACGCCCCAGATATTCTTGATGAAGCGCGGGTTCTGCGCGTCGTCGCCCAGCTTCTCGCGCAGGTGGCGGATGTGCACCATCACGGTGTTGTTGGATCCCGCCATGAACTCCTCGTCCCACACGGCGCGGAACAGCTCTTCCACGGGTACCACGCACCCGCGATGCTCGGCCAAATACAGCAAAATCGAATACTCGAGCGGCGTGCAGCGCACAGGCTTTTCGTCCACCGTCACGGTGCGCGCGTCTTTGTTGATGGAGAGGCCGTTAAACGCGATGATGGGGCCGGCGTCTTCGGCCGCCACGGACTGCTCGCGCGTGCCGTAGCTCGTGTACCTGCGCAACTGCGCCTTGCAGCGCGCCACCAGCTCGAGCGGGCGGAACGGCTTGACCATGTAATCGTCTGCGCCTAAGGAGAGGCCCTCGATCTTGTCCGCCTGGCTGTCGCGCGCGGTGAGCATGATCACCGGGTACGTGCGCTCGGTGCGGATGGTGCGCAGCAGCTCAAAGCCGTCGACATCGGGAAGCATGATGTCCAGCACGGCCAGATCGAACTCCTGCTCCAGGATCAAACGCGCGGCGTCGGCGCCGGTGTACGCCAGCGTGACGTCGTAGCCCTCGTTGCGCAGGTAAATGCCCACCAGGTCTGTGATGGTCTTTTCGTCATCCACAACCAGGATGCGCGGCGTATCCATAGCTTGCTCCCTTCGCCCTTGACTATTATGGCTAAGACTTCGCTTTGGCGCACGCCCGTTGCGCGCTTTAAGCAAAAGCTAAGCGCGTCGACCAGTGGCCGCGAGCCCAGCAAGCGCTATACTCCAGCCAACGAACCGACCCCCTCGAGAGGCACCTATGAACAAACGCTTTGCCGCATCTGCCCTTGCAGCCTTCGCCACCGCCGCGGCCCTCATCATCGGCCTGCCCGCGCCGGCCCACGCCGAGGTCCGCACGAGCGACGTCATCATGGGCACCACGGCGAGCGAGCGGGGCATCGACCAAGGCGAGCTGCCCGACATCTCCGCGCCCCACGCCATGATCTTGGGGCGGGACGGGACGGCCTATTTTGAGCGCGATGCCGACGATCCCATCAAAATCGCCTCGGTCACCAAGGTCATGACCGCCCTCGTTGCGCTCGAGCACTGCGATCTTTCCGATACCGTCACCGTTGACCACGCCGCAGCCACCGTCGGCGAGTCCAGCCTGGGCCTTTTGGAAGGCGACACGCTCACCATGGAAGACGCGCTCACCGGGCTCATGGTCATGAGCGGCAACGACGCCGCCACGGCGATCGCCACCACCGCCGGCGCGCAGATCGACCCCACCAGCGACGACCCGTATGCCGTGTTCATCGAGGCCATGAACGAGAAGGCAAAGGAGCTGGGCTGCACGGACACCGTGTTCGAGAATCCCCACGGCCTGGATTTTGACGCTTGGGCGGGCAACCTGCACTCCACCACGCGCGACATAACCAAGGTCTTCGCCGCCGCCATGCAAAACGAGGACTTCCGCGCCATCGACAACAGCGACCGCACATCCATTCCAGTGACCTCGGCCGATGGCAGCGCACGCACCGTTAACCTGGTGGTGCGCAACCAGATTCATGGCCAAGACGGCAACATCGGTGGCAAAACCGGCACCACGAACGAGGCGGGCAACTGCTTTGTGGGCGCATTCGCCCGCGATCTTGGCGGGGAGGTCTACGTGGCGATCTTTGGCGCCCAAACCAACGAGGAGCGCTTTGCCGACACCTTGACGCTTGCCAATTGGTATTACGACCACATGGCGACCGTCCCGTTTGCCAACACACCAGTCAAGCGCAACGGCATTCCCCTTGTGGGCGAGGCACCCTGCAGCGCCTGGTGCGATCGAACGGCGGCAACCCAGCTCGAGGACGCAGACGCCACGTTCACCGTGTTCAGCCTGGGCGATGAGCTCGAGCAGACCATTGAGTTCGATGAGCTGTCCGGCGCCGTCGAACAGGGTGATGGCGTGGGCACCATCACGTTCAAACAGGGAAAAGCGACCGTAGGCACGGCAAAGCTCGTCGCCTCCGAAAGCGTCCCCGTGCCCAACCCGCTTGAGTGGGTTATGGTCCAGTTCGACCGCGCGGCCCGCTTTTTCACCGGCGAGCCGAGCACGGCGGAGGCCATTGTGGTGAACGAGCCCGCCGATCCGCTGCAATACGACGCTTGGAACGCCACGTAGTCGTGCCGCGCTGGGGCTTCCCCCGTGCACCGCGGGACGCGCGATGCGTTGGGCCGATGCGTTGGGCCGCCCCCGCACGCCACGGGGCGCGCGGGGGCGGCCCCTGCCACAAATCGGGCGATAAGGTAACGAAAAAAGCAACCCGTCGAGTAGACGCCTATTTTGGACGGCATTCGCCCAGATAAATTCTTTTATTAAAGATGTCTACTCGGGCTACCCTGAAATTCGTTACCTTATCGCCCGATTTGCGGCACATTAATGCTTTCGCGGCATCCGTATCACCGCTAAAGCGTGCAGAGACGACCAGCGACACCCCATTTCAATGCCACCTCGCCCGTCGCTACGTCGCTGAGACGGACAAGGACAACCTGCAACGCCCCGTCTCAATACCGCTGCGGCAGTCGCCGCGCCACTTGGCGGACAAAAAAACGACTCACAGCGCGCAATTTCAATGCCCCCACGCCAATCGACACCCAGGGCTGACGAGACGGAACCACTCCCGTCATGCAGCTACGCGAGGCCAAGCTGCTTTTTGACGCCAGGGGCGCGACGGCGGCTCACCGGAATGCGCGTTGCGGCGTGCTCAAGGGTCAACTGGATGAGCCCGCTCGGTTTCAGAACCTCGATGTCGCGCACGTCATCGATATTCACCAAAAAGCTACGATGCACGCGCAAAAAGCCCTCGGATGCCAGACGCCGCTCAAGCACAGAAATCGAATCGTTCACCAAGTAGCCCCCCGCCTGCGTGTAGGCGGTTGCATAATCCGCGCGCGCCTCGATATAGGCGATTTCGCTTACCGGGATGTAGGAACGTTTGCCGTTGCGCTCGCCCTGGATGCGGCGCACCGGCTCATCGGTCGAAGCGGGCTTACGAGCCGCGATGGTCGCTTCCACCTTGTCGAGCGCCTTTTCCAAACGCGCCTGTTCAACCGGCTTGAGCACGTAGTCCGTGGCATCGAGCTCGAACGCCTCGGCCGCGTACTCGGAAAATGCGGTCACGAACACAATGACCGGCGGGTGCTTGAGGTTATGCAAGCTGTCGGCAAGCTGCACGCCACTTGTGCCGGGCATCTGGATGTCCAAGAACAGCACGTCGGGACGAAACGACAGGATCTTCTCGACCGCGGCAGTCGCGCCGCCGGCTTCTTCGACCTGACCTACGCGCGCATCTTGCTTGAGCAGGTAATTGAGCTCAGCACGAATGGGCGGCTCGTCGTCCACGATCAGCACGCGCCAGTTTTGTTCAGCCATGAAGCCTCCCTTTTGCAGGCATCGTCCCTTTGCAATGCCCTCTTGCCACCCACCAGTTACCTAGGTAGCCCCGAATCAGTGTACCCCAGTCGTAACGGGGCGAGACGCGCGCGGCACCCCAGTCACAACAAGACGGATGCGCGTAAGGCCCCGGTCGAAGCGGGCGAAGACGCAGCACCCAAAACCCGTCGATGTCGGCGCAGACCGGTCGCGCGACAACCGCCGCAGCACCGTCCCGGCGCCGCCGCGCGCCGCAACACCGTCCACACCCCCGCGGCGCCCGCCGCGGAGCCGCCCACGTCCCCACAGCGCCCGCGCCCTGCCGCAGCGCTACGCCTGGGCCGAGGGCAGCGCGCTCCCCTCCGGCTCATGCGGTTCGCCAACGAGCTCGACCACCACGCGCGTGCCCACGCCCTCCTGCGACTCAACCCGAATACCCGATTCCTCGCCAAAAAAGAAATGGATGCGCATGAGCACGTTAGCGAGCGCCAACCCGCCCCCGCGCTTGATGGAGCCGTCCGCCGTGGTGGGGGCATCGCGACGCCTGCCGCCGTCTTGACCCTCCGCCTCGCCAACCTGCGACCCCGTCACGCGCTTGACGTCGAACAGGTGAGCGATCGTCTCCCGCGACATGCCAATGCCGTCGTCCTCCACCACGATCTGCACGCCGTCGTCCGTCTCAACCGAGGAAAGGACGATCGAGAGCGGCTCGGTCTCGCGCATCGCGTGCTTGATGCAGTTTTCCAGTAACGGCTGCAAAATGAACGGCGGCACGCGGCCGTCCAGCGTGGCCGGGTCGAGGTCGACGCGCAGCTTGAGCCTGCTTTCGCCGTAGCGCGCCTGCATGAGGTTGATGTAGCGCATGCCCTGGCCCAGCTCGTTTTGCAGCGAGGTGAGCGCATCGGAGTTCGAGAGCGTCTGGCGATAGTAGTTGGAAAAGTCGATGAGCAGCGAGCGGGCCTTCTCGGGCTCCGTGCGAACGAGCGACACGATGGTGCCGATGGTGTTGAAGAGGAAATGCGGGTCGACCTGCGACTGCAGGGCCCGGAGCTCCATGCGGGCGCTCACGTCCTGCTGTCGCTCTAGCTCAAAGCTGGCGAGCTGCGTGGAGATGAGCTCGGCAAAGCCGGTGGCCAGCGCCGTTTGACGCGCATCGATGTCGCTGTAGCGCGGGTAATAGAGCTCGATGGTGCCCATGCAGCGGTCGCGCACGATGAGCGGCGCCGTGATGCCGGCGTGCAGGCGCGGAAAGAACCGGGGCTCGCCAGGCGCGGGGGCCTCGCGCGCAAAGACCTCCATGTGCTTACTCTGCAGCACGCGCAATGTGCTGCCGAGCACCACGGGCGTACCCGCGGGACATCGGTCGGAGTCCTCACCCCAGCACGCCACGACGGCCGACCCGTCCGTCACGCAGATGGCCGAGGCGAGCGTCTCGGGCAGGATGATCTGGCACGCGCCGAGCGTGGCCTCGGGAGTGAGGCCATGGCGCGTGTAGGTAAAAATCTTGCTGGCAATGCCCAGCGTGCGGTCGGTTGCCGAAAGCGAGAAGTCATCGGGGGCAACGAACACGTAGGCAAAAAAGAAGCATAGGAGCACCAGGCCAGCGATGGTGATCACAGCAGGCACCGGGTTGGGGTTGGTGAAGAACTCGAGCCCCAACAGGATGAGCAGCATGGGGACGCACATCATGAGGCCGCGCAGCGCCCATTTTTGCGCGTCGCGAAAGAACTTGGTCTGGTTTTGCCGCTCAAACGGTCGCTGCATACAGCCCCTCCTAGGACCGCCCCTCAATCCTCAAACGCACACTATAGTAACCGCACCCCAAGTCGCATGGTTCAAGGGCACTTGAGGATGGCTGAACTTTGCCCTGCCAAACGAGCCGCACTATGAGACACGCAACCGGCAACGCACCGCGCTTTGCATGCCGCGGAGCCCTCTCGGCTAGCAACGCACGGCGCTCTGCATGCCGCGGTAGCTCCCCAACCAGCGCCGCCACCGCACCCAGAACGTCGCGGAGCCCCGAAGGGGTGTTCGCGGCCCTTCGGGATAGAAGCCCGCCTCAACCCCAGGGCCCCACCGAGC
>ERZ894232.542-NODE-542-length-49260-cov-9.461152_pt1 | contig 49260 bp, 43 predicted proteins | sample MGYA00380296_ERZ894232 | MGnify/ENA primary metagenome ERZ894232 (study PRJEB32331, sample SAMN06328433) | human gut metagenome | biome: human gut microbiome; feature: stool | host: Homo sapiens | collected 2014-08-14 ...
GGACGAGAACCTTCCCATGGGCGCATGGAGGACCATGGGCAGGCAATTCCTCGTAGACGACGCGATCTCCACGCTCATGGTCACGATCATCCAGATATTCGGACGCCTGGCGAGGCTTGCCGATAAGGAGAGGCCCGCGCCGCATGTCTATTTCGCCGATGCGGCCTTCCGCGGCGGCGACGGGAAGCTCTCGTTCAGGACCCTGGAAGAGCTCGGCGCCTACATGGAACGCCTCATGCACGATAGCGACCAGCCGGAGGTCGCCAAAGCCCTCTACGGGCCGTTCTACGAGTCGTTCAGGAAAGGAATCGGAAATGTCGGACTCTAAGCTGCACCTCATGTCATTCGCACCCGTCCCCGACACCAAGACGACCGTGCACGTCGTCGGCTTGCCCGACAGCCTGCGCGACGCCCTCTTCACGCTCATGCCCCCGAGGAAAGAGGGCGGCTACCTCAACACCAAAGTCCTCAAGGACGACCTGCGCTGCTGGCTCGACCGGGCCGTCGAGCTGAATCCCGTACGCCCCAACGTGCATACCGACAGCTGGCTTATCGCCCTCGCCCCCATTGATCTCGCGAAGCTATGCAACGTCATCGCGGTCTGGATCTCCTCCCGCAAGGACATCGATACCCAATCCCCCGCCTACCGCAAGGTGATGGGGATGCTGCACCCCGAGACGTTCGAAGAGGCCGTGCGTGGCGAAGAGACCTGCCTGTTCAGCGGCGACGGCCGTCCCGCGGGCGGGCTCACCTTCCCCGCATTCTCCGCGCAAGTCGCCGACGCCATCGCCGGCATCCCCCTCGAACTCGCCAACGGCATGGTCGAGAACTTCAGCAGAGTCTCACGCGGAAACGGAAACGTCTACGAGCTGATTTCCGATATCCACTGGCACAAGGAGGACCCGTGGGCGTTCGCCCTCAGATTCCACGTCGAGACGCTGCCGGTCGGCCGCAAGGCAAGGCTCAACATGGATGTCGCCGTCCGCCGCTTCATCGGCAAGCCATGGCAGGACGACCCGTTCCTCAAACACGATGTCAACGCCTACGTCCGCACGGAAGGCGGCACGCTCCGCGTCGTCCCCTACGGCTACGACAAACAGAAGCGCGACTTGGCCTGGGACCCCGCGGCCCTGGCGAACTACGAGTTCGCCAGCGGGACCGGATTGCCCGCAGTCCGCGAGTATCTTGAGGACATGGGCAGGTACGCCCGCGACGGCTCGCAGCCGCAGATCCTATCCCCCTACGCGATGACCGCCTCCTGGGCATCGAAGCCCTCGGTCGCAAGCGGGGCATCCGTCATCGACAAGGCCATGTTCTTCGAGGCCGTCGCGGCTCGGCTCAAAGATATCGCGGAGCCCGTCGGTGCGCTCGACTCGCTTCAACTGACCCATCTCAAGGCGTCCATAGAGGAACCCAGGCAGGCGGATTGGGACAAGGACCCCGTCAGCGCACGGGCGAGGCGGGAGGCCTGGGGCCGGGCCAACCGCGCCAGACTCGCCCACTGCACCGGCAGGGACAGGGCCGTATTCCAGCTGATCGGCAACCAGGACGATGCCCGGCTCCTCGATATGGCAAGGGCCGAGATCTCCCGCTTTCTCGGCGGGGAGGGGGCCGTCGACGGCTTCGAGGTCGAGATCGATAACATCCCGGCAAACGACCTCCTGAACCGCATGGAGAATACCGGCGACAGCCAGGCGAAGATCCGCTGGCGCAAAGTCGCCGCCGCGCTTCCCGAGGCGACCGACCCGACCGCGTGCATAGTGGTCCTGCCGGGCGCCGAGAGCTACAAGCCCAAGGGCAAAGACGACGGCGGAGACCCCAAGCGCGCCCTGCGCATCGCGTTCGCGAAAACCGGGCGCCTGACCCAATTCATCGAACCCGAGGACTCGAAGGACAGTCCCGAGATCCGCGCGCGCGTCGCCGTCCGCGACCTCATGCGCCAGCTCGGTTTCGTACCCGAACCGGCACGCAATTCGCGCGGCATCGATACCTCGATCCCGGCGATAGGGTTGAAGGTCTACAACTCCGGCAACGGCAAGGCGCGGGCGAGCTTCCCCTATTGCGTCCGACAGGACATGAGAAGCGGTGCCGTCACCGTGTACTGCCCCCTCCTACCTGACGGAAGCCTACCGTACTGGCGCGCCCTCATCGAGTTCGCCCGGCTGAGCGGTTCCGAGGGCTTTCCGGACTCCTGCAAGCGGGCGAACGGAATGGCCCTGAAGAGGATGCTCCACGGCATAGTCCGCGCCACCGGCGACAGGCCGGAACTCCTACTCGTCAACTCCTACGGCCGCATCCGCCAGAGAGACTGGTGGCCCGGCATCAGCGACTCCGGCCTCGAGTCGGGACCCTTGAGCTACGGACCGACCGGTTATGAGGAGCCGCTTGGCCTCGCGGGCAGCAAGCTGCGCATCCTGCGTATACGCTCCGGTCTCAACGGCGAGGTCCCCGACTGGTTCACGGACGAGGTGGCCGCGGGCGGCGCAGACGACGGCACCGTGCCGAACAGGCGCGACAAGCAGGGACTCTTCAAGATGGACGGCTACTTCCTCGCGTTGGCCCCGCGACCGGGCGACGCCCAGTACAAATGGTCCGCACGCGGATCGAAGTACGATTCGCCCACCGCGGCGTTCTGCGAGAAGACGATCAACGAGTACTGCCTTCTGTCGCCCGGTGGCGAGGCCGAGGCGCTTGCCAGCGTCAAATACGCCGAGGCCCTGCGCGGCTGCATGGTGCAGCTCTACAAGAACGATATGAGGGTGAACCTTCCCGCCCCGCTCCATCTCGCCGAGCAGGTCGAGGAGTATATCTGGGACTGGGGGCTCACCGGCAGACGGTAGCAATCCGCCCGCGAAAATGAAATGGGGTGGCCGGGAGATTCGGCCTTCCCATTTCCGTTGTCGCTACCGCTTATTCGCCTTGCGTGTATTTCGGGTGCGACCGGCGGACTCTTTCGCCGAGCCCTTCCGCTTCCCAGGACGAGAGTCGGACGGGCTCGGCTGACGACGAGCGGAGCCCAAGTCGAAGCCGGAGTTTTTCGCAATCCTCGCCTCAATCTCGGAGCGTCGGATGCCCAGTTCCGATGCGCTGACGCGATAACCGCCCTCCTTGCAGACGACATAGAGCTCATGCGGAGCGCGTCCCCAATCAAGTACGTACCCGGCTAGGAGCATCTTGGCCTCAAGATGGTCCTTGGACATGGCACCCGAAACTGCAAATTTGAGGGCGAAGGTGGCACGGGCAACTATATCCGCCCCAATCTTCTCTTCGAGGGTTCGAGCCGGTCTTTCGGTCCCCGGTTCCGGGGTACCTCCCTTGCTGTTCTCCAGGGCGCCTTCCAGGGCGGGAGGCGTGGGGGCGTCGGGGCCCCTGCCGTCCATGAGGTCTCGGATGTAGGCGCGGACCCGCGACTCGTAGCGGCGCGGGCACTCGATTTGGACCGGCTCCTCCATCCTGTGCTCGAGGGAATCGTAGAACTCCACGACCTCGCGGCTGGCGATCAGGCGGTTCGGCTCAATCTTGGGGAACACGGTGAGGCCGGCGGCGGAGCGCACGCGGGACAGGCCGACGTACAGCTGGCCCTCGGCGAAGACCTTCGTGTGGACGCAGCAGGCATCGAACGTCAGGCCCTGCGACTTGTGGATGGTGATGGCGTAGGCGAGCTTGAGCGGGATCTGGGTATAGGCACCCACGACGGCGGTCTTGACCCTGTTGACGGGCCTGCCCTCATCGTCCATCTCGACGACGGCCTCGGACTTGTTGATCTCCCATCTGTGCCGCTCGATGCGGACCTTCTCGTCCACCCCGTCGAACTTGACCGTCACGGCGTCCGCGGACGCGTCGGTGACGGTGCCCTGCGTGCCGTTGACGTAACCCTCCTGAGGGCTGTTCACGAGCGACATCACGCGGGCGCCGCGGCACAGGACGATCCTCTCCGGCGCCATCTTGTCGCCGTTTGACACCGTGCCGGTCGCGGCGGCCGCGAACTCGACCTTCGGTGCGTCGAGCGCGTCGACGTTCTCGCGGTTGATCGAATCGGCGATGCGGTTGTTGGCGCACAGCACCAGCGTGTCCTTCGGCAGGTAGGCGCGGGAGCTCTTCGAGTGCGCGTTGAAGTAATCGAGGCACGACGCGTCGCCGACGCGGGCGCGGTTCAGGTTGTCGATGAAATCGGGGTCGGATTGGCGCACGACCGTCTTGAGGACGTGCGGCTCGAAATCGAAGCCGGTCCAGTACCTCGACTTGAAGCACCAGCCCTGGAGGTTTCCGGGATAGAACTTCATCAGCAGCGCGGAGTCGCGTTCGGTCACGACCGGCGGCAGCTGGAAGAAATCGCCGACGAGGACCACCTGCTTCGCGCCGTTGCGCGTCATGGACTGGGAGATCATCCCCATCACGTGGTCGAACAGGTCGATGCGGCACATCGAGATCTCGTCGATGATGATTACCTTCGCGGCGTCGAGCACCTTGCGGGACCCCTTGGGGCCATCGGGGGCGCAGACCCCCGGCGCGATTTTCAGCGTGCGGTGGATCGTCGAGCCGTCCGTGAGGTTCAGCGCGGCGATGCCGGTGGGCGCCAGGGCGAGGAAATCGACGTTGCGCGCCTTCAGGTCCGATATGAAGGCGTTGAGCACGTAGCTCTTACCCGTGCCGGCGTTGCCCGAGAGAAACACGTTCCTCCCGTCCCTCAGCGCGCTCATCGCCTCGGCCTGTTCCGGTGTAAAGCGGTCACCGTCTGCCATTTCCATATCCCGTCATCCGTTCGACCAGTAACGGGGAATTGATACCCGCGCAAGCGAAAAAATATACGCTGAACGGGGGTTTTGCAGAAACTATAGGAAGTTTTTGAAGGCGGGGCGGATATGCTTCCGCGCATTTCCCCGCGCGCCCGTATACCCCGATGCGCAGACGGGTACGATAGCCTCAGAATGATGTGGGCCCCGCGCAGCCGAACGGCTTGTCTTTCCCATGCGGGCATCGCGGATTTCTTTCATGGGTGGGACTTCGGTCCGAGAACAGGCCGCGATCTCGTAAGGGGTCGCGGCCTGTTCATCTGTGCGTCTATGTCTTTATGCGTGCGCGCATATGTGCAATGGTGCTGGTGTATATATGCGTGAGCGCGTATGCGCCTCGGCGTATGTATGCCGATGTGCGGATATGCATCCGGACAGATGCGCCGGTGATCTATACGGGAAAACCGGCGCCGGTCTCGCATGAGCTCTTCCGCCTCAGCATCGCCCATATCAGCTCGATTGCCGGGGCGACGCGCACCTGCCGGAATTCGGAAGTGTCGTAGCGCTTCCGCAGGGCGCCGCGGGAGTCGGGCGAGTACACGGCCGCCCCCTTGGGCAGCATACCTTTGGAAGCCAGCGAGTCGGCGAGCTCGAGCGGGCACACCAGCCAGTTCTCATCGCCCTCGAACGTCCTGCCGTGGCCGCTCGTGAAATCGTCCATACACGACTTGACCTCGACGAACGTGAAGGTGCCGGACTCGAGCTCGGCGACGGTCGCATGGTTCGACGATCGGTCACGCGGACGATGCGGCCTGTAGGCCACGAAATCGACCCGGCGGGCGTCATCGACCCAGACCTCGCTCGCGACCAGGGCGTTCTCGCGGCACAGCCTCGCCCATACCTTCTCGGAAAGCTCGGCGGTCACCTCGCCGCGGTTTCGTTTCCCCTCCATGGGGCACACTCCCCTTCGATGTAAAAAGCCGCCCGACGGTCTGCGCGACGTGCGGGCGGCCCGCCCCGGTACTACTCCTCGGAACCCTCCGGCTTGCGAGGCCGGAAGGGCACCGGCTTGATGGTCGACAGGTCCATCTGGCCGATGACCTCGCGCATCTTGCCCAGCATGACCTCGGTGACCTGGCGGGTCATCTCCTCTTTGTCCAAATTCAGGTAGTTCTTGGACGCGGTCTCGATCAGCTCGGGGGTCTGGCCGATCTGGAAGTTCGCCACGGCGCAGGCGTGTATGCGTATGTGCGATTGCGGAACCTACAGGAGCGTATCGAAACCGGGCCTGCCCAGATCCTGGCGAATGCTGCCGGTCGTGAGCTCGACGTGCGGGCGGCCGTCGGCGCCGAAGACGAGGTTCGTGGCGCCTGCCCCGGGGACCACCGCATCCACCTGCCCCGTCGTGAGGTCGTACCGCATGTTGCCGACCTGCTGCTCGATATGCACCGTGCCGTCGGGCTTCAAGACGTTTCCAATCATGGCACGTCCCCTTTTACGCATATATGCGGATGCGGATGTGTGGATATGTGCGGATGCGCGGTTGAGCGTTTGCGTGTGTATGCCAAAGCGCCTGCGGGCGCATCCGCACCCACCATGGTATCAGTGTCGGGGAGCCGAGTCCTTCGAGGCCTCGCGGGCCGCGGCGGCGACCTTGCCGGGGGAGGATTCCTCGGCCGCCGAGGACACGGCGGCCTTCCGGGCGCCGGCGGCGATGGAGGCCGGGGTCCTCCCCGGCCTCACCCAGCCGTAGGCCTCGGCCATCTCCTCCATGTCGACGATTCGCGAATCGAGGTATACCGGCGAGACTTCGCCGGTATAGACGCGCTCCAAGTCTTCGACGATCGAGTTCTCGGCGAGGAAGTTGTCGCTCGCCAGGCGCCAGCCGCCGCCGGTCTGCTGGAAGAGGACCGGGTCGGAGCCCTCATCGGTGTAGTAGACGAGCGTCGACGCCTTCTGCCCGCCATCGGCGTCGACGGCATACGAAAACGTCTTCGCCTTGAGGTCGGTGATGCGGAAGACGGCATCGCCGACACCCCAGTCCTCGATAAGGGCCGCATCCACGGCGTATGCGTCCGCCAGCGGCACCTCGTCCAACCCTCCCATGATGCAGTACCCGTCCACCATGCGGTATGTGCCGAGCGCGTGACGGTCCGGCTCGTTGCCCTGAGCCCGGACGAAGTCCAGGGAGTCCTTCAGGCGGACGGCCGCCGGGTAGGTCGAGCACAGGTAGACCAGCCCGGGATCCGGGACGTCGTCATGGATGCCGCGGTCGAACACGCAGTAGCCCCTTCGCCTCGCGCGGTCCAGGGCGGATTCCAGGGCGCTGAGCGCGGTGGCGGACTCGGCGCCCATGAGCTCGCCGGCGATCGCCGAGACAAGTTCCATGCGATAGGTGTTCTGCGGCACCTTGCCGCCGAGGGCCTTGCACGAGCCGGCAAAACGGGCATCGTCCTCGATGCCAGGGAGAAACATCGTCAACCCGCTACCTTCATGCCCGAAGTCGATCTCGCGCCCGAGGTCGTCGAGGATTCCCACCGTGACGGCGGGGGGATAGATTCCCTCTACCGCCCTTGCCGTGACGATGCCGCGGTCGAAGGCATCGTTCAACATGATCTCGAGCTCTCGTCTGTCCATCTTGAAGCTCCATTCCGTTGTCCGGGCACATTCGGCCCATGCGTGTCCTTCCGCAAGATGCTAGCGCCTGCTAGCGATGGGGCCGGCGCCGCGGCCCGGGGCTTTCCGAACGGGAAGCGACATCGCGGCACTGGGCGCGCAGGCGCCTCGCGATGTCGCTGATCTCGCAGCATGCGTCGAAGCGGTGAGGCATCCCCTCGCCCGCCCAGAGCATCCCGGCACGATCGGTCGTGATGCGGTCGTAGTCCAGCCCCAGCGCATCGCAGATGCCCCTCACCTCATCATGGACCGGTGCGTACCGGCACCGCATGGCCCCCTCGCCCGAAACCTCGCCGTCGAGCTCGAGGCCGTACAGCTCGTCGCCGTAGAGCCCGGCGATATGCCCTCCGCCCGCTCGGCGGACATCTCCTCGATCCTCTCCATGGGAAACCTCAATCCATCAAGAAGGGCGCGCGGATACGCGCCCTCGCATCTGTGCTTCTGTGCGGGTATGTGCATGCGCAAACGCGCAGATATGCGGACGCTCATGCACATACCTATGCGGACATCAGCGGGGAAGCCCGCGCACGAGCGATGCGAAATCCGCATCGACGCGCGAGCGGTCCAGCTCCCAGAGGCCGGCGATGAAGTCGAGCAGGACCCTCACCGTCCGGGTGCGCTCGGGCCTCGGGAGGCGCGGCATCAGCAGGACGACGGAGTAGAGGGCCTGCTCATAGCTGCGCCCCTCCTGCGGGGCCCGGCGGCTCATCGCCCGGCCCCCTCGGCGTCGCAGGGCGCCATGCGGCGGTCCGGGCCGTCGACCTTGACGCGCTCGGTCATCTCGGCCAGGCGCGAGACGATCGCCAGGGCGTCCTCCTTGCGGCCGTACTCCGACAGCACCGCGGCGAGGCCGGCCTGGGTGTACTGGCTGGTGACGATCGTGGCGCGCTCGGCCTCGTAGCGGCCGTTAACGATCTGGAACAGCTTCGCGAGCACCCACTGGGTCGAGGAGTCCTTGCCCAGGTCGTCGATGATCAGGACCGGGACGTTCACGTACCTGCGGATGACGTCGGCCTCGCTGTCCCCTCCCTTGTCGAAGGTCGAGCGGAGCTCGGTCATGAGGTCGGCCGAGACGACGAACCTGACGCCGTGCTTGGGCCTGCCCTTCGGGACGGGACGGTACGCCCAGTTGCCGAAGCGGGGATCGAGGCGCGAGCCGGCGTAGTCGTAGGCGATACGGCACGCCAGCTCGGTCTTGCCCACGCCGCGCGGGCCGTAGATGTACAGCCCGCCGCCGCGCGCGAGTCGCGCGTCATAGGCATGCTCCGGGGCGGCCTCGCCCTCGGCGATGCGGCGTGCGAAGCGCGGCGGGATGCCGGTCTTGCGGACCACCGCCTCATGGAACGCGCGGTCGGTCGCGGCCAAGGTCGCGACGTCGGCGACCTCGAGCGGCGGCAGGGCACCGCCGACGGAAAGCGCCTCGGGCGAGGCGACCGGGGCCTCGGGTGCCGGCGCCGAGACCGGAGCGGACGCCGCGGGTGCCGGGGCAGCGGCGCGTGGCTCCGGTTCGAGGTAGTGCGGCCCCCTCTCATGCCACGTGTCCGCCTCCGCCCTCCAGTCGGCCACCGGCGTGCCGTCCGCGCGCCGCCAGACGCGGGCGTCGTGGTAGGCGTAGAAGAAGTTGCCGTAGAAGGCGTTGGCGGCGCCGGGCACGTCGTAGCCCTTCCCATGGACGTAGGCCTCGACTTCCTCGAGCGTGGGCCTCACCGGCCTCGCCTGCGCTTGCGTGTCGTTCATCTCGGTTCTCCCTCCGTCTGAGCTAGTCGTCGTTGAATTCGCTGAAATCGCTATCGGCGGCCACGCGCTCGGCGACGCTCATGGCCCTCTTCGGCCCGGACGGGCCGGACTTACGGGCGGAGCGCGGCGCGGGCTTGCGGCGCCAGGTGTTCACGACGTTCTTCCATCGGACGATCGGCACGCCGCCCGCCCGGACCCAGCCGGTCGCCTCGTAGTAGTCGAAGAACTCATCGGGGTCGATCACGCGGTAGGCGGGATTGTCCGGGTCGGGGGCGTCATAGCCCTTCTCGTGCACGTAATTTCGGACCTGCTCGCGGGTCGGCGCCTTCGACGGGGCGGCCTTCTCCTCGGCCGCGGCCACGGCGCCGGAATCGACGAGATCGGCCCTCAGGTCGTAGAACCTCAGGCCGTTTCCGGCGGCGAGGAACTTGGGCAGCGACATGATGTAGCGGCCGTCGGTGTGCGATGCCGCGTACTCGCGGCGGTATGTGTCGTAGGCGCGGCCGATGCGCGGAAGCGTCCAGCCGTCCGCCAACACACGGGCATAAGCCTCGGCGACGTCGGCGAAGACCTCCGCCTTGCCGATGGACATGCGCATGAGGGCAAGCACCTCGGCGTTGGAGACCGAGACCTCCGTCTCGAGCCCAAGGCCGGCCTCCGACGCGACCTTCACGACCGTGACCGAGTCGCCCGCGGCCTTCGACACCGCCGAGTTTTCGACAGACGGCAGCGCGCCCGCGCGCCCTCTCTCACTAACATCAATAACAACATCCTTGTTAGTGTCGCAAAAATTGGTACACGGTGAAATCGTTTTCCCAGTTGGGCCCGTGTACCAAAAATTGGTACACGGTGAATCTAGTTGCAAACTAACGTTAGTTTGGTCGCCCGTGTACCAATTTTTGGTACACGGCGAATCCTGCGGGTTGTTGATAACTTCGTTTTCGGCGTCTTCCCCAAGCGAGTTTTCAACAGCGGCGGCATCGGCCGATTTCGAGTTATCGACAGGCACGAAACGGCGCTCCTCGGGGATCTCGGCATTGACGACGTAGCGGTTCGAGAGATAGCGCCCGCGGCCCTGAGCGCGACCCTGGTGCACGCTGATGTAGCCGCACTCGACCAGGGTGCGGCGGTGGCGGTAGTAGGTGTTGCGCGACATCGCGAGGTGGGTGCAGATCGTGTCCACGGACGGGAACAGCGAATGGGTGCCCGCGCCGGCATGGGCGCAGAAGTAGGCGTATACGCCCTTGGCCGACGACGACAGGCGGGTGTCCTCGGTCGCCTTGGCCGAGACGATGCCGAAGCCGCGCTCCATGAGGTCGCCGCCGAAGACGACGACCGCGCCGTCGCGGTCCAGGATCTCGAACGTCTCGTCGAGCTCGTCGCGGGTGCGGTCGGCGGGCTGCGCCGTCATGCCGCGCTCCTTTGCGCTACTCACGGCACTGCACCCCCTCCCGCACGACCTCGGCGGGGATCGGGACCATGCAGAGCTCCCCGTCCCGGTCCTCGCCGTAGGGCGTCACGATGTCGACGATGTAGCCGCCGCGCTCGAGCGCGGCCAGCGCCTCGTCGTAGTCGCGGCGCGGCAGGCCGGCCTCGGCCGCCGCGATGTCGCGCGCCGGGCACTCGATCGCCACCGACATCGGGTCGCGCGCCACGATGCAGCAGAAGACCGACTTCTGCTCGAGCGTGAGGTCGCCGTCGTCGAAGATCGGGCGGATACGCCGCGCCCAGAACCTATCGCCGACCGTCATCCTCGCCGCGCTGGCCTGATTCCCGGCGGAATCTTTCCTTCCCATATGCCATCCCTCCATGGTCATCCATCGCGGGCCCGCGCCCGCATCCTGTGTCTGTATCTACACAAATGTGCAGATGCGTAATCGCACAAAGCGCAAAAACGAAAATGTGCGGTTGCGCATATGCGCATATGCGTACATGCGTATGTATGCTGATGTGTGGGATGAAAAAGGCACAGGCCGTTTGGACCCGTGCCTGAATCAGCGCGCGTCGACCTTGAGGAAAGTCGATACCTTGATCTCGCTCTGCCCGCCGGCCTCGGCCCTCCTCGGACGGCCGTCGAGAAACGATGCCGCCCTCGCCTCGGCCAGCTCCCCCTCGAGCACCACGGCGACGCCGGGGGCGAGGGAGGCCGCCACGGCCATCGCCACCGGGCCGAACGCGACGCAGTGGAACCTGTGCTCGACGCGGCGCGAGCCCGCCGCCTTCTCCTGGGACAGGCAGAAGCGCGCGTGCGCGGGCCCTCTGTCCGGCTCCGTGAACTCCACGGGCCCGAACACGAGCCCCGACACCACGATCCTGTTGACCGTTTCCAAACCCCAACTCCTCCCTTCCCAAGCCATCCGTCTCAGAGGGTAAGCCGCCGGCTGCGGCGGCCTGGGACTCTTTATGCCCACTGAGGGGGAGTTTCAACGCGCGGGTTGCGCGATTTACGGCAAACGAAGGCGCTTTTCTCCATAAACGGTCCATATGGAGAGAAAAACACAACTCGATCGATAGCATTTCCGCGGTTCGCCCATGGGATTGGTCGGCATTGGGTCGGAATCGGAGCCACGGGGTCTCGAGGTTTCCACGCCCTAAAAATGAAAAAGCCCCCTGAACAGGGGGTTTGTAAATAGAAGGGAGCGATAATTGCAGCCATCGAACAGCACCGCACTCGGGCGACTTGCGGTTTCTTTTCTAGCCATTTCGTTCCAACCCTGTATCAAATCCTCAAACCAATACCGACATTTGCGCTGCTAGAAGCATAAATCGTCCTTCCAGACGGAGATAGGTCGGATTACCCTGTCTCCATCGAAAGAACCGCCCCCGGAGCCATCTCGAGCCATTCGGGAGGCATGTTTCCACATCACCAGAAAGGAGGCCGGACGTTGCCGGAAGCGAGGATCAGGTCGGTCAGGGAGCTCAGATGCGGCGTGTGGGAGGTTGACATCATCGACGCGTCGCGCAAGAGGCTCCGCAGGAGGTTCCGGGCGGAAAGCGAGGACGGCGCACGCGCGGCGGCGCTCGCATCCCTGCCGGGGCCGAAGGCGTGCACGCTCGCCGAGGCGCTGGACCACTACTTCGAGATCATCGCGGTCAAGGGGACCGCCAGGAAAACCATCGCGAACTATCGAAAGGAATGCAGGGCCCTCGGGGCGATAGCGGGCTGCGCCGTCGACTCGATAAGCCCCGCCGCGGCGGCATGTTCGCTCGAGTCGGCCGAATCCCGCGGCATATCGCGCGTCCGCTGCTATCGGCTCAAGACCATCTGCGCCGCCGCGGGCAGACATGCGCTCGCCGACGGGCTGTGCGCCTCCAACCCGTTCTCGGAGGTCCCGTTCGACGTGCCCCGTCCGCCCAGGAAGAAGCGCCCGATCTCCCCTTCAGGCCTCAAAGCCGCGCGAGCGCTCGGCGCATCCGGATCGGGGCATTCCGCCGCGGCCATCGGCCTCACCCTCGGATGCGGCCTCAAGCCCGGCGAGATCTGCGGGATACTCGCCGACGACCTCGATGCGGAGCGCATGACCGTCACCGTCCGCGGAATCTGGCGGGAGAGCATCGGCGAGCCGAACTTCTTCGTCGCATATCCCGAGCCCTCCGTGATGCGGCTGCCGGCATGGCTCGGCGGCGCGCCGCGCTCCTGGGCCGCCTCGGCCGGATCCAGGCTGCTGCTCGAGAAGAACGGCCGCCGCCGCGACGTGGAGCACCTCAGAAGCGATACGAACGAGCTGTTGCGCATCGTGGGCGCCGGATGCACGCTCTACGGGCTCAGGCTCGCCCATGATGAAGAGGAGGAGTGAGGAACATGCACTACGAAAGGGTCTCTCTCGCCCGCCGCGGCGGTTCATGGAGGATGAGCTACCGCGCGGTCTACGATGCCGAGCACAAGGGCGATCGCAAGTGGGCCACGATCGGCGCGGCGGCGAACCGCGCGGAAGCCGAGCACCTAGCGGCCGAATACCTCTACAACCTTCCCCGCGACCCGGAAGACGAGCGTCGGGCCGCCGCCATCGAGGCGACGGTGGGCCATATGCCCACGGTCGGCGAGCTCAGGCAGGACGACATCGACCATGCGCTCTCCGTCGGCGCCATCGAGAAGTCGACCTATACCGGCTACTGCCAACACGTCAGGCGGCTGGGCGACCTGGGGGAGATCCCCGTGGACAGGGTCACCGCCCAGGACGTGCAGCTCTACATCGACTCGCTCGTCGAGGACGGGTACTGCTCCGAGACCGTGAACCTCATGCTCTGGACGGTCAGGGAAACCCTCGAGCTCGCCAGCTTCCGAATGCTCCGGCCCCCGCTCGACCTGCGCAGGATCCGCGCGCCCAAACACGACCGCCCGCTTCCCCGCGCGCTCTCCGCCGAAGAGAAGAACGCGCTGCTCGCCGCCCTCCCGTGCATCCACGGCCCGCTCGACGCGATAGTGCGGCTCGCTCTGTTCGCAGGCCTCAGATGCGGGGAGATCTGCGCCCTGCGCTGGGCGAACGTCGATTTCAAGCGCCGCATGATGCGCATCACGAACGCCATCGGCGCGCTGCCGCGATGCCGGCGTCCCGTTCACGGACGACATCTTCGTCGTCGGCGACATCGACGGCGCGTTCATGGTGCCGAGATATGCCAACCAGCTGTTCAGGACATTCGTGCGGACGTTCAACATCGGCGGCGGAAAGTGCGGCCTGCACCGCCTGCGGCACACCTTCGCCACCGAGCTCATCATGTCCGGGGTCAACCCTAAGACCGTGTCCAACTGGCTCGGGCACACGGACCCCTCCTTCACGCTTAAGATCTACGTGAGCTCCAGCCCGGAGAACCTGCGCGCGAGCGTCGATACCGTCAACGAGGTCATGGCGCTGCCGGAAGGATATGCCGGACAGGGCTCCGAGCTGCCGGCGCGCATCCGGGGCGACGAGAAGAAAGAGGAGGCGGAAGAGCCCGCACCCGATCCCAAGGCGCCGCGGCCGGTGAAGATCATCTCATGGGAATCGCTCGCGTGCGGCTAGCCCGGGGATTCGCAGATGCACGGGCGCGTTTCCGCGCCCGTGCGTACATGCGTAAATAAGAAAATGCGCGAATGTGCGTATGCGCATGTACGCGTTTGGGTATATGTGCGAATATGAAACCGCACCGCGTCCGGCTTCCCGTGCGGGAAGGGCGCATTGCGCTCGGCGCGGCGCGGGCGGATAATCGGCAGGGCGCGGCATCCCGCCGCGCCACCATCCAAGGAGCGACCACCATGGGCCTTTTCAAATCGAAGCGCGACATCCCCGACGAGGAGATCTACCGCCCCGGGGACAGGTATTTCGACCCCGAGCTCATCAAGTCCAGCGACCTCATGAGGCGCTGGTCGGACCTCTACAACGCACATGAGGCCTCGACCCATGTGGTCGAGGAGGGCTACACCGCGGAGATCGCCGTAGTCGGCACGCTCTACGACACCTTCTACATGACGGGCGACATCGACGTGCCCGGCGCCGTCGAGATGTGCTTCACGCCCGAGCAGATCCGCGAGCACCCCGAATACGTCACGTACAACGCGTTCATCCCGCCCCACCAGCTCGGCTACACCATGGACGAGGTCGACACGTCGCGCACGCATTGCAGCGTCGTGAATTACGTCGCCGTGCCCGAGGGATATTCCGTCGCGCTCGGGCAGGACGGCCGACTCCACCTCTACGATCCGCAGGACAACGTGTGCTGCGTCACGATGCCGAAGATGTTCCAGCCCTGGTTCGATATCGAGTCGCCCATGGGGCATATAGGCACCCAGGCGCGCCGCCGCTACCTCGTCAGCACCCGCAGCCCGTTCGAGGACGTCGGGCATGCCGCCCACCGCTTCGCCGAGCACGACGACCCCGAGACCGGGGAGCATTGGATCGACACCGACGCCCATGCCATGAGGGCGCCGTCCATCGCCGAGGACGAGCCTGTGCAGGCGGAGGCGCCGTCGTGCGCCCGCGCGCTCCCGCGCAAGGGCTGATTCGCGCAGATGTCCAGATTCCTAACTGCGCAGATGCGCAGCTATAGATATATGCGCATGCGCATATATGCCGGTGTGCTGATGTGCGCACGCGCACGGCTCAGAAGTCCTCGGCCATCGCCCTCGCGACGTCGAGCAGGGTCCTCTGCTTGGCCGGGTTCATCATGTCGTAGTAGGTCCGCATCTTGCGCCAGCGCAGGGCCGACTCGTCCTTCTTCCTGCCGCCCGCCCTCGGGTCGCCGATCTCGGTGAAGGCCGTGACCATGTTCACGCCGTACTCGTTGAGCAGCGAGCGCAGGTCGGCCGGCGACACCCACAGGGTCCCCGCCTCGTACTTGTACACCGTCGTGGCCTTCTTGCCGATGACCGCTCCCGCCTCATCGCCCTTCAGCCCCGCATCGTAGCGGTAGCGCTTGAGCTGCGCCGCCAGCTCGGACTTCTCCGGAACCCTCGACCTCATCGAACGCATCACTTTCCTTCCATGCCGAAACGCGCGGGGCCTTTCTACCCCGTGCGGGCAAGTATCGCACCGCATCGGGTCCCCCCGTTCATATACTGTTCCCGTCGGGGGTCGATACGGCCCCGGTACTTTCGGTATCGGAATATGGAACGGAAAGGCTTCCGACATATGAACAGAAAAGACGGCATACACCTGGACGCCCTCGCCGCGGCGCTCGGGGAAACCGGCGACACGGCGCTCGACATCGTCCGCGGCACGGGGATTCCGCTGCCCAAGATCCTGAGGCTGCTCGGGCTCTCCACGGCGTCGCGCGCCGCGCCCGCGCTCGACGGGCTCGAGATCGTCCAGCTCTGCCTCTACGCGGAGCTCCCGCTGTCCGCCGTCATGGATGCCGAGGAGGGGCAATGAGCTCAGTCATCGAGGACCTGGCGGCTCTGCCGAGGTTCCTGACCGTCAAGGAGACGTGCGCCTTCCTGGGCGTCAGCGCGTCGACCGTCAAGAGGTTCGTCAAGTCGGGGGACCTCAGACAATGGACCCCCGAGCGGGGGCACCGCAAGATAACGCGCGACTCCGTCGCCAGGCTCGTCGGGGTCGATCCAGCCTGCATCCCGAACAGGCGGAAATCGACTGAATAGAAACTCAGACAATTGGTTATAATGCCACCGTCGATGGTCCGGCCTGCCGACTGCATCGACCTCACCACCTGACCTTCCGCCGACCCCGGCCACGCCACCTGACCCCAGCAGGCCCATATCCATACCTGCTCTACAGAAGGGGTCAGAAGAAATGGCAGCAGAAGACGAGGCGGTACAGCTCGCGTTCAGGACCGGCACGGCAGCCGTGCAATCAGCCTCAGAAACCATCAAGTACCTGCTCGAGGGCCTGGCCCAGGCGCGGCGAGCACGCGCGGCCGGCAACAGGAACGACCGCATACCGGCGAGATTCGCCCGCGCCCTCACGCACGGGGCCGCGAACATGGTCGACGGCCACGGCGAGAAGGGCATCGTCTCCGCCGAGACCGTGCGCGCCCAGAACCCGGACCAGTACCGCGAGGCCATGGTCTTCCCCGGGGCGGTCGCCGACAATCGCGAGGACATCCAGAAGCTCAAGCGCGAACTCATGAACCACGGAGTGAAGTTCTCCGTATTCGACACCGTCAACCCCATGGACGGAAGTCCCGCGGTCTCCATCGGCATCCAGGGCCGGGACATGGACATCATGACCCAGGCGCTCATCAACATCGGCGTCGAGTCCTTCGGCATGGACCGCAAGGAGCTCGAGGAGTGCGCGCGCGGCATCGAGCGCGATGACCAGGACCGCTATCCCCGCGCCTTCAAGCGCAACGGCATCAACTGGGAGTTCGAGCGCACCGGCGACGGCCGCAACAGCTGGGTCGGGTCGGCCGGCGGCCACTCCCGAGAGCAGTATCGCGTGACCCTCGACCCGGACGACGAGAACAAGGCCTCCTTCGAATGCACCCGCAACGGCCGCCCCGTCGCCAGCGCCGAAGTCGATGCCACCCAGGGACCCGAGCTCTGGAAGACCGGCTCGGACGGCAGCAAGGAGTTCTACAACGAGATGAAGGCCGAGGGGGCCGCGTTCGCGGCCGCGCCCGGCATGGTGCTCGAGGCCGCCATCGACCGCGGCTGCTTCATCTCCGAGAACAAGAAGAAGATCGACCCGAAGCAGGCCGCGGCCGCCGAGAAAAACGCCGCGCTGCTCAGCGAGGCCTTGGGAAACTCCCGGGCCGCCTCGCCTGAGTCCCCCGTCGGACAGACGAAGGCGGCCAAGAAGATCGCCGAGAGCAAGATGCAGCCCTCCATGCCCGCGCGCAACGAGGGGATGCACCGATGATCGACCTTGAGACCCTGGCCGCCTCGTGCGCGACGATGGCCGACGAGATCGTCGCGCGCGGCAGCTCCGACACGTTCAGATACGACGCCGCCGGCATCCTCGAGTTCGGCGACAGCCCCGAGTACTATTCGCCGCTCTCGTCGGCCGTCTCCCGCAGCGCGTTCCCCGAGACGGCCCGCGAGTACGGCTACACGAGGGAATACCTCGAGCGGGCGGAGCGCCGCCTGCTCGCCTGCGTCATCGGGTACTGCGCGCTCGACGGCGAGCTCGCATCCATCCGCGACGGCGGCGAGGACCATGACGGCTTCCGCGTCAACCCGCTCGACGTCCACGAAGTCCTGCTATGCGCCCGCACCGCCCCGTCCGACCCGCACGGATGCGCGGCGCTCGAGGCCGCCATCAAGGGCAACAAGTACGTGGACGGCGAGCAAAGCTACCTCGACCGCGCCATGGCCAACATGGACTACGACTACATGAAATTGTCGGCCTCGCGCTGGTCCTACCCCATCGCCGAGCTCGACGGGTTCCTCGCCATGTTCCCGCCCGCCCGCTCCGAGCGGAGGGCCATCGCGGACCGCGTGCTCGACAGCGCCTCGATGCGCCTCAAGACGTTCTTCGCCCTGTCGATGCCCATGGCTGAGGCCGCGGGCGGGCAGGACGGCGACGAGGCCGAGGGCGGCAAGCACTACCACCGCGCCGCGGCGCCCGACGGCGGCGAGACCGCGGAGGAGGAGTAGCCCATGCGCACCCTCAAGGGATTCCTTTATCTCATCCTCGGCGGCACGCTGTGCGGCTGGATGTTCAACCGCATCGCCGCCTGGTTCATCGACAACCCGCTCACCGTCGGCTCCAACCACACCGTCGCCGAGTGGGCCGTGATCCTGCAAGACCCGTTCTACCTCGACTCCCGCACGATGCCGTTCTTCTTCCTGGCCTTCGGCGCCATCGCGCTGGTGGCCATGACCAAATACGACTGGACCGGCGAGCGCGAGGAGCAGAAGAAGCTCCGCGGCGAGGAGTACGGCAACCAGCGCTGGGCGCGCGACGACGAGATGCAGCAGTTCGCGCACACCTCGACCGTGAAGCGCGTGCCCATCCGCATCCCGCAGCGCACCGCCGACGCGATGCGCTTCGCCCGCAACAACCCGAAGGACTTCATCAAGGCCAAGCTCGGCATGACCAACAAGGTCGCCAACCCCAAGCCCGACTACGTCGAGAAGATCGAGGACGACAACATCATCCTGTCCGAGCGCGCCGAGCTCCAGATGTCGAAGATCCCCGACCCGGCGCTCGAGCGCAACAAGCACGTCTACGTGCTCGGCGGCTCCGGCTCGGGCAAGACCTTCAACTTCGTCGGCCCCAACCTTCTCCAGCTCAACAGCTCGATCGTGACGACCGACCCCAAGGGCGACACGCTCAAGCAGTACGGCAACTTCTTCCTGCGCCACGGCTACAAGCTCAAGGTCGTCAACACCAAGCCCGACCAGATCAACCAATCGATGCACTACAACCCGCTGCTCTACCTCCAGGACTCCACGTCGATCATGCAGATCGTCAACCTGCTGGTGGAGAACACGTCGGGCAACGCGCAGGCCGAGAAGGAGGACTTCTTCGTCAAGGCCGAGAAGCAGCTGTACATGGCGCTGATGGGCTACCTCTTCTACTTCTACGCGGACCAGCCGCAGTACCAGACGTTCCCGCAGATGCTCGACCTGCTCCAGCTCGCCGGCAAGGACAACCCCAGCCAGACCAAGACCCCGCTGGACATCATCATGCTCGGCACGACCGCCGAGGACGGCTTCCAGGGCTTCGAGGAATGGATCGTCGCCAACCACGGCGGCGACGAGGCGGCCGCGCAGGCCTCCGAGGAGTACTTCGTCATCAAGCAGTACAAGGGCTTCAAGTCGACCTCCGGATCGCCGGAGACCGAGGCCTCGGTCATCGCGTCGTGCAACGTCCGCCTGGCGCCGTTCGCCGTCTCCGCGGTCCGCGAGTTCTTCAGCGAGGACGAGCTGGAGCTCGAGATGATCGGCGAGGAGCGCACGGCGTTCTTCCTGGTCATGTCCGACACCGACAAGACGTTCAACTTCATCCTGGCGATGCTGCTCTACCAGCTGTTCGACGTCAACACTGCCATCGCCGACAGGAACCCCGGCTCGCACTGCAAGATCCCGATCAACTGCATCCTCGACGAGCTCGCCAACATCGGCCGCATCCCCGACCTCGACGTCAAGATCGCGACCCTGCGCTCGCGCTGGATCTACATCACGGCCATCCTGCAATCGGTCACGCAGCTCAAGAAGATGTACAAGGACAACGCCGACATCATCGAGGGCAACTGCGACACGACGCTGTTCCTCGGCCGCTGCGACCTCGAGACCAACAAGAAGATCTCCGAGCGCCTGGGCAAGTTCACCGCCACCGTCCGCAACCGCAGCGAGTCGCACGGCCGGCAGGGATCGTGGTCCGAGAGCGAGAACAAGATCGGCAAGGAGCTCATGGCCGCCGCCGACCTCGGCAACAACCCCGAGAAGTTCGGCGGCGACGACTGCATCGTCTTCGTGAAGAACGCCTTCCCGTTCCTCGACAAGAAGTACAGGACGATCGACCACCCGCGCTACCACGAGCTGCGCGAGGTCGGCGAGTTCAACCTGGACGACTGGAACTGGGACCGCAAGTGCGAGCGCGAGCGCGCGCACCGCGCCGAGGTCGAGGAGATGCGCTGGCGCATCGAGGAGGCCCGTTCGTTCTTCGACCCCGAGTTCTTCATGTAGGAGGCCCCCGGCGGGGGAGACCCCGCCGGTCGTCATATCTCACCCGCCGCGGCGGGTCAAACAGGGCGCCAAGGCCACACGGGCGGCGCCGCGAATCAGAAGGGAAAACCCCATATGGCTTTCTTCAACCAGCTCCTGAACTATCTGTGGCAGATCCTCACCTTCGTCGGCGGAATCACCGCCGCCGTGGGCGTCTTCCGCTGGGTCTCCGGCGGCAAGGCCCACGACGCGCAGGCCCAGGAGGGCGCGGTCTGGGTCGTCGCCCTCGGCGGCGCCATGGCGGCCATCGGCCTGGTCGGCGGCAGCTACCTCACCTTCCCCACGATGTAGGGACGACGGAGGGAACTCCATATGACTGCTCTAACGGGAAAAGATAGGCGCGCGGCGGGGCCCTCTGCCCCCTTGCGCGCCGCGCTCGCGGCCGTGCTGGCGCTCGCGCTCGCCGCACTGGCCTGCCCATCGCCGGCCCTGGCCGTGGAGACCTCCAAGGAGAGCTTCGAGGCGAAATACAAGGACGACTACCACCAGGCGATCAAGGACCGCAAGAAAGACCCCAGCACCACCACGAACACCATGTGGACCGACGACGACCTCATGATGGGCGCCTGCGGGGAGTATCCGGGTTTCGATGTCGTAAACGCAGGGCCCTGGGTCTCCTATTTCGTCTACAGCACCGCCGAGGGCATCGCGAGCTTCTGCGTCGACTGCGGCGAGGCGATGCTGCAATGCATCTCGTCGTCGGGGCTGCTCAAGCTCGACTTCACCGGCGAGGGGTCCGATTTCGCCAAGATGTACTCGGCGGCCGCCGACGTCTCGGTCAAGGTGATCCAGCCGATCTGCGTGGGCTTTCTCGGCCTCGCGTGCGTGTGGGCCCTTCTCGAGTTCTCCAAGGAGGTCTCGACCAACCGCGGCGACCACTTCTCGATGGCCGGCAACTACGTCTGGATCATCGTCAAGTTCTCGCTCGTCATGGTCCTCATCAGCCATACCGTGCAGCTGTGCGGCGGCGTGTACGAGGTCTTCCTGTGGGTCGCCAACAAGGTCTCCGACACGCTGGCGGCCGGACAGATCAGCGGCGTCGGCTTCAACTCCTTCATGCTCTCCATGATGGAGATCAGGTACAGCCAGTTCGCGTGGTCGGTCGGCTACGCGCTCGTGTCGATGGTCATCCTCGTCTCGACCGGCCTGTGCCTGATCAAGGTCCTCACGCTCACCATCACCCGCATGTTCGAGATCTACCTGATGACGGCCTTCGCCGGCTTCCCGCTCGTGATGCTCACGACGCGCGAGACCAGGCCGTCCGGCATCGGGTACTTCAAGAAGTTCGCCGGCGTGTGCCTTCAGGCGGCGATCCTCATAACGATCATCGCCTTCGCCGGGATCTGCTTCTCGGCCGCCGGGTCGCTTCTGGCGACCATGCCGAATGCCGGCATCGATGACTCGGTCTGGACCATCGTCTCGCTGCTCGCGTCCATGGCCGGATGCTTCGGCTTCTCGGCGCTGTGCGGGCAATCCAAGCATATAGCGGACACGATCATGGGGGCGATGGGCTGATGGTAGAGATCATCCTGCGCAAGGACATCCAGGACTACGAGGCCAGGCCGCTGTTCGGCTTCACGTACCGCCAGGTCGCGACCGGAGCGGCCATCGCGATCACCGCCGCCGGCATGGGGCTGGCGATCTCGTCGTTCACCGAGATCAACACGCTGTGGCTGATGCTGATCATGTCCGTCTGCGGCGCGATCGGGCTCGTCGGCCTCGGGCGCATCCACGACCTCAAGTTCGAGCAGTGGTTCGCCATCTGGAAGGCCGACCGCGACTGGCCGAAGGTCGCCCTGTTCGCCGCGCCGACGCTCTCGCCGCACGGCGACCGCGCCTCCGCCAAGGCGAAAGCCGGCAAGAGGCCTAAGAAGGAGACCAAAGCGGAGAAGGCGGCGGCGCTGGAGGCCGACGCCGAGGCCGAGGTATAGAGAAAACGGAGAAAACCACATGATCTGCCCCAACTGCAACTGCGAGCTCGTGGACGGCACCGCGGTGTGCCCCTACTGCGGCACGCCCTTGGCCGCGCCCGCGCCGTCTGCCACCGCCACCGCGACCATGCCCGCCATCCAGTCCGCGCCGCCCGCGGCGCCTGCGCCCTCGCCGGCATACCGAGCTGAGGACATCCCCGTGTCCGCGGCCCCGCAGCCGGCCGCCCGCGGGGCCCACGAGCAGGTCTCACAGGTCTCACAGAGCCCGGAGCCGCCGTTCGCATACGGCCGCGAGGAGGCCGCCGAATCCCCGGCATCCCCCGCCCGCGACCCCTACGAGGACTACTACCGCCAGGCCCCGGCACGCCCGAGCGCGCAGGCATACCGCGAGCCTGCGCCCCAACCGGCCCGCGACCCATATGAGGACTACTACCGCCCCACCCCGGGCCGTGGCGGGCAGGGCCCTGCCGCCCGCGACCCCTACGGGGAGCCCGCCGCATCCGGCGAGTCCGACGCCTACGCCTACGGGAAGAACGCATATGCGGACACCTCGCGCGACCCCTACGAGGACTACTGCCGCCAGAGCCAGACCCCGGCGCGCCCGAGCGCACCGTCATACCGCGAGCCTGCGCCCCAGCCGGCCCGCGACCCCTACAATGACTACCGCGACGCGGGCCGCGCAGATGACGCGGACGGCCGCGGACAGCGCGGGCAGCGCGAGGAGAGCCGCGAGGACGTCCGCGCCGAGGGCCGCGACGCCCGCCGCCAGCAGAAGCTCAACGCGAAGGCCGCGAAAGCCCGAAAGCGCCGCGAGCGCGCCGCGGAGAAGGCGGGAAAGAAGAAGGGCATGAAGCGCCTTCTGCCGACCGAGGACTACCCTGGCACCCTCGTCCTGCGCGCGGACAAGTGCACGCAGGACGCGCTCGGCTATGAGCTCCTGTGCGAGGACGGCACCGTCAAGCTCCAGCAGGGCGTCTACAGCCGCGTCGTGGAGTTCCAGGACGCCAGCTTCCAGGCGGCGCGCGAGTCCGAGCAGCGCGAGATCTACGAGAACTGGTCCGAACTTCTCAACACGTTCGACAACACCGTGCACCTCCAGGTCAAGATCCTGTGCCGCGTCATCGACCGAGACGCGTTCCGCGAGGACACCTTCCTGCCGCCCGTCGAGGGCGACTACGCCGGCAACCGCTTCCGCCGCGACATCAACCAGATCATCGAGAGCAAGGTCGCCGAGACGCAGCAGAACGTCGAGAGGCGCCGGCTGTTCATCGTGACCGTCGAGGCGCCGACCCGCGAGCAGGCGTCCCCGCTGCTCGCCCGCGCGACCGAGCAGGTCATGCGCTCGCTCAAGAACATGGGGGTCAACTCGGAGGAGGTCCGCGGAAACGAGCTTCTGCGCATCATCGACTCGATCACCAACCCGCGCGACCCGCGCGGCTTCGTCTCGTTCGAGGACCTGAAGGTCACCGACGAGCACGGCGTGAGCGCCATCCAGCTCGGCTACACCACCAAGGACCTCGTCGCGCCCGCCGACCTCACCAAGATCGACGACACCCATATCTCATGGAACGGCGTCACGGGCCAGGCGCTCTACCTCCAGAAATGGGCGGGCTCGGTGCGCTCCGACATGATCTCGAGCCTGGCGGAGCTGCCCATCAACCAGGTGATCACGCTCGACATGACGAGCTGGGAGCAGTCGCGCGCCATCGAGACCATCGAGTCGATGAACACCGATCTCAAGGTGCAGAAGTCCGACTACGTGCTCAAGCACTCCCAGACCATGTACATCACCGACGAGATGCTGCCGACCAACCTCCAGGACGCCATGGAGAACGCCCGCGACCTGCGCGACGACCTCGTGAGCCGCGACCAGAAGATGTGGTCGCTCACCTGCACCACCATGACCTGGGCGGACTCGCTCGAGGACTGCGACGAGAACTCCGGGGCCATCCAGGACGTGTTCCGCCGATTCACCTGCCGCGCAGTGCCCCTCGTGAAGCTCCAGCGACAGGGTTTCGCCGCGATGATGCCCACGGGCCGCTGCGACATCCCCTACGTACGCAACCTCACGACCGCCCCGCTCGCGGCGCTCGTGCCGTTCACGTCGGTCGAGCTCATGGAGCGCGGCGGCATGTGGATGGGCCAGAACCAGACGTCCAAGAACTTCATCTTCTACAACCGCCGCGACGCCGTCGCGCCCAACGGCTTCATCCTGGGCAAGCCGGGCCGCGGCAAGTCGGTGACGGCCAAGAACACGATCCTGTGGACGCTTCTCACCGACCCCACCGCCGAGGTCATCGTGCTCGACCCCGAGCGTGAGTACATCAACGTCGCGCGCGAGATGGACGGCGAGGTCGTCCAGATCTCCGGAGACTCGCATACCTATATCAACCCGTTCGATCTCGAGCTCGTGGAGGGCGAACAGCCGCTCGCGATGAAGGTCGACGCCATCATGTCGATGGTCGAGATGATGGCCAAGAACCTCTCGCCGATGCAGAAGACCCTCGTGGACCGCTGCGTCTCGCGCATCTACGACCGCTACTTCGCCACCCACGACCAGCGCGACATCCCCACGCTGATCGACTTCTACAACATGCTCAACCAGCAGCCCGAGCCCGAGGGACGCATGCTCGCCGTCACCATCGAGCGCTACGTCACCGGCCAGGCCTCGCTGTTCAACCACCCGACCAACGTGAACACGCACAAGCGCTTCGTCGTCTACGACATCCGCGACTGCGCCGACAACATGAAGGGCCTGGCGCTGCTGATCCTGCTCGACCAGACGTGGAACCGCATCGTGCGCAACCGCGAGCGCCACGTCCGCACCTGGGTGTTCATCGACGAGATGCAGCTGCTCTTCGAGAACGACTACGCGATCTCGTACTTCGACCAGCTCTGGACCCGCTCGCGCAAGTACGGCGCCATCCCGACCGGCATCACGCAGAACATCGAGCGCATCATCAACAACGAGAAGAGCCGCCTGATGCTGGCTAACTCCGACTTCCTGGTGCTGCTCGGCCAGTCCGCATCGGACGCCGCGGCGCTGGGCGAGGTCATCAAGCTCTCCGAGCGCCAGGTCGCGATGATGCGCAACGCCGGGCCCGGAGAGGGCCTGCTGGTCGCCGGCGGCAAGATCATCCCGTTCGAGAACCGCATCCCGACGGACTCGGCCATCTACCGCATGGTCACCACCAAGCTCGACGACCTGATCCAGTACTCCAACGAGGACGGGCGCGGCGACGGCGCCCGCCGCGGGTAGCGTGACCCGAGCCATGGCAGACGAGAAGCCCACCGTCACCGACAAGGCGAGCCCGCTAGAGATGGAGAAGGTCAAGCACTCCTCCCTCGAGTATGCCGTGCAGCACGACGGCCCCGCATACAGGCAGCGGGCCGTCGCGCCCTACAAGGAATCGGCCCTCCCCGAGCTCACGCGCGGGGAGGCCGCAAGGTCCGTGTTCAAGGACCGCGTCAGCGAGTCCGTCGGCAACGCCCTCGGCGCGGCGAAGGGAGCCGCCGAGGGCGCGGCGAAAGGCGCAGCCAAAGGGGCCGCGAAGGGCGTCCTGCACAGCCCCCGCGCGGTGCTGGAGATGAGCGCGGCCTTCGGCCTTTCCGACGGCAACGCCCAGATCGCCGACGAGGGGGCGCGCGCCGCCGACACCGTCGCCAACGCGGCGATGACCCAGGCCGACCCGCGCAACCTGTACCGCGAGGGAAAGTCCGTCGCCGACAGGCTGCCGGCGGGACGGGCCCGCAGGCGCATGGCCCGCTGGGACGCGAAATCGAAGAAGGCCCTCGCCAAGCAGGACAAGGTGCTCGACCAGCTGGAGCACAAGAGGAAGCGCGCCGACACCATGCGACGCGCCGGGATGTCAGACAAGTCCCTGCTCGGGCGCTGGATCAACCTCAGGCAGAAGCGGCTCGAGAACAAGGCGGGACGGCTCGGCGCCAAGGCGGGCCGGCTCGCCGGGACGAACACCTCCGGCATCCGCGGCAAGCTCATGCAGCTGCGCCGCACCAAGGCGACCGTCACGAACACCGTCTTCGGCTGGCGCGGCGTGGCCGCGGCGGGCGCCGCGGTGGGCGGCACCGCGGTTATCTGCCTAGTCGGGATGTCGCTGCTCAGCGCGGTCATCGGCGGCGCCGCCACATCTTCTTCCGGCGGCAGCGCCGAGGGCTACCTGGCCCAGGCGCAGCGATACGTCGACGACGACTCCATCGGGTACTCGCAGTCCACGCGTTGCCACAACCCCAACATGGACTGCTCGTCGTTCGTCTACTACTGCCTCGTCGATTCGGGCTACTGCACGACCGAGCAGCTGGGTACGCACCCGTTCACCACCTCCACCATGGCGGAACCTCTGCTCAAGGCGGGCTTCGAGAAGGTCGAGTGGGACGGGAAGATGGACTCCCTGCAACGCGGCGACATCCTCATCAACACCGAGCAGCACACGGAGATCTATGCCGGCGACGGCAAGGACTACGGCGCGCACGAAGACCTCGACGGCGCCGACGGCGACTCGTCGGGAGACGAGGTATCGCTGGGGTCCTACTGGAACGACGCCTGGGACACGGTCCTGCGTCCCACCGGAGGGGCGGGCGTCACCATTCCCGAGCAGTACGGCAACGGCGGGTACTCCGTCACCTTCTACACCCAGCGCGGCTGCTACGTCAACGGCCGTGACACCGCATGGGCGGCCGGGACGTCGCAGGCGGCCGTCCACTCCAAGTGGGCGCTCGCCGGCGCGAAGTACGACGACGATATCGCGACATACAACGGGCGCTACCTGATCGCCTGCACGACGACGTACGGCCGCGTCGGCGACAAGGTGAACTTCACCCTGTCGGACGGCACCGTGATCAAGTGCGTCATCGCCGACGCGAAGAACCCCAACGACCAGGGATGCAACAAGTGGGGGCACTCGAACGGCCAGAACGTCATCGAGTTCGAGGTGGAGAGGTCGCGCTTCTACAGGAGCGGCAACCCCGGCAGCTCGAGCTGGAAGGCCGAATGGGGCGGCAAGCGCGTCTGCTCGTCCGTCAACAGCGGCAGCATCCTCTAGCCCATCGAATGAAAGGGAAAGCGAACATGAACATGACCGACAGGTTCAACCCGGCCAACGAGAACGACCCCAAGAGGAAGCTGGCCTACGGCCTGATCGCGCTGGCGTGCGTGATCGCGCTGGGCTTCGGCCTCGACGCCGCCTCGTGCTCCCGCACGGGCACCGCGGGCGACGAGGGCGGCAAGCAGGACGCCACCGAGGCGGTCGATGGCGGCAGCGCCGCCGGGGGCGACGAGCAGGACGGGAAGGAGGCGGGCGACGAGAAGAAAGTCGAGGCGTCGCCGGACCCGTCCGAGACCTCCGGCGTTCGGTTCGAGGGCTTCGACAAGCTCTCGGGCATGACCGCGACCAAGCGCGAGAGCTTCTGCGACGCCGTGGCCTCGACCATGCGCGCCAACGGCTACAAGCTCGACGAGATCACGGTCTCGATCAAGAAGAAGCCCCAGGCCACCGATAACGGCACCGTCGTGTTCATGCGCGTGAAGGGCACCGGCGACTGCTACTCGGCGCATTACGCCGACGGCACCTGGACCGTCTTCCCCCTGCTCGAGCGCGTGGACGGCGTGAACGACGACCTCGCGCAGGACCAGATCGACTCGCGCGCCGACACGGCGGCCGACGCCGACGCCACCGAGCAGAGCGCCGCGGCGCCCAAAAAGACCTTCGCCATCACCGACACCGAGCAGGCCGCCAAGTATATCGGCGACTCCTGCGCCGGCGCGCTCATGGACGCATGGCGCGCGTTCGCCGCGGAGAAGGAGGGCGGCGCCGATGCCGATTCCGCGCTGTTCTCCCGCGACCATGTGACGCACAACGACGACGGCACGGTCACGTTCACCGTCTGGATGCCCTCGAGCCAGAAGACCTACCGAGGCGTGGCCGACATGGCCGCCGGCTCGGTCTCCTTCTCCGAGTAGGGGGGAGCGGCATGCCCACACTCATCATCGCCGAGAAGCCGTCCGTCGCGCGCGGCATCGCCGACGCCGTCGGCGCCCACGAGCGTCGCGACGGCTATATCGAGGGCGGCGGCTACCTCATCAGCTGGTGCCGCGGCCACATCATCGACCTCGACTTCCCCCAGAACTACCCGCAGTGGTCCGGCCACTGGTCGATGTCGCAGCTGCCCATGATCCCGGAGCGGTGGAGGTGGAGCGTCACCGCGCCCGAGCAGTACAAGGTCCTGAAAGGGCTGCTCGACCGCGCCGACGTGGAGCTCGTCGTGAACGCCTGCGACGCCGACCGCGAGGGCGAGGGCATCTTCCGGCGCGTCTGGACCCATTCCGGCTGCAAGAAGCCCGTCCGTCGCTTCTGGTCCACCTCGCTCGTGCCAGAGCAGGTGCGGACCGACCTCGCCCACGCCAAGCCCCTCTCCGACTACGACGGCCTCGCCGACGCCGCCGAGGGCAGGGCCAAGGCGGACTGGCTCGTGGGCCTCAACGCCTCGCGTGCCCTGTCGTGCCTCTACGACGGCTCGCGCCTGTCCGCCGGCCGCGTCCAGACCCCGACGCTCGCGCTCGTCGTCGAGCGGACCCGCGCGATCCGCGACTTCAAATCGGTCCCCTTCTTCCAGGTCGAGTGCTCGGTCGGGAGGACGGAACGCGTGCGCCTTGTCGGCGAGAAGCTGAACACCCGCCAGGAGGCCGAGCGACGCGCCCGTGCGGCCGTCGGGTCGCAGTGCGCGATCTCCAAGGTCGAGCGCAGACAGGAGAGGTGCCGCGCGCCCAAGCTCTACGACCTCACCGGGCTGCAACGCGACGCATCGACGCGCGCGGGCCTCACCGCGGAGGAAACGCTGAACGCGCTGCAAACGCTGTACGAGAAGAAGCTGGCGACATATCCCAGGACCGAGAGCCGCTACATCGGCGAGTCCGACATCCCCGAGACGGCCCGCGTGCTCTCGGCCATCGCGGTGCCGGGAATCGTCGGCGAGGCCGCCGCGGCCGGGTTCGACGCGTCGCGCTCCGACGTCGCCCGCGTGGCCGACGACTCGAAGGTCCACGGCCACGGCGCGATCCTGCCCACGGCGCTGCTCGGCGCCAAGGAGATGGCCAAGCTCGATGGCGCAGAGCGCTCCGTGGCCATCCTCGTCTGCTGCCGCCTCATGGCCGCCACCATGGACCCCGCGACGAAGCTCAAGACCAAGGTCGAGGGCGAGATCAACGGAGACGCCTACACGGCCTCGGGAAGCACCGTTACGGACGCTTCCTGGATCGCCGTGGACGAGGCGTGCCGTGCCGCGCTTGCGGGCGGCGGCAAGGCCGCCGAGGACGAGGACGACGAGGCGCAGGACATCCCCGCCGACATCGAGCAGGGCGACTCCTTCACCGTCGCCGATGGCGACGTTCGCGTGAAGGACGGCAAGACGACCCCGCCGAAGCCCTACACGGACGCGACGCTGCTGTCGGCCATGGAGCACGCCGGCCGGTCCATCGAGGACCGCGAGCTGAAGGCTGCCATCGAGGACGATTCGATGCACTCGGGCGGCCTGGGGACTCCTGCCACCCGCGCCCGCATGATCGAGAAGCTGATCGAGGCGAAGTACATCCGCCGCCGCGGCAAGACCCTCTCCGCCACCGAGCGCGGCGAGACGCTGATCGACATCGTGTGCGATTCGCTCAAGACCCCCGAGCTCACCGCGAAGTGGGAGCTGTCCCTGTCGCACGTCGAGCGGGGAGAGGGGTCGCTGTCCGACTTCCTCTCCGGCATCGAGGGCTACACGGCCGCGGTCGTGTCCGACCTCGAGCGCGGCTTCGACCCCGCGCAGGCCGCGGCCGTCTCCGGCCGCGAGGAGCTGTGCCGGTGCCCGGCCTGCGGAGCGCCGATCGTGCTGTCGCGCAGCGGCAGGCAGTGGCAGTGCTCGTCGTCGAAGTGGGCCGGCAAGGAGGAGGGCTGGCGGCTGCTCCAGGGCTGCGGCGTGAAGCTCAACATCGTCCAGAACGGCAGGAAGCTCACCAAGTCGCAGGCCAAGTCGATCCTGTCGGGAAAGACGGTCCACCTCACCGGCCTGTCGAAGAAGGACGGCAGCGGCACGTTCGACACCGACGCGAAGCTCGGAGCGGCGCCCTATACCGGGTTCGTCGAGTTCTGCCGGAGCGAGAAGCCGGGCGGGAGCGCCGGCCGCACGGGCTCGCGGCGTCGCGGCGGGAAGCGGTAGGCCATGGCCGCCGTCACGCGCGACGGGGACGGCTGCGTACCCCTCGCCGAGCTCGACATCAACCCGGCGCTGCGCGCGACCTGCCAGCGCCGGCTCGCCGCGGCGCTCGAGGGGCGCGCCATGACCGCCAGGAAGCTCGCGGAGTTCTCCGGCGTGTCCGAGGCGGTCATCTCGAGGACGCTCCACGGCCAGCGCACGCCCACGCTCGACGCGATCGTGCGCCTCTCGCTGACGCTCAACGTGTCGGCCGACTACCTGCTCGGCCTCAAGGCGTCCCCCCAGGGCGATTACCGGAACGGCTCTCTGGGAGACGGCGGGGCGTAGGGCGAGCGGAGTCCGCTTCCCATTCGGAAAGTCCCGGCGGTCACCGGTGTAGACCGGCAACAGGCTGGGTAACATATCTCAGATTACTGGCGCCGCGCCGGGGTATCCCGGCCGGCGCCAAGGACATGGAAAGGATGATGCCGAGATGAAGCATACAGGAAGCGGCAGCCATACCGCCCGCGCGACGCTCGGGCGCCTCGGCGTGGGCGCCCTGTCCATCGTCTTCGCCCTGAGCCAGGTGCTCGGACTGCTCGGTACCGCCGTGCCGTCCGCTTGGGCGGAGGCGGCGGCGGAGCCCGAGACCGTGACCGTGACGCTCGCCGCCGGCGAGCACGGCGTCCTCGCCATCGCAGGCGAGGACGCCGAGAGCGACACGGTCACGGTCGACAGGGGCTCGAACGTGACCGTCGAGGTCACGCCCGACGACGGCTGGTTCGCCGACTCGCTCACGGCCTTCGCCGGCGACGGGTCCGAGGCCGCAAAGCTCGAAGTCGAGGACGGCCGCGCCACCTTCAAGGCGGAGACGGACACCACCGTGACGTGCGCCTTCTACGAAAACGGCTCCAACGGATCGGCCGCCCTCGAGGCCGTCGCCACCGATGCCTCGGCCAAGCAGGCCAAGCAGGCCTCGGACAAGGCCTACATCAAGGCCAACCTCGACGAATCGCTCTCGGACCTCGACAAGTTCGAGCGCCGCGACGTGCTGACCGTCACGACCACCACGGTCGACTCCGGAAAGGTCGCCACGCCCACGCTCGACGGCCTGTGGGCCGACACGGACGGCGACGGCATGGGCGACTACAGCGACGCGCTGAAATCCAACGCCGTGAGCCATGCCGTGCTCTACGACCTCGACGACTCGTCCGACTACCTCGTGGGCCGCGCCGGCTCCGACATCTCGGGCGCGACGCTGGCCGACTGGGGCGCATCGGAGAACAACGCCGACGCCGCCATGCGCCGCGGCCTCAAGTTCGACGCGGCCACCGGGCTCGTCTACGTGCCGAAGAAGTACACGGTCAAGAACAAGGCCGGCGAGTACAAGGTCGCATCCTCCCGCATCCAGCTCCTCTACGCCACGCCCGACAAGGGCGCGGCGAACACCTTCCCCGTGAGGGTCGAGGCGGAGAACGTCGACGGCCGCGCGGCCAAGTCCGGAACCGCCTCGGTCGACGTCTCGTCCCCCGACACCCAGATCGCGCTCGCCCGCGACAAGGCCGCCCGCAAGTCGATCTCCGACGCCACGATCGAGTCCGTCACCGTCAACGGCATCGAGTACACGCGCGACCTCGACATGTGGACCTACGACAAGGACACCGGAACGCTCGACATCCTCATCGCCGCGGCGGGCGTGCGCAGCGTCGACATCAAGCTCGCCAACGACGCCGAGAAGAACGTCGGCTCCTGGCTCGCGTCCCTCGCCACCGAGGCCTTCGCCGGAAACGTGTGGAACATCGGAACGTGGGAGTTCCAGTCCGCGCCCTGGGCCGGCATGTCCTTCCACACCGCCGGCCACAACAGGTACACCGGCACCACCACCGGCGCCACCCTGCCGGCGGTCGAGAACCCGTCCGGCGGCCGCTACGAGGCCAAGACGATCTACCAGGCGCTCGGCACGCAGAACGTCGACGTCTCCGCCCTCCAGTCCGGAGCCTGGTCCATCGAGCGCTCCTGCACGATCGCCGCGCAGACGGTCTCCGGCGTGACCATCCCCAACGCGACGAGCGTCGACCTCACCTGCGGGCACGTCGGCGTGAACCCCTCCGGCCAGCTCGACCACTCCTACAACCAGGCCGTCCACACCGACGACGACTACGGCCAGACCGTGCGCATCGCCGCCGTCAACGGCGACGAGGCGATCATCGGCGTCACCGTCCCGACCACCTTCACGCAGGCCGGCGCCGGCTTCTTCAAGATCAAGTGGAAGCTGAACAAGGTCCGCTACACCTTCTCCAAGTGCTCGGCAAACGTCTCCATCACCGACGGCAACTCCGAGTACTCCGTCGAGGGCGCCGAGTACGACATCTACCGCTCCTCCGACAACGCGCTCGTGTCGCATATCGTCACCGACGCATCTGGCAATGCCGCGCTGGACCTCGAGCCCAACCAGGCCTACTACGCCGTCGAGACCAAGGCGCCCGCGGGCTATACGCTCCACAAGGGGCATATCGCCTTCAGGACCGGCAACTCCGCCGGGACCGAGCAGCTGAAGGACGACCCTGGCATGGTGCGCATCAAAATCAATAAGAAGGACTCGGCTACGCTCGGCGGGGCACAATCCGGCGCTTCGCTCAAGGGTGCCGAGTACTCGATTGCATCCCTGTCATCGCCCTCATGGGGACCCGTGACCGTCACGACCGACGAAAACGGTTATGCGGTTATTCACGATGTTCCCCTTGGAGAGCTGACTGTAACCGAAACCAAAGCACCTGCCGGCTACAAGCTGGACACTACTGTTCATAAATATACGATTAGTCGCGATGACCCTCGCACAGAAGGCATATTTGAGCTCGAGCCTGAGAACGACTTCTCCGAGAACCCGATTTCGTTCGATATCGAGATCGCCAAGACCAAGGGCGGCGAGGACGACAGCTGGGAATCCGACGACGGCCAGGGAAATGCCGCGACGGGCGTCCAATTCCAGATCATCTCGAATACCACCAATGAGGTCGTCGGAACCCTGACGACCAACGATGCCGGCTTCGCGTCCACCAAGGACGCGGCCACCTGCGACGAGACCTCCGTCTCCGAGGCCAAGACCGACGACCCGGCGCGCCCGTGGTTCGGCTCGGGCAAGCGCAACGCCGGCATCTCCGGCGCCGTGCCCTATGACGCGGCGGGCTATACGATCCGCGAGGTCGATTCCACGGTGCCCGAGGGCTTCGACCATGTGGACGACTGGACGATCTCGGCCGACGACCTCGTGGACGGCACCACGAAGTACTACTCCGTCATCGACAAGACGCTCAACAGCCGCATCCAGATCGTCAAGACCGATGCCGAGACCGGGAACACCGTGCCCCTCTCCGGCTTCAAGTTCCAAGTGCTCGACTCGAACGGCGAGACCATGAGCTTCACCGACCCCTACGACGTCAACGGCACCGTCGACACCTTCACGACCGACGACGCCGGGCAGGTCACGATCCCGCAGCGCCTCAAGTCCGGCAAGTACTCCATCAAGGAGGTCTCCGCCGCGGCGCCCTACACCGTCAACGGCGACGCAGTCGGCTTCGAGGTCCCCAAGGACTACAAGAAGGCCTCCCCCGTGACCGTCATCAAGGTCTCAGACAAGCAGGCGAAGGGCAAGGCGACCATCACGAAGACGTGCTCGCATGACGGCAAGGCGCTTCAGGGCGCAGAGTACGACGTCGTGGCGCAGCAAGAAATCGTGTCCCCCGACGGCACCGTGCGCGCCGCGGCCGGAGACGTCGTCGACCATGTGAAGACCGGGCAGGACGGCCGCGCCACCACCAAGGAACTCTACCTCGGCAGCGGCTCGGCGGCCTACGCCTTCATCGAGACCAAGCCCCCCTCGGGCCATGTGATCGACGAGACGCCCGTGGCGTTCACCCTCTCCTACAAGGACGGCGCCACCGCCGAGGTGAAAGCCGCATCCGACCAGTCCGACGCTGCGGTGAAGTTCGCGGTCGATAAGACCGTCATGGGCGCCGGCACACCGCTTCCCGGAGCAAAGTTCCAGGCCTGGAACACCGACGACGAGATCTCGATCGGCAGCGCCGCCGGCAACGTCGCCGTCCGAGCCGACGCCGGGGCCGAGGTCTCCATCAGGAAGGCCGTATCCACCGCAAACGTCAAATCCGAGGCCGATGACGGAACCTCCCTCGTCCTCAAATCCGCCGACGGCATGGAAACCCAGCTCGGGCCCGATGCCGTCGATATGAAACCCGGTACGTACACCCTGACCGCCACCCAGGACGGCAAGACGCTCGAGGGAGCGGAAGTCGAGATCGAGGCCGGCAAGGCCTATACCGCCAAGGTCGCGGGCGGCCTGCTCGGCAATCATGCCGTCCTTTCCGACGACGGTTACGCCATGCCCGCCATCAAGCTCGCCTGGTCCGAGGCCAATTCGGCGTACGTGGCCCTCGACCTCGGGCTCGGCACATACGACCTGGCCGTCGCCGGCAAAGCCGCCGGACAGATCGAGATCGACGGGGACGGGCCGACCTACATCTTGGTCAGCGGCGGCCGCGCCCGCCGGGTGCCCGTCCTGCTCAAGGAGGGCAAGAGCGCCACAGAGGGCATGACCGGCGCCGACGGCTCGACCGACTTCCTGCACCTCGCACCCGGCACGTACCGCGTCGCCGAGGTCGAGGCGCCCGCCGGATACGTCGAGGCGCCGGGGATCAAGACCTTCACCGTCGGTGCCGACGGCCGAATCGATGGCCGGGACTCCGGCCAGGCGGCCTTCGAGGACGACTACACCAAGGTCCGCATCTCCAAGCGCGACATCACCGACGAGTCCGAGATCGAGGGCGCCAAGCTCACCGTCACCGATTCCGAGGGCAAGACCGTCGACTCATGGACCTCGACCGCCGAGGATCACGAGATCGATGCGCTCGCACCCGGCAAGTACACGCTCACCGAACAGCGCACGCCGACCGCCTACGACCAGGCCGAGAGCATCGAGTTCGAGGTGAGGAAGACCGGCGAGGTCCAGACCGTCACGATGTACGACTCGCCCATCTCCATCAGCGGCGAGATCGACAAGCGACAGGAGATCGCCGACCCCACCGCCAAGAACACCGAGGCCAACGGCGACGGCCTGAACACCGCCGAGACCAAGGCATCCGACGACGGCTCCTATGCCTACACCATCGACTTCCGCTCGACATCGAACACCTGGACCGACGAGTTCACGGTCGAGGACGACCTGACCGCCGCCGTCGACGGCCGTGCTCAGCTCACATCGATCACCACGCCGCAGTCCCTCGAGGACTACGACGGCAAGATGAACGTCTGGTACAGGACCGACAAGACGCCCGACGACTATATCGACGAGTCCGGTGCCAACGCCACGCTTTCCGACGGCCATGAGAACCCCTGGCTGTCCGACGAGGCCACCGCCCCCACCCTTGGCGAGGACGGCCGAGCCGTCGACTTCACCGGATGGAAGCTCTGGCGCGCCGACGTGCCCACGACCGAGGCCGCCGAGCTCGCCGTGGCAGACCTCGGCCTCGAGGAGGGCGAGCACGTCACCGCGATCCGCTTCGAGTACGGCCGCGTGGAGCAGGGCTTCACCACCCGCGACGGCGGCTGGGACCGCGAGGGCATCAAGGACGTCCATGACGACATCGCCAGCGCCGAGGACACCGCCGCCGAAAACGGCTCCGATACCGACGATTCCGGCACGGGGACCGGGACGGCCTATGCGCCCGCCATCGTTCGCATGAAGGCCACCGACGGCTACACCGCCGGCACCTCGCTCGACAACTACGCCCGCGTGGACCTCACCCGCAACGGCGGCGGCGACGGCCTCGAGGATCATGACGAGGACCAGGTGACCCAGACGGCGAAGGCCGTCACGGTGCCCCCGACCAACCTCGACCAGACCGGCCGCAACGTCATCATCGGCCTCGCCGCGACCCTCGCCGCCGCGGCAGCGGCAGCCGCGGCGCTCATCTACCGCCGCCGCCACGCCTATCCGGACCCTGTTCCCGCAGGCGGCGAGGATGACGGATATGAGGAAGACGCGCACGAGCGCGAATACCGCGACGACCGCTATCCCGACGGTTACGACCGCGACCCCTATGGGTACGATGACGGATACCGCGACAGCTACCGCGACCGCTACTGAGAACAGGGCCGATAGATAGCCCTCGACCGGGGCCCGACGCATATCCGCGCCGGGCCCCTTCGCTTGACATCCCAGAGGAGACGCCCATGAAATGCCGACAGCGACGCCGGATCAAACCGCTCGACATCCTTCTTGCCGCCATATGCGCCGTGTCGCTCACGGCCGCCGCCCTCATCGGATGGACGATCTTCCATCAGGACGCCGTCTACAGGGAGCTCTCCATCGATGCCGAGGCGGATGCCGGCGACGGCATCGACTGGGACGGCCTGCGCGCGCGCAACCCGGACATCGCCGCATGGGTATCCGTCGAGGGCACCCCGGTGGATTTCCCGGTGGTCTCGCCCCGGGAAGGCGACCCCAAGGGGTTCTATCTGAACCATGACTTCGACCGCAACTGGTCGTTCTCCGGGTGCCCCTACCTCGACCCGCGCTGCGGGGCGGACTGGCGCCATGCGCTCGTCTACGGCCACCACCTCAACTTCGACGGCGAGATGTTCACCTACCTGCGCGACGCCTGGCGGCAGGAGAAGCTCGATACCCTCGGCGACATGCGCTGGTCGACGCCCGCCGAGGGCACCGTGAGCCTCCACCCGGCGTTCTCGATGTCCGTCGACAAGAGCTTCGCCGACATACAGAGGTTCGACTTCAACGGGACCGCGGAGCTGCGCGCCTGGCTCTCGGCCCTCTCGGCGCAGGCCACGGCGAAGGCGGACGGCTGCGACGCGCTTTGCGCAGGCGCCAAGCGCGTCGTCACCCTCGTGACCTGCTCGGCCAACTTCGCGGGCGGCCGCGCGAGGACCCTCACGGTATTCGTCGGCTGATTTTTCCGACAAACATGTCACACCATGGAAAAGAGGCACAAAAAAGGGAATAAAAACGGGTATAAAAAAGGTAAGAAAGCGATAAAACCGCTTCCCATCTCGATAAACGCACTATCTCGGAAGGAGGTGCCGAAATGGATGGAAGCGCCCAGCTGCCGCCGCCCGCGCCGGTCGGCATAACCGAACTCAAGAACAACTTCGCCTCGATCGCGAAGCGGGTGCATGACACGTCGATGCCCTGCACCGTGCTAAAGCAGGGCCGGGCATACGTCGCCATCGTCCCCGTGGACCCGGGATACAGGGCAAAAGGGAAATACGCCTGCAACCAGTACACGAGGGTGCTGCGGCGCCTGTTCACGTTCTGCCGGAACGCGCACGACCAGAAGACCACGTTCGTGCTGCGCCGCCGCAACGAGGACTACGTCGCCATCGCGCCGCTCGATCCTCCCGATACCGGGGACTGAGCGCTTAGGGAAACCCAAGGGAAAGGACCGGCCATGCTGCCCACCATCATCATCGGAGCGCTCGCGCTCGCAATCCTGTGGCCCTTCATCAGGCTGGGCTATGAACTCATCAAGCTCGCGGGGTCGCTTGTCCTGCTCGTCGCCTCATGCGCGATCGGCGCCGTCGCCCTCATCGGGCAGGGTGCCTTCCATCTCATCTCGGCCTGCCGCCGACACGCGGGAACGAAGAAGGACGACACCGTGCCGCCGACGGCGGCGAACAGCGACCGCGCCCCCATGCTCCCGGAATATTCCTCGGTGCGCTAGGACCGCACCGGAGGGAACCGGCCAAACGAAAAACCGAACAGGCATATATCTCGAAAGGACCATGCCATGAAGAACAACCCGATTGAAAAGATCCGCGACCTCCTGGCGGAGCCCGAGGCGCGCCGCAAGGCGGCGATCTGCGCCGGACTCGCCGCCGCGCTCGCCGTCGGCGGCGCCGGAATCGCCATCGCATCCAACCGACCAGAGCCGATCGACAGCACGCCTTCGGCCGTAGAGAAGGCCGGCGCCGAATCCGTCGCCCCCGCCGACATCGCCAAGATATGCCCGACGCTCACGCTCGACGGGCAGGACGTCGGCGCCCCCGCCGACGAGGTCACCGTCACGACCGGCAAGGGCCGCGTCTTCGTGACGCAGCGCGCCGGCGACGATGCCGCCGCGACCGTGGACTCCACCGCCCGCCGCAGCGCCGCGCTCGCCCGCTCGCTCGACGGATGCGAGACCGGCGGCAAGACGATCGAGACCGTCACCTGGGCCGCGGTCGACGAGGGCGGCAACGTCCAGGTCGCCGTCACGAACTCGCCCGCCGCAGCGCCCTCCGGCGGCACCACCGCGGAGGTCGTCAACGGCTCGGGCGGGCATGTGATATCCGACGGCGTCTGGAACTCCGACGGCGTGCATGACGCCGGCTACGAGCAGAACGCGGGAACGGTGACCGATTCGGCCGGCGGCAAGATCGAGGCCGGAGCCGCCCCCAAGGCAGACGAGGGCGACAAGTCCGAGACGGCCGAGGACGGCAGCGCGAAGGCCGACGATTCCGGCGCCAAGGCGGACACCAAGTCCGATACCAAGAAGAACGACTCGAAGGGCAACGCGGCGACGCAGGCGTCCGGCGGCTCGTCCTCGAGCTCGTCGGCATCCGGCTCCGCGCAATCCCAAAAGAAGTGGGTTGCCGAGCAGGGCCACTGGGAGACCGACTACGGCCAGGTCTGGGTCCCGAACGTCGTGTACGTGCGCCACGGCCGCTTCATCTGCAACGCCTGCGGCGCGACCTTCGACTCGAAGAACGGATTCTATGCCCATAGCGACGCGATGTATGCTCAAGGTCAGAACCATGATGGCTACACCGACGACTCATATACCACAAGCGAGGACCAGGGACATTACGAGCAGCAGGCGACCGGTAGGCACTGGGTCGTGGATGTGGCCGGGCACTGGGAGTAGACGGGTCTTCGTAACGGTTCGCGCGCCGGCGCCCGCCGTGCGATAAAATGACGGCAACGCCATAGTCAATTAAGCAACGATCGGAGCCAGATGATGGACAGCAGGCAGCCCGAGCTCTCGCGGCTCACCCTCATGTGCAGCGACCACGAGGTCGCCGAGTTCACCTGGAACCATGACCGCCAGGCCGTGACCGGCAAGACCCACGTCCTCGATGCGGCGCATGCCCCCCTTATGGCGACCGACCCATCGGGCAACATCACGCGCGACAGGCTCTCGAGCTGGTTCAAGAACAGGGGCATCCCCGATTTCCGCCCCGATGCCGCGGACCGCCTTCGCGCCGTCGGCTACCCGTCGGCCGCCTCCCTCATGGCCTCTGGTTTCGGCGCATCGCTGTCCGACCAATATTGGATCCGCCCCGCCGGATCCGCATCCACATGGCGCGACGTCAACTGCTTCGAGAACGATTTCAGCGAAGAGCTCGGCGAGCTGCTTCTTCCGCACGACGCCTCGTCGGTCCCCTCCCTCATCGAGAAGATCAGGGGCAACGCCGACCTCCTCGCCTCATCGCCCGATGCGGCCCTGAACGGCAACCTGCCGAAACGTTGGACGATCGAGGGCGGGCAGCGGATGCTGGTCAAGTCCGGGCGATCCTCCGGCAGGTTCCAGGAACCGTTCAACGAGAAGATCGCCAGCGTCCTGTGCTCGCGGCTGCTCGACGAGGGCGACTATGTCGCCTACGAGCTCGAGGACGGCGGCTTCATGAAGTGGACCTCCCGCTGCAAACCCATGACCGACCAGGTCACCGAGTTCGTGCCGGCCTGGGCGCTGCTCTGCTCGTCGAAACGCCCCTCGGACCTCGGGCTGCACGATTTCTACGTGTCCGCCTGCGCCGCCCACGGGCTCGACGTGCGCGAGGACGTGGAGAAGATGCTCGTCGTCGACTACCTCATGGCGAACTTCGATAGGCACTGGAACAACTTCGGCGTGCTCATCGACAGCGAGAGCAGGGAATGGCTCCGCGCGGCGCCGGTGTTCGACACCGGCGAAGCCCTCTGGTGCGACCGCGAGCTCTCCCAGCCCTTCGACGGCTACACGACCCCGCGGGCCGGCATGATGCGTCCCTTTGCCCGCAAGATCGACGAACAACTCGGCAGATATTGCCGCGACCTGTCCTGGTTCGACCCGTCTGGGCTCAAGGGCTTCTCGGAGGAGGCCTGCGACATCCTCCTCGGCAACCCGTTCATCGCCAACGAGCGCGGCAGAATCGACAAAATCAGGGAAGCGATCGACCTGCGCGCCATGATGCTGACCAGGCACGCCCATGAGATCAGCGGCGGGCGCGGGTTCATGGTTCCCGACATGGGCGCCGTTTGCGCGACCGGGGCGGCGAAGCGGACGGGGCTCCATCTGTAATTCCCAAAAATCGAGCATCGTGCCCGCATATCGGTATGAAACGCTTCCCGATTGGGAAAAAGGGTTACAAACTTCGGCCCGCGGCCATACCGTGGTCGAATACCCCTCACCGCTTCTCACCGAAAGGGCCTCTCAATGGGAAATATGAAATTCGACGGCGCGGACGTCACCTTCGAGCTCGACGGCTACGACGCCCTGGTCGAGCGCGTCCGCTCCAAGAAGGTCAACTGCAAGATCAACCCCTCCGATCTCCCCAGGCTCTACGCCGTCATGGATGCCGAGCTCGAGGGCAACGAAGAGCTCGCCGCGGCATTCGCCGAGGCGCAGGAGGCGGCGTTCGGCGATGCCGTGCTCACCGTCTGGGCCGAGCGCATCAAGAGCTTCAAGGACTCCTTCATCCCGGTGTTCGGCGAGGCTTGCAAGGACGCCGCGTGCCGCTTCGGCTTCTCCAAGGACGGCAACAACACCTTCAAGTCCGCGGTCGACGCCTTCGCGGCCAACATCTGCGACCTCTACGGCGCCGCACCCCAGATCGTCGACGGCTTCTGCGAGTTCCTGGCGCGAAACGCCTGCCTCGAGTTCGACGGCTACGCCGCCGACATGCCCGTCCCCTGCCAGCTCTACGTGGCCGAGGGAATTTCGAAGATGGCCTACCAGCAGGCCATGAACAGCGTCCGCGGGTTCAAGCTCGACACGGACGCGTCCGTCGAGTTCGCCGACAAGTTCATCAACGACAACGTCACGACCCCCGACAGCTTCATCCACCTGAACGACGCCTGCATCGCGATCGAGAACGTCAAGGCCGCGACCTCGACGCCCAGCGTCCCCGAGGCGTCCGTCAAGTTCGCCGTGACCCAGGCGGCCTTCGAGCACAAAACCGTCGACCACTTCGACGACGCGCTCCGCTCGGTATACACCGACGAGACCGATGCCGAGTTCGAGGACGCGGTCGATGCGGCGCAGGGCCTCGACGCGGATGCAACCGGCATCATCGCGCGCCCTGATACCGATCACCCTGCCCGCCCGGACGAGGCGACGTCGGCCCCGGTCCAGCCCGAGACGTACCGACAGGACGATTACTAGGACGCCTACCAGGGAGAGGGAGCGGGATATGCCCGACCCGAGACCCATGGCGACATCCGCGGGCAGTACGGCCCCTATGGCCAGGACGCCTACGGCAGCACCTACAAGCAGGGCTACTAGGCCCATCTGAACCTCTGGAAAGGCAGGGTCGACTCATGGCGGACGCACCCTCCGCAGCGTCGGGACAACGCTCGGTCACGCTCGATATCGGAGCAATCGGATCCGGGCTCGGTGACGGCATCGATATCGAGGAGGCATATCGACTCGTGGCAGCTGCTATGGAAAACGACGCGGAGCTCATGGCGGCGGTCGGCGCCGCCCGCGAGCGCGCGGTCGAGACGGTGAGGGGCAACCTCGCCGCCAAGTCCGCCCGCGGCGGGCTCGAGGAATACCGCCGCGCGCTGGACGCCGAGTTCGAGGGCACCATCGACGCCCTGACGGCATCGATGGGCATGACGGCATCGCCCGACCAGAAGAACACCTTCAACTCCGCGTTCGACGCCTTCGCGGCCGCCAACGCCTCCATCTACAAGAGCAGCGCCGACTTCCGGCGCGAGTGCGTCGACCTGCTCGCGAAGCGCGCCCTTGCCGAGCTCGGGAGCCCCGTGCCCGCCGATTTCGATGCGCAATCGCGCATCTCGGACTACATCGGGGAGCTCTCACGCGAGCAGGCCGCCAAGACGATCTCCTCGCTCCACGGCCTCAAGGTCTCCGAAGTTCTCGCCGCCGGGCGCAAGCGCATCGCCCAGGCCCTGGGCGAGCTGATGCGCCACCTGCGCGCCGTCCCCAAACCCGCGAAGGCCACGGCCGAACCGCGCCAGGCGTCCCCGGCGCCCGCCCCGGCAACGGCGGCGGCTCCGGTGCCGCGCGAGGCCGGGCTCAAGTCCGCAGCCGAGCCGGCCGAGGCAGCGCCCGCACCGAAGCATGCGGCGGCGAAGCCGGCGGCCGCGGCGGACGACGAGCGCCTGCGAGACCTCATCAACGGCATCGGCACCTCGCTCAGGTCCGGACTCCCGGCAGGCACGCGCGGGCGCCACGCCGCCCACGCCAAGGTCGCCCTCGACGAGATCGACGAGCCGGCCACGGCCGACAACATCGTCGAGTTCAAGCCGCGCGACGCCGAGCGCGAGAGGGAGCGCAGCGCGGCGATCGACTCGCGCATTCCGGCCGTCCCCCCGGCGCGCGTCGCCGCGGCGGCGGGCGCTGCATGCGCGAGCGCCGCGGCGCCCGTCAGAAACTACTCGCTCAACCTCAGGTAGCGTCTCCTTTCCGTCAGCCCCCGCTTCCCGTTCGGGAAACGGGGGCTTTCGCATACCCAAAAGACGACGCCCGCCGATACGATTGCCTGGAATATCAACTTTCCGTCGAAAGGGGAAGCCATGCCGGACAATGATGACCTCCGCATGAACCAGAACGAGACCCTTAACTGCAAGCTCGCCCTTATGGGCGTCTGGACGGAGGCGTGCCGCGAAGCCGCCGCATACTTCGGGGTCAACCCGGACGGCTCGGGCAACTTCTCGTCCGTCACCCAGGCGCAGGCGGGCTCGACCGCGGGCACACTCGCCGTGGACGGGATCTCGGCCGACGAGATGACGAGCCGCCTGGCGGCGTCGCTCGTCGAGCACTTCCCGGACAAGACCGGCATCATCACCGGCGACCCGGCCGCGGCCAAGGCCTACGTCAAGCAGTACGTCGTCGACCTCGCCAACCACCAGGCGCTCGCCCAAGCACTGCGCCGACGCCACGGCGAACGTGCCCACGCACCATCTCCCCAAGGCCTCGCACGGCGCGCACATGGGCTAGACATTTCAGACGAGACAACGGCCCGGGAGGCCACCATGTTCAAGACCTGTAGCGACCCGGACTTCAACTGGGTCCACTGCCTTTGCGATTCGGCCACCTGGGTCGTCAAGGAGCCCGGCAAGCCCATCGGCTTCTTCTACTCGCGGCTGTTCGACGATGCGCTCTCGCCGTCGGGCCTCGGCTTCGCCGTCGACGCCTTCCGCATCGACGAGGACGGCACGCTCGACGACTTCTACAGCGATATCCTCTGGGACTACGGCGCGGCCGACGAGCTGATAGCGGCCTACCCCAATAAGTTCAGCTGCGCGGTGCGATGCGACGGGCTCAACCCGTATGACATCCCGACGAGCTGGAGCCAGGACAAGGGCGAGCGCTACCGCGCGCGCGACACCGTGCTCGCGGCGGTCGATATGCTCACCGACGAGGCCGACGAGGCCGGCATCGACGCCTGCCCCGAGTTCTACCGCAACGACTACATCAGCATGTACCTCAAGACGCAAGGCCTCGGCGAGCGCGTGAAGGTCGGCGGCGCCGAGGCCTTGCGCTTCTCGGTCGTCTCGACCGACTGCTCATGCGGCGACGACGAGAAGGGCGACTTCGAGACCCTGGGCGAGGCCATGAGGGCGGCCAAGAGGTTGGTCGACGTCGAGGGCTATGAGGGCGCCGCGGTCTACGACCGCAAGCAGGAGGCCTGGTGCGCGGGATGCAACGTCGCGACCGTCATGGACATGAACGGCCCGGCATCCGTCACGCATCCGTTCTGGACGATCACCTGCGAGGCCGAGAAGAGGGAGCCCGCACAGCGGGTCGCCGCGCTTGAGCGCGCGCAGGCCATCGACCGCGCCAAGGACGCCGCCGCGCGCACGGCGCGACCTAGCGGCGCGCATTACCGTCCCCGCCGCGCACAGTAGAGGGAAGCATAAACGACAACCATAGAAAGGAGTCCAGCGTATGGACGACTATGAACCGTGGCTCACTCCGTGCGATCCCGATTTCGACCCGGAAAAGTGCGAGAGCGCCTACGCCCTGTGGGCCGTCAAGGAGGAGGGCGAGCCTGTCAAATTCCTCGAGGCGAGCATCACGGACAACCTGGACTATCCGTCCGGATATTGGTTTTTCTGGAGAACCATATCGTTCAGCGAGGAGACCGGCAGGCTCATCGAGGGCGAATGGGGCGGGGCTGGCGATATCTGCCGTGCCGACTATGTCGCGGACATGGTGCTCCCCGGCGGCGCCGTCTTCGCTCGGGTCCAGGGCGAACTCGACGACGGTATTCCATTCGATTGGGAGGTACGCCGCCCCCTGGACGATTGCGCGAAGACGAGGGCGGCCGAGGCGATCCGCGCCGGGATCCTGGCGCTGCCCCTGAGCGCATCCGCGTCGATCGAGGCAATACCCTCACCCTATAAGATCGACGTCTCCATCGTTCACGGTGGCACGCTCACCCACGACATGGCCCGCAACCTCCTCGTCTCGGCGGAGCACTACTATCGCGACAGCGCGCTCTGCGGGCTGCTCGACAACTGGAACGGCCTCGCCGTCGCGCAGCGGGCCCTGCTCGTCCAGGCAACCAAGTCGATGAGGGAAGACTCGCCCGACGAGGCGTTCGCCTCCCTCTCCCGCGCCATCGCCCTGATCCGCGCGACCGACGAGCGCGCCGGCGACGTGTCCGACCACACGCTCGCGCACAACCTCCTCATCTCGGGGTTCGAGGAGATGGAGCGCGACAACACCAAGCTCATCTCGCGCCAGATCTCCGAGGGCCGCCTTGACATCGGCGAGATCGCGAGGGCCTTTGTCGGCGCGATGGGGCGTAAAACGGGCGCCGCGCTCGATGCCGCGCTCGAAGGCAAGCATGCCGGATGCTACAGCCGCGACGTCGATGCGCTCGTATTCACCGATGACGATATCGACGACTATGCCAACATGATCGAACACGGCCGCCCGGACCTCGATTTCATCCAGTGCCGCGAGATCGCGTCGCAAGCCGTGACGGACTGGAACAACGGGCACGCCATGGACGGATTTACCGAATTCCTCTACGACTACGCCAATGAGCATGCGCCCGCCAAAAGCGTGAAGCAGGGCGGCGGCATCAGGCATTGACGCATCCCGGGGGCGTCAGGGATGAAGCCTGATTCCCCCCGATGCCGCTCGGCTGGCCGTCGCGGCGGCCGCCTCTCGGGCGGCCGCGCGCATCGCCGCCGGGGTGGGCAGGCCCATCTCGGAGCGTTTCGCGTACACGGCCGAAAGCGAGCGGCCGGTCTCGGCCGCGATCTGCTTCGGCGATGCGGCGTAGTCTCGCAGCCGGCCGATCTCTTCCGCCGTCCACCTGGTCCGGCAGATGCCTCGGCGCGAGCGCGCCGCCCTTACGGCCATCTCGGTCCGCCCCGTCGCGGCGGCCACATCCGCGGCGGCAAGCGACCTGTCGGCGAGCAATTCGAGCTCGGCGTCCGTCCAATGGCGATATCCCGCGGCGTCAACCATCGCAGCCCCCATCCTCGTGTAGCAAAGTCTCGAGACTCATACCCATTGGGGGCCCGGCTATTTCAGCGCTTCCCGTCCGGGAAGCGCTTTTCTATCGGCTCGCGGCACGGCAGTCTTCCCGTTCGGGAAACACCGTGGTGCCGCCCTAGCGGTGCGGGTAGCATCGTCGGGGAAGCACCTATCCGCCATCTGCCTCCTGGAGCTGATCTGTATGGCTAAGCATGAACATGATTTCCGCGACGGCTTAAACGTCTGCGTGGGCAACTACGGGTATTACAACGAGGGCGAGCTTCACGATACCTGGATGCGCCTCCCCATGGACCCCGATAAGATCGAGCCGTGGCTGCGCTCCCATGGCCTTTTCGATGAGGAGCACGAGGAGATATATATCTCGGACTACGATGCGCTGCCGTTCAGGTGCCCGGAGGTGTTCGATGAATACGCCCACCTTGACGAGCTGAACGTCCTCGCCATGCAGCTTACGCTCCTTCCCGACGGGGCGCTCGAGCATATCGACGCCGCCGTCGAATACGGCGAGTCGCTGAACCACCTCGACGAGCTCATGAACCTCGTGGCGCAGGCGGACGATCTGCCCGTATACGACTACGAGTATGACGAAATGCATGTCGAGGACCAGTGGCACGAGACCTGTCTCGAGCGCTCGACGCCGGAGGAAAACTACGCATACACCGTCCTCGACGGCGATTCCGAGTTCTGGGCCCTCATGAACCGCGGAAACGGCGAACTCCTCTACTGCTTCGACTTCAACCGCTACGGCGAGATCGCCGTGAACAACGGCTACGTCGACCTGTGCGAGACCTGCTATGTCGACAAGCGCGCCGACTGGCCGGCGCTCGACGAGTACTCGTTCGAGGAGATCAGGGACGAAACCGTGGCCGAGTGGCGCGCGCACATCGCCGAGGGCGTCGTCGAGAAACCCGTCACGCCGACCGACCTCGCCCGCTCCGCCAGCGCCGCGGCGGCGACGAGCGCCGTCATCGCGGCGTCCGCAAACCAGACGGCGCCGAAGCTGTAGGGAGGACCGCGGCCATGATGTTCAGGGATATCAACCAGTCCTCCACGATGGCGCGCTCGGCCTACCCCGACGGCAACGGCGAGCTCACCGACTTCAACCTGTTCGCGACCAAGTACGACGCCGGCAAGCCCTCCATCGCCACCGACGGCCTGCCCTCCGAGCTCTCCTACCAGGTCAGAACCGCCATACGCCGCGCGGTGGACGAGCTCGGAATCAACGTTCCGGAGGCCGCCGTCGTGCTGAAGTACCCGATCCACTTCTACTACTCGGACGCGAGCGCGGAACTCACCGGGGTGCTCGCCCTGCCCGGCGCGGTGGCGATCCTCGCGCTCGACGGGTTCGTCCCCAAAGAACAGCTCGCCGCGCCCGTCATCGGCGACATCTCGAGGCTGCGCGAGACGGTGGACGAGCTGCGCCGCCGCGGCGGACTCGAGCCGCTTCCCGTTCGGGAAACCATCTATACGCACACCGTACCCGAGGGTACAGTCGTGGCAAATCAACGCCCCGCCGCCTACCGTGCGACGGGCAGGAAGAAAGGTACCGCCATGGACCAGGAAAAGTACGACAACGAGGTCAGCATCAAGTTCCCCGCGAAGTGGTGCCGTGTCACCGACGCGCAGGGCAAGGACATCGTGATCGAGAACGGCAAGAAGACCGAGACCTGGCCTGCCGTCCTCTGCACCATCCCGACTGGTACGGACATGAACGGCATCGACATCTCCGGCTACAAGTTCAAGACTTTCCGCAAGCCCTGGACCGAGTCCGATATCGCCAACGGCAAGGGCACCACGGTCACCGTCAAGAAGGACATGCCCGTCCATCTGTTCAAGTACGACGAGAACGACCAGCTCAAGACCCTCGATGCCGACCCGTTCGAGCTGTCAAAGGCCGTCAAGGCCGCGCGCGAGGCCTACAAGGCCAAGATGAACGCCGAGGCGCCCAACCCGCAGTCCCAGGCCGCCGCAGCAGTCGCCGCCGCCCACGGCACCGCCGAGCAGGGCGGCGACGTCGCGCAGGCCGCCAAGCTCTAGCCCGCGCCCGCGGCCTCCACAACCCGTACCAGAAGGGCGCCCGCGCACCGTACCGCGGGCGCCCTTCCCTGTCTTTGGATGTGATGGAATATGAAAAGCTATATCGAGCCGTTGAACGCCGCGGATGCGCTGGACGTGCTCGACCTCTACGGGATCGATACGCCCGGCGCCTTCTTCTCGAGCGAGCATGAGGGCTGCGTCGAGGTCGAGCTGTCCGGCCACACGGCCCTCCTCGAAACGCCGGAGAGCGTCGCGATGCTGTTCGGGCATGATGCCGCGACGGCGCTCTGCCAGCACTCGAACTTTCGCAGGGACGCGGCCGAGATCATGAGCCGGGCGCTCGACCTCGACGATTTCCTCTACAACGTCTACAGCGGCACCGCCTTCATCCCGGACAAGGCACCGGACGGCGAGTTCTTCGGGTTCCATGTCACCCATACCCCCCTCTCGGCCATCCTCGAGGACGATATCGACCCGCTCTCGCCGGATGTCTGCGACTACGGCCTCGATCCCATCAGCGAGACCACCGAGGACGCCGCGGTCGGATATTTCGACCCTGCCGGTGCGGTCGATGATGAAAAGTTCCTCACCTCGGCCGATTGGGCGCTGTGCGATATCGAGTCCAGCGTCCTCACGGCGTTCGGAACCGGATGCAGCCCCGAACTGGCAGGGTGGACGCTCGGCAACGCCGAGAGCGTCGCCAAGACGTGCGCCTTGCTCGGGGTCGATATAGCCACGGACCTGGCGCCCGACAACCCCGCGCGCGTCGCCGCGGCCGCCAAGGCGGCCACGAAGGCAACAACCCACGGGGTGGCCGCCGCGGCCGGTAACCGGCTGTGACCGGTTTTCCCGGGCCCGCGCCGAGGCGGGCCCGCACGACTATAGATCCCGACCCATTGGAGCGACCATGAGCACCTATAAAGAGCAGGATATCGAGAACCTGCTGGCACACCTGCGCGAGGGCATCGCATCCGATTCCGTCCTGGCACTCGCCGACGATATCCGCGTCGACTGCGAGGGCGCCGGGGACGGCGAGTCGGTCTGGATGCACCCGGTACTTCCCGGGGCGCGCTACGGCAAGGACGACAAAGTCATCTACGACC
>ERZ894232.557-NODE-557-length-48497-cov-11.172970_pt1 | contig 48497 bp, 44 predicted proteins | sample MGYA00380296_ERZ894232 | MGnify/ENA primary metagenome ERZ894232 (study PRJEB32331, sample SAMN06328433) | human gut metagenome | biome: human gut microbiome; feature: stool | host: Homo sapiens | collected 2014-08-14 ...
GCGACTGCGTTCATGAGCAAGTAGCGAAAGCGGATTGCGAATGTCCGCTTTACATGTCTGGCAGAAGAAGCACTTTGTTAAGAAATTGGTCTGACCATGGAGGTAGAAAGATGTTAAAGTTTGAAGAAATTATCAGTAAATTTCAGATTGAAGGAGAGATCACGGATGTGAAACCTCTGGGTCATGGAACCGTGAACCACACATATGAGATTGTCTGCGGCGGAGAGCATTATGTCCTTCAGGAGATGAACCATATCGTGTTCAAATATCCTACAGAGGTGATGAATAATCTGTTCCTTGTCACAGAATACCTGCATGAGGTAATCGAGCAGGAAGGACGGGATCCGCAGCTGGAAGGATTGACATTTATCCGGACGAAGGCAGGCAATCAGCTTCTGCAGACGGAAAACGGCAGTTATTTCCGTTTGTACCGGATGATCTGCTGTGGTGAGGAAATGGAAAAACCGACGACACCGGAGCAGGCATATGAGGCTGCCAATGCGGTCGGCGTGTTTCATCGGAGACTGCGTGATTTTGACAGCAGTCAGCTCGGAGTTACGGTGCCGAAGCTGCATGATATGAAGAATGCGATGCGTCAGCTGCTGGATGCAGTCCGTGCGGATATTTGCTTTCGTACTTCAGACTGTCAGGAGCAGATTCAGTTTGTGCTGGATCGTTCCAAAAAGCTGAATGAGATTCAGGAAGCTATTGAGTCAAAGCAGATTCCAAAACGTGTCACACACAATGATACACGATACAGTAATGTGCTGATCGACAGTGACAGTAAGAAAGCAATTTGCCTGATCGATCTGGATACTGTGATGCCGGGAGCATCCATACTGGATTTCGGAGATGCGGTGCGCGCCGGTGCAGCGACATTTACGGAAGATGAAAAATTTGGCAATATCGAGCTTGATATGGAACTTTTCCGGGGCTATGTGCAGGGCTACTGTCATGAGATGGGACGGATCCTGACAGCAAAAGAAAAAGAATTGATGGTGTATGCGGTATGGCTGATGACTATGGAAAGTGGTATTCATTTTCTGACGGATTATCTTAGCGGTGACCGGAATATGACCAATTTTTCCGATGAACGCCAGAACCTGTACCGTGCCGTGAATCAGTTTTTCCTGGTGCTGGATATTGAAGAAAAGAAAGAGCAGATGGACGAAATCGTGGCAGCTGTTCTGATGAAGAAATAAGGAAATCGTCTGTGGGTTACAGGCAATTGAAAATAATTTTTAAATAAGTGCACGGGAGGTGTGCATATTTAAGAAACAGAATTGAGAAAGGAGAGCGGGGTGACCTGCTTAAATGGAATGAAACTTTACAATACACTGACAAAACAGAAAGAAGAATTTGTACCTTTACATGAAGGAAAAGTAAGTATGTATGTATGCGGACCTACCGTATATAACTTTATCCATATTGGAAATGCCCGTCCGATGATTGTATTTGACACTGTGCGCAGATATATGGAATACAAAGGATACGAAGTAAATTATGTGTCTAACTTTACGGATGTGGATGACAAGATCATCAAAAAAGCCATGGAAGAGGGCCGTACAGCCGAGGAGGTGTCCCAACAGTACATCGAAGAGTGCAAAAAAGATATGCACGATATGAATGTAAAACCGGCAACTACACATCCGTTGGCTACGCAGGAAATCCAGGGTATGCTGGATATGATCAGTACATTGATCGAGAAAGGATATGCATATGCGGCAGCGGATGGAACCGTATATTACCGTACCAGAAAGTTCAAAGATTACGGAAAACTTTCCCATAAGAACATAGATGATCTGGAAGCAGGACACAGAAGTATCAAAGTGACCGGTGATCTGAAAGAAGATCCGCTGGATTTTGTGCTCTGGAAACCGAAAAAAGACGGTGAACCGTACTGGGAGTCTCCGTGGTGCCAGGGTCGTCCGGGCTGGCATATTGAGTGTTCTGTCATGTCAAAAAAATATCTTGGTGATGAGATTGACATTCATGCAGGCGGCGAGGATCTGATTTTCCCGCATCATGAAAACGAGATCGCACAGAGTGAGGCAGCCAACGGTGTACCGTTTGCGAAATACTGGCTGCACAATGCATTTTTGAATATTGATAACAAGAAAATGTCCAAATCTCTCGGCAACTTCTTTACGGTAAGAGAAATCGGTGAGAAATATGACCTTCAGGTATTGCGTTTCTTTATGCTTTCCGCTCATTACAGAAGTCCGTTAAATTTCAGCGCAGATTTGATGGAAGCAGCAAAGAGCGGTCTGGAGCGTATTGTGACAGCGGCAGAGAATCTACAGAGATTGTCCGGAAGCACAGCCGGTGAACTGTCAGAAGCAGAGAAAGATCTGCTGAATCAGTCTCATGCTTATCAGGAAAAATTTGAGGCTGCCATGGATGACGATTTCAACACAGCGGATGCAGTATCTGCAGTATTTGAGTATGTTAAATTCTGCAATACCAATGTTTCCGGCGAGAACAGCAAGGCATACATTGATGCATTATATGCCAAATTAAAAGAACTGTGCGATGTGCTGGGAATCATTGTGGAGAAAGAAGCAGAGATTCTGGACGCAGATATTGAGAAACTTATTAAAGAACGTCAGGATGCAAGAAAAGAGAAAAACTTTGCCCGTGCGGATGAAATCCGTGATGAACTGGCTGCAATGGGAATTATTCTGAAGGATACAAGAGAAGGAGTTACATGGAAAAGAGCGTAGATACTGCAGCATTGCCAATTTTCAGTGCAATCCGTGAAACATTTGATATTCGAAAAGGAGATATCCGGACATATTCGCCGCTGACACTGGCTTATATCGGAGACGGTATTTATGATCTGGTCATCCGTTCCATGATTGTTGCACAGGGGAATACGAAAGCCAGCCAGCTTCACAATCATACAAGCCATCTGGTGAAGGCGCATTCCCAGTCCGCCATGATGGAATATCTGCTTCCGGTGCTGTCCGAAGAGGAAGAAGCGGTCTACAAGCGTGGCCGGAATGCGAAGTCTCCAACTATGGCGAAAAATGCAAGTATGAGTGATTACCGACGGGCTACAGGATTTGAGGCTCTGATGGGATATCTGTATCTGGCGGATCGGTTTGACCGGATTCTGGAACTGACCGTTCTGGGACTGGACGGTTTGGGTAAAGAAGAAAAAACACACCGTTCATGATCTGTACAGGTCAAAAGAAGCGTCTGAGTGCTTAAATAAAAAATAAGAAATAACCAGGAGAACATACATGAGATATGAAGAATTAACCATCGAGGGCAGAAATGCGGTTCTGGAAGCATTTCGTTCCGGCAAGACGATTGACAAGGTATTTGTGCTGGAGGGCTGTCAGGATGGTCCGATCAAAACAATTTTGCGGGAGGCAAAGAAACATGGTACCATGGTAAAATTTGTTTCCAAAGACCGTCTTGATAATATGTCTGAAACAAAGAAACATCAGGGGGTTATCGCTTATGCGGCAGCATACAATTATGCAACTGTGGAGGATATTCTGGCAAAAGCTGAGGAAAACGGAGAGCCGCCATTTATCTTTCTGTTAGATGGAATTGAAGATCCGCATAATCTGGGAGCTATCATCCGTACTGCTAACCTGGCGGGGGCACACGGTGTCATCATTCCGAAAAACCGTGCCGTTGGTTTGACTGCTACGGTGGCAAAGACTTCCGCGGGAGCCTTAAACTATACACCGGTGGCGAAAGTGACAAATCTGAGTGCCACCATGAAGGAATTGAAAAAACAGGGGCTGTGGTTTGTATGTGCAGATATGGACGGTGAAGTGATGTACCGTCAGAATCTAACCGGACCGATCGGTCTGGTCATCGGAAACGAAGGTGATGGTGTCAGTAAGTTAGTAAGAGAAAACTGTGATTTTACGGCATCCATTCCGATGAAAGGGGATATTGATTCCCTGAACGCTTCTGTGGCAGCAGGAGTTCTGGCTTATGAGATCGTGCGCCAGCGCCTGCAGAAAAAATAACAAGAACGGAATCATAAGATATGAAAAGACAGTATGATGCCTTTACGGACGAAGAACTGATTGAACAACTGCGGGACGGAGATTCCGCTGTGATGGATTTTCTGATGGAAAAATATAAATACCTCGTCCGTAAAAAGGCAAATGCTGTCTTTTTACTTGGCGGGGATACTGATGATCTGGTGCAGGAAGGAATGATCGGCCTGTTTAAAGCAGTGCGGGATTTTGACAGCAAAAAAAGCAGTTTTTTTCATTTTGCAGAACTGTGCATCAGCAGGCAGATTTATCATGCAATTGAAGCTGCAGGACGAAAGAAGCATGTTCCTCTGAATGCATATGTATCGCTGTCCGGGTCCGATATGGATTCGGAAACAGTACCTCTGGAGGACAGTCTGAATAGTCCTCAGGATAATCCGGAACAGATGCTCATTGATCAGGAAACGGTGGCTGCATTTCTTCAGGACATTCATGAAACATTGAGCCCTATGGAAAATAAGGTACTGGATGCATATCTGGATGGATGGAATTACCGGCAGATTGCCCGGAAGATGGGAAAGACGGAGAAATCCATTGATAATGCACTGCAACGGATCAAGACGAAAATCCTGAAGCTCAGATGCCATAAGTAAAAGTGAACGGATCCCGCTTCCTTTTAACGCAGAATAAGCATTCCCCCGCGTAAAGTGCGTAGAGAACGAAATGGTGGGAGGATGCTTATTCTGACCAAAATCACGCACCAGGTCTTAGGTGCGTTCGACTTGAAATTATAGCAGTTCACGATAGACACGTAAGGTGTTTTTATAACAGATTTTTTCGATCTGAGTCGGCGTCAGGCCGGCTTTTTTCATTGTGTGGACCAGTTTTGGCATAACACTGCAGTCGGACAGATCGTGATAGCGTGTAATGCCATCAAAGTCAGAACCAAGCGCAACAAAATCTTCTCCGCCAAGATTCATCAGATATTTCATATGTACCACAGCCTGATCCAGATAGTTCTGGGAGACATCCGGTTTTCCGAGAAATTCTTTGCAGAAATTAATACCGGTGATTCCGCCGCGTTCTGCCAGCCGGCGAACCATGTCATCTGTAAGATTTCTTACTGCAGGGCAGACACTGCGGGCATTGGAATGGCTTGCCACGAAAGGTTTTGTGGTGTGCTCCAGTACATCATAAAAACCGGCATCAGAAAGGTGAGAGACATCAATGATCATGCCAAGACGTTCCATTTCTTCCAGAAAGACAATCCCCTGTTCTTTCAGACCTTTGTTTTGGCTCAGGCAGTATCTGTCGGAAGAAGCAGACGCTTTCTTATCCAGTCTGACATTTGGAAAACCGAGAGAGTTTTCATAGTTCCAGGTGAGTGTCATCATACGCATGCCGAGTTTGTATAAGAAATCAAGAAAATCCGGATTCCCCATTGTAATCTCGCCTTCTTCGCCGGTGAGTAGAGCAGACATGACACCATCTGCCTGGTTTTGCTCGATGTCAGCGTAAGAACGGACCGGACGGATCAGATCAGCATGTTTTTCCATTTCAGATTCAAAAAGCAGAATCATTTCCAGCGCTTCCGGTAGCGGTGAGTCGGTTTCACCGAGATTTACAAAGATGGCGAAGTTCTGGAGTAGATAGTCCCCCGCCTGCATTTTAGACAATGAAATCTGAGTATCAGAGTTCTCAAAATCAAAGTTTTTGCCCTGACGTTTTGCAGAAAGCAGGGCAGACAACGTATCACAGTGCATATCAACAATTTTCATAGTAAATGTCCCCTTTTTTGTTTGTGTATCCTTATAATTCTTTGATGAAAGAGTTTGCGGATATATTATTTTTGAAATGACTATATATATTATACCTCAAATGGTGTAAAATGGAACACAGGATGAAGAAATGGAGAAGATAAATTTATGGATGACAAAAGATTTTTTTCAAGGGTAGGGTTCAGCTATTTTATGATGGTAGTTCTGACGGTTGCTGTTCAGTTTCTGCTGTCACTGCTGGTGTCTCTGATTGCGCCGCAGGCAGCCGGTCTTCCGGTTACAAGCTGGCTGCTGGCTATGGTACCGCTGTATCTGGTGGCAATCCCGGTATGTGCAAAGATGATGCAGGCGCTGCCGAACATGCAGCTTTACCGGAATGAGATGCGGCCGGGACGGTGGATCCGGACATTGTGTATCTGTATTTTTGTGATGTATGTGGGAAATATCATTGGAAATGCAGTGAGTGTACTTATTGCGCAGGGGACCGGACTGGATCTGTCCTTTGAACTGGAAGAACTGCTGTCTCAGGGAAGCCCGTGGTTTACCTTACTTTTTTCTGTTGTTCTGGCACCGGTGATGGAAGAACTGATTTTTCGTAAGGTACTGATAGACCGTACCATTGTATATGGAGATAAAGCAGCAGTTGTGTTATCCGGTCTGCTCTTTGGTGTGTTTCACGGGAATTTTCATCAGTTTTTCTATGCTTTCGGACTGGGATGCATATTTGCTTATGTATATATCCGCACCGGAAAGCTGAAATATACGATTTCGTTGCATATGACAGTGAATATGCTGGGTGGTTTTCTGTCTTCCTTGTTGTTGCAACAGCTGAATTACAGTGCCTGGGATACTTCAGATCCGTATGCTTATATCGATATGATGTTCAATCATGCGGGGGCTGTTCTGGGACTGGTTATACTGGAAATCAGTATGATCATCATGGGCATTGCCGGATTGATTTTCTTTGCCGTGTCTGTGAAAAAACTGGAATGGCGTTCCGGTGAGTACGAAAGGCCATTCCATGAGATGGCGGGAGCCATGTTTGGCAATCCGGGCATGATTTTGTTTCTTCTGTCCGGCGTGTGCCTGTTTGTGCTGGATATGCTGTAAAGCAGACGATGATTCAAGTCGAATGGTCTGATTACAGCTCCATCATGCCGGACATGATGCAACCGCCGGTGGCACCTGCCGATTGCAGTTCCTGCCATTGAACCGGATCAAATTTAATACCACCGATGCCGTAGACCGGCACGGATACAGACTTGCACACTTCCTGCAGAAAATGCAGACCACGGGGTGCAAGTCCTTTTTTACAGTCTGTCACATAAATGTGTCCTGCAGTGAGATAGGTAACACCCAAATGTTCTGCTTCCCGGGCTTCTGCCACGGAATGGACGGAAGTACCAAGAACCGTGAAGGAAGCAAACTCCGGAGAAGACAAAATCCCTTTTTCAGAGAGCCTCCGCAGCAGAGGAAGGGGCAGATGGATGGATGTGCAGCCAAGTGCAATCGCTTCCTTCCAGAACGTATGGAGAATACAAGGAACATCATATTTGTGACAGATGTCCAACACCTGTGCAGCAAGTGCCAGATAACTCTCTGCCTCCAGATCTTTTTCCCGCAGAATCAGACCTTTTGGATGAGTCTGGCAGATGCGGGTAATCTGTTCCGGATACGGATGTACGGACAGATGCCGGTTTGTCACAGCCAGAAGAGATACTGTATTACACATAGATATAGTCACTCATAACCGGCTGCAGATGATGTTCAAGTAAAGCCTGGTAGATTTCATCCACAGAGCGGCCGTCTGCAATTTCAAACTGATCGTCGCCCTTATCCTCGATATCTTCCACATGGCTGCCGATACCGGTGCTGACACCGGCTGAAATCTTGGTGGCTGCGATATCTACCAGGTGATCCCGGACACGCTCGCACTCCCGGGTGGAGACGGTAATGCTGGCATAAGGCATGAACAGCCGGTAAGCACAGACGACCTGCAATAACTGCCGTTCATGGACATCCATAGGATTGATGCGGTCATTGTTGATGATCGGACGCAACCGTGGACAGGAAAATGCAATCTCAGCATGCGGATATTTCCGCTGCAGCAGATAAGCATGGTAACCGGTGGCAAATGCGTCTTTGCGAAAATCGTCCAGTCCAAGCAGTGCGGCAAATCCGACTCCGCGCATGCCGCCCATCAGAGCGCGCTCCTGGGCATTGATACGATATGGGAAAATACGTTTATGACCGGCCAGATGCAGCGTTTCGTATTTGTCAGAATTATAAGTTTCCTGAAAAACGGTTACATAATCTGCGCCGCAGGCATGCAGATAGGCATACTGATCAGAATTTACCGGATAGATTTCGAGACCGATGACACGGAAATATTTTTTTGCGATCTTGCATGCTTCACCTATATATTCCACGGTGGACATGGTCGGACTTTCTCCGGTAAGAATCAGAATTTCCTGCAGACCGGTGGCGGCGATGGCGGCCATTTCTTTCTCAATCTCTTCCGGTGTCAGGCGGGCACGGTGGATCTTATTGTGACAGTTGAAACCGCAGTAAATGCAGTAATTTTCACAGTAGTTGGCAATATAGATCGGTGTGAACATATAGACACTGTTGCCAAAATGTGCCTTTGTCTCCTTTCGGGCAGCTTGGGCGATTTCTTCCAGAAACGGCAGTGCAGCAGGAGAGAGCAGTGCCTGAAAATCCTGCGGTGTGCGCTCTGTATGCGCCAGAGCACGTTTTACATCCGCTGCAGTAAACTGCTGATAGTCGTAGCTGTTCATGGCATCAATCACCTGATCCATGATATCGGAGCCGATGTTCTGCATATCTGGCAGATAAGTCATGTGATCAATACGGTTTTTCTTCTGATCTTCTAAAATCTCTTCACTTAAAATGCTTTCATTGATATGTTTATTTTCCATAGGTTGCGCCCTCCTAGTCCTGTAAAAATCCGGTCAGTGGGGAAGAAGCACTGGCACCGTGTTCAATGGTGCGTCCAAGTCCGGACAGATATGCACTTCGTCCTGCTTCAATGGCTTTTTTGAAAGCTTCGGCCATCAGCGGCACATTGCCGGCAGTGGCCACAGCAGTATTTGCCATAACGGCGGCAGCACCCATTTCCATGGCATCACAGGCCTGAGACGGGCGTCCGATGCCGGCGTCTACAATGATTGGAAGATCAATTTCGTCAATGAGTATCTGAATAAAGTCACGGGTGCTAAGACCTTTGTTGGAACCGATCGGGGAGCCGAGGGGCATGATGCATGCTGCTCCAGCATCTACCAGTGCACGGGCAGCATTCAGGTCCGGGTACATGTATGGCATGACAACAAAGCCTTCTTTTGCAAGGATTTCTGTAGCTTTGATGGTTTCATAATTATCTGGCAGCAGGTATTTGGAGTCGTGAACAACTTCGATCTTTACAAAATCACCACAGCCGAGTTCCCGGGAGAGACGGGCAATACGCACAGCTTCTTCGGCGTTTCTGGCACCGGAAGTATTTGGCAGCAGTGTGACATTGTCCGGAATATAATCCAGAATATTTGCAAGTCCGCCTTCATTGGCCCGGCGCAGAGCCAGAGTGATGATCTGTGCCCCTGCTTTTTCTACACAGGCTTTTACCAGCTCCAGAGAAAATTTTCCGGAACCGAGAATAAAGCGAGAGGTGAATTCATGTCCTCCAAGTATAAATTTATCTTCGATTGTATTTGTATTCATGATTACGATACCTTTCTTTTTACTAAATGTTTGCGTTATTATCACGGTGACAAATTGTTATGGTCTTAGAAGCAGTTTTGGCACGAGGTGGCTATACATCTTCTTTTCCCAGAAGTAACCGGGTGATCATATTTGCCTCATGGGCCGCACAGATGGCCACTCGTGGTGCCATCAACCCATTGCCATAGGATGGCTCAGATACAGCGTCGCCACACAGGTAAAAATTTTTCATCACCCGACGTGTGGTAATGGTGTTACTGCTGTCAGCACCTGTCATTCCAGTGGCGGACACCAGCTTTTTTTCCGGAAAATATTCCAGAATACCGTTGACAAGCATAGCTTTTGCTACGGGATCATCAAAGGCTTCACAGACAATGGGGGCATCGGCAAAAAGTTCCCGGAGATTTTCTCTGGTTACCCGGATGCAGTCTGTGCGGATATCCAGATACGGATTGATCTGTTCCAGCAATGATTTCAGAGCATCTGTTTTATACATACCGAGTTGTCCGATGAAATATTGCTGGCGATTCAGATTCGTAATGTCCACCACATCAAAATCAATGAGATGAAGATGTCCGACACCGATGCGGGCCAGTGCACAGGCAACATTGGAACCAAGTCCCCCAAGCCCTGCAATGGCTACATGTCCCTCGGATAGCAGGCGCTGTTTTTCCGGGGAATGGCGTCTGTTCAGTGCATCCATGATCTGCGTTTGTGTCAGCATATTGGTTTGGTTCTTATTCATAAATATCAGCCTCCTCCTACAAATGTGACGATTTCCATGCAGTCGCCATCTTTCAGTATGGTTTCGGCATAGCGGTCTTTTGGCAGAATTTCTTCATTTAGTTCCACAACGATGCGGTCTGTCTTGTAGCGGCAGGCTTCCAGATAGGCAGAAACACTGGTGTTGTCTGCAAGAACGACCTCTTTTCCGTTGATTGTGACCATCGTATAAATCCTCCTTTCCAGATGAAAAAAGAGTTCACGAAAGTAATACACCCGTGGTGGTGCACCCCTTCATGAACTCTTTGTTCACTCTCAATTATAACAGTATTTTATTATGTTCCTGATTAGATGATGTTAGATAATGGAATTTTAATCATACTATGGAAGAATATGTAGTGATACATACCTTACAGGCAAGAACGTGTGCATCATATACCTACGTATTTGGAGTTCCTGCGTGATTTTCCATTAAAAAAAGAGATACGCGGTAATGTATCTCTCAGTCCATTCGTTCCTTATACATCCCTACGTTGGCATTATCCAAATCAGGTTTGTGGGTCGAAGTTCTCAACTTCCTCTCAGCCTAGTACATAAGCTCCCCATATGTGATTACAAGGCAGAGTATAAAAACAAATATTGAAAATGTCAAGCGTTTTTTGCGAATTTCTTTTAATGGGAGTCGAAAAGGTGCAAAAAAGGATAATTGTTTTAAAAGTCTGACAATTCACGATTATTTAGAAAAAAGACACATGGAAAAGGTGTTGACAGAAGAGGGAAAATATTGTATATTTATCAAGTCGGTAATCACTGAGATTACGGAACAGGCTGCCGTGGCACAGTAGGTAGCGCACCTCATTGGTAGTGAGGAGGTCACGGGTTCGATTCCCGTCGGTAGCTTTTGAACCGGAAACTGTAGAATGCAGTTTCCGGTTTTTTGTTTGATCGGAAACTGCATTCTACAGTTTCCAAATTAGTTAATGCAGGATGACAGGAGAAAAAGAATGGCAGTAGATATTGATAAGATGACAAATGTACTGGTAGTTTATAATACAGAAGACGCAGAGGAAGTAGAGGTGCGTCTTCGTATGGAAAAAATTGTGTGCGCACGAAAGAAGATCGGATCCGGAAAACATGGGAATTTTCTGTTGGCGATGAATAATTTCGGCGAGGAAATCTATGTCAATCCGGAAGAAGAGACAGCGGCACGTGCTGTGATCGAGGATTGGCGCAGAGAAAAAAAAGAGGAGCGAGAAAAGGCAGCCACAGTGCCGCAGTCAGAAGCAGCAGAAAAAGGGAATAAAATGCTGTTGCCGCGCGTGATTGCAGGAATTGCACTTGTGATCATCGTTGCCTTATATATTTCTCATTTGAGATAAGACAATGAATGATCTGCAGATAGAATATTTTCTGGCAGCAGCAAGAAATATGAGTTTTTCCAGAGCGGCACAGGAATTGTTTGTATCACAGCCTGCCATCAGCCGGCAGATCCTGGCACTGGAACAAGAACTGGGCTGCCCGCTTTTTGAGCGGCTGAACCGCGGAATCATGCTGACAGCAAACGGTGAGATGTTCTATGATTTTTTTGAACGGTATCGTGGAGAACTGTTTGATCTGAAACTCCGGGCAAAGCTGTCGCTGGAAAACAAAAAACAGGTGTTACATCTTGGTGTGTTGAATAACTGGAATATCTCTGAAATTTTGCTTCCTGTGCTGAAAGAGTTTTCGCAGGAATTTCCAAATGTCAAGGTAGAAGTTAATAGTTATGAGCCTCGTAGTTCCCAGGAGGCTTTGCAGAGTGGCAAAGAAGATGTCATTGTCACCATAGAACCGAAAATCTTAAATATCCAGGGAATTTTACACGCCAAAGTTGCTGATCTTCCCCGGGTGCTGCTCTACAATACGGCCAATGCACCACACCAGGGCGAACTGACTCCCTATGATTTCAGGGGGGAAGAGTTTTTAACGGTGGCGGGAGAGGATAACGATTATGTGACAGATCTGATTCGGAGTGTGTGCAAACCTTATGGATTCACACCGAAGATCCAACCGGTACACAGTACAGATGCAATGATCATGGGGGTACAGTGTGGCCTCGGGGTAGCGGTGACGGATAGCTGGAGCCGGGCACTGGATACTCCCGGATTCGCGTATCTGCCACTGGAATCCACGCATCCGCTGAGTCTGGTATGGCGGAATGAGCACAGGGATCCTGCCATCCGCAGATTTGTGACAATATTGAAAAAAACGATTCACAATGCATAACAAAATGGTTATAACAAACGGCTCATTTTTTTATTTGACGTATGAAAAAGATTAGATTAGAATAAAATCATCAAGAAAAAAGGAGGCGTAATTATGGCAGACAAATTTTATGCCAAGGGACCGGGAAATAACGGATATATCAAAAACCTGGAAGTTCTCGATTTCAACCCTTGGAATGGTAAAAGCGGTGTTTTCCAGATGCAGGTATACAAGACTGCAGAAGGAAAATATTATCTGTATGGTTCCTGTTTTGGCGGCAGCCAGAATGGTGTTCTGATCGCAGACATTACAGATCCGGAACATACAAGATTTGTAAAACATCTGCAGCTGTTAGATCCGGAAGAATATCCGACTACCTCTACCCCTAAGGTCCAGGTAGCTGATGATCTTCTGATCTGTGCAATGACAGCCGGTTCAGGTCCGGGTGCCTTAGTTGAGCAGAGCGAGCTTATGAACATGAAATGTCAGGCCGGTATCCAGATCTGGAGCCTGAAAGAAGATCCGGAGAATCCGAAATATCTGGGTTACTGGGATTGTGGGGTACCACATTCCATCGGTGTTCATCGTTTCATGTATAACGGAGGTCCTTATGTATATCTTTCCTGCGAATCCGAGCGTTTTGAAGGAATGATCATGCGTATTGTAGATATTTCTGATCCGACCAATCCACATGAAGTTGGTAACTGGTGGGCACCTCATCAGTTCGTAGACGGATATCCTTGCAGAACAGTAGATCATCATGCAGGACATGTTCCGTCCTTCATGGATAAAGGATGGATGCATGGACCGCCATTCAGACGTGATGACGGAATTATGTTCTGTGGTTACGGCGGAGATGGTCTGTATGTTCTGGATGCAACAGACGTTACCCGTCCACATCTGTTAGGACAGTTAAAATTTATGCCGGCATTCTCAAGCCATCTGGCAGGAGCACGTACTCATACAGCATTACCGCTGCCGGGTCGTGATCTTTGTGTTGTTACAAACGAGGGCGAGAGATTCCAGTTCTTCCCGGAAGGATCCATCAAAGAAGCACAGGCTATGAATAACCTTCATATGGTTGATGTCAGTGATCCGACACATCCGACTCTGATCGCAGAGTTCCCGTATCCGGAAGTACCGGAAGATTTCCCGTATCCGAACTTCAATGTAATGAACCTTGGATGCCAGGGACCGTTCGGACCGCATAATCTGCATGAGCCGATGAGCAACAAGCCATGGCTGGAGCAGAGAGGCGACAGAGTATACTGCTGTTACTTTGCTGCAGGATTGCGTATCTATGATGTATCCGATCCTTATTACATCAAAGAACTTGCATACTTTATTCCGCCAAATCCGAATAAAAAACCGGAAGACTCCTTCTTCCCGGGATTACCGGGTCCGCGTAATGCAATGACAGAAGATTGCTGCGTAGATGACAGAGGATATATCTATGTAACCTGCTTTGACGATGGTTTCTATGTATTAAAGAGAACCGGAGCAGCAGACAATTAAGAAATGCTGAAAGCTAGACGTTAAGACAAAAAAACAGCCCATTGTCAGGAGAAAATCCTGACGACGGGTTGTTTTTTTTGGTTCTTTTGTGTATGATGTAGAACGAGAGAAAAAAGTGATACGACAAGGAGAAATTAAAATGAAAAAAGAACCATTTGTTACCAAAGAGCAGATCGAAGAGATTGTAAAATCTTATCCGACTCCTTTCCATTTATATGATGAAAAAGGAATCCGTGAAAATGCAAAGGCTGTGAAAGAGGCATTTGCATGGAATCCGGGGTTTCGTGAGTATTTTGCTGTAAAAGCTACACCGAACCCATTTCTGTTAAATATTTTAAGAGAGTACGGATGTGGTGCTGACTGTTCTTCGATGACAGAGCTGATGCTTGCTCATGAACTTGGCATGTCCGGTGAGGAGATCATGTTTTCCTCCAATGATACACCGGCAGAAGAGTTTGTATATGCAAATGAGATTGGTGCGACGATCAATCTGGATGATTTTACCCATATTGATTTTCTGGAGAAAACGATCGGTGCGTTCCCAAAGACCATGAGTCTGCGTTATAATCCGGGCGGAGTGTATACATTGAGCAATGGTATCATGGATAACCCTGGTGATGCAAAATACGGATTTACAAAAGAGCAGCTTTTTGAGGGATATAAACTTTTGAAAGAAAAAGGAGTGGAGCGTTTCGGTATCCATGCATTCCTCGTAAGTAATACGGTTACCAATGATTATTATCCAACACTTGCACGTACATTATTTGAACTGTGTGTTGAAATCAAAGAGAAACTGGGTATCAAGATCAGTTTTATCAATCTGTCCGGTGGTGTAGGAATCGCATATAAACCGGATCAGGTTCCGAATGATATCCGTGTGATCGGTGCAGGGGTACAGAAGGTATACGAAGAAGTGCTCGTTCCGGCTGATATGGGTGATGTAGCAATCTATACAGAGATGGGAAGATTTATGATGGGACCATATGGCTGCCTCGTGACAAAAGCAATCCATGAGAAACACACATACAAAGAGTATATCGGTGTGGATGCTTGCGCTGCAAACCTGATGCGTCCGGCAATCTATGGAGCATATCATCACATTACCGTGGCAGGTAAAGAAGATGCACCTTGCAACCACAAGTATGATGTGGTAGGTTCTCTTTGCGAGAACTGTGATAAATTCGCAGTAGACCGTATGCTTCCGAAGATTGACATGGGTGATTATCTGGTGATCCATGATACAGGAGCACATGGTTATTCTATGGGATATAATTACAACGGACGCCTCCGCTCGGCAGAAATACTGTTGAAAGAAGATGGCGGCGCGCAGCTGATTCGTCGTGCCGAGACACCGAAGGACTATTTTGCAACTTTTGACTGTTTTGACATTATCAAAGGACTGGTATAAAAAAGTAACAAAGAAAAGATAAATTTTTCTTGCAATTTGCATATCTGTATGATATGATTAATGTGTTCGGTAAAAACCGAACACCATGCCGCTGTGGCGGAATTGGCAGACGCACTTGACTCAAAATCAAGCGGGTAACTCCGTGCCGGTTCGAGTCCGGCCAGCGGCATTTGAGAAGCAGGAAAGTGTATCGCTTTCCTGTTTTTTGCAATAAAGAAAAATTTACTTAATGCAAAGAGCATAAAACGCAAGGGGGCGACAGCAATGATTGACAGAACAAACAGATATTATTTGACAACAGCGGAAATGCTTGTGATGCGTGCTATCTGGCTCGCAGATCATGATATGGTTTTAAGTGAAGTAGTAAAAGCTTGCAATGCAGTGTATGAAAAGAACTGGAAACCTCAGACGGTAAGTACTTACCTGAGTCATCTGGTTCAGAAAGAGTTCTTACGAATGGATCGTAATGGTAAGATTTACAGTTATCATCCGATTGTAAAGGCGCAGGAATATATGAAATATGATGTACAGAACTTTGTAGAGTTCTGGGGGCTGACACCGGCGGAGATGATGAAGAATTATCTTGCAATCCGTGGATCATCCAAGGAAGAGCGTGATGAACTTCGTGCCAGCATTGCGAAAATGGAAGAAGAACAGTCAAAATAAATATCGTATAAATGGAGATAAAAGTCAGGAAATGGAGCGTTTCTTGACTTTTTCTATCTATACAAGTAAAATATAATGGAGATTTTGACCAAAATATTACTTTGAAAGAAAGGCAGACTAAAAAGAATGAAAAAATTGATCGTGGGGTTATTAATGACAGCGATGATCTGTTCTCTGGCGGCCTGTGGTGGAAAGAATCAGAGCAGTGCAGGAACGGATACATCTGCAGTAGGAGAAACAGCAGAGAATGCAGACAGCAGTGCATCGTCGGAGGATGTTGTTGCTTATCAGGCAGGAACCTGGGATGGTGTTACTTATACAAATACAAGTCTTGGTATGTGCCTGACACTTCCGGATGGCTGGCAGATCGGTACACAGGAGCAGATTGATGCTGTGGAAAGTGCCGGACAGCAGGTGACAGGCAATACAGATAATATGGGTGATACCAGCAGTTATGAATTCTATATTTATAATCCAAATACCGGATCTACGATTGCAATGATGACAGAGGATCTGACGATGTTTGGTGAAGTGACAGCTCAGGAGTACGCAAATACACTTGCCGGGCAACTGATGAGTTATTCCGATCAGGGTATTACTTACAATTTTAATGGTATTACAGACAGTGTCATTGGTACGAGCCCGTTTGTATCTTTCGCCGGTATGGCGGAATATCAGGGCAGCTATATTTACCAGTATTATGCAGTGACGGAAAATGGCGGACGGATGATTACAATCATTGCCACAGGACCGGCAGAAGCAGGGCAGGCAGAATGTGAAGCTGTTCTGTCATCTATCCAGCCGCTTTCACAAAATTAAAAAGGACACAGGTATTGGAGAAAGTAAAGCAGACATTCGCAATCCGCAAACAGACCAGTTTCAGAAGAACGATCCATAGGGGTGGGTATCGTTCTTCCTGAAGCTGGTCTATTTTTTGAAAAAAGAAAAATTATTTCTCATACACGGTGTAGTGATATTTGCGTAACAGTTCTACTGCGTGATCATAAGCATTACTATCGTAAAATTCCACCTGAAGAACACCCTGTTGGAACTCGCGGTTATGGATGATGCCGATGTTCTTGATACTGATGTTGTTGGAAGCCAAGATCGTAGCAATGGTGGCGATTCCGCCTGCTTCATCAATCAGATCACAGAACAGCTGGTAAACCGGGCGGATCGGACCACGATGCGAGATGTTGAAAGAATCACGGTATTCCTTGGCAGAACTGAAAAATTCTTTGATCTCTTCCGGGTGACTTTCTGCTATGGTGTTTCTGGTTTCCTTCAGTGCATTGACATAGGTATCGATTAGTTCCAGAATCTGATTGCGGTTTGCCAGACAGATGTTTTCCCACATGGTAGGATCGGAAGATGCCACGCGGGTGATATCTTTGAATCCACCGGCTGCAATCGTACGCAGTGTCTCATCAGAGTCATCCAGATTTTTTACCAGATTGACCAGTGTAGAGGCTATGACCGTAGGAAGATGGCTGATGGAACCGACAGAAAAATCATGTTTTTTATAATCCAGAATCAATGGAACCGCACCGATCGATGTCACAAAATGCTCGAATTCATCAACTTTCTGGGGAGAAACAGTGTGTGTCGGGGTCAGAATATAATATGCATTTTCCAGCATATATGCAGTGGAATACTCATAGCCTACATGCTCCGTTCCGCACATAGGATGACCGCCGATAAAATGTCGTTCCAGATCCGGAAATTTCTGAATCTGTTCGTGGATGCCGGTCTTGACACTGCCGACATCAGTTAAAAGCATATCATCATGCAGAATGCCGGATAATTCCCGGACATAGTCTGCATTGTCGAGAACAGGGGCACACAGATAGATATAATTACAATCGGAAAATCCTTTGCCAACCTGATCCAGTGCTTCACTGATCACACCTTCCTGTAATGCGGTGTCCAGAGTGGCACGGCAGGTGTCATAGGCGACGATCTGAATATCCGGATAGATGCGATGCACCGTCTTTGCAACAGAACCGCCGATATGCCCCAGGCCGATAAAGCCGATTTTTTCTGGAATCATAATGTACCCTCCCTTATCATTTCATATACGCTCGGAATCTTTCGAAAACGAGCCCTTTATTTAAAAACTATGATCCATATCGTTCGTTCAGCGAACTCTTTTGCCATGATAACGCATTTATATAAAAAAGTCAACACTTTAAAGTGTAAAAGTAAATAAGAAAAAAAACAGAAGACGGGTAAGGTGATGTTGAAAAAGTCTGATAGAGGATATCGCTCTGAAAGCAGATCTTGTTCAGAGAATTTCCGGAAAGCGAAGTAATTGCAAGACAATACGGATGAAACTTGTGCATTTTTTATAAAAAGGTTGCAAAAACAAGAAAAGTTTAGTAAAATATAACCATACTTTTTTATGTATTGGAGGAAATGACATGAATGTTTATACTACTGACAAGATCCGCAACGTAGTTTTACTGGGACATGGGGGTTCCGGAAAGACAACAATAGTTGAAGCTATGGCTTACCTTTCCGGAATTACCAATCGTATGGGGACAGTCACAGATGGCAATACCATCAGTGATTATGATAAAGAAGAGATAAAACGTGGTTTTTCCATCAGCACATCTGTGGTTCCAATCGAGTGGAGAGAAACCAAGATCAATCTGCTGGACACACCGGGTTTTTTCGATTTTGTCGGTGAAGTAGAAGAGGCAGCAGCTGCAGCCGATGCGGCGATTATTGTGGTAAATGGCAAAGCCGGCGTGGAAGTTGGTACACAGAAAGCATGGGATATCTGTGAGAAGTATAACCTTCCGCGTATGATCTGGGTTACGAATATGGATGATGACAACGCAAGCTTCCGTCAGGTAGTCGTAGATCTGCAGGAATTATATGGAAAGAAGATAGCACCGCTACATTTACCAATTCGTGAGAACGGACAGTTTGTTGGCTACGTCAATGTCATTCAGATGAAAGCAAAACGCTGGAAAGAAGACGGAACCGTAGACAAGACGGATGTGCCGGATTACTCTTTTGAAAATCTGGAAATCTGTCGTGAGGCATTGTTGGAGTCTGTGGCAGAAACAAGTGAAGAATATATGGACCGTTATTTTTCCGGTGATACGTTCTCTGAGAACGAGATCCGTCAGGTTTTACATACCAATGTATGTGACGGCAGTATGGTTCCGATTTCCATGGCTTCCGGTACAATGGCAAAAGGTATCTACACCTTGTTGGATGATATTGTAAAATATCTTCCAAGCCCGGAGAAAAAACAGTGCAAAGCTATCAATATCAAGACAAATGAAGTATATGATGCAGACTTTAATTTTGCAAAAGCAAAGAGTGCGTATGTTTTCAAGACCATTGTGGATCCATTTATTGGAAAATATTCTCTGGTCAAGGTGACATCCGGTGTAATCAAGACAGATGATGTGATGTACAATGAAGAACATGGCATGGACGACAAAATCGGTAAACTGTATGTACTGCGCGGAAACAAACCGGAAGAAGTACCGGAGTTGCACGCCGGTGATATCGGAGCACTTGCAAAATTAAATAAGGTAGCGACAACCGATACACTGTCCACAAAGGCAACACCATTGACCTTTATCAAGACAGCGGTATCCAAACCATATACATACATGAGCTACAAACCGGTAAACAAAGCTGATGTAGATAAAGTATCCCAGGCATTGCAGAAGATGATGCAGGAAGATCTGACACTGAAAGCAGTCAACGACAGTGAGAATCATCAGTCTCTGTTGTATGCGATCGGAGATCAGCAGCTGGATGTGGTCGTAAGCAAATTAAAAGAAAAATACAAAGTAGAGATTACGTTAGAACAGCCAAAAGTTGCTTTCCGTGAAACTATCCGCAAGAAAGCTGATGTAGAGTATAAATATAAAAAACAGTCCGGTGGACACGGACAGTATGGTCATGTTAAGATGACATTTGAGCCATCCGGCAATCTGGAAGAAGCATATGAATTTGATCAGATTGTAGTAGGAGGTGCTGTTCCGAAAAACTACTTCCCGGCAGTAGAAAAAGGTATTCAGGAATCCGTAGAGCGCGGACCGCTGGCAGGCTATCCGGTTGTAGGTGTAAAGGCTGTATTATACGATGGATCTTATCATCCGGTAGATTCCTCTGAGATGGCATTCAAGACAGCTGCAATTCAGGCTTTCAAGAAAGGATTTATGGATGCTTCCCCAATTTTATTAGAGCCGATCGCTTCAGTAAAAGTGTTAGTACCGGACAAATACACCGGTGATATTATGGGAGATTTAAATAAACGCCGTGGTCGTGTACTTGGAATGAATCCGGTAGAGGGCGGCAAGCAGGAAATTGTTGCAGATGTACCAATGTCTTCATTATTTGGCTACAATACAGATCTTCGTTCCATAACCGGCGGCAGCGGAACTTATGAGTATGAGTTCTCACGCTATGAGCAGGCTCCGTCTGATGTACAGGAGAAAGAAGTGGCTGCAAGAGCAGAATAAAATTTAACCGAATAAGCAAGTCCCCTGCTTCAATTGCGCAAAGCAATAAGCAGGGGACTTGCTTGTATCAGGAGTGGTGCAAGCCACTCCTGATAAGCTGTAAAGCAGCATTCGGTTATGAGCAAGTAGCGAAGCGGATTGCGAATATCCGTTTTTTCGCTTTAGCAATGTAAATTTTCCTATGCCAACCTTGACAAATGCAGTGGTTGTGTTAAAATTTCTACAGACTATGTCCACGCAAGAGAAAGAAGGACAATCTGTTAGGAGGAATGAAAATGGCTGTACCGTACAATCACAGAGAGATTGAACAGAAATGGCGCAAAATCTGGGAAGAACACCCAGTTAATGTAAATGATGGTAAGAAACCGAAATACTACTGTCTGGACATGTTTCCGTATCCGTCAGGAAATGGTCTGCATGTCGGACACTGGAGAGGATACGTTATCTCCGATGTCTGGAGCAGATACAAAATGCTCAATGGATATTATCTGATTCATCCGATGGGATGGGATGCATTCGGACTTCCGGCTGAGAACTACGCAATCAAGATGGGCGTACATCCGGAGAAATCCACAGCAGAGAATATTGCAAATATCAAACGTCAGATCAAAGAAATCGCTGCTGTTTATGACTGGGATATGGAAGTAAACACAACCGATCCGAATTTTTATAAATGGACACAGTGGATTTTTGTGAAAATGTTCAAAGCAGGTCTTGCTTATCAGAAAGAGATGCCGATCAACTGGTGTCCGTCCTGTAAGACAGGTCTTGCAAATGAGGAAGTTGTAAATGGTAAATGTGAGCGTTGCGGCGCTGATGTTACGAAGAAAAACCTGAACCAGTGGATGTTAAAAATCACAGCATATGCTGACCGTCTGTTGGATGACCTTGACAAGCTTGACTGGCCGGAAAAAGTGAAAAAGATGCAGACTGACTGGATTGGTAAGAGCTACGGTGCTGAAGTTAACTTCAAGGTTGAGAATACAGATAAAGAAATCACCGTATATACGACAAGACCGGATACTTTGCACGGTGCTACATTTATGGTCCTGGCTCCGGAGCATGCAATGGCAAAAGAGCTTGCAAACGATGAGACAAGAACAGCAGTAGAAGATTATATTTATCAGTCTTCTCTGAAATCTTCCGTAGACCGTCTGCAGGACAAAGAGAAAACAGGTGTATTTACCGGAAGCTATGCCATCAACCCGATCAATGGTGCAAAAGTACCGATCTGGCTGTCTGATTATGTATTAGCTGATTATGGTACCGGTGCGATCATGTGTGTTCCGGCGCATGATGATCGTGACTTCGAATTTGCAACCAAATTCAATATCCCGATTATTCAGGTTATCGCAAAAGATGGCAAAGAAATTGAAAATATGACAGAAGCTTACACAGATGCCAAAGGTACCATGATCAATTCCGGTGAGTGGAATGGTATGGAATCTTCCGTGCTGAAGAAAGAAGCTCCGCATATTATCGAGGAGATGGGTATTGGAAAAGCTACCACAAACTACAAACTGAGAGACTGGGTATTTTCCCGTCAGCGTTACTGGGGTGAGCCGATTCCGATTATTCATTGTCCGGATTGTGGACCTGTTCCGGTTCCGGAAGAAGAACTTCCGCTGTTATTACCGGAGGTTGAGTCCTATCAGCCGACAGGTACCGGTGAGTCTCCGTTGGCAGACATTACAGATTGGGTAAATACAACCTGCCCATGCTGTGGAAAACCTGCAAAACGTGAGACAAATACCATGCCGCAGTGGGCAGGATCTTCCTGGTATTTCCTTCGTTATGTAGATAACAAAAATGAGAAGGAGCTGGTTTCCAGAGAAAAAGCAGACAAATATCTGCCGGTTGATATGTATATTGGTGGTGTTGAACATGCGGTACTGCATCTGCTTTACTCCAGATTCTATACAAAATTCCTGTGTGACATCGGTGTGATCGACTTTGACGAGCCGTTCCATAAACTGTTCAACCAGGGTATGATCACAGGTAAAAACGGTATCAAGATGAGCAAATCGAAAGGAAACGTAATCTCACCGGATGATCTGGTACGGGATTACGGCTGTGATTCACTGAGACTTTACGAACTGTTTGTAGGACCGCCAGAACTGGATTCTGAGTGGGATGACAGAGGAATCGATGGTGTATATCGTTTTATCACACGTTTCTGGAAATTGATCCTGGATAACAAGGATGCTGATGTGAAAGAGACAAAAGAACTGGTAAAAGTTCGTAACAAACTGATTTACGACATTACCACCCGTCTGGAGAGCTTTAGCCTGAATACAGTTATCTCCGGATTCATGGAGTATAATAACAAGCTTATCGACATGGCGAAAAAAGGCGGTGTAGACAAAAAGACATTAGAGACATTTGTTATTCTGATGGCACCATTTGCTCCACATATCAGTGAGGAACTGTGGAGTCAGCTTGGACATGAAGATTCTGTGTTCCATGAGACATGGCCAACTTATGATGAGAATGCCATGAAAGATGATGAGAAAGAACTTGCCGTTCAGATCAATGGAAAAACAAAATGCGTGGTTACGCTTCCGGCTGATGTCAGCAAAGAAGATGCTATCGCAGCAGGTAAGGCAGCACTTGGCGATAAATTGACAGGAAATGTGATCAAAGAGATTTACGTTCCGGGCAGAATTATCAATATTGTAGCCAAATAATGAAATTAGGAAAAGGCATCCGTTTTATGGATGCCTTTTTGTGAATAATGATTCAGGTAAAAAATGTTGGGAAGGAACAGAAACATTATGAAGGGGAAAATAATATTAAAGAAAGTTGGAATTGTAATACTGTGCATCGTATTGCTTGTAGCGGCAGTGCTTATTTTTTATACGGTGCGAGAATATCGTCCGAAATCCATTGAGTTTCTTAATACGGGAAATGGAACAAAGACATTGTCTGAAGGAGACAGTTTTTCTGTGTTGACTTACAACACAGGTTATGGTGCACTGAGCAAAGATGAGGATTTTTTTATGGACGGTGGAAGGAAGGTACAGCCGGATCGTAAAGAAGTTGTAGAGACAAATCTTGCGGGTATTTCTGATATTTTAAAAAATCAGGCTGCTGACTTCTATTTCCTTCAGGAAGTAGATATTGATGCAAAGCGTTCGTTTCATATCAATGAACGTGCGTATTATGAGAAGGCACTGGATATGAGCAGCATTTATGCCTGTAATTTCAAGTGTGATTTTGTGCCTTATCCGCTTCCACCGATCGGAAAAGTCGAAGCAGGTCTGGTTACGATGACAGATTATCAGGTGGAGAGTGCAAAGCGTATTAAACTGGCAGAATCTTTTTCCTGGCCGATCAAAACCTGTAATTTGAAACGCTGCATGCTGGAGACAAGGATTCCGATTGAGGGAACAGACAAAGAACTGGTGCTGATCAATTTTCATCTGGAAGCGTATGACAGTGGAGAAGGAAAGATAATTCAGAGCCAGATGCTGGCAGATAAGTTGCAGGAAGAATACAAAGCCGGCAATTATGTGATTGCCGGTGGTGATTTCAATCAACAATTTGAAGGTGTGGATACCTATAAAATCCATGATACAGACAGTTGGGTACCGGGAACTGTATATAAAAAAGATTTGCCGGAAGGATTTGATTTTGCCGTGGCAGATAATGCACCAACCTGCCGTCTGTTGAACGGACCATACAGTGGAAATTATGAGGATTCTCAGGTGTATGTCATTGATGGATATATCGTGTCTGACAATCTGCAGGTGGAGCAGGTAAACGTAGTTGATACTGATTTTGAATATACGGATCATCAGCCGGTATCCTTGCGGGTGACGTTGCAGCGCACGTAGTGTGGCACAAAGTGCAGGGTGGCGTAAAAATGAACAACTCCAGCAATTTTCCCTTGGGGAGCGATTGTTAGCGACCGAGGCAAAATTGCTGGAGTTTCTATTAGGATCGAGATAGTAAATTTTAAGTGACCCGAAACAAGAAATTATGCGTAATGGTATACATGCCGTTTTCGTACGAAGAAGGAAATCGTTACGCAGATTGCCAGTGATTCAGCGACTACAATGGAACACCATACACCATTGATGCCGAACAGATATGGTAGTACAAGCACGGCAACAATCTGAAAGGCAAAGGTCCGTAAAAATGCGATACAGGCAGAAATCAGTCCATTGTTTAAGGCGGTGAAAAATGCAGAACCGAAGATGGAAAATCCGTTCAGCAGAAAGGCCAGTGAATAAATGCGGAATCCATGTACCGTGAGTGTAAATAAGGCATCATCATATCCGACAAAAAGGGAGGCCAGCGGTGCAGACAGAAGGTTTGCCAGGATAGCCAGGCAAACACCGGCGCAGCCTACCAGTTTCAGACTTTTGTGAAACAGATTTTTCAGTTCCGGATAATTTTCAGCACCGTAATTGTATCCTATCAGCGGTGCACATCCTACGGAGTAACCAATGAACATTGCACAGAAGATAAAACTTACATACATAATGACGCCGTAAGCGGCAATTCCGTTTTCACCGGCGATACGCATCAGCTGAAAATTGTAAAGCATGTTTACCAGTGACATGGAAATGTTTGTCATGAATTCAGAAGAACCATTCGTACAGGTTTTGATCATAATTCCTGGCTGAATCCGTGTCCTGCAAAGTTGCAGTGAACTGTTGTTTTTGTGTAAAAAATAGAGTAGTGGGGTCAGACCGCCAATAAATTCGGAAGCGACGGTGGCAAGTGCGGCACCTGCGATACCAAGTTTTAATCCATAGACAAATACGGCATCCAGGGTCATGTTGGTCAGACCGGCACTGACGGTGATCAGCAGCCCAAGTTTGGGTTTGCCGGCAGTGACTAACAGACTCTGGAAGACATTTTGCAGCATGAAACAGGTCAGTGAAATCATGGAGATACGTCCGTAGAGAATACTTCCTACCAGCATTTCACCGCGGGCCCCCAGTGATTTTGCAATTGTCGGCATAAAAATGAAACCAAGGATAGAAACGATGATGCCGCCAATCATGGTACAGTATATGATCATGGAGAAATATTTCTGTGCCAGCTTAGGTTCACCTTCTCCCAGTGTTTTTGATACGATTGCATTTCCTCCGGTTCCAAGCATAAATCCGATCGCACCGAGGATCATAATGAATGGCATGATCAGATTGACGGATGCAAAAGCGGTTTTTCCGACAAAATTGGATACAAACAGTCCGTCTACGACACTGTAAATGGAAGTAAAAATCATCATGATGATAGATGGAAATACAAAGCGCAGTAGTTTTGATAATGTAAAATGATCAGAAAGCTGAATTTTCATAAAAAAGAGATCCTTTCCTATATACTTACATACATGAACAAGCAGCGAGAATGCAGAGGGCATTCTTGGACTTATATCTGAACTTCAAGTCGAACATACGTGAGACTTGGTGCGTGAATCTGGTCAGCACAAGCTATAGTAACCAAAATGTTATCACAGGGAAAATGAGCTGTCAATGTAAAAAACGATATAATGTATTTTCTATTTATTGGAGCGTTAAACCGAAAAGAGTGTGAGAAAAGTGTGCTTCCAATCAGAAAAGTGTAAGAAGAAAGAGTTGGAAAACAGAAGAAAATGGTGTAGAATAGAAAACAAATTTGAAAAAAGAGGAGCGTTTAAAAGATGAAAGTAGATTTATTTTCTATTGGCAGATTCACCATTCATACCTATGGCGTGATGATTGCCATAGGAGTCATTTTGTGTGTTCTGATGGGATATTATAGAGCAAAACGTTACGAGATGAAGGCAGAGTCCGTGCTGGAGCTGGCAATTCTCTGTGTGGTGATGGGATTTCTGGGAGCAAAAGTATTTTTTGTGATATTGAGCTGGAAACAATTTCTTGCGGATCCGCTGAGTGTTTTGGGTTCTTCCGGATTTGTGGTGTATGGCGGAATTATTTTTGGTGTGGTATCGGCATTGATTTACTGTAAAATTAAGGATATCCGCTTTTTCACATATTTTGATCTGCTGGCACCATCCATAGCATTGGCACAGGCCTTTGGCCGGCTGGGCTGCTTTTTCGCAGGCTGCTGTTATGGTAAGGAGACGAGTTTGCCAATCGGAATTGTATTTCCGGAAAACAGTTTTGCACCGGCAGGGGTACCGTTACTGCCGACGCAGCTTTTTTCTTCCGCAGGTGATTTCCTCATTGCGTTTGTGCTGATCCGGATGACAGGAAAGATGCGTTACCATGGCGATGTGGGAGCGTTGTACCTGATGCTTTATGGAATCGGAAGATTCTGTGTGGAATTTCTGCGTACCAATGAGCAGGGGGGACTGTTCGGGCTGACAACGGCACAGTTGATATCCATTGTATTTATGATTGTCTCCATCCTATTATTTGCCCGGAATAAAAGAGCGGCAGACAAAGAGGATTTAATGTATATTTAGCAGAATCGTTCCGTGTAAATGATGCGTATTCGTGCGAGAAGAAATTATAATAGATTCATTGCTTCGGAAGAAATCTGACTGATAATATCAACCACTGTGGCATCTCCGTACTGCCGATTTTCAAAAAATGCATAATAACCGCCATAGACCGTGTAAGACAGCACGACATTGACGGAAGGATCCTGTTTGTACTCCGGGTGAGCATCAAACAGGATTTTTTTTAGTTGATATTCGACTTTGCGTACCAGTTCTCCTGCTCTGGTTCCGGAAAACAGGATCCGGATGATGGTATCCCTGGAGAGATAGCCGAGAAACATATTTTTAGCCAGAACGGCGGGATCTTCCAGACAGTTTTGCGGATTTGGTATGGCTTCAATGACGGAGGCAACGACATCGGTTTCTAATTGATCGCTCAGATCATAAATATCTTTATAATGAGAGTAAAAAGTTGATTTATTGATCTGTGCCTTTTCGCATAATTCTTTGATGGTTATTTTTTCCAATGGTTTTTTGGAGCGAAGTTCTAAAAATGTATTGTGAATTGCAGTTTTTGTTTTTTCTATTCTGATATCCATGATCATACCTCATTTAATTGTAGCATTGTTTTTTCAACAATTCTCGAAAAGCGTTGGTTTTCCAACGGATTGAAAAAGCTGTTTCTGTTCAAATGTGTTTTCTTTATTTATAATTATAATAGAATTGAGATGGAAAAACAACCACAGTTGATAAATGGAAATTTTATCGTAAAAAGATTGTTACGATTTAAGAGGGGAGAGAGCATATGGATTTTTATGGATTTTATACGGGAAAAGAATTTGAAGCATATCGTTTTCTGGGGGCACATGCCTGTGAGAAAGGAACGGTTTTCCGGACATTTGCACCGAATGCACAGCGTATATCACTGATCGGTGAGTTCAATGGCTGGCAGGAGACGCCGATGCAGAAAGTACATGATGGTAACTTCTGGGAATGTTATGCGGAAAATGCACAAAAAGGAATGATGTATAAATATAAGATCTACGGAGCGGACGGAAGCTGCATCGATCACTGTGATCCATATGGATTTTATGCGGAGTTACGTCCGAACAGTGCATCCATTATCTATGATACAACGAATTATCATTTTACAGATGGAGAATGGATGAAAAAACGTTCCATTCATCGGGAAGCACCTTTGAATATTTATGAGGTACATTTCGGTTCCTGGAGAAAAAAAGTGAATGATGATCCGGAAGGATGGTATACTTATCGGGAGATGGCAGATCTGCTGATTCCGTATCTGAATGAAAACGGATACAATTATGTAGAACTGATGCCATTGAGCGAGCATCCCTGCGATGAATCCTGGGGGTATCAGAATACCGGCTTTTTTGCACCGACATCCCGCTACGGAACACCGGATGACTTGAGGTATTTTGTCAATGCCTGCCACAAACACAAAATCGGTGTGCTCATGGATTTTGTACCGGTGCATTTTGCAGTGGATGCTTATGCATTGTGGAATTACGATGGTTCTGCATTATACGAATATCCGAATCAGGATGTCGGTTACAGCGAGTGGGGAAGCTGCAATTTCATGCATTCAAGAGGAGAAGTGCGAAGCTTCTTGCAGTCTGCCGCAGCATACTGGCTGGCAGAATATCATTTTGACGGTCTGCGGATGGATGCGGTGAGCAATCTGATTTACTGGCAGGGAAATGAAGCGAGAGGTGTGAATAATCTGGCTGTTTCTTTTATCCAGAATATGAATCAGGGGCTGAAAGACCGTTTTCCGACAGCGATGCTGGTGGCAGAGGATTCTTCTTCTTATCCGGGAGTGACAAAAACGGTGTGTGACGGCGGACTCGGATTTGACTATAAGTGGGATATGGGATGGATGAATGATACACTGAATTATTTCCGGACAGCACCGGAGTATCGTTCCGCAAACTATCATAAACTTACGTTTTCCATGATGTACTATTATAATGAATCGTATATATTGCCGCTGTCTCATGATGAAGTGGTACATGGCAAGGCGACCATTATTCAGAAAATGAGTGGTGACTATGAAGAAAAATTTCCACAGGCCCGGGCAATGTACATGTATATGTATGCACATCCTGGCAAAAAGCTGAATTTTATGGGAAATGAAATTGCACAGTTCCGTGAATGGGATGAAAAACGCCAGCAGGACTGGGAGATTCTTAAATTTCCGAAGCACAGAGAATTTCATCATTTTATGATGGAACTGAATAACGTGTATGAAGCACATCCGGCGTTGTGGGAAGCTGATTATGCACAGGATGGGTTCCGATGGATCGACTGCCATCAGGAAGAAAAATGCATCTATGCCTTTGAACGGAAGAGCAAAAAGGAACGGATTGTTGCAGTGTTCCATTTTGGAAATACCGGGGAGCAGGAATATACTATGAAGATTTCCGATGCAAAAAAACTAAAACTGATTTATAGCAGTGATGATACAGAAATGAAAAAGGGACACCCGGAGTATCAAAAAGATCTGACAGTGGAAAAGGGACAGATTTCGATGTTGTTACCGGCATACAGTGCACGTTTTTATTATGTGGAAAAATAAATAACGGAAAGTAACAGGTGGCTAATGATAAAAAATATCAATAAGGTGAAAAAAATTGAAATATCCAATTGCGATGCTATAATAGAGGATAAACATTAAAACACGCAAATGGAGGAAAAATATTATGTTCAAAAAATTTAATGCAGGAAAAGTTGGTCTTTTTGTAGCAGGTCTTGCTTTTGGAACAGCAGGTATCAAAATCCTTACAAGCAAAGATGCTAAGAAAGTTTATACAGGTTGCACTGCCGCTGTATTGCGTGCCAAAGATACCGTAGTAAAAACAGCAACAACTGTTCAGGAAAATGCAGGAGATATTCTTGCTGAGGCAAAACAGATCAATGCTGACCGTGCCGCTGCGGAAGCATATGTAGAGGATGAAGAAGTAGCTGAGGCAGAAGAAACTCAGACTGAGGAAGCACAGGCAGAATAATAATGAAATTTGTGATCAAGCATGAGATAAAAGGACGTCTTCGGGTTCATATGGCGCAGCAGCGCATGACATATGAGCAGGCTGACGTCCTGCAGTATTATCTGCAGCAGTCTGATCTTGTAGTAGACGCAAAAGTATACGAACAGACAGCGGACGTTGTGATCAGTTATAACGGAGACCGGGCTGCGATGATTCATTTATTGTGTACCTTCAAATATCAGATGGTGGAAGTGCCGGAAGGTTATCTGGAGAGCACGGGACGTGAGTTAAACTCAGAATATAAAGAAAAATTAATTTGTAAGGTTGTATGGCATTATGGGAAAAAGCTGATCCTGCCGGCACCGATTCGAAATGTGATCACCATTGTGAATGGCATCCGTTATATATGGAAGGGTCTGCAGAGTCTGCGTCACCGTCGACTGGATGTGGCGGTTCTGGATGCAACGGGGATTGCGGTATCATTGCTTCGTCAGGATATGGGAACGGCAGGTTCTGTCATGTTCCTGCTTGGCATCGGCGAGCTGCTCGAGGAGTGGACGCATAAGAAATCCGTCGGCGATCTGGCGCGCAGCATGTCTCTGAACGTAGAAAAAGTATGGCAGAAAGTTGGAGATCAGGAAATTCTGGTATCTGCGTCAACCATTGAAAAAGGCGATGAGATCATTGTTCATGCCGGAAACATTATTCCTTTTGATGGTGTGGTAACGACGGGCGATGCTACCGTAAATCAGGCTTCTCTGACCGGAGAATCTGTACCGGTTGCAAAAAACATAGATTCTTATGTTTATGCAGGTACTGTATTGGAAGAGGGCGAGCTTACCATCTGTGTAAAAGCAACCGGAAGTGCTACAAAATATGAGAAGATCGTTACCATGATTGAGGATTCCGAAAAACTGAAATCGAATCTGGAAGGAAAAGCAGAGCATCTGGCAGACAAGCTGGTTCCGTATACCCTGGGTGGTACCTTGTTGACCTGGCTGCTTACCAGAAATGTCACAAAAGCACTGTCTATCCTGATGGTAGATTTCTCCTGTGCACTGAAGCTGGCAATGCCGATTTCTGTGCTTTCCGCAATCCGCGAAGCACAGCAGTGTGACATTACCGTCAAAGGTGGAAAATATCTGGAAGCAGTTTCAGAAGCAACCACCATTGTATTTGATAAGACCGGTACACTGACAAAAGCAAAACCGACAGTGATTGATGTTATTCCATTCAACGATTCCGAGCCGGAAGAGCTGCTTCGTATCGCAGCCTGCCTGGAAGAACATTTTCCACATTCCATGGCAAAAGCTGTTGTGACAGCAGCAAAACAGAAAAAGCTGGAGCATGAGGAAATGCATTCCAAGGTGGAATATATCGTAGCACATGGTATTTCTTCTTTTATGGAAGAAAAACGTGTGGTGATCGGAAGTTATCATTTTGTATTTGAAGATGAGCAATGTGTGATTCCGGAAGGCAAAGAAGTGATATTTAACAACCTGCCGGAGGAGTGCTCCTGTCTGTACATGGCTATTGATCAGCAGCTTGCAGCTGTTATCTGTATTGAGGATCCGGTACGTGAGGAAGCAGCGGATGTAATCCGGGATCTGCGTGATAATGGTATCCAAAAAATTGTCATGATGACGGGAGACAGTGAACGTACGGCTGCAGCAATCGCACATAAAGTCGGCGTGGATGAGTATTATTCTGAAGTTCTGCCGGAAGATAAGGCAAATTTTGTAGAGCAGGAGAAAGCACTTGGTCATAAAGTTATTATGATCGGTGACGGAATCAACGATTCACCGGCTCTGTCTGCCGCAGATGCAGGTGTGGCCATCAGTGATGGTGCAGCCATTGCCCGTGAGATTGCAGACATTACCATCGCAGCGGATAATCTGCATGAGATTGTGACATTGAAGAAAATCAGCAACAGGCTGATGCAGCGTATTCATCGTAATTATCGTTTTATTGTTGGATTTAATGCAGGACTGATCGCACTTGGCGTTGGCGGAATCATTCAGCCAACCACATCTTCTTTACTACATAATACGTCTACTTTGTATATTGGATTGAAGAGCATGGAAAATCTGTTGGATGAGCAGGAAAAAATAAATAAATAAAAGCATGTCGTGTTGAACAAGCGATTGTGTTTAAGTAAGTATAAGAAGTCCGTGGAATTTTGAAAAAAGATTCTACGGACTTCTCTTTTGTATATGTTGGTTTCTCACTGGAAAACTATTTATTTTTGCAAACATAATTCGCATTTTTCTGGAAAACTTTCTGGCTCTGAATCGTTACGAAAATTGTTTATTTTCCGAGAAGTAATTGTTTTTTTTGTGAAAATCCGCTATACTATCACAGGCAATTAATTCATAGTAAAATAGTAAACAATAAAGAATCTTACAGAAATATATGGGTTCTGAAATGTTCGAATAATATCAAAAGTACGATGGAGGATAAATATTTATGGAAGAAAATACTTCTTTGCATACAGAATGTGCGCATAAGCCGCGCCCGGCTGTGTTGAACCAGTTTTCCAGAACGGAACTGCTTCTCGGAGAAGACAACATGCAGCGCCTGTTCAATGCCAGAGTGGCCGTATTCGGTATCGGCGGTGTCGGCGGATACACTGTGGAAGCACTGGCTCGCGTGGGCGTTGGAACACTGGATCTGATCGATGATGACCGGATCTGTATGACAAACTTAAATCGTCAGATTTTTGCAACAAGAAAAACCATTGGAAAATATAAAGTAGATGTAGCAAAAGAGCGTATTTTGGAGATTAACCCGAAGGCAGTGGTCAACACATATAAGACATTTTATATGCCGGATACCGCAGATCAGTTTGATTTTTCCCAGTATGATTACGTGGTAGATGCAATCGATACAGTCACCGGAAAACTGATGCTTGTGGAACAGGCAAAAGCAGCAGGTGTGCCGATCATCAGTTCCATGGGAGCAGGAAACAAGATGGATGCCTCTGCTTTTGAAGTGGCAGATATTTATGAAACTTCGGTCTGCCCATTAGCAAAAGTGATGCGCCGTGAGTTGAAAAAACGCGGAATTGATCATTTGAAGGTTGTTTATTCCAAAGAAAAACCGATGACTCCGATCGAAGATTCCGAAAACAGCTGTAAAAACAACTGTGTCTGCCCACCGGGAACAGAAAGAAAATGTACCGTGCGCCGTCAGATTCCGGGAAGTCTTGCATTTGTGCCGTCAGTAGTCGGACTCATCATTGCAGGTGAGATCACAAAAGATCTGACAGAATTACCGCAGTAGAAAGGAGATCATATGGGAGAAATACAGTTATCTGTACAGGAACTGTTTGCGATGCCGGAAAACAGCTATCAGTTAGTTGATATCCGGGATGAGCGTGCACGTTCTTATGGTGTGATCCCGGGCAGTGTGGCTCTGAGTGCAGAGGAACTGCCGGAATCACAGGAAATTGATAAAAATAAGACAGTTGTTATTTATTGCCAGAAAGGTGAGATGAGTGTTCCGGCAGCGGAAGCACTGCAGGAAGCCGGCGTGGATGCAAAAAGTCTGAATGGTGGATACTTAGCCTGGTTGATGGAAGCCATGAAACAGAAAGAAGAAGCCAAAAAGGAAGAAGAGACTCCGGAGTATGTGGAAATTGAGCAGAGTATCCGCAAAAAGTTCCGGAAAACCATCTGGTGTCGTTTTACCCGTGCAGTACGTGAGTACGAGCTGGTAAAAGAGGGCGACAAGATTGCAGTCTGTATCTCCGGGGGAAAAGATTCCATGCTGATGGCAAAACTTTTCCAGGAGTTGAAACGCCATAACAAGTTTAACTTTGAAGTGGTGTTTCTGGTAATGGATCCGGGATACAGCCCGGCAAACAGACAGATCATTGAGGCCAACGCAAAGAGAATGAATATTCCGATCACTATTTTCGAGTCGGATATTTTTGATGCGGTATTTAATATAGAAAAATCACCGTGCTATCTGTGTGCGAGAATGCGCCGCGGACATCTATACAGCAAAGCAAAAGAGCTTGGTTGCAACAAGATTGCTCTGGGCCATCATTATGATGATGTCATTGAGACCATTCTAATGGGTATGCTCTACGGAGCTCAGATGCAGACCATGATGCCAAAGCTACACAGTACAAACTTTGAAGGCATGGAGCTGATCCGTCCGCTGTATCTGATTCGTGAGGATGATATCAAAAAATGGCGTGATAGTAATGACCTGCACTTTATTCAGTGTGCATGTAAGTTTACCGATACCTGCAGTACCTGCGGTGGCGAGAACACATCAAAGCGTGTGGAAGTGAAAAATCTGATCCGTCAGCTGAAAGAGACAAATCCGTTCGTGGAATCCAATATTTTTAAAAGCGTGGAAAATGTGAACTTAAGCACCGTCATTGCATACAAGAAAGATGGTGTGAAACATCACTTCCTGGATGATTACGATAGAATAGAGAAAAAAGAGGAAAACTAAAAAAACTGGAAGATGCAACTGCCAGTTGACGGATTTTCAAGGGTAATTGGTGGTTGTCAATCGGGATTTTTCGTATAATGAACGCAGGTCGCTAGATGACTGCGTTCATGAGCAAATAGCGAAAGCGAATTGCGAATGTCCGCTTTACTCCATCAGGAGAAGTTTTGCTGAGGACGTCAAAGGCAGAACGGCTGCTGATGGATTTTTGTTTGATAGGAAATGAGTTTCTCCTATCAAACAAAAGCACTTCATGCAAACGATGCACACTCGCACGAAAAGAAATTGCCCTTCTTGAACACAGTTCAAGAAGTAGCCCTCGCTTAGAAAGCTCGGTTAAACGTGCTCGGCGCGAATAAGAAAGATGTGCTATTGATAATTACAAGCACGCAAATGTGTGATAGCACACGTTCTTATATTTATTACTAGGAAAGGTATCAAGGGTTATGAAACTTGCAGAAAAAATTATGACATTGAGAAAGCAACGCGGCTGGTCGCAGGAAGAACTGGCGCAGCAGCTTTCTGTATCACGACAGTCTGTATCGAAATGGGAGAGCGGAGCGTCCATGCCAGATTTGGATAAAATCTTAAAGATGAGTGAGATTTTTGGTGTATCCACAGACACTCTTTTAAAAGAAGAAATGGAGTTGAACGAGAGAAAAACAACATTTGAAGATTTACAGAATGAACAGATGAAAACGGATACGTCGGGTATGACAAATTTTTGTAGTAATCAAAATAGCACGCAGCAGCAATTTGGAGAAGATACACGAAGTGAAGAAATTCCAACGCATCATGTTTCTATGCAGGAGGCAAGGGATTATCTTGAATGGGCAAAACACAAAGCCCCGTGGATCGCATTAGGAACATTTCTGTGTATATTATCTCCGGTATGGCTTTTATTGCTTGGCGGAATGGCAGAATATAAGGTGCTTCCGATCACGGAGGATATGGCAGGTGGAATGGGCGTTGCGATCCTTCTGGGCATAGTGGCTGTGGCAGTTGCAATTTTTATCATTAAGGGTGCGCATCAGGAACGCTTTTGTTCTTTTGAAACACAGCATATCGTAGCGGAAGAGGAAGTTCGAAAGATGGTTTTGGAAGAAAAACAGGAATTTGCCCCGCTGAGTCGTAAATGCACAGTGACCGGTGTGATTCTTTCTATTGTCAGTGTGGTGCCGATGATGCTGATGGCAGCATTTTCCATGCCGGATATTTATTATATCTACAGTCTTGCCGTTCTGCTGATATTTGTGGCAATTGCAACTTTTTTCTTTGTGTGGTCAGGAACAATCACAGGAAGTTACCAGATTTTGTTGGAGGAAGAGGACTATAGCGTGAAAAATAAGCAGAGCAGTGGCAGAAGAAAACAGGTTTCCAAAATTTACTGGCGTTCTGTAACCGCAATCTATTTGGCAGTCAGCTTTTTGACAAATCGATGGGATGTGACCTGGATCATCTGGGTCTGCGCAGGGGTGCTATGTGGCGCGGTTTCTGCTATAATGTCTTTATCGAGAAGATAAGTTCTGCAGAGCCCAAAGTGGAGAAAGTCAGCAGATGATTGCGCTGTAGCAGCTATCCGGGTTAAAAAATAAGATAAAATATAAAACATACCTGATAAGTTGGTGAAACAAAAAAGACCTTCTTTGGACAGAAAAACGTCTGAAGAAGGTCCTTTTTTGTCATTTTTGAAAAATAGAAACAGCCATATACCCAGTATTTACGCGGTTTTACGGTATTCTTTGTGAAAAAATATAAAAAACTTTCAAAACCTAGTTGACAAATAGGAATAACGGGAATATAATACATTCAACAAATAAAACATAGAAAACAGATATGATTTATAGGAGGACGAAACAATGGCTAACATTTATAAAGGAACACTTGGTTTAATCGGTAACACACCACTGGTTGAAGTTACAAATGTAGAGAAAGATCAGGAGCTCAACGCTAAAATCCTTGTAAAATTAGAATACTTCAATCCGGCAGGAAGTGTCAAGGACAGAATTGCAAAAGCAATGATTGAGGACGCTGAAGAAAAAGGATTATTAAAAGAAGGTTCTGTTATCATTGAGCCGACTTCAGGAAATACCGGTATCGGTCTTGCATCCATCGCAGCAGCAAAAGGATACAGAATCATCCTTACCATGCCGGAGACCATGAGTGTTGAGAGAAGAAACATCTTAAAAGCTTATGGCGCAGAGATTGTTTTAACAGAAGGTTCCAAAGGAATGAAAGGAGCCATTGAAAAAGCAGATGAACTCGCAAAAGAGATTCCAAACAGCTACATCCCGGGACAGTTTGTAAATCCGGCAAACCCGGCAGCACACAAAGCAACCACAGGTCCGGAGATCTGGAACGATACAGACGGAAATGTAGATGTATTTATCGCAGGTGTAGGTACAGGCGGAACATTAACAGGTACAGGCGAATATCTGAAATCCAAAAATCCGGATGTCAAGATTATCGCAGTAGAGCCTGCAACATCTCCGGTACTTTCCGAAGGTAAGAGCGGAGCTCACAAAATTCAGGGTATTGGCGCTGGTTTTGTACCGGACGTATTAAATACACAGGTATATGATGAGATTATTACAATTGAAAATGATGATGCATTTGAAAAAGCAAAACTTCTGGCAAAGAAAGAAGGCGTTTTAGTCGGAATTTCTTCCGGAGCAGCATTATCCGCAGCAATTCAGGTGGCAAAACGTCCGGAATTTGCAGGAAAAACAATTGTAGCATTATTACCGGATACAGGTGACAGATATTATTCAACACCATTATTCACAGAGGAATAGAAAAAACTGTGAGAGCAAGAATGTTTTAGAGTGATTTGATACGTTCAAGTGAATTTGAACTGTTATCAGAATCTGTGAAACAAAGACAACAGCAGGATGGCAGACAGCAGATCCTGAACAGGACAGATTATGAAAGGCAAAGGTTGAGAGAAATGGCAGAGAAAATCGCAAGAAAAGACAGAAATTTTAAATTTGAGACATTACAGTTACACGTAGGACAGGAGAATCCGGATCCGGTTACAGATGCAAGAGCAGTACCGATTTATCAGACATCTTCCTATGTATTCCGCAACTGCGATCATGCAGCGGCACGTTTCGGACTTGCAGATGCAGGTAACATTTACGGACGTCTGACAAACCCGACAGAGGACGTATTTGAGCAGAGAATGGCAGCACTGGAAGGCGGCGTTGCAGCATTAGCAGTAGCTTCCGGAGCGGCAGCGATTACTTATACCATTGAAAATCTTGCTCAGGCCGGAGATCATATCGTAGCTGCAAAAAATATTTATGGTGGTTCCTTCAACTTGCTGGAGCACACACTTCCGCAGTACGGCATCGAGGCTACATTTGTAGATCCGTTTAATATTGACGAAGTAAAAGCAGCAATCAAGGACAATACAAAAGCACTTTACATTGAGACACTTGGTAACCCGAACTCTGATGTAGTGGATATCGAGACACTGGCAAATATCGCTCATGAGCATAAGATTCCGCTGGTAATCGACAATACATTTGCAACCCCATACCTGGTTCGCCCAATTGAGTACGGCGCAGATATCGTTGTTCATTCCGCAACAAAATTCATTGGCGGACATGGAACAAGTATTGGTGGTGTGATCGTAGACAGTGGTAAATTCGACTGGGAAGCATCCGGAAAATTTGCTTCTTTAGTAGATCCGAACCCAAGTTATCACGGTATCAGCTTCACAAAAGCTGTTGGACCGGCAGCTTTCGTTACAAAAATCAGAGCAATCTTACTGCGTGATACCGGAGCAACCATTTCTCCGTTCAACTCTTTCCTGTTCTTACAGGGACTTGAGACACTGTCCTTACGTGTAGAGCGTCACGTAGAGAACGCACTGAAAGTAGTTCAGTACTTAAACAACCATCCACAGGTAGAGCGTGTACATCATCCGTCTGTATCTGAGGATCCGAGCCAGCAGGCATTATACAAAAAATATTTTCCGAATGGCGGTGGTTCTATCTTCACATTTGAAATCAAAGGTGACGAGCAGAAAGCAAAAGACTTCATCGACAATCTGGAGTTGTTCTCCCTGCTTGCAAATGTTGCAGATGTAAAATCTCTGGTGATCCATCCGGCAACAACTACACACAGCCAGTGCACACCGGAAGAACTTGCTGATCAGGGAATTAAACCAAACACAATTCGCCTTTCTATCGGTACAGAGAATATTGACGATATCATTCAGGATCTGGATGAAGCTTTCAAAGCAATTCAGTAAAAAATGAAAAAAATATAGAAATTCAGGCGGGTTGTATTACTGCAATCCGCCTGTTAAATTAAATGATGTAGAATTAAATTGGAGTATGGGAGGTATTATAAAAATGAAGTTTTCGAAAAAAAGCAGATATGGACTAACCTCTCTGATCGATTTATCCGTACATTCCAAAAATGGACATGTGGCATTAAACAGCATCGCGGAACGAAATGATATTTCTCCGCAGTATCTGGAGCAGGTATTTGCTGCACTGCGCCGGGCAGGTATTGTCAAAAGTATCAAAGGCCCGCAGGGGGGCTATCTGCTGAATCATCCGGCAGAGAAAATTACTGTGGCTGAGATTCTGGAAGCCCTGGATGGAACTTATCACATTGCAGATGAAGATACGGCAGAAGAGAGTGACTGTAAAGGGATTGCAGCGGCCATTCAGACACGGGTAATTGATGAGGTGAACCGTCAGCTGGATCAGATTCTGATGAATCTGACACTGGCAGATCTGGTGAAAGAATATCAGGAATTTGAAAAGTACGACGAAAGTATGTACTATATCTAAAGAAATATATGCTACTACTTGATTTTTATCAGTAAAAAATACTATAATACTAGGATAACATGGGGTTATATCATGACTGGAAGATACAGGCGATATAATCCGTAGATTCTTGAATAGTATGATAAAAAGGAGACGTAGCCTTTGAATAAAAAAGCAATAATCGCAATGAGCGGCGGCGTTGATTCCAGCGTAGCCGCTTTTTTAATGAAAGAAAAAGGATATGAGTGTATCGGCGCTACTATGAAGCTGTTTCAGAATGAGGATGTGGTTGTATGCAGAGAGCATACCTGCTGTTCTTTAGATGATGTAGAAGATGCCAGAAGTGTGGCCCGGGCACTGGATATGCCTTATTATGTATTTAATTTTTCAGATCGCTTCAAAGAAGAAGTGATGGAGAAATTTGTATGTTCTTACGAGAATGCATGTACACCGAATCCATGCATTGACTGCAACCGTTATCTGAAATTTGAAAAACTGTTTCAGCGTGCAAAAGAGCTGTCCTACGATTATGTGGTGACTGGTCATTATGCACAGATTGAATACAATGAGGAAACCGGACGTTACTTATTAAAAAAATCCGTAGACCTGAGCAAAGATCAGAGTTATGTGTTATATTCTCTGACCCAGGATCAGCTGGCGCATGTGCAGTTCCCGCTGGGCGGCATGCATAAGACTGAGGCCAGAGAAATTGCGGAAACACAGGGTTTTATCAATGCAAGAAAACATGACAGCCAGGATATCTGTTTTGTCGTAAACGGAAAATATTCAGATTTCATTGAACAGTATCGTGGAAAGACCTATCCGGAAGGAGATTTTGTAGATCTGGAGGGGAATGTGCTGGGACGTCACAAAGGAATCATCCGTTATACGATCGGGCAGAGAAAAGGGCTCGGTCTTGCATTAAAAGAGTCTATGTATGTGGTAGCCGTGGATCCGGTGAAAAATCAGGTTATTTTGGGAAGAAACGAAGATCTGTTTTCCAGAGAATTGATCGCAAATGATGTGAATCTTATTTCCGTGGATCATATTGAAGGGGAAATGCGCGTGAAAGCCAAAGTGCGCTACCGCCATGAAGAACAGTGGGCAACTGTGACACAGCCGGAGCCGGACAAGATCCGCGTGGTATTTGATGAGCCACAGCGTGCCATTACTTGTGGCCAGGCGGTGGTTCTGTATGACGGCGATGTGGTTGTCGGCGGAGCGACAATCATTGAGACAGAGATCGCAAAAAGATACAGTTAAAAACGGAACATTTTTAACGCAGCGTCCGGATGAGAAATATAGTATTGTTTCAGCAATTATAAATGAGAGTAACCTGTGAAAAAGGGATATAAAAGGGGAAGTAAGAAATGAATGTAGCACAGAAATTAATCAGGGAACATAATTTAACCTGGGAAGAGTTTGCGGAACTGATCAAAATGGCGGATGATCCACAGGTAGATGCGCTGCTGGCAGAAGAAGCTGTCCGCATCCGAAAAGAGGTTTATGGTACTGATGTGTATACAAGAGGGCTGATCGAGTTTACTAATTATTGTAAAAACGACTGTTATTACTGCGGAATACGCAGAAGCAATCCGAATGCAAAACGCTACCGGCTGACAGAGGAGGAAATTTTAGCCTGTTGTGAGAATGGCTACGAGTTAGGATTTCGTACTTTTGTCCTGCAGGGAGGCGAGGATCCGTATTTCAACGATGATCGTATGGTAGATATTGTACGGAAGATTCGTGCAGGTTATCCGGATTGTGCCATTACGTTGTCAATTGGTGAAAAATCTTATGAGAGTTATAAACGTTTCCGGGAAGCGGGCGCAGATCGTTATCTGCTTCGTCATGAGACTGCCAATGATGTACATTACCGGAAACTGCATCCGGAAGAGATGCGTCTGGAGGCACGTAAGCAGTGTTTATACGATTTAAAGACACTTGGTTATCAGGTAGGAGCAGGATTTATGGTAGGTTCTCCGGAGCAGACTGCAGAGACACTTGCTGATGATCTGGTGTTTTTAAAAGAACTGGATCCCCAGATGGTCGGTATCGGCCCGTTTATACCGCATCATGATACCATGTTTGCCAAGGAGCCGTCCGGAAGTGTTCCATTGACGTTGTTTTTACTGTCTGTAATCCGCATTATGTTGCCGCATGTATTGCTTCCGGCGACAACGGCACTTGGAACGGCAGATCCTCTGGGAAGGGAAAAAGGTTTGCAGCATGGAGCAAATGTTGTAATGCCGAACCTGTCACCGGTGAAAAACAGAAAACAGTATGATCTGTATGATAACAAGATCTGCACCGGAGAGGAAGCAGCGGAATGCCGCGGATGCCTGGGACGCAGAGTGGAGAGTGTCGGATTTACTCTGGTCAGTGACCGTGGAGATTTCCGGTCATAGGATGTTCAGGGGTGCATTAAAAAATAAAATGAGAATATGCCAAAAGTGGAAAGAGATTACCAATTCCAGTGTAATATAATGAATTGATTGAGAAAGAAAAAGGTGAATAGTATGTCAGATATGAGCAGAAATATAGAGGGAAAAGAAGCAGAAGAAATTCTGGATTCTATCCTTGCTGATTATGAACTGGATCGTACCATTGACAAGATGGAAGATTTTTATGATCAGCCAAATAAAGAAGTGATCATTGATATTATTGAAAAATTACTGAAGATTATTTATCCGGGTTATTACAGAGATCGTGCATACAAAAGCTATCATGCAAACCATCATTTATCAACTTTAATCGAGGATGTACTGTATCGTCTCAGCAGACAGATTGCAAAAGTTTCAAAATTCTGTCCGAAGTTGGATGGAAAATGCCGGGAACAGATTGAAAAAGAAAGCTACGAGATCACAGTAGATTTCCTGCGTCAGATTCCGAAGATCCGTGAATATCTGGAGGGAGATCTGCAGGCAGCATTAGAAGGAGATCCGGCAGCAAACAGCTATGGCGAGATCATTCTGGCTTATCCGGGATTGCTTGCCATCACGATCAATCGTCTGGCACATGAACTGTTTATCCGTTCCGTACCGCTGATTCCGCGTATTATGACCGAATATGCGCACAGTGTGACCGGAATTGATATTCATCCGGGGGCAACCATTGGAAAACATTTCTTTATCGACCATGGTACCGGTATCGTAGTCGGTGAGACGACGATCATCGGAGATAATGTCAAAATATATCAGGGTGTTACCTTAGGTGCATTGTCTACCAGAGGTGGACAGAAACTGAAAAATGCAAAGCGTCATCCTACCATTGAGGATAATGTGACGATTTATTCCGGTGCTTCCATCCTTGGCGGAGAGACTGTCATTGGCAGAGATTCTGTTATCGGCGGTAATGCGTTTATCACAAAATCCATTCCGGCGGGAACGACGGTCAGCATCAAAGGGCAGGAACTGCAGTTTAAGCAAGGTGGAAAAACAACCATGGAGATCAGTAATTTAGAACAGGATGAGAACTGGTTTTATATTATATAGTTTTCGGGTAATTGTGTGGCTTTTGTTAGGTTATGAAAAAGGACTCTGCGATTTTGTCTCGCCCGCTAGCAATCGCTGGTCGAGAAAAAATAGCCAGAGTCCATTTTTACCAGATTGTGTGAAAACCACACTACTTACCCTTACGTTGTGACACAAATAAAAATATCAGGAGGAGCCAATTAATGAGTTTAATTGATACGAGATTTCAAGTAGACGAGAGTAAATGTGTGGGCTGTGGTTTATGCCAGCTTGCCTGTCCGTCTATGCTGATTGAAATGAATGAATATAAAAAACCAAGCCTGAAACCGGTAAAAAGTATGGACTGGTACGGATGCTGGGGATGTCAGCATTGCCTGACCGTCTGTCCGAACGGGGCCATCAGTGTGCTTGGTAAAAAGCCGGAAAACAGTCTTCCGTTACCAAGTGATGCAATTTCTACAGATCTGGAGCGTCTGGTCTGCAGCCGTCGTTCCTGCCGTCATTACAAAGACGAAAATGTGGATCCGGAACTTTTAAATGAACTGCTTGCGGCACTGGAGGCAACACCGACTGGCGGAAATAAGCAGAAAATGGAATTCACGGTCATTGATGACCGCGCAGAACTGGACAAACTGCGCAAGATGATCTGTGAAGGTGTCAAAGACCTGAAAAAACAGGGAATCTATCCGTATTCCTGGGATGAGGAATCCTACGGAATTATGGAAGCCCGCGGTCCGCAGGCCATGAACGGAGATATTTATTTCTGCTCTGCACCGCATATTATTATTCCGCATATGCCGAAAAAATTTGGCTCGGCAGCAGTAGAAGTGGGAATTACTCTGGCTTACTTTGAACTGTTATGTGAATCTAAGGGACTTGGCTGTGTGTATCTTGGTTTCCCGATGAACGTTATGAAACTGATGCCGGATGTATGGGAAAAACTTGGTATTCCGGAAGATCATTTTGTGGCAACGGCCATGGGATTCGGCTATCCGAAATTTGAGTATGCCCGTGGTGCACAGAAGAGTGGAAAACAGGCAATTCATCATTTGAAATTCTAAAAATGTAACAGAAATAGCATAAAAGTAATAAGAAAAATAATAAGGGACAATATCAAAAAATAAATGATATTGTTCCTCTTTTGGTTGACATTATTCCTGAAAATGCAGATACTAAAAGAACAAAGGCACAGGGGAGGAATCGTTTTTGCATTTTTATATTACAGGAGATACACACAAAAAATTTGACCGGGTGGAATCCTTCTGCCAGGAACATCATACCACGACAGATGACGTCATGATCATTCTGGGGGATTCCGGCATCAATTACTGGCTAAGTTCGAAAGATGATAAATTAAAAGAGCGTGTGAACAGAATTCCAGTTACATTTTTTTGTATACACGGCAATCATGAAGGTCGGCCATGGGAATCTTCGGCGGATTACAAACTGGTGCCATGGCATGGCGGACTTGTATACAAAGAAGAAAAATATCCGAATATTTTATTTGCAAAAGATGGGGAAATCTATGATTTTAACGGAAAATCAGTGATGCCGATTGGCGGAGCCGGTACGGTAAACAAGGATTATCGCATCAGTCATGGGCTTCAGTGGTTCGCATCGGAGCAGCCGGATGACACGATTAAAGAATTTGTGGAGCAGCAGTTGGAAAAATCAGATTGGAAGATTGATATTATTTTATCTCATACCGTTCCGATTAAGGCGGAGCCAACCTGGGTTTTCAAACCTCGAAAGGAACCGATTACAGTGGATAAAGGGACGGAAGAGTGGCTGCAGACGATTTATGATCGACTGGATTTCTCGGAATGGTATGCGGGACATTATCATGTGGAAACAGAATCTATGGGGATACGGATCATGTTTGAAAGTTTTGATGAGATCTGCATGGAAAAATAATATAAAGATGTCACGGATCTTTATAGAAATAATAAAAAGTGATTAATGTTTGAATAAAAACAGGTAAACGTAAAAAGCAGCACTTACTGGGAAAATTTCGGTGCCGGTATTTACCGGGATGTGACTTTACTGAAATTAGACAGATGCCGCATCAAAGAGGACAGTATACAGTTGACGACACTGGAAGCGGATCAGGAGCTGGCTGTTTTGATGCTACGTGGTCGGATCGCTAATGCTGGAGATTTGTGGCGTAAAGGAATTCCAGCTTCCGAAGCTTTATGAGAGTTATGAAGTTGTGGAAACCATAAAACCAGAGCTTGCAAAAGAACTTGGCGTATCAGAAAATGTGAAAATTGTTGCCGGTGCAGGGGACAATGCAGCGGCAGCTGTTGGAACCGGAACGGTGGGAGCAGGAAAATGCAATATTTCCCTTGGCACATCAGGAACGATTTTTATTTCCAGTGATCATTTTACCGTTGATCCGGTGAATGCATTGCATTCTTTTGATCATGCAGATGACGGATATCATTTGATGGGCTGTATGTTATCCGCCGCAAGCTGCAACAAATGGTGGATGGATGAAATTTTACAGACAAAAGATTACGCCGGGGAACAGCTCGGTATCTCAAAACTTGGTGAAAATCAGGTGTTTTATCTGCCTTATCTGATGGGAGAGCGTTCTCCACATAACGATCCGGATGCAAGGGCAATGTTTCTCGGAATGTCCATGAATACGACGCGTCAGGATATGACCCAGGCTGTGTTAGAAGGCGTTGCTTTTGGACTGCGTGATTCACTGGAAGTGGAAAGAAGCCAGGGCATTGAGGTGCAATGTTCAAAAATCTGCGGTGGTGGAGCCAAGAGTCCATTATGGCAAAAAATCATTGCTAATGTGATGAATCTGACACTTGAGATTCCGAAAAATGAAGAAGGGCCGAGACTTGGAGCCGCAATGCTTGCTGCGGTAGGCTGCGGGGAGTATGCGTCTGCGGCAGAGGCCTGCGAGAAGCTGGTGAAGACGAAAGCAGTCATTGCGCCAGATCCGGTGCTTGTGGAAAAATACGAAGAACGTTATCAGAAATTTAAGAAACTTTATCCGGCGGTGAAGGGAGTGCTTGGAGAAAATTAATAGATTTTGTATAATCAATAGGAATTTTTTGTTTGGAGAAAGCAGTGTAAGCGGATTGCAAATGTTTATCTGAACGATCAAAAAGATTTGTAAAAAATGGTGTTTCATACATTCGTGATGAAGCATCATTTTTTGTATACAAATCTTGACATTCTGATTTTGATATGAAGAGCGTGTATATAGAAGATGTCAAGTATGACAGGACTTACGGTTTGGATTGTACTTTTCATTTGTCGTATGTATAATGAAAATCAGTAAGAAAAATACGAAGGAATAGAAATATGAGCAAAATGAAACTATCTGGCATCGACTATGCATTCCATATTCATACATCGCGGTGCGGGCATGCTTCTTTGGAACCTGCCGAAGAATATGTAAAAGCGGCACTGAAATTTGGCTGTAAGTCTATCACAATTACTGACCATGTACCTTTTCCGGAAAATCCATTTAGTGGCCGCATGAGAATGGAAGAATTGGATGCATATGAGCAAGAGTTGCTGGAGCTGCGACAAAAATATGCTGGGAGAATAGCGGTTACAATCGGTCTTGAAGTGGAATATCTTCCAGAATATGATTCCTATTATCAGGAGTTGTATGAGCGATTCGATTTATTGCTTCTAGGACAGCATCATACTTCTTTTTCAGATGGTCATTATACATATGAAAAAATGATTTCTGAGGAAAAGCGGTATCTGCGTTTGATTGAAAGTATTCCGGAAGCAATAGAAATAGGATTTTTTGCAGTGGTAGCACATCCGGAGCGCAGTTTTCATGAAGATTGTGAATGGACGGATACGGATGCTAGAATACGGGATGCGATTTTTGATGCAGCGTTAAAACATGGGGTTGCGTTGGAACGGAATGCGGCATTAGTGGAGAAAGGGAAGATGCATGATAGATTTTGGGAGAGTGTTCCGGAGGAGATACAGATGGTGTATGGGGTGGATGCGCATAGTGTGGATGAGATGAAGAGAAGGATATGGGGGAATAAATATGTATGAAGAAACAATGAGTGTATTTGAATTTTAGAGTACACAAAAGATTGAGATATTTTAGAAAAATGAAAGTGAAAATTATATAAGGTGAAAAAATGAATAAGACAGAGACAAATGTAACAAAAAGAATAGGTGACTTTCTTAAAATAATTGATGATATGTATCCTCCAAATTGGGTTAACTTAACATATGAAAAAAATATACAATTTTGCGAAATTGAAGAGAATTATGAAATATTCCTTGAATTTTGGAAGGAGAAAAATTCGAAAAGAAAAATAGTATATTTATCGAAATTACCATATGTTAAATGTGTAAATTGGAGAGAAAAATCTTATACTTTTAAATTATGTATTCCCAAAAAGGGAACATTTAATATAAACATGCCTGAGCATGATTCGACAAATGATGTTTGGGAATTTTATCGTTGTAGATATGGAACGTATTTAAAAGATGAGAGTATTACTTTTGAAGGAAAAACATTTAAGGTTCACGGAGAAGTTGATTTTAATTTTTCACTGGATAAAATAGATGATTTTCAATATATAGTTAATAATGATGAGAGTGATGACAAAGAGAAAAAAAACTTACAAAAGAACTTCTTAATTTGTGTGCATATTTTAATTATTCATTATTAAACTTATCAGTAATGCCTATTACTGGAAATTTGCAAGGAACGAAGGGAACGATAGGTAAGGATAGGTTTGATGTTTTTATATGGGCACTTCATTTATATTATAATTATGGAATTGATTTGATCATAAATTCACACACAACGGTTCAATCAATAAAAGAATTAATAGAAATATTGAATTGTTTTGAACGAGACCCTAAATCGCCAAAAAGTTATTATAAATTTTTTTGCGATTTAAATGAAGATATTGTGAATCAATTAGTAATTTCTGGAGAAAAACGAATAGATACTACAGATAGAGTTCTTGACTATATAGTATTGGCTTATAAAGTATGGAACATAAGAAAAAATAATTTTGACCATAATCAATGTCGCGAGTTATTCTATAAGCTTGGAGGAGAGGATGTTTTTTATGCTTTCTTACCATATATAAGTCAATTGAACGAGTACGGATACAAAATTGAGCGAGATAGCTAATAAACGTTGAACAAAATTTGTCGAAGAAAGTAGACAAATAGATACATGGAAAATATTGATTGAGAAACAGGTGTAAAGCAGTTATAATTAAAGTAGTAAAATAATGATTTGCATAAAATGTAAGGAGAGGCGGTGTATCATATGACTATGTTACAGGAGCAGGCTGTTCAGATGATTCAGGATATGTCCGATGATAATGTAGGCTTTCTGATTGAAGTGATTCAGCGATTAATACCAAAGAAAACATATACAAATGTTATATATCCGTCTCAGAAACCGGATGAAAAAATGCAGGCGTTTAAAGAACTGGTAGATACCAGAAATGAAGCAAAAAAATATTTTCCGGATGACTTTGATCCAGATGTAGAACTGGAAGCAGCAAAAAGGGAAAAAATGTGCTGAGAAAGTTTCGGCAAATTATATAATTACCTGAAATACAGCAGACTTTGAGGCTTCTGTAGTGTCAGCTATAGAACCAGATGAATGGCTAAAGAAATTAAATTGAAAGAAAAATCCCTCGGAATATTTCTGAGGGATTTTATAAATGTAAGATGTTTAATGAGCGTCAGTAGCTATTTATATATGAAGGCAACTTTTGTTGCCATGGCAGAAAAATTGGGTAGTATATTGGTAGTGTAAATTAGGTAGTGTAAATTATTCTGTGTAAACCTCTCAGATTGATGATAAAATCATAGGTT
>ERZ894232.580-NODE-580-length-47209-cov-12.483798_pt1 | contig 47209 bp, 38 predicted proteins | sample MGYA00380296_ERZ894232 | MGnify/ENA primary metagenome ERZ894232 (study PRJEB32331, sample SAMN06328433) | human gut metagenome | biome: human gut microbiome; feature: stool | host: Homo sapiens | collected 2014-08-14 ...
ATTCCGACGATAAACGCGCAGCAGCAGCCTCGGACTCTTGCGCCTCGGAAGCCGCCCCGTCCCTTCCCGCGAGTCCCGCCCCCGTCGACGTTATTTCCGAAGCGCCGACAAGCGGGGTTGAAGACGAGCACACCAGAGCCGTGACCGCCATGTTCAGTCGCATGACTCCCTGGTACGACTTTCAGAACCATGCCTTCAGCCTGGGGTTCGACTTCTGGTGGCGGCGCAACCTGGTCCGCGCCGTGGCTCCCGGCCCCACGGGAGTGGTTCTCGATCTGGCGGCGGGTACTCTGGACGTGACTCTCGCCCTCATTCGCCGTTATCCCGGCCTGCGCGTCATCGCCGCCGACATCTGCGCTCCCATGCTCGACTATGGCATGGAGCGCAAAGTGAAGCCCGATGAAAAGGAACGCATTACCCCCCTGGTGGCCGACGCCAGGCGTCTGCCCCTGCCCGACGCGTCGGTGGACGCGGTGGCCATCGCCTTCGGCATCCGCAACGTGCGCCCCCGGGCCGAGGCTCTGGCCGAAATGCACCGCGTGCTGACGCCCGGCGGTCGGGCCTGCGTGCTGGAATTCGCTCCGGTGGCCACGCCGGTCTTCGGCGTCGCTTATCACTGGTACCTTAAAAACATCATGCCCAGACTGGCCAAGCTGGTCAGCAATTCCACCGAAGCCTACGACTACTTTGCGGACACCGTCGTCCGCTTCCCCACGCCTCCGGCGTTCAGCGACGAACTGCGCGAGGCGGGCTTTCCTTTTGTCCAGCACTTTCCCTTCACCCTCGGCGTCGCCAATCTGCATGTCGCCGTCAAGGGCGCGTAACTGTCGAAAAAACGACCCTCGGAGTTCCGACGCCGGGGCGGCGGCTCCGACCGCTTCCGTTATATACCAAAAGGCCGCCGTCCCGAGCGGGACGACGGCCGAAAACGGTATGCGCGTAAACGCTACTCTTTCTGTTGCACGGCGGAAGCGGCCAGGGCTTTGCGTACGGACTCCACGTACTGTTGGTCCGTGCCCTGGATATGGTGGATGAGCCAATCTTTGAGAAACTCCAGCAGTTCCATGCTGACCTTGGCCGTGCCCCCGGCCAGGGCGGCGCGGAACTCCGCTATTTTGGCCGTGAAGTTGCGATGGATGCCGATGTGCTTCTGGATGTCCGCATAGGAAGAATGGGTAAAGAACTGTTCTTCGGTACTGAAATGGGACACCGTGTAGTCGTACAGGACATCCAGAATTTCCAAAAGAGCCTGATCGGCGCGGCCCTGACGCATGGCCCGGTGGAGATCGTTGATATAGGCCACCAGCATTTTATGCTGTTGGTCGATGAGCGGAATGCCCGTGCATAGCTTATCCGTCCACTGCACCAGTCTGTCGGTGGAAGCCGCGGCCTGAACGTCGCCCGTAGCCAGGGCATGGGCGATGATTTCCAGTTCCTCCATATCGGTGGTCAAGCCCACCAGGGTGGAGGTAAAGGTTTCCATGTAGGCGGAAGTTTCCTGCGACACGGCCCGGATACGCTCCAAAGCCTGGTTGGTGCGCTGGCTGTGTTGAGCCTGCTCGGCCGTGGCCTGGGCAATGCGTTCCAGATGATCGGCGGCCTCCGCCATGCTGTGCACGATGGCCTGCATGGATTCACCGGCCGTGGTCGCCCGTTCCGCGCTTTCCACCGTACGCTCGGCGGCATGGTCTACGGCCGTCATGGTTTCTTCGGTCTGCTTTTGAATGCTGCCCACAGCGCCGGTCACTTCGCGGGTAGCCTGCATGGTTTTTTCGGCCAGGTTGCGCACCTCGTCGGCCACCACGGCGAAACCGCGACCGGCCTCGCCCGCCCGGGCGGCCTCAATGGCCGCGTTCAGGGCCAGCAGATTGGTTTGATCGGCCACATCATTGATAAAATTCACCACGTTGCCGATGGCCCTGGCTTTTTCGCCCAGGCTGGTCATGGCTTCTTTCAAGGCCAGGGTGCCGTCCTTGACCTCGGTTATGGATTGCACGGCCACGCGCAGTTCTTCGGAACCGGAACGAGCGGCCTCGCGCGAGCCCTGGGCCTGCTCCGAAGCGGTGCCCGAACCGTGCGCCACATCTTCAATGCGGGCCGAAATACTGTCCATAGCTTCCCCTGTCTCGTCCAGGCTGAAGCGCTGATCTTCCACTCCCAGGGCCACCTTGCCCACCAGTTGCGAAAGCTGCCGCACCTGACCGGCCAACGAGAGGGACAGGCGGCTGCCCTTATCCGCCACAGCGCGCATGTGTTCCATTAGTTGTTCCATTTCGGCCTGGCGACGGGAACCCTCCTCCCGCGCAATGCGCGCCTCCTCGGCGTGGGCGGCGGCTTCGGCGCGGACCTGTTCAAGCTCGCGTTCCATAAGCTCCCGCTTGGCTTCCGTCGCTGCCAGTCCGTCGCGCATGACGCGCTCGCGGGCCTTCCAGACGCGGCCGGCCGTCAGGCCCGCCGCAGCAATCAACGCGACCGCCGCAACGGCCAATCCGTACCGGGCGGACGGCGTCACGACAAACGCCGTTCCCGCCGTCAACGCCATGCCCCCGAGCAACAACGCTCCTACCCCGAATCGAGCCGACATGATTTCCACTCCTTTTCTTCCTCCGCGGCCGCCCGCTTCCTCATGCGGAAAACGTCGGACTTACCCCGCGCTCCCAAGGCGCCCCGGCCGGAAGTCCCCATGTTAGATGCAACAGCCTCGGCGCACAAGTACCGCCTTGACGCTTCTCGCGCCAAGGCGGCGTAGTGCTGTATCGGATGATTTGCCGGATGCTTAAGACTTGTTCCAGCCGAAAGCGGACGGATATTTCCTTGACTTATCGGAAAAAGCGGCCGCTTACGGGCGGACCTGGACCGAAGCGGTAAGACCCACGCGCAGGATCACGTCGTCCGGCACGTCGCTCAGCCGTATGTTCACCGGTACCCGCTGGGCCAGGCGTATCCAGTCAAAAGTGGGTTGCACGTCGGGCAACAGATCCTCGCCCGGCGTGCCGTTGGAACGGGAAATCCCCCAGTCCAGACTTTCCACCACGCCGGACAGAGGGCGGTCCGGATAGGCCATAAGCGTCACCTCGGCCCGGCTGCCCACGGCGATACGCCGGATCAGGGTTTCACGGAAAAAGCCGGTCACCCGGAAGCTGGCCGCGTCGATAAGGGCGAACAACGGGGTGTCCGCCACGGCCTGGGCCCCGGGTTGCAGAGAGACGTTGGTCACATAGCCGTCCACCGAGGCTCGCACTTCGGTGAAGCCCAGGCGCAGCCGAGCCGTTTCCACCTCGGCCTCGGCCTGTTGTCGAGCCGCCCGGGCTCCGGCCAGAGCGGCCTGGGCTTTCTGACGGTTTTCCGCCGTGACGGCCTGGCGTTCGATACGCTCCAGAGCGTTCAGGCGATCGGTCACGGCCGCCTGTTCGGCCTCCCGGGCGCGGGCGACGTCCAGCGCCGCCTCGGCCTCCCGCAGCGCGGCCTGATAGGTGGACGGGTCCAGGGTGAACAGCAAATCACCGGCCTTCACGGCCTGATTGTCGACCACGGCCACATGCAACACCGGCCCGGACACGCGCGGGGCCACCAGCACCACATCGGCCTGCACCTGACCGTCACGCGTCCAGGGAGCGGACAGATGACGCCGGTAGGCATCGCAGCCCAACCACACCGCCACCGCCGCCACCGCCAGGGTCAGCCCCCAGGCGAATACTTTTTTAAGGTTCATAACCCCGCTCCGAATCTGCCCAAAAGGCAGGTGTAAATGACCACCAAAAACAAAAAGGTCCATTGATGAAAGCGAAAAAAACGGCTCAGCCGGGTGCGGTTGAGCGCCCAGGCCGAGAGGGCGGCCAGCAGGCTGCCCAGAGTTCCCGCCACCAGCCAGGGCGAGACGTAAACGCCGAAAAAGGACCATTCGTGCGGCACGGGGCTTCTCCTTGGAGCATTTTAGGATTGAGACCATCTATCAGCCGAGACCCTAGATCATTTTGCTTTTGAAATTGTCCCATTTCAAAAGCGGCGCTGCCGTCATTTCGCCTGAAAAGCGTGGCTCTCAGACTCATTCGGCGCGGGCGGCCGCTCCCGCAGACGCCGGAGCGCTTGCCGTTTTCGACAGCAAACCGCTCTATGTTCCGGGCCATAGGTTTCACGCCTCCGCGGAGCGTTTTGACGTCAACATGCTCTGAAATCAAAACGCTTCCACGGCCAACTTGTTCCAGTCGACGCGTTCGACGCTGGTCAGGTAAGTTTGCAGCGCGTCCGCGAATTCCGCGCAGGCCCGCACGTCGCGTTCCGGCGGCGCCTGGTCGAGAGCCGCCTTGACCTGGGCGTATGCCGCGCGCAGGACGGCCAGATCCGACAGCGGCTCCGCTTTCCCCGTGTCCGGCGCGAGAGCGGGAAGCTTCACGCACAGGACGTCCAGCCCCGCGCCGCCGGCTTTGCCCCCATCCGGCATCAGGGTCAACAGCCGCCTGGACAGGCCGTAACTGTCCAGGGCCAGCAACTTGACGCTCTGCCGGTCCAACCCCTGTTCCTCCTCGTCGAAGGCGAAGGCCAGAGTCATGAGTTCCGGGGGCAGATCGCGCAACAGCTTGGCGGCCCACAGTTCCCGCGCTCGGGTCAGCAAACGTCCCGGCCCCCGTCGTCCTTCGGGCTTCGCAGCCAGTTCGCCGACGCGCAGCGCCGCCGCGCGCAAAAAACGCCGCTGCCGTTTCAGAAACAGACGGGCCGGATGCCCGCCCTGGGTCAGGTAGAAGACCAGGGCGATGAGCGCGGCGCACAGCATGAGGGTCAACGCGCCGTTGATGAACAAGGATACGTCGAAAACGCGGACGTTGGTCAGCCCCGACAGCGCGAACCAGGGCAAGATCACGCCCGTGCGCATCACTCCCTGAGCGGGCAAATAAAAAAGGTAGGATGCGGCGAAACATACCGCGAACATGAGCGGGCCGAGCAGGCTGAAGCTCGTCATCAACGGCATGACGAGCAGGTACAGTATCCCCGCCACTACCACGCCCAGGCCGAAGGCCGCCATCACCTGCACGGGATCGATGCGCCCGGCCAGAAAGCCGACCAGCCCCACCATGAGGCTCATTTCCACAAAAGCGGTACCGGTGGAACCGGGCGGATACAGATAAATCCAAACCAGCACCGACAACCAGTACAAAACGGCGGCGTCGACCACCTGTCGCATCTGGGCCAGGGTGAACCATTCGGGTGCGTCTCCTCCCTCGGCGCGGGCGGCGCGGCGCTCGGCGCGGGTTCCGCCGCTCTCCAGCAAAAAGCGCAACGACTCCCCCAGGGCCACGGCCGTCTGCGACTGGCGGGAAAAATTGTCGCGCAGGGCGTACACGGCGTTGACCTCCAGGGGGGCGGCCGCTCTTACCGACGTCTCGTCCACGCGCAAGACCAAGTCCCGGCGTAAAATATCGTCCTCCGCGCCGCTCCTCGAAACGGAGGGAGGCACGGCTTCGGCTTGCCAGCGCGGAACTTCGTTTTCCCCTTGCCCCGTTTTTTCCCCGGCCGGACGCCAGGCGCCCAAGGCGGCGTATTGCTCGGCCAGGGCGTCCAAATCCTCGGTCAGATGCGGGAAAAAGCGCGAACGATCGGCTTCGGGCAGGCGTTCCATGCGCAGCATGAAATCCTGTTGGAGGTTGATCAACTGGCGGCTCAGCTGCAAAAACGAGGTCCATTCCGGCAGGTTGTGGCGCACCTCGTAACTTTCCAAGCGGGCGGCGGGTAACAGTCCTTCGGTAAGTTTCACCGCATCCCGGGCGGCCTGGTACAGGTTCAATTCCACCGGATTGGCCGCGTCTGCTCCGGGTGCACGCCGGGCCGCCAGCAGCCCGCCGAAACCGGCCGTTATCCGGAATACCCCGGCCTTGAGAGCCTCCAGCGACGACCGGGGCCACAACAGCAGAGCCAATACGGTGTAGACCAGGATGCCCAGCAAAGTTTCCTGCATCCGGTCCACGGCCACGGTGAACGGCGTATCGCCGCCCCGCGACTGCACCACAATAAGAATGGCCACAATGGCCGAGGTATAGAAGAAATAACTGCTCTGCCGACTGCGCAGGAGCAAAAAGACCATGAGCAGGATATAGAGGCAGAGCATGACCAGCATGGGCCAGCGTAACTGTCCCCAGAAGAAATACAAAATCAGCCCGGCTGCGGCTCCGGTCACGGTACCCACCATACGCAGCAATCCCTTCTGAATGGACTGCCCCAGGGTGGACAGACTGACCACCAGAGCGCTGAACCCGGCCCAGAAGGGCTTGTCCAGATTCCACCAAAAGGCCAGCCCGAAGGCCGCCGTGATGGACAAGGCGGATAAAAAGGCGGTGAGAAGACGACTTTGAGCGGCTTGCTGCACGGTAAGTTCCGACGGGGCCCGCCGGACTGCGCCGGAGGGGCAAAAAAAATCCGGTACTGCCCTTGGGTGGACAGTACCGGATCAGGCAGGGGGGAAGGAGTTTGTCTGCCCTCTGAACATAGTGCCCGCAACGTCCGGGCGCCATGATAGTTTGCCCGGCGGCGTTACAATTTCAGATCGGGCAGCCCCGCCGCCGCGTCCGAATCAGGGGTTGCCGCGGACGCCATAGCGGATACGGGGGATGCGGCGTCCGGCGCGGGGCGGCCGGGCTTGCCCGCGGACGGCCCCAGCAACAGACGATCCAGGCCGGGTAGGGCCTCCTCCGGCATGGCCCCGGACGCGTCCGGATCGTCCTCGTTCAACGGCCGATCGGCCAAAAGGGCGTCAAGAGCTGTGGCCAGCCGGTCCAGCTCCAGGCGCACGGCCCGCTGCTGGCACATAATGTCCCGAATCGCCCTGTCCTGCGTTTTGGTGTAATAAAACACCAGGATGAAAATACCGCAGAACACCAGAAAAAAAAACAGCAAGGCCCACGGAAACAGCCAGATCATGATCGACAGCCTCCCCGGAAGCCGCGTGGGCGGGTTCCGGCGCTTGCCGGGCGCGCTTGCGCTCCGGAAAAGCATATTCTAAGATACCACGATACGCGGGGTTCCGGCTTCGGCACGGCCGTCCGCGCCCCGGTCGCCCCGGCTACCGCTTCTCTTAAACGTTTTAGACTGACGGCGCAATAAAGGCCGCCCGCGGGACATTCATGACCGGCACCCCTCTCCGCCCCCGTCTGTTGCTGGCCGACGCCCGGGGCCGTATTTTCGACGACCCCGATTTGCTCATGCTCTGTCGGCGCGGCCGGGAATGGGCTTTGCCCCGCCCCGACGAAATCATGCCCCTGCCGCCTGAAAGCGAACTGTTTTTGCTGCCGGGCCGGCGCGCCGTGGGGCTTGACCCCGAAAGCGGCGAAACCGTGGCCCTGGACGAACTGGCCGTGGCGGCCTTTGTGGCTCCGGCCCACACCCTGACCGGTCACCCCGTGTACGCGACCGACGACGACGCCCCCACCCTGCCCCTGTTCGCCTACGGCGCGGTGGGCATGATCGGCGACCGCTTTTACGTATGCGCCAAAAAGGTGGACGAGGACACGCGCCAGGTGTTCCGGGGCATTTCGCCCAAAAAGGTGGAAAAAGCGGCCCGCGCGCTCATGGCCCGGTTTCCGGACAACCGGCTCATGCAGCATCTCATGAGCAATTGCGTGCTGCGCTACGCTTGTCCGGCGGCCCGCAACTTGTGTTTGGGCCGTTACGAGGCCCCGCTGCCCGTGTCGCACGTATGCAACGCACGCTGCGTAGGCTGCATTTCCCACAAAAACGAGGATTCCACCGTCTGCGCCACGCCCCAGGATCGCCTGACCTTCACCCCTACGGTGGACGAGCTGGTGGAAGTGATGCTGTACCATCAGGGCAACGAAGCCGACCCCATCTATTCCTTCGGTCAGGGCTGCGAAGGCGAGCCTCTGACCGAAGCCCGCCTGCTGGCGGACACCGTGCGCGCGTTCCGGGCCAAGGGCGGCAAGGGCACGGTCAACCTCAACTCCAACGCCTCCATGCCCGACGCCGTGGCCGAACTGGCCGAGGCGGGCCTCAGTTCGCTGCGGGTCAGCCTGAACAGCGCCCGGCCCGACGTGTACCTTCGCTATTACCGGCCCCGCAACTTCGGCTTTGCGGACGTGCGCCGCTCGATCACCGAAGCCTCGAGCCGAGGCGTGTTCGTCTCCCTCAATCTGCTCTACTTTCCCGGGGTCACCGACTGCGAGGAGGAAATCGCCGCCCTGACCGAACTGGTCAACGCCTGCGGGGTGAACTTCATTCAGTTGCGCAACCTGAACATCGACCCCGAACTGTACCTGAATCTGCTGGACGGCGTGCCTTTCGGGCCGTCCACCGGTCTGGCCAATTTCCGCAAGCGACTGCGCAAAGCCTGCCCGGGGCTGCGTTTCGGTTACTTTAATCCCGCCGTGGACGGCCCGCGCCGCTCCCCTCCCCCCGAACCCGCGTCGGAAACCCCAGGAGAGGGACTAGCTTGACCGGTTCGGGGTTTTAGCCTACTACCCGGCGGAGTTCAAGGAGTTAGACATCATCCGCCCCGGCGTCGCCTCCCGGTTCGAAGCGGCGGTATTCGCACCGTTTCGGGTTTCATTCAATTTATACGGACACCTCTATGAGCCACGCCGATCGGGCGCTTGCGTTCCTCCGACGTTTTTTCCGTCTTGCGGGGTCAAACCGTGACGACGCCGCGCTTGCGCCGCTGCTGGCCTCCGGTTTTGCGTGGCTGGGGCCGGACGCATCCGCGCGCCGGGACGGCGGCCTGCCGCCCGCCGTCGGCGAGGGAGCGACACCCGCCGCCTGGCTGACGGCCCTGGCGGAAGGTCGGTGGACGGCGCTCCCGGTCGGCGGTGACGCCTGGCTGCTGACGGGCGAGGCCGAAGTATCCCCTCCGGACAAAGATGCCCGCCGCCTGACGGCAAGTTGCCTGTGCCGGACCGTCGACGGTTTGCCCAAGCTCCAGCACGTTCACCTGACGGCTCTTCCTCTGCCCGGCGCCCCCTTCGGCAAGCCGGACGACGCTGCGCGGCAGAGGCTGCGCACCATCGCCGACAATATCCCCGGCGGCGTGCACTGCTGCCGCAACGACGAGGCGCTGACCATCGATTATATGAGCGACGGTTTTCTCCATCTGCTCGGCCGTACCCGCGCCGATGTGGCCGACCGTTTTCACAATTCCCTGGTCGAGTTGATGTACGAACCCGACCGCGCTCCGACTCTGGCCGGAATCCGCGCCCAATTGGCGCAAACCGGCGCGGCTGAGGTTGAATACCGGGTACAGGACAGTCTGGGCCGCCTGAAATGGGTGCTGGGCAAGGGCCGCCTGTTGCGTGAAGACGGCCGCGATCGGCTGTATTGGGTTATTCTCGACACCACCGAACTCAAAACATCCCAGACCCGGCTGCAACGAACCCAGGCCCGTTATCGCCAAGCCCTCCTGGCCACCAACCTTCACGTTTTTGAATGCGAACTGCCGGACGACAGCTTCCGTCTGCTCGCCCCCGCTCGACCCTGTCTGTTTCCCACGCCGCCGGATCGTTACTCCCGGGCCGTGGCCGAAACGGCCGAACGCTGTCATCCCGAGGACAGGGAACGTTTTCTCGATATGTTTGAGGTTCCCTCGATGCTGGCGGCTCTGGCCCGGGGAGAAAAAAATCTGGCTCTGGAATGCCGCCTGCGCGGACCGACCGACGACTATACCTGGTACAGCCTGACCCTGGCCCTTATGCCGGGAGAAAACGGCCCGCACCGGATTATCGGCTGCCTGAACGACATCGACGAACGCAAGCGTCGTGAAAGCCAGATGTTGCTCTCGGCCCAGACCGACGGCCTGACGGGCCTGTACAACAAGACCTGTACCGAGCGGCTCATCCGCGAGTGTCTGAGCGCCCGCCCGGACGGCGAGCATGCCTTTCTGCTGGTGGACATCGACAATTTCAAGGCCGTCAACGACAACCTGGGACACCTGTTCGGCGACGCCGTGTTGGCGGATATTGCCGCCAAAATCAGACAACTGTTCCGCTCCACCGATATTCTGGGCCGCATCGGTGGCGACGAGTTTGTGGTCTTTTTGAAAAACGCGGGGGACGGCCCCGCTCTTCGCGGCAAGCTGGAAAAATTGGTCGCCGCATTCCGCCGCAGTTACGCCGCCGGAGCTCACGATTACGCCATTTCGTGCAGCGCGGGCGTGGCGCTGGCCCCCCGCGACGGCAACTTATACGCCGACTTGTACCGCAAGGCCGACACGGCCCTGTATATGGCCAAAAACAGCGGCAAAAACCGCTACTGCGTATACGATGAAGGCGAGGCGGCCCGCCGCCGCCTTTCCTCGCCTCACAATCGGGTGACTGAAATCGCGGATTCCGGCCCCTCTCCGAAATTTCGGGACAATCTGCTCAGCTACGCGTTTTCCATGCTGTACGAGGCGCGGGATATCGACGCCGCAGTCGAACTCATCCTGGGCATGATAGGCGATCACTACGGCGTCAGCCGAGCGTACGTGTTCGAAAATTCAGCCGACGATCTTTTGTGTTCCAATACCCACGAGTGGTGCGCCAAAGGCGTGGCGCCTCAGAAAGACCTGCTGCAGAATCTGGCCTATGCCGATCTGGGCGATTTTTACAAGCGCTGTTCCACGGAAGGCATCTACTACTGCCGGGACATCGACGAGCTTGAGGGCACCGCGCGCGAACTGGTCAAGACGCAGGGCATACGGTCCATGCTGCACGTGGCCATTTTCGACGAGCACCGTCCCCGGGGCTTTGTAGGCTTTGACGAATGTCAGGGGCTGCGCCTGTGGACCCAGGATGAAATCGACACCCTCGCCCTGTTGGCCAAAATTGTGGGGATTTTTGTGCTCAAGCGCAATATTTCCGCACGCCTGGCCGCTGCCTATCACGATATCCGGGCCGTGCTCGACAGCATGGCGGCCTGGGCCTATGTCATCGACGAGAATACTCACGAACTGCTGTATCTGAACGAGGCCACCCGGTACTTCGTGCCGCGCGCCCGCGTGGGGCTGAAGTGCTACGAGGCGTTTTTCGAAGGGCGCGAAGAACCCTGCGTCCATTGTCCCATGCTGGCCATGAAGCAACATGACGAACAACGCGCCACAATGGAGATCGAAAACCCCTCGCTGGATCGATGGGTGGAGGCCACGGCCTCGCGCATTCCTTGGTCCGGCGGCAACAAGGCCGTGCTTTTGTGCTGTACCGACATCACCCGTTTCCGGCGGCCGGACGCCGCCGGAAACTGAACCTGCGGAGCCGGATTCTCACCGTCCGGCGGCGGGTTTGGGCGCGGCCAAAGCGAAAGCGAACAGAGCGCCCAGCACGGCCACCGCGCCCATAACATGGATGGCGGCAGGCAGGCCGTGCGTATCGGCGATTTTTCCCAAAACAGGCGCAAAGATGCCGCCCACGCTGGTGGAGAGCCCCATAGTCACCCCCGAGGCAAAGCCGATATTGCGGGCCAACAGACTCTGCCCCAGAACCACCATGGAACTGAACGGCGCGTACAGGGCGAAGCCCAGCAACGGCAACAGCGCATACGCCACATAAAGATTGCGGGTCAAACCGAACAGAACGGCCGAGGGAATGAGCAGCGCATACGCCCCCCGGATGATGGTCCGGTAACCGTAGCGATCGGACAACAGACCGCCCGCAAAATTGCTGAATACGCCGAAAGCGGCGAACCCGGTCAGCGCCACGGCTCCCGCAGCCTCGGACCGGCCGAAGACCTGCACCCAGTACAAGGGAATAAAGGTATTGAAGCCCACAAACAGGATGGAGCGCACCACAATGGCCCCGGTCAGTTTGGAAAATTCCCGCCAGTTGTTGCGCCCCGCCTCGCTTCCGCGCTCCGCCCCGACCGGGGAGCGACGGGCTGCGGCCGCCATACGTCGCAGAGGAACCAAAAGCACGGAGGCCATCAGCACGGCGATGACGCCGAACACCGCCGTCCCCGCCATGCCCCACGCGTGCACCGCCGTCACGGCGAGCAGGGGCCCCAGCACATACCCGCCGTTGCCCCCCACGGAAAAAATACTGAGTCCGGTGCCCTGAGCCCGGCCCGACACCTTGTTGGCGTAACGCGCGCCTTCGGGATGAAACAGGGCCGCGCCCACCCCGCTTACCGCCACCGCCGCGAAGATAGCCCAATAGACGTGCAGAAAGCCGATGGCGGCAACGCCGAATCCGGCCAGCAGCACCCCCAGCGAAATAAACCAGGGTTTGGCGATTTTGTCCGCCACATAGCCGAATACGGGCTGGATGACGGACGACAGGCAGGAATACGCGAACATGAGCCCGCCCGCAGCCTGATACGTGAACCCGTATTCAGCGCGCAAAAAGGGCAGCAGCGCGGGCAGGGCGCCGCCGTTCACGTCGCAGGACAAATGTCCCAGCGATACCAGCAGGACTTTGCGCACATCCATAATACCGTTCTCCGGCCGGGCTTTCTTCCGCTCGGGTATGGATTTTTCAGAATCAGGCGCGCCCGCAAGGCGGCCCGTGTTCCGCGCGAGACTGCCGGTCCGGTACGGGCATTCCGCGTCCCACCCGATTGACCACGGGCTGCCGGGCGTAGGCAGGCGATTGCGGCGCGTCGGTTACGGCTCCGACAGGCGTCGACAAAGCGGGGTTCTTTTCCAGGCGCAGCCCCATGATGGCCCCCACCGGAGCGGGCACCACCAGGTCGCGCGCCCGGCGAACGGAGCGACGGACGGAGGGACGAGTCTTGTCCATCGCCCCGGCCGGGGCCGGTTTGCGACCGGGCCAAACGAACAGGGGCCAGGGCAGCACGGAATACAGGCTCATGCGGCCGTCGGGGCAGGCCTTGCGGCCCAGCCAGGTCAGGCTCCAGGGCCAGACGCCGCGTCGCCACGGCCCCCTGGACAACGCCGCCAGGCACAGGCGATTCCACTCCAGCACGATGACGCCCCGGCTGGCCACGCGCAGAGCCTCGCCCAAAGCCATGCGGGGCGTCAGGCCCAGATGCGCCAGGACCACATGGTCGAAACGCCCGTCGTCAAAGGGCAGATAGTCGGGCTTTCCCAGCGCGTAATCCACACGGGGGCCGGTGGCCTCGCGGGCCGCTTCCAACGTGGCCGGGTCGGCATCCAGGGCGGCGACGTCGAACCCCGCCTCCCAGAAAAAATCCGGCAACAAGCCGCCGCCCAGCCCCACCTGAAGCAGGGTCGTTCCCCGCCGCCGCCAGGGCGCCAGCAAACGCTGCAACAGCCTGCGCCGCTGTTCATCCACAAAATCGGCCCGTTCCGCTTCCATGCGCAAAGCCTCCGGGGGCGGGACGGTTCCGGCCGCCGCCCCGTCGCGTGCGGGACATCTAGAGCATTTTGCTTTTGAAATTGTCCAATTTTCAAAAGCGGCGCTGCCGTCATTTCGCCTGAAAAGCGTGGTTTTCAGGCTCATTCGGCGCGGGCGGCCGCTTCCGCGGCCGCCGGAGCGGTTGCCGTTTTCAACAGCAAACCGCTCTAGTCCTCGTTCCCGCCGTCCTCCAGCCAGCGTTCGAGAGCCGCCACGATGCGGCGGGCCTGGTCCGCGCTGGAAATGGTGAACTTGGACTGCTGGCGATACTCGCCGCCGCTCTTCTTGTAGCGCCGTATGGTGTATTTATCCGGGCCGTAACCGTCGGTTTCGGGAATCCACTCCTGATAGCGGAACAGCACCGTGGCCCACGCGCCCTTGGAGAGCACTTCCTTATCCACTTCCTTGACTTTAAGGATGCCTTCTTCCTCGTAATTGACCGTCAGTTCGTCCACGGTATTATACACGACGCGTTCTCCTTGCTGTAATGTCGGGGCCCGGCGCGGGCGGTTCCGCACCGTCGCCCGCCCGGGCGGGCTTTGTCAACCGGATCGGGGCGATATTTCCTACCTTCGGGCCGCGAAAAAAGCCCGCAACACGGCGGCGCATGGCCCGGCCTCCACCCCGCCGTAATGCCAGGGAGCGGGACCTTCCAAACCGTAGGCAAGGCCGTCCAGACACGAACTCACGGCACCGGCCCGCGCGTCCGCCGCGCCGTAAACCAAACCGCTCAGTCGGGCCTCCCGTATGGCCCCGGCGCACATCAGACACGGTTCCAGAGTAACCACCAGCACGCAACCTTCCAGGCGATGATTGCGCGCCGCTTCGGCGGCCCGGCGCAGAGCCAGCACCTCGGCGTGGGCCGTGGGATCGCGCAGGGCTTCGGTTTCGTTGTGGGCCGCGCCCAAAATGCGGCCCTCGTCGTCCACCACCAACGCCCCTACCGGCACCTCCCCGGTCCGACCCGCCCGCCTGGCCAAAGCCAGCGCCTCGGCCATCAGATCGGCCCAGGAACGCCCCGGCGGGGCGGGCGGCACCGGCCCCCAGGGCCGCAGCGCGCGGATCGCGTCCTCATCCCTATACAATGACATGCTTGCGGATAAACTGGACCACTTCCTCCGGAGTGTCGCACATGGTGATGAGGTCCAGTTCCTCCTCGTTCATGAAGCCGTGCGACACCATAGTGCTTTTCATCCAGTCCAGCAGTCCGGCCCAAAAGGCGCTGCCGTACAGCACCAGAGGAAAGGGCTTGATACGCTTGGTCTGGATGAGGACAAAAGCCTCGAACAATTCGTCCATGGTGCCCACGCCGCCCGGCATGACCACGTAGGCCATGGCGTATTTGACGAACATGAGCTTGCGCACGAAGAAGTAATGAAAATCGCAGCGGGTCTGAATATAGGTGTTGGGGGCCTGCTCCAGGGGGAGATGGATGTGCAGCCCCACGGACGGCCCGCCCGCCTCGGCCGCGCCCTTGTTGCCCGCCTCCATAAGGCCGGGCCCGCCGCCGGTGATGACGCCGTAACCGGCCTTCACCAGTTCACGGGCAATGAGTTCGGTCTGCTTGTAAACGGGGTCGTCCGGCTTGGCGCGCGCCGAACCGAAAACTGAAACACAGTGCGGCAGTTCGCTCAGGGTTTCGATGCCGTCCACGATTTCCGCCATGATGCGGAACAGACGCCACGACTCCTGCGCGGACAAACCGTCTATGACGTATTGACGCGATGTATCGACCATGCGCCGTCCTCCTTCAAAAACCGTGCGGGCCGCAGGCCCGGTCCGGGGCAGCATAGCCCGCGCGCGGAAGGAGAGCAAGGATATCGCGCGCCCCCTTGCCCGTTCGGCCCACGGCCCCGCCCTTGCCATGCAGGGGGGTTCGGGTATAGTCGGGAAATGGTTTCCTGTTTTTTATACCGGGGACGAGTATGAACATCACCTTTCTCGGCGCGGCCCGCACGGTAACGGGCTCGTGCTTCGCCGTCGAGGCCGCGGGCGTCCGCTTCGCCGTGGATTGCGGCATGCATCAGGGCAACCCGGCCATCGAATCCCGCAACTTCGAAACCGACAACTACCGCCCCTCGGACCTGGCGTTCATCCTGCTCACCCACGCCCATATCGATCACTCGGGCCTGTTGCCGCGCATGGCGGCACAAGGGTTCCGGGGCCCGGTGTACTGCACGCCGCCCACCCGGGACCTGGTGTCCCTGATGCTGGAAGACGGCGCCCACATCCAGGAGATGGAAAACGACTGGAAGACCCGCCACAACAAGCGGCGCGGCGACCGGCGACGGGATGAGCCTCTGTATACCCTGGAGGACGCCAGGTCGGCCGCCTCCCTGACCCGGCCCGTGGCCTTCGGTGAAAGTTTCGAGCCCCATCCGGGCATCCGGGTCACCTATCGCCATGCCGGACACATCCTGGGGGCGGCGTTTCTGGAACTGGTCGTCACCGAGGAAGGGACGACCACCACCCTGGTCTTTTCCGGGGATCTGGGCCGCCCCGGCGCGCTGCTGGTGCCGGACGCGGAAAAGCCCGCCTCGCCGGACTGGCTGTTTGTGGAATCCACCTACGGCGACCGCAACCATAAAGGGGAGGCCGACACCCTGGACGAACTGGCCGAAGCAGTCGCCTACAGCCATAGCCGGCGCGAAAAGGTGATCATCCCCACCTTCGCCGTGGAACGCACCCAGGAAATCCTGTACAGCCTGATCCAACTGCGCGACCAGGGCCGCCTTCCGGCCGACATGCCCATTTACGTGGACAGCCCTCTGGCCATCCGCGCCACCGACCTGTTTCTCAAACACGAGGAGCACCTCCATACTCCCGGCGGCGACGGTCTGGCCGCCGTCAAGGACCCGAACTACAACATCCGCTACACCCTGAGCACCCAGGAATCGCAGGCCCTCAACACCATGAAGGGTCCGGCCGTCATCCTTTCGGCCAGCGGCATGTGCAACGCGGGCCGCATCAAGCACCACCTCAAGCACAATATCTGGCGGCCGGGCGCGAGCATCGTGTTCGTGGGCTATCAGGCCGGGGGCACCCTGGGCCGTAAAATCGTGGACGGCGCGGCCACGGTGCGCCTGTTCAACGACGAACTGGCGGTCAAAGCCCGAGTATTCACCATCAACGGCTTTTCCGCCCACGCCGGACAAAGCCAGTTGCTGGACTGGATAGGCGGCATGGCCCGGCCCGGTCTGCGGGTGGTGCTGGTGCACGGAGAACCCAAAGCCCAGGACGCCCTGGCCGGACTCATCCGCGAAACATGGGGCATTCAGGCCGATGTGCCGGACTATCTGGAGGAAATGACCCTCAAGGGCGACGGCGCGGCCGTGCGTCCGCCCGACGCGGCCCGGACCCGGCCGCGCGTGGACTGGGAGTTTCTGGCGCAGGACATGGACAACCGTGTGGCCCAATTGCGCGCCCGTCTGAAGCGCATGGAGGACCTGCCCTGGGAAGAGCAGACCGAACTGCGGGATCGCCTGTCGGAAATCAACCGCGACCTGTACGTGTTTTTGTCGCATTTGTAGCCCGTGGACCCTACGCGGCTCTCATCTTTTTTAAGGAGTGCTCCCTATGCGCATCATCGCCGGCGCGTATAAAGGCCGGGAACTGCGCACCGTGACCGGGCCGGGCTATCGCCCGGCCATGGGCAAGGTGCGGGAAGCCCTGTTCTCCATGTTGGAGGCGCGGGGCGTGATATGGGGCGCCGCGCGCGTGCTCGACGTGTTCGCTGGCAGCGGCAGCCTGGGCTTCGAGGCCCTGAGTCGGGGCGCTCCGGAAGCCTTGTTCATGGAAAAAGATGCGGCCGCCGCCGCGTGCCTGCGCAAAAACGCCGAGCGCCTGGGTTGCGCCGACCGCTGCCGCGTGCTGGCCGGAGACGCTGTGCGCGGCCTGGTCCGACGACCGGAAGCCCCCTTCGACGTGGTGTTCGTGGACCCCCCGTACGGTCAGGACCTGTTCGCCCCTGCCCTCAAAAACCTGCTCCGCCAGGGGTGGCTGGCCGAAAACGGCTGGCTGATCGCCGAGGTGGAGCCGGGCCTTGCCCTGCGGCCGAACGCCACGGCGGGCCTGACAGAAATCACGGAACGCCTGTACGGGCAGACGAGGATTCTGATATGGACACGGGACGTTTAGGAGGCCGTCTGGCCGTATATCCCGGCACCTTCGACCCCCTGACCAACGGCCATGTGGGCATTATCCGCCGGGGAACGCGTCTGTTCGACACCGTGGTGGTGGCCGTGGCCCGCGATCATGCCAAAAAGACGCTCTTTTCCCTGGATGAACGGGTGGACATGGCCCGCGAAACCTTTCGGGACGACCCGGCCGTGGTGGTGGAGCCCTTTTGCGGTCTGCTGGTGGATTACGCCAAACAGCGGGGAGCAGTGGCCATTCTGCGCGGTCTGCGGGCAGTGTCGGACTTTGATTACGAATTTCAGATGGCGCTCATGAACCGCAAACTGCGGGGCGATATCCAGACTGTATTCCTGATGACCGACTTCCGCTGGATGTATATCAGTTCCACCGGCATCAAAAGCGTGGCCGGCCTGGGCGGCAACGTGGGCGACCTGGTGCCCTCTCCGGTCCTGCCCCGCCTGCGCGCGGCCTACGGGCACCCCGCCACCTGGCCGCAAACGCCCCTGCCCGGCGCACCCGCCGCGCCCGATGCCCACGAAGACGAAGAATGAGCGCCCCCGGTCTGATTTGTCTGGTCGGCCCCACCGGGTCGGGCAAAACGGCGGCGGCCCTGCGCCTGGCCCGCCTGCTGAAGCGCGCCGGACGCGCCGCCGTGGTGCTCAACGCCGATTCGCGCCAGGTGTACGCCGACTTTCCTCTGATCACCGCCCAACCCTCGGCCGCCGAGCGGGCCGTTTGCCCCCACCTACTGTACGGCTATCTGCCCGCCACGGCCAAAAGTTCGGCCGGGCGCTGGGCAGAGCGGGCGCGCGCCGCCCTGGCCGAGGTGGACGCGCAGGGCGGTGTGCCGCTGCTGGTGGGGGGCACAGGCCTCTACCTCCGGGCACTGCTGGACGGCATGGCCGATATCCCGGCCCCGGACCCGGCCGTGAGCGCCCGGCTGCTGGATGAATGCCGCACGGCCGGGGCGCCCGTTCTGCATGCCCGCCTCGCGGACATCGACCCGGATTACGCGGCCCGCATCCATCCCCATGACCGACAGCGCGTGGTCCGCGCCCTGGAGGTGTGGGAGAGCACGGGACGCACTTTTACCTGGTGGCACGCCCGCACTCCGCCTCCTCCGGACCGCCCCGTGCTGCGCCTGGGCGTGGGCCTGCCCCTGGACGAACTGACGCCTCTGCTGCGCGCCCGTATTTTGGCTATGTTGGAGGCCGGGGCGCTGGACGAGGCGCGGGCCGCCCTCGCCCGCTGTCCGGACACCACGGCGCCGGGCTGGACCGGCATAGGCTGCGCCGAACTGGCGGCCCATCTGACGGGAACTCTGAGCCTGGACGAATGCGTGGAACTGTGGACGCGCAACACGCGGGCCTACGCCAAGCGCCAGTGGACCTGGTTCCGGGCCGACGCGCGTATTCTGTGGCAACGCCCCGGCGAAGAAGACGCCCTGGAGCGCCGCGCGGTCGAATTTCTGAAGTTGTGACCGCCTCCCGTATGGACTCAAAAAACGGGGCGGACGGCTCTTGCCTGAATCGGCGCGGCCTGATAAGGCAACGCAGGACAATATGACACGAGGAAAACCATGAGTTCAGAATTCCAGAACGCTTCCGCGTCCCAGGCCCCGACCGAAACCGAAGACGGCATGTCCTTTGCGGAAATGCTGGCGCAGCAGGAGCAGGACGAGGGCCGCTTTTCGCTGGAACCGGGCCAACGCGTGCAGGCGCGCATTGTGGCGATCACGGCGGATACCATTTTTGTGAGCACGGGGTCCAAGGTGGACGGCATCGTGGACCGCGCGGAAATGGAGACCGACGGCGAATTGCCGTATCAGGTGGGCGATACCCTGGAACTGTATGTCATCACCGCTTCCCCGCAGGAAGTGAAGCTTTCGCGCGCGATGAGCGGCGACGGCAGTCTGGCCGCGCTGGAAGAGGCTCGCGCCGCCGGAATGCCGGTGGAAGGCCGGGTCGGCGCCCAGGTCAAGGGCGGTTATTCCGTCGAAATCATGAAGCGTCGCGCGTTCTGCCCGGGCAGTCAGATGGACTTGCGTCCGCTGACCGATCCTGAAAGCGTGCTCGGCCAGACCTACGCCTTTCTGATCACCAAACTGGAAAACCACGGCCGCAACATTGTGGTTTCGCGCCGTGATTTGCTGGAACGCGAACGCGCCGCGGCGCTTGAACAAATTTTGGCGGACACTCATGAGGGCGATACCCGCGAGGGCACGGTCAGCCGCCTGTCGACGTTCGGGGCTTTTGTCGAACTGGCCCCCGGCGTGGAAGGCATGGTTCACTTGTCCGAACTGTCGTGGAGCCGCGTGGAGCGTCCCGACGACGCGGTCCATGTGGGCGATGCCGTAACGGTGAAGGTGCTGGGCATTACCCGGGGCGAAAAAGGGGTGCGGATCGCGCTGTCGCTCAAGGCCGCACAGGAAGACCCTTGGAATACCCTGCACAAAAGCCTGACTCCGGGCGACGTCGTCTCCGGCAGAGTGACGCGGCTTATGCCCTTCGGCGCGTTCGTGGAAGTGCTGCCCGGCGTGGAGGGCTTGGTTCACCTGTCCGAACTTTCGTTCACCAAGCGGGTCATGAAGGCGGAAGAAATCGTCTCTCCCGGCGATGTGGTGAGCGTCAAAATCAAGGAAATCGATCCGGAGCGGCGACGTATCTCGCTCAGCCTGCGCGAAGCCGAAGGCAATCCTTGGGATCGAGTCCACGATCTGGTGCGCGTGGGCGAGGACATGCCGGGCACGGTGGAAAAACGCGCTCCGTTCGGATTTTTCATCAACCTTGCGCCGGGCATCACCGGACTACTGCCGCTGGCGGCCCTCAAGAACTCTCCTCAGGGCAAAACACTGGAACGCCTGGCCCCCGGCGATGCGGTCAGTGTACGTGTGCGCGAAATCGACGCCGAGCAGCGCCGTATTTCCCTCCTGCCCCCGGGTGAGGAAGACGGCGCGGAATCCGCCCGAGATTGGAAACAGCACGCCCCCCGACCGGAAGCTTCCGGCTCCTTCGGCAGCCTGGGCCTGGCCCTGCAGGCGGCCCGCGCCAAAAAGGAAGGCCGGGTAAAAGCGGACCATTAGACCAGCACATACTTGTGACAAGCGGCCGCGGGCTCAGCGCCCGTGGCCGCTTGTCAGTAAAAAAATACAATAGAATCAATATATTAAAAGGTTTTGAGTTATAAGAGGGGGAGATTGTATAATATATTTGAATAATCAAATATTTTTGTTGAATTTGGTAATTCAGTGTCTATATTTTCAAAAAAATCATCTCCCAAACACCCATAACCCCTTTCTTAGTACAGAGCCTATTAAAATATACAACTTTAAAATTATATTCCACGAGGATACGGTATTCCATCCTCCAAGTCTTACATTTTTACCATCCTTCATGTTGCAAGCGCATTGCCACTGTTCCTGCGTCGCGGCTTCTTCGTCGCCGTCATGAGACACTTTGCGGATGAAAGGAGCATGGATGCGCCTTAATTCGCTCCAATCCGCATACTATTTCAATACAACTATTCTTAAAACTGATAATTAAACAACAAAGAAAGGCGGCTACGCTCGTATTCCCGCGTCCAAATATTGGATGTGCGCTTTGTGTAGACGTAGCGGACAACAGGCGTAACATGATAATCGTCAAGGATGGTACTGGACAATGACACGACGGCCTGCCAGGTTTTGTCTTTTCGCACGGCAGTGCTGAAGCGGTTGTCGCGGGTAACAAACCACTGGCTATCTTGATAAGCAGTGTCGGTCAGACTTCCTTCCGCAAAAAGAGACAAGCCATAGGGAAATATATGGTAACCCCCCAGTGACCAGCGCCAGTTATCATTGGCGTATGCGGCCATCCTGGCCTTTTCCCGCGCAAAATTCGCACCAACCTGTATAACGGTGCGATCGGAAACGATATACCGGTTTTGAATATACGCATTCCACGAGACGCCTTTAAGAATATCATGCACATAGTCGTCGGCATAGCGCGGAAAGGAGACGGCGGCGCCGATATCGATCAGAAAGCGACCGCAAACCTGACGGGCGTCAAAACGCAAGCCGTATTCATCCACGTATTCCCGATCGCCGACCCAACGTTTAAGAAAGGTCGCCTGCAGGCTGGCTTCCCCGCTATCCCACAAATAGCGCGGTCCAAAACCGGCATGGACTATGCAGTCATTGTATTCTTTCTGCTCATAGGCCGCGGCATAAATGTCCGCCGTGCCGCGCAGGCCCCAATTCTGGTGGAAGCGCCAGAAATAGTCGACGCTGGCGTTGGCGGTCGCGCCCACGCCACTGCTTTTTTCTTCCAGCGGCCGACACAACCTTCCAAATGCGGTGTCGATACATTCTTCCCGCCCTCCGGATGCCTGATTGATATTGGAGTCGGACACCGGCGACAGGGCAAAATCCACCGTCCAGTTTTTCTGGCGGCGAATGGCGTTCAAAAAGCTGTCCACATTGGCCGTTACTTCCGGCGGCAAATCGCCGCCTTTCACCAGTTCAAACTGAAAGGCGGCGTCTTTGTAGTTCTTGTCCAGAAAATACGCTCGCGCCAGTTCCAGACGCACACGGGTCAAATTCGGGTTGAGAGTCAATATCTCCCGAAAAAGCCGGATGGCCTGCCGGACTTTGCCCTGCCGCAAATGCATTTGCGCCAATTGAAAGCTGGCTTCCAAGCGAATTTCCTCATGGGGGTCGGCTTTGAGCATTTCATAGATGCGCTCCGCCTTGTCGTCCTCTCCGTTTTCCCCAAAAAATTGAGCCAGCGCCAGAACCTCACGAGCGGAAAGCTGCCTGTTCGACACGGAAGCGGCTTCCGGAACAAAACTGTCCGGAGCGGCCGCCCCAAGTCCAGGGGCGGCCCATAAAATCAGAGTGCACAAGGCGAGGACTACCCGCCTCAACAATTCACACGGCATGACGTTCAGGAATGGAGGACACGTTGTCACTTTACGCCGAAAGCACCCGTGATGTTGCCATTGGAACCATCTGTCACCTGAAATTTTCCGGTTGCTTCAGATGCCTGCCCTCCTGTGCCGAAGAACTGCCCATAAAGATAGGTGCTATTCGAGTAGCCGGTCGCTCCCGTGAGGGACTGAATGTTGTTGGTGTCAAAGACAAATTCCGTTTTGCCCGGATCGTATGTGGCATTCTTGCGGACCGACACCGTACCGCCTACAGAGCCTGAAGCGAACGCGCCGCTTCCCTGCAAGGCGGTATCCTTGTAGGCTATATCATAGTAGCCTGGAAAAGTGAGGTCCAAAGACACCGTGCTGGCGTCCGTTGCCACGCTTAGCTCGGCATCGCCGCGGATGAATTCGTTTACGGGAGCGATCCGTTCACCCCATATCTCGTTCCCCGGACTATGAGCCAAAGCTACGGCTTTGCCGGAGAACGAAGCGCCCGATGCAGGCATTACTTCCTTGCTCTTGTCTTTAGACCCGAAAAAGGGTTGGATCCAAACGCCCTCGACATCGACATTCAAGGATTCGCCGGTTGAGATGTTGGTCATGCTTCCCTGATTTTTGTAATTAACAGCCCAGAGGCCGAATGAGGAATAATCCAGGTCTACAGCCTCACTGTTCATAACAATCGCTTCATGGGGATAGCTCACTTCCAGATTATAGCGAATACCATCCTTCTCCCCGCGCATACTCCCGGGCTGATCTTCAAAGAACCCCTCGGTGAACCCCGGCATTGTCGCTTCTTTGCTGGCATCCTTCATACCAACAATATACCCGTCCTTATAAAGGTCGACATCACCGCCAAGGCCAGTTTTAAAACGGCCTATTGCGGCGCCAGTACCATCTTTTATAACCAGTGAACCTTTCTCCAAAGTGTAGCCGCCACCAAGATCAATGGCTGCCGAAAGGGCTGCTTGGGCTCCCTGGCCGAGATTGGAAAGATCATCACTCACCGCCGCGTCTTTTTCCGCTCCGCCTGTAAGGCTGTTCAACATCGTGGGGGTGCTGACGACGGCCCCTCCCGTACTGCCCCCGTTGACGCTTGGACCGCCACCTCCGCCTCCGCACGCCGTCAGGCAAGTCAACCCGGCCAGCAGCAACAGCGCCTGTCTTTTCATAATCGCCTCCCTAATTAGAGCTTCTCGGGGCATACATCATGCCCTCCGTATTTTAAACAATTGTTTAAAGTCGACGTCAAGTCTTTTTTATACAATTGTTAAATGAACAAAGTTCAACGATTACCGCTAATTTTTGGAACAGTCATTGCCGAGACGAGAATGCGCGAGGGGATAACCCAGGAGCAGCTGGCCGAGGCCATCGGCTCCACCAACGTGTATATCAGCCTTCTTGAAAACGGCCAGAGACAGCCATCCTTGAACGCCATGATCCTGATCGCCAACAGCTTGGGGATAGCGCCCGAAAAACTTATGGAGCAGGTATCAAGCCGCCTTGACCATGAAAACACGTGCGGCAAGTCATGAAAAATCGTGTCATGGCGGGCAGTCCTTTGCACACGCAAAAGCCCCCGCTCGGTTGTGCCGAACAGGGGCGAACAAGATAAACGGCGGGCGGTCCCTATTTTTTGACGGCCACCACCACGCTGGACGCCTTGACCACGGCCGTGGCCGTGACGCCCTGCTCCAAGTGCAGACGGTTCATGCTGTCCAGCGAAATAATGCCCGTAAGTTCCAGGCCGCCGGGCAGTTCGATAATCACTTCGCCGTTGACGAAACCGCGCGTCAGCTTCTTTACCTTGCCGGTGAACTGGTTGCGCGTGGACAACAGGTATTCGTCCGCGTCGGTCATGATAATGACCTGGCTGGCTTTAATGATGGCGTATACTTCTTTGCCCTCCGCCAGGCCCAGATTTCTGACGCTTTCGCGGGTGACTATGGCGATGATTTTTTCGCCGCCGGGCAGGATGATTTCAATTTCATCGTTGACCGCGCCGGGAAGGACGGCGCCGACTTTACCGCAAAACGTATTACGCGCGCTGATTTGCATGAGGAAAGCTCCTGGTCTGGTTTACTTGAAACAGTAGTATAGAGTATGCCTCCAAAAGGCAAGCTGGACGCATCTTATGCGTCTGCCCTGGTGTCGGGCGGGAAGCGAAGTTCCGCTTGGTTCTCCCCGTCCAGTAACTGCATGAGAGCGGGCTCGTCCAAAATCTGCACCCCCAATTCCCGAGCCTTGGTCAGTTTGGAGCCGGGGTTGTCGCCTACCACCAGGTAATCGAGCTTTTTGGACACGCCGGACATAACCACGGCTCCGGCCCGCTCCACCATGCGTTGGAACTCCTCTCTCGGCCGGGACAACGAACCGGTAAACAACATTTTTTTACCGCTGAGCGGGGTTTCGGGCCGTTCCGCCCCCATGTCCCGCCGAGGCCACAGGCCCAGAGTCCGGAAGCGTTCCAGAAGTTCGCGGTTGGCTTCATTGGCGAAAAAGGCGCGGATGGAGGCCGCCACTTCGGGTCCGATGTCGGGCAATTCCATAAGCTCGTCCGTGGCGGCCCGTTCCAAAGCGTCCATGTCGTCGAAGTGCTCGGCCAAAGTGCGGGCGGTCTGCTCTCCCACCTGGCGGATGCCCAGGGCCGCGATGAAGCGGGCCAGAGTGGCCGTGTGCCGGGCCTCTTCAAAAGCCTCCACAAACTTGGCCGCCAGCACCTCGCCCATGCGTTCGAAGCCGAGCAGTTCATCCACACGCAGGGTGAACAGGTCGGCCGGGTTTTTTACCCGACCCGCCTCGATGAGTTTTTCCACCCACTTGGCCCCCACGCCCTGCACGTCCAGGCCGGCCTTGGACACGAAGTGCACGATGCTGCGCATGATTACGGCCGGACAGGACATATTGAGACAGCGCCAGGCGGCCTCGTCTTCCAGACGGCTGGCGGGCGACCCGCACACCGGGCAGGCGTGGGGAAAGGCATAGGGCGCAGTTCCGTCCGGGCGGGCCTCCGGCACCGGCCCCACCACCTCGGGGATGACGTCGCCCGCCCGCTGGATGATCACGGTATCGCCCTCGCGCACGTCGAGTTTGCGGATTTCGTCCTCGTTGTGCAGGGTGGCGCGGCTCACCATCACCCCGCCCACGCTGACGGGCTCCAGTTCGGCCACCGGGGTCAGCACGCCGGTGCGGCCCACCTGAATGTTGATGCGGCGCAAGGTGGTGCGCGCCTGACGGGCCGCGAACTTCCAGGCCACGGCGAAACGCGGAGCCCGGGCCGTGTAGCCCAGGGCCTCCTGCGCGTCCAGATCGTCCACTTTATAGACTACTCCGTCGATCTCAAAGGGCAGTTCATCCCGCCGGGCCTCCATTTCGCGGTAATAGCTCTCGGCTTCGGCCTGGGACAAGCACAGGCGGCCGTCCGTGGGGGTCTGAAATCCATAGGCTCGGTAAGCGGCCATGAGTTCGCTGTGTTTTTCCCAACGGGCTTGCCCCGGCGCCAATTCCACCAGACCCGCGCTGTAGGCCAAAAAGCGCAGTCGCCGCGAAGCCGTGACCGTGGTATCGAGCTGACGCAGCGATCCCGCGGCCGCGTTGCGCGGATTGGCGAAAGTTTTTTGTCCCAGGGCCTGTTGTCGGCGGTTCAGTTCCTCAAACTCCTTGCGGAACATCAGCATTTCGCCGCGCACTTCCAGCCGGACGGGAAACGGCCCCTCGCCCAGCAGGCGCAAGGGCAGGTTGCGCACCGTGCGCACAGCCTCGGTAACGACCTCGCCCTCGCTGCCGTCGCCGCGCGTCAATGCCTGAGTCATCACCCCGTTTTCATATATGATTTCCACGGCCAGGCCGTCCAATTTGGGGTCGGCCCACCAGGCGTTCATGATTTCAGCCGGGGCCTCGGGCAACTGACGCGCCGCCCGCTGCACAAAAGCGTTCCACTCTTCACCCGAGAACACGTTGTCCAGCCCGTACATGCGCAGACTGTGAGGCCGCGTTTCCAGCGAGGACAGCACGGCCCCGCCCACGCGCAAAGTGGGGGAATCGGGCGTTTGCAGTCGGGGGTAGCGTTGTTCGATAGCCACCAACTCGCGGAACAGGCTATCGTAAGCCTCGTCCGTAATCTCCGGGGCGTCCAGAGTATGGTACAGGCGGTTGTGGTATTCGATTTCGGTCCGCAAGCGGGCCGCCCGCCGGGCCGCCTTGCCTTCCTCGCTTTCCGCCGCCAGTAACGAATGCTGATTCATGTCCCGATCCTTTCCCTGTCGCCCGGCTGTCGCGCGTTGCGCCGCGGATTCCGGCCCCGCCGCCGGGTTTCCGAAAAACTAGCATTTCCAGCGGCACGGCAACAAGATGTTGACAGGGGTATGGCGCATGAGAATATGCGCCGTCCCGCCAGTCCGCCATGCCCCGGCGGATCGCCGCCGAGTTTTTCGTTCAAACCCGCCGGTTCAAAGGGTTTGCCGTATCGCCGTAGGTTTCGATGCAGGCCCGCACGATGTCCGCCGCCCGAGGCAGCACGATTTCGGTCAACGCCCGTTTGCGTTCGGCGTCCAGCAGAGGGCGGGTGCGTACGGCCGAACTCAGGCCGCCCGCCTCCATATAGGCTGTCACAAAGGGCAGCAACGCCAGATTGTTCGGGCGCAGACGCGCGGCCACAAAAGCGAAATCCCCGGCTATGCGATAGTCGGCGTTGAAACGCTCCCCCGGCCCCGCGAACAGCGTTTTCCGGAAAAAACAGGCCGGGGTCAACAGAGGCATGCCGCTCACAAAAAAGCGGAACACCTCGGCCCGGCTGCGGGCCAGGATTTCACGCGGCTTCCCGCCCCGCCCCAAGGCCAGGCCACCTTGAGCGAAGGTCGCCGAGTCCGGCAGTTCCGCCAGGGCCCGCGCCGCCCGAGCCAATACGTACGGATCGGGCAAGGCGTCGTCCGCCCCCAAAAACTGTATCCACGCCCCACTCGCGCGGTCCAGCGCCTTGTTCCAGGCGTCGTATACGCCCCCGTCCGGCCCGCTGACCACTTTGATGCGCTCGTCCCTCCGCCGGGTCAGAATGTCCAAAGTGCCGTCCGTGGAGCCGCCGTCTTGCACCAGCGCCTCCCACTCCCCGTAGGTCTGCCCCTCCAGCGAGTCCAGCAGGCGCTCCAGCAGGCGCGCGCCGTTCCGTACCGCCACGATGATCGAAAAACGCGTATTCGGTTTCATTATGGACTCCATCGGGGCTCCGCCCCGAACCCCACCGAAGGAAAAAACCATCCCCGCCCCCTCATTCAAGCCGGTGCGCCCCTGATGGGGGGCAGAGAATCATGCCCTTGCCGGGGGGATGGGGGCGAGCAACCCCATATCTTCTTATTCTCCGCTCACATACAGGCGGTCGCGGAGAGCGCGGATACGGTCGCGCAAATCGGCGGCGCGTTCGAATTCAAGGTCGCGGGCGGCGGCGCGCATATCCTTTTCAAGTACGGCAATGAGCTTGGCGATATCGGCCGGAGCTTCGGGCAGGGGCTCGGGCGCGGGTTGGGGGACCGCGTTCCGCCCCTTGCGGCCGCGGCCGGCAGGAGCCGCGATGCCGACGCCTTCGTGAGCGGGGCCGTACAAATTGTCGAGAGGGCTGTCCAGAGACTTGTGAATGGTCTCGGGCACGATGCCGTGAGCTTCGTTCCAGGCCAACTGCTTGGCGCGGCGGCGGGAGGTCTCGTCCATAGCCGCTTTCATGGAGGCGGTCACGGTGTCGGCGTACAGAATGACCTGGCCCCCGGCGTTGCGCGCGGCGCGCCCGAAGGTCTGGATCAAAGCGCCGACGGAACGTAGAAAGCCCTCTTTATCCGCGTCCAGAATGGCCACCAACGACACTTCCGGAATATCCAACCCCTCGCGCAGCAGGTTGATGCCCACCAGCACGTCGAATTCCTTGGCGCGCAGGGCGCGGATAATGGCGATGCGCTCCAGGGTGTCGATGTCCGAATGGAGGTAGCGGGCGTTGACGCCCATGCCCACCAGATAGTCGGTGAGATCCTCGGCCATGCGTTTGGTGAGAGTGGTGACCAGCACCCGCTCGTCGCGGGCGGCCCGGGCCTTGCATTCCCCCATAAGGTCGTCCATCTGGCCCTTGGAGGGACGGATTTCCACGGGCGGGTCCACCAGGCCGGTGGGCCGGATGACCTGTTCGGCCAGCAAGCCCTGACTGCGGTCCAACTCCCACTTGCCGGGCGTAGCCGAAACATAGATGGTCTGATGGATGCGTTCCAGAAATTCCTGAAACATGAGGGGGCGGTTGTCCAGGGCCGAGGGCAGGCGAAAACCGTAATCCACCAGTGTGGATTTGCGGGAGCGGTCGCCCTTGTACATGGCGCCCACCTGGGGAATGCTCATGTGCGATTCGTCCACGAACAGCAGAAAATCATCGGGGAAATAGTCCAACAGGGTGGACGGCGGTTCCCCGGCCTTGCGACCGTCAAGATGACGCGAATAATTTTCGATGCCGTTGCAATAGCCGAGTTCCTGCATCATTTCCAGGTCAAGCTGAGTGCGCTGCTCCAAGCGTTGAGCCTCCACCAGACGGTTGGCGGCCTGAAGCTCGGTCAGTCGGACGGCCAACTCGTCGCGGATGTCGCTCATGGCTCGGTTGAGATTGTCGCGGTCCGACACGTAATGGCTGGCGGGGTAGATAACGGTCTTGGGGATGCGGCCCAACACCTTGCCGGTGAGCGGATCGATTTCGCCGATGCTGTCGATGACGTCCCCGAAAAATTCCAAACGCAGGGCGCGTTCGTGTTCATAGGCGGGGATAATTTCCAATACGTCGCCGCGCACGCGGAATGTGCCGCGATGGAAGTCGTAGTCGTTGCGGGTGTACTGGATATCCACCAGGTGGCGGGTGATGTCTTCCATGCGCATCTTCCGCCCTTCCTCCACGGGAATGATCAGCTTGGCGTAATATTCGGGCGAGCCCAAACCATAGATGCAGGATACCGAAGCCACGATGATCACGTCCTTGCGGGTCAGCAGGGCGTGGGTGGCGGCGTGGCGCAGTTTGTCGATATTGTCGTTGATGGCCGAGTCTTTTTCGATATAGGTATCGGACGAGGGGACGTAGGCTTCAGGCTGATAATAATCATAATAACTGACGAAATATTCCACGGCGTTGTCCGGAAACAGAGCCCGGAATTCGCCGTACAACTGGGCGGCCAAAGTTTTATTGTGGGCCAGCACTAGGGCGGGACGTCCGGTGCGGGCGATGACGTTGGCCATGGTGAAGGTTTTACCCGAACCGGTGACGCCGAGCAGTATCTGATCGCGCACGCCCGCCTCCACGTTGGCGACCAGTTCGTCGATGGCGTCGGGCTGATCCCCGGTGGGAGTGAAGGAGGAATGAAGAACAAAAGGACGGTTTTCCAAGGTATCCATCAGGGCGTGTCACTCTTTAAATGGGTTGCTCGGGCAAAACGCCGTTCAGTCCGCCGGAAAAGTGAATCCGCCTACGGTATCGGACGGGGCGGGCCGGGCGGACGACGCCGCCCCGGCAGGGGACGATACGGAGCCTGAGGAGGAAGAAAGCGGGGAAGCAGCCGAAGCCTCAGGGGCGGGAGGCGGCGCCTGCCGGATAACATTGGTCAGTCCGGCCACAATGCCGGACAAGTTGGCCAGGTCCTGAGGAATGATCAGGGTGGTGCTCTCCTTGGCCACGACGCCGAACTGCTGAATCCAGTTTTCAGCCACGCGCAGGTTGGCGGCCTGCACGCCTCCCGGCGTCTGCACCTGCCCCGCCACCAGACGTATGCCCTCGGATGTGGCCCGGGCCACGGTTTCAATCAGACTGGCCTCGCCTTTGGCCTGGTTCATGAGGGCCTGCATACGCCCCTCGGATTCGGCGATGGCCGCCGCCTTGGCCCCTTCGGCCCGGTTGATCTGAGACTGCATTTCGCCTTCGGACTGGGCGATGACGGCGCGTTTTTCGCGTTCGGCGCGCATCTGCTTTTCCATAGCCTGCATGACCGAAGCGGGCGGCGCGATATCGCGGATTTCGTAGCGCAGCACCTTGATGCCCCAGGGCGCGGTGGCCGCGTCGAGGGCGGCGATAACTTCCTGGTTGATGGTATGGCGTTCTTCAAAGGTACGGTCCAACTCCAGCTTGCCGATGGCCGAGCGCAGCGCCGTCTGGGCCAGTTGCACCGAGCCCAGGAGGAAATCGCTGATGCCGTAGGCCGATTTTTCAGGGTTCACCACCTGCAGGTACAGCACGCCGTCGATGTCGACGCTGACGTTGTCGCGGGTGATGCAGGTCTGCTTGGGCACGTCCAGCACCTGCTCCTTGAGGGATCGCTTGTAGGCGACGACATCCAGAAAGGGAATGAGCAGATGGAACCCTGCATACAGAACGGTACGAAACTTGCCCAGGCGCTCCACCACGAAGGCCTGCTGATTGGGCACCACCACGGCCGTCTTGAGCAGGATGATGATCAGAAGGACGGCGAATATGGCCAGAATAATGATGGTCGTCGTCATGGGGGCTCCTTGCGGCGCGTCTGGGTTGCAGGGACAAAGAAAAAACGCCTAACTCGGAGAAGCGGGAGCGGCGGGGGCCGCCGTCCAGGGCTCGACACGAATCAGAAGCTCGTCGTCGGGCAGCGGTCCCAGCACCCGCACTGTGGCGCCGCGCGGCACGGCCGCCGTCGCGGTAGCCCGCCAGAAGCTGCCGCCCAAGGCGATCTCGCCCTCGCCTCCGGCGGGTATGGCTTGGGTGACTTCGGCCTGACGGCCGACATAGGCGAACTCGGGCGCGCCCTGCCGGGCCTCGGTGCGTCGCCCCTGGAAGGTGGTCACCAGACGGCGACGGAGCAGAAACAGGGACAGAACCGAGACGGCCAGAAAGGCGACAAGCTCTCCTTCCAGCCCCGGATGCACCGCGGCCACCAGGGCCGCGGCCCAGGCGCCCACGCCGAAGAACACGATAATGAAGGCGGGGGTGAAAAGTTCGGCCACCATGAGAGCGGCGCCGATCACGAACCAGGCGACGACGGCATTCATACGCGCTCCGCCCCGGCCGAAAGCGGCGCGGGGATTGCCCACGCCGCAGAACGAAAAAGCGGGTGGAATCCCATTTATTATAGGTATGGGAAACGCTCTTGTCTACGATGTTTGCAGATTGAAAAAGACGCTCCTTCCTTTTTCCACAACCAAGCGACGCGCCAGGGCATTCCGGCTTGAAAATGTTCCCGGGCTCGAGCGAAGCAAGACTCATCTCTGCTCTCCTTATCCGTAACGCACTTCGCGCTGACGGCTAAGGGCGCCGCGACATCGGAGCCGCCGCGATTCATGGGCGACGTATAGCTCCGATGGAGGCGTGAAAACCGCGGGCCGGAACACAGGGGAGCGGCCCGCAGATATTTTCAAGGGCAACACGCTCTCATGACGGCGGGAAGGAAAACAACGTTTCCCGCCTTTCGGAGCCGCTTCGTATACTGAAAGCCATTGCATAATTCGTATGAAATGGCTTCCAACGCAGGACGAGAGTCCGGCGCGGCGCGAAAAACTCCGTGAATGAGCCAAAAATCACGTTTTTTGGTGAATGATCTTCATAATTCAGCCCTTGGGCTGAATTATGAAATGAGTTCCAGGGAAACGGCTCCCTCCAATGCGCTTTAAAGCACGGAAAGGGAGAAAGGACATCCTTTCTCCCAAACCGAAAAAATAAGACTTCGCCTTTTCCCGCCGTCTTCTCTCCATATGAGATAGGGAACGCGGCGCGAAACCGGCACCTTATGCGTTCCGTCCCGAGGTCCGGCGACGCGGTCGGCCTTTAAGCGTCGAGGGCGTTGACGGCTTTGGCCAGACGCGACACCTTGCGGGCGGCCTTCTTCCAGTGGATGACGCCCTTGCCCGCGATCTTGTCCAGAGTGGACGTGGCGGTCTGGAGCGCCTTCTGGGCGTCTTCCTTGTTCTGAGCCTGAATGGCGGCGCGCACTTCCTTGACCACGTTCTTGACGCGGGTGCGGGCGGCGCGGTTACGGGCGTTACGCTTGATGCTCTGCTTATGGCGCTTGATAGCGGACGTATGGTTGGCCACGCGAATCCTCCAAGAGTGATAATCCCCGGCGGGGACAGACAAATTCAGGCGACACGACGGTAGTTCTGCGCCCGTTGCTCCTGTTGCAACCGAAACAATGATGTTTATACTTCACGCTGCGACCTGTCAAGCCACTCTGTCCGCGGAATCCGGAGCAGGCTCATAAGGCGCGCCCGCCCCTGTCTGCGCAACAGTGAACACGGCACGCGGCGGCGAAGTCTTCCTTATTCGGACCATCGCCCCACAGAGACTTCCTTCGTCGCCCGGCGGCCGCCGTTTGCCGAACCGGAAGCCGGGTTGCCCCGACGTTGCCGATCCCCCCGTCGCCACAACATGGTCCATTCAGGACGGCCGGTCAGGCCGTCGCGGATACGACATTGGGGAACAAAGCCCAAGCGTTCATAAAAAGCGCGCGCCGCCGTATTGCTTTCGTACACGCTGAGGCTGAGTTCGGCCCGGCCCTGCCGGGCGTTCTCCACCAGCAGGCGGCCCAGCCCCCTGCCCTGCCGCTCCGGAGCCACAAACAAGGCGGCCAAGTGATCTTCCACCACGGCTGCGAACCCCGCCACATCCGGCCATACCGCCACCCGCACTTCGGCCAAAGGCAGGTAGCGGTCGCGCATCTCCGTCAGGCGGGCACGCCAGAAACCGGGCGGAACAAAGGCGTGAGCCTGTTCCGAGGCGCGGACCCAGATGTCGAGCACAGCGTCCATATCCTGGTCCGGCCGGAAAGGCCGGACCAGAGGCTCCGCGGCATTCATCACAGTTGCAGCGCCGAAAAGTCCGCCAACCTGCCCATGCGGTCCAATAGGGCCTTGAGCAGATTGAGGCGGTTGGCGCGCAGGGCCGGGTCCTCGGCCATGACCATGACCCCGTCGAAGAAGGCGTCCACCGTGGGCCGCACGTCGTCCATAAGGGTCAGCAATTCATCAAAACGGTCTTCCCGCCACAGAGCCTCGAAGCGGTCGGTCAACTCGATCAGAGCCCGCGCCAAGTCCTTGTCCTGAGGCTCGGCCAGCAACTCCTCTTTCCAAGCGCCATCCAGGGCCGCGTCGTCGCCCTGCTTACGCAGAATGTTGGCGACTCGCTTGAAGGTTTGGGCATTGTCCGCAAAACCGGGCTTGCCGCTTTCGGCCGTCAGGGCGGCCAGGCGGCGTTCGGCGGCCCACACGTCATGATGTCCCGCGCCGAGCGCGGCTTCCACCAGCAACGTATCGGCTCCCCTGGTCAAAAACAGATTTTTGAGTCGGGCGGCAAAAAAGTCGTCCAGTTTGACCAGGGCTTCCTCGGCCGACAACTTCCAGGCGATATCTTCCTTGTACAGAGACCGGGCCTTGCGGAAGATTTCGTCCACGGGCACGCGCCAGCCGGTTTCCATGAGGATGCGGGCCATGCCCAGGGCGCAGCGGCGCAGCGCATAGGGGTCGGCCGCCCCGGTGGGAATGTTGCCCAGGCCGAAGCAACCGGTCAAAGTGTCGGCCTTGTCGGCCAGGGACAACAGCGCCCCGACGCCGGTGGCGGGCAGCGGACTGTCCGGCCCGGCAGGCAGGTACTGTTCGGCCAGAGCGTCGGCCACGGCGGGGTTCACCCCCATGCGCCGGGCGTAAATACCGCCCATGATCCCCTGCAGCGTATCGAACTCACCCACCATTTGAGACACCAGATCGGCCTTGGACAGTCGACCGGCCTCGGCCGCCACGGCGGGGTCCGCGTTCACGCCCGGCTGTCCGGCCAACCAGGCGCACAGGCGTTCCAGGCGTCGACACTTGTCGCCCATAGACCCCAGAGGACCCAGAAAAATAACGTGCTCCAACTCGCCGGTCCACACGTCGAACCCCGCCTTAAGGTCGGTGTTCCAATAAAAGCGGGCGTCTTCCAGGCGGGCGCGCAGCACGCGTTCCCAACCTTTTTTGACCACGGACATATCCTCGGGGTCAAGGTTGAGCACGGTCAGGAAGTGGGGCATGAGCCGTCCTTCGGCGTCTTCCACCCCAAAACTTTTCTGGTGCTGCTCCATGCTGGTGAGCAGCACTTCGCGCGGCAGCTCAAGGTATGAGGGGTCAAAATCGCCCAGCAGGGGCACAGGGTGTTCGGTCAGGCCCTGCACTTCGTCCAACAGCCCGTCCTTCCACAGCACCCTGCCGCCCGCACGGGCGGCCTGTTCGTCGCCGCCCTGCACAGTAACGGCCCGGCGCTCGGCGCCCATGGGCGTTACCCGGCATTTGCCGCTCAGAACTTCATCCAGATGGTCGGCATGGGCCACGCCGAAGGGGCCGGGCCCGTGCACGCGGTGGCCGTACGTCTGACGGCCGGATTCCACGCCGCCCACGCTGAAGGGCACGATATCCGCGTCCAGCAGAGCCAGAACCCAACGCAGGGGGCGGGCAAAGGCAAAATCGCCGTCGCCCCAGCGCATGCGCTTGGGAAAGGTCAGGGCCGCGACCACCGAGGGAACCAGACCTTCCAGCACGGTTATGGCGGCCGCCCCGCCCACGGTGCGCCGGGCGGCCACGTACACGCCCTTGTCCGTTTCCTGCGTGAACAGATCGGCCACATCCACGCCCTGTCCCCGGGCGAAGCCCCGGGCGGCCTTGGTGGGCGTGCCGTCCGCTCCGTAGGCGGTCTTGAGCGAGGGGCCCAGAACCACTTCCTCGCGCAGGGGCTGCCGCTCCGCCAAACCGCGCACGTGGATGATCGCCCGACGCGGCGTGGAGGCCGTGTCCAGACTGTCGAAGCCCAAATCGGCTTCGGCCAGGGCGGCGGCAAAGCCCTCCTTCAATTCGCGTTCCAGCGAAGCCAGAAAGCGGGCGGGCAGTTCCTCGGTGCCGAGTTCCAGAACAAAATGACTCATGAGTTTACCCCCTGGCCTTCAACATGGGATATCCCAAGGCTTCCCGTTGCGCGGCGTACAAATGCGCCACGCCCGACGCCAGGGCGCGCACCCGGCCTATGTATCCGGCCCGCTCGGTGATGGAAATGGCTCCGCGCGCGTCCAGCAGATTGAAGGCGTGGGAACACTTGAGGCAGTAATCGTAAGCGGGCAGCGGCAGTTCCAGGCCGACGAGCCGCTTGCACTCGGTCTCGAAATCCCGGAAGTGCTGAAGCAGCATGGCCGCGTCGCTCTCCTCGAAATTGTAACGCGACTGTTCCACTTCGTTCTGATGGTAGACTTCGCCGTAACTCAAATGCTCGTTCCAGGCCAGATCGTACACCGACTCCACGCCCTGCAAATACATGCTCAGTCGCTCCAGGCCGTAAGTCATTTCCACGCTGACCGGCTTGAGTTCGATGCCCCCCACCTGCTGAAAGTAGGTGAACTGCGACACTTCCATTCCGTTGAGCCATACTTCCCAGCCCAGGCCCCAAGCGCCCAGGGTGGGCGACTCCCAGTCGTCCTCCACAAAGCGGATGTCGTGCCGTGCCGGATCAAAGCCCAGAGCCTTCAGGCTGCCCAGATACAAATCCTGCGCATTGTCCGGCGAGGGCTTGAGGATGACCTGAAACTGAAAATAGTGCTGAAGCCGATTGGGGTTGTCCCCGTACCGGCCGTCCGTGGGCCGCCGCGAGGGCTCCACGTAGGCCGCCTTCCACGGCTCCGGCCCTATGGCCCGCAAAAAGGTCGAGGGATTGAACGTGCCCGCGCCGCACTCGATGTCCACGGGCTGGACTATGGCGCAGCCCTGCCGGGCCCAATAGTCCTGCAAGGTCAGGATGACATTTTGAAAGTTCATTGCATGGACTCCCTTTTAAGATTGGGGCTTCGCCCCAAACCCCGCCGAGGGGCATAATGCCCCTCTCGAATCCCCTTATGGGGGCCGCACCGGCCTTGAACCGGGAAGCATAAACCGTCGCTTGTCCGTGTTCAAAGCCGGTGCGGCCCTGATAAGGATGCAGGGGAATTATTCCCCTGCCGGAGGGGTACGGGAAGGCAGCGCCTCCCCGATGGTGCTATCTATTGCCGCGAAAGCGGCCGTTAATCCATTCGAGGCCCAGGTGGTAGCGCACAAAGGCATCGACGAGGCGGCCGACCTGACGTCCGCTTTCAGAGGACAGGGCGAAATCGCCCCACAGGCCCGGAGAGTATTCCTGCACTTTGCGCAGGACGTCAAGGGCCTCGTGCCGGACGGCCAGGGCCATGCCGCCGCGGGGACGGCAATCGGGGCAACGGGCCACGCCCTCGGCCACCAGAAAATACGCGCCTTCGGGCTCGTCCAGCGGGCGGCCGCAGAGGGAACAGGCGGTCAGATCCGGGGCATAGCCCTGATCCGACGCCAGCCGGAAGCGAAAAAAAAGCGGAGTGAGGGCGGGCGCGACGACAGCGTTTTCGAGCAGGCCCAACACGTCGCGGGTGAGGGCGAACCCGGCGGCCGCGCCGTCCGGCGGCACGCCCAGAGCCTCCACAAAGCGGATGCAGTTGGCGGCTATGCCCTGCCGCCGCCAATCTGCGCGCAGACGCTCCGGCCCTTCCAGCAGGGTGGCCTCCTGCAGGTTGAGGAACAGGCCGTTGCGCGAGAAGGACGCCCGGGTACGGATAAGATTGAAAACATCAAGGCAACCGGTGAAACGGCGGCGGCTTTTGCTGCCGCCGAAGGCGAAGGCCGTGACCAACCCTTGCCCCGGCGCGAGAAGGCGGACCCACAGATCCGCCTCTCGAAAACGCCCCACATGCAGCACCAGGGCGGTATCGGTCCATTCCATGCCAAAATCCCGGCGCGTCGCGCCGACTCCGCCCGCAGCCCCGCCGCCGTGAGGGCCGCCGGAGAGCTAATCGGCGGGCGGAAACGTAATGGTTTTTACCTGTCCCGACTTGCCGGGGCTGGGCATATCCCGCCCGTCGTACTTGATCTTGACCCCGCCGGCGTTGCCCAGGCGAAGCGTCAAAGACTTTTTGAAGGGCATGGCGAAGGTTTCCCCCGCCTTGAGGGTAAACTCGCGGGTGTCGGTATTGTCGGCGTTGGCGTGGACCCAACACGAGGCTTCGGCCGTCAGCACGATCTGGTGCGTCCCGGCCGGAAGAACAGCCTCGGACGCGACGGAACGCCCGGTAGCGCTGTCGGTCATGTCGCCTTCGGCGGGATTTTCCGGATCGGCAGCGGCAAAGCCTCGGGTGCTTACCGGAGCCGCCTCGGATTCGGGCACGGCCTCACCCTCGGGCGCAAGGTCGGCGCCCGGTTCGGGGCCGGTGGCCTGAGTCACACCCGGAGCCGTTTCGGTCAAAGCGGAGGACGGAGCGACGGGGGCGGACAGGGGTTCGGGCAATATCTCCGGACCTACGCTTGCGGACGGAACAGGGGCGGCATCCGGCATATCCGGGGAAACGCCTGTGGCGGCATCCGAACCGGACGCCGGGAACGCGGTCGCCATGGAATCGGACGCGACGGGGGCGGGGGATGCGGCTCGCTCCGCCGTGTCCGGCGACGGGGTTTCCGGCATGAACCCGGCTGACGGCGTTTCGCCGCTATCGCGAAAAGTGTGCGTGTAGTAAGCGTACCCGCCTCCGGCGAGCAGCGTGATTACCAGAAGTTTGAGCAACAGTCCCAAACCCCGACGATGGCCGCCCGTCGTTTCGGCATCTACCACGGGATGCCGCTCCAAAGTTTTGTGCGGGGAAAAGTCTTCGTCAAAATCTTCCAGGCTGTCGAGCAATTCCATGATACGCTCGTTGGAATAACCCAGAATAAGCCCGTATCCTTTAATAAAACCGCGCGTATAGACCGTATGAGGCAGGTCGTCGATTTGGCCTTCCTCAATAGCCCGCAGGATGCGGGCGGGGATCTTCAGACGGGCGGCCACGTCTTCCACCATCAGCCCCTGGCCGACGCGTTCCTCGCGGAGCTGGGCTCCCAGTTCTGCCAGTGTCATTATATGTCTATCCCATGCCCGAAGGCGGATTATGTTGGATGAAAAAGTCCGCGCGACGAAACGCCGAGCATCCCGCCCCGCGCGGACGGCCGAAGCGGAACCGTCGGGCGCTTTCCCTAAAAAGCGCTCTAGTAACGGATATCCACCAGGGCGCGGTTGCGCAGTTGTTCGGTATACTCCTGAAACCGCGCCTCCAGGCGCGGAGCCCGGAGAATTTCCTCAATGCGGGCGGCCGTGGCCTCATCGGGCACGTCGCCGCTTTGGGCGGCCGCTTCCGGCGCGACCGAGTCGATCAACCACACCTGGGCCTTGTTGAGTTGCATGTCGAACAGCCCGGAAACCTGGCCTTTTTTCAATGTTTCCACCTCGGTGCGCAACACCGGGGCCAAGTCGTCCAGTTCCATGAAACCCATGTCGCCGCCGTCCTGAGCGTTGGGGCCCACCGATACCTGCCGGGCGGCATCCGCAAAGCCGACTTTGCCCGAGACGATACGATCGGCCCAGGACTCGGCATCCTGGTCGGCGGGGTAGATGATAAGCGCGATATGGACCTGCCCCGTGGGCAAATCCAGCATATGTTCACGGTAATAGGCGGCGATTTCCTCGTCGGTCACCACCACCTTGTTGATCACCATGCGGCCGATAAGCTGCTGGGTGATGATATTGGCGCGCAACCGGTCGCGCATCACGTCCAGGCTAAGCCCTTGCTGCGCGAGCTGACGCTGAAATTCATCGCGGGAAAGCTGGCTGTCGGCGATAAAACGCTCCATCTCCTGATCGACCATATCGTCCGACACGCTGATATTGCGCTTTTGCGCTTCCTGCATGAGAATCTTTTGGTTGATCATGGCCTCCAGCGTCTGACGCTTGAGGGCCTCGATCTGAGCGGCGTCGCCCGGACTTTCCGGATCGAGCTTCTTGAAGGCAATCTCGGGCGCCACGGCCTTGTCCAGTTCACGGGCGGTGATCATGTCGCCGTTGACCACGGCGATCACGCGGGCCAGAGGAGCGGCGTGAACCGGACCGACCCCGAACAGGGCCAGAGTCAAAGCCAGAACCAGAGACTGACGGAACGTATGCAAGGAAAACTCCTGACGGGGTGGCGATTCGCGGACGGAGGCCGCCCGCGGGCTGTTCCCCCCTGTCGCGAACGGGCGGAAACGGAGTCCGCCATTAAAGGAATTGCCTCTTCTCAGAACGACTGAAGCAGAATAGCGCCTTTTTTTTCAACTTGCAATGCGCGGCACGAAAAACCCGATCCATCCCCGACACTTCCAAGGGAAATCAGGCTTCCTGCTCCGCTTCCACTTCACCGGCGTCGTGTTGCAGGGCCTCGGGCGCGTCCGAGCCCGCCGCGCCTCCCGACAGACGGAGAGGAGCGCGGGACGGTGGCGGCGGCGCGGGGCGACGCGCGTTGTGGGGCAACAGGGGCTCGGCCATGCGCACCTTGGTCCGGCTCAGAGCGTCGGCCAGCCAGGCATCGAACGCCTCGGGCAGGCGCTGTTCCATAAGCCGTTCCTCGGCGTAGGCGTACATTTCGGCCGGAGTACGCGGCCGATCGGATTGTCGGTCCAAAAGAACCGCATACCGCCAGCTTCCTCCCGTCTCGCGCAGGGGCGTCACGCCGCCCGGCACCGCCCGAGCCAGCTCTTCGCCCCATATGTCGGGCACGCTCTCCACGGAACGCCGAAAACGGCGCACGTCAAGGCCCTCGGCCCGCAAGGCGGCAGGATCGCTCGCGCCGCTTTTGCGCGCGGCCTCCACCCGAGCCTTGTCTTTGCCGCTCACCAACAGGTATTCCACCTGCGCGGGCACCACCATTTCGTCAGGGTGGGCCGCCACGTAAGCTTCCACTTCCTCTTCGCCGACAGCGATGGAACGGGCCAGCTCGGCCTGCCAGCGCTCCAGTTCCAGACGGGCGCGCAGTTGCTCACGCCACAAATCCGGCGCCAACCCCGCATCCTCGATCCAGGGATCGAACTCCGGCCCGGGCCGCTCGTCGTAGCCTGAACTCACCGTTTCCTCCAGGCGCAGAACGTCGTCATCGGACACGCTCCGGTCGCGAACGGCCAGCTCGCGCCGGATAAGAACCTGTTCGACAAGGGTGCGCAGGCATTCGGCGTAATCGGCCCGCACCTCTTCCAAAGTGACGGTTCGCCCTTCGCCGGGCGCCAGGCTGGTCATGTCGTACAGTCCCTCCACCTGACGCAGATAAATGGGGATGCCGTCCACCGTGGCCACGACGCCCGGCTCGGCGCTCTCCATGCCCAACAGAGCCTTGATCCGCTCGACCGCGCCGCCCGAAGGACGCGAACCGGCTTCGGGCGAAGGGCCGTCGCAGCCCGTGAGATTCAGCATCAGGGCCAGAACGGCCGCCGTCATAGTTGTCGTGTGCTTCATGCCGTCTCGCTGCAAGCGTCGCCGCCTTCAAAAAAGTTGTCTTCACGCGGGGATGGCAAACCGAGGCGTGGCCCGGCCCTCTTGGGGAGGAGATAATCCGCCTGCTCCATATAAAGAAAAGGGATGCGGAATATACCGCGTCGCCCCGGTTTCAAAAAAGCGAGGGCCTCCCCCCAAAAAACTTTTTCAATCATCTCGGCGGACGCATGCGGCGCGACTACCGGGCCAGTCCGGCCAACAGCTGCCGGGCTTCGTCCAGCCGGGCAGCGGGGCCGCGCGAGGTATCCAGCTTCAGTTCCATGCTCGCGGGCGGGAACAGACGCGCCCGATCGACATGAGACGTGACCAGTTTTACCAGGGCTTCGGGCCCTACGCGGCGCTGTCCCTCGGCCCAGGTCACGCGCACCCGGTCGGGGTGCAGATCGGCCCGGGCCACGCCCAGGGCGTTGACCCGTTCCTTGAACGCCAGCACGGCCATAAAGGTTTCCAGTTCCTCGGGCAGGGGACCGAAGCGGTCCCGCAGCTCCATTTCCACGTTCTGCCGGGTGGCCGCATCCGGCGCCGACGACAACATTTTGTAATATTTGAGGCGCTCGCGCCCGTCGGTGACGTACGTTTCGGGGATGTGGGCGGGCAGGCCCAGGTTCATCTCGGTTTCCGTCCGCAACAATTCGCCTTCGCCCTTCAGCCGGGTCACGGCCTCTTCCAGCATTTCGAGGTAAAGGTCGAGCCCCACCCGGGCCATGTGACCGGACTGCGCTTCGCCCAGGATATTCCCCGCCCCGCGCAGACGCAAGTCCTCCATAGCCACCTGAAACCCCGCGCCCAGGTAGTCCAGTTCCAGGATAATACGCAGACGTTCAGCCGCGGCTTCGGGCAGAGCGTCCATATCCGACACCACAAAAACGGCGTAAGCCTGGCGGTCCGAACGCCCCACCCGCCCGCGCAACTGGTAGAGCTGCCCCAGGCCGAACATCTGGGCCTGGTCCACAATAAGCGTGTTGGCGCGGGGAAAGTCCAGGCCCGACTCCACAATGGCCGTGCTGACCAGCACATCCAGTTCGCCGTGCCAGAACTTGTGCATGGTGTCTTCAAGCTCGCGCTCGCCCATCTGACCGTGGGCCATGCCCACCCGGGCGTCGGGCACCAGTTCGCGCACGAAGGCGGCCACTTTTTCCAAGCCCTGTACCCGGTTGTGCACCCAGAACACCTGACCCTCACGGGCCAGCTCACGCTCCACAATCTGGCGCAGAGCGGCCTTGTCCCGGTTGAGGATGGCCGTGGCCACGGGCTTGCGCTCGGGCGGCGCGGTTTCGATGACCGAAAGTTCGCGGATGCCCGACATGGACAATTGCAGAGTGCGGGGAATGGGTGTGGCCGTCAGGGTCAGGGCGTCCACGTTTTTTTTGAGTTGCTTGAGCTTTTCCTTGTGGCGCACGCCGAAGCGCTGTTCCTCATCCAGAATGAGCAAACCCAGATTGGGCAGTTTGACGTCCTGGGACAGCAGACGATGGGTGCCGATGAGGATGTCGATCTGCCCCTTCTCGGCGGCGCGCAGCGTTTCCTGCTGGCGGGCGCGGGGCACGAAGCGGCTGAGCAAGCCCACATTGACGGGGAACCCGGCCAGCCGGGCGCGGAAGGTTTGGAAATGTTGTTCGGCCAGCACCGTGGTGGGGCACAACAGGGCCACCTGGCGGCCGTCGCAAGCGGCGCGGAAGGCCGCGCGCAGAGCCACCTCGGTCTTGCCGAAGCCCACGTCGCCGCACACCAAGCGGTCCATAGGCACGGCTTTTTCCATATCCTCCAGCACTTCCTGAATGGCCCGCGCCTGATCCGGCGTTTCCTCAAACCCGAAGGAAGCCTCGAACTCGCGGTACATTTCGCCCAGCGGCGAATAGGAAAAACCTTTGGCCACCTTGCGCCAGGCATACATCTCCACCAGGTCGGCGGCAATTTTCTCCACCGCCTTGCGGGCCTTTTCCTTGCTGGAGGTCCAGGCCGAACCGCCCAGACGGTCCAAAACCGGCGCAGGGCCGTCGTTGCCTTTGAACTTCTGCACCACGGACAGCCGGTCCACAGGCAGATACAATCTGGCGTCGTCCGCGTATTCCAGCAGCAAGTAATCGTTGTCCACCCCGCCCAGGTTCATGCGGTGCAGCCCGCCGAAGCGGCCTATGCCGTAATCGCGGTGGACCAACAGGTCGCCGGGGGTCAAATCGTCGTAGGAATCCAAGCCCTTGAAGGCTCCGCTGGCCACCCGGCGGCCGCGCTCGGCGCGCGGCTGCAACAGGTCCTCGCCCAGGATCAGGCTGTCGTCCCACACCATTTCCGCGCCCTGATGCAGAGGGGCGACCAGGGCAAACAGCCCCCGTCCCGCCGGATCATAGCGCAGGGAGGGCAACAGACCGTCCTGTTCGGCCAGCTTGAGAAACTTGCGACGGCCCCGTTCGGAGGCGAAGGCCAGCACCACCTGTCGGCGCGACCCCGCCCATTGCTTGAGCCCGGCCGCCATCTGCTGCCAGGGCCTGTCCCGGTCGGGCTGACCGGGGAAAAGATCGGCAAAGGAACGATAGGTGCGCTCGGGCAGTTCCAAGACGCTTTCGTCGTCCGTTCCGGCGGCCACCCCCATGAGCAGGGGCTCGGCATACGCCCGGGGCGCGCGTTCCACGGCGACGCGGGCGGCGTCTGCGTCGCGCAGGACCAGGTGTTCGGGCTGATCCAGGCGCGTTTCCTCGATATCTCCGGCCAGGGCGGCGCGCCAGGCCCGATCGGCTTCGGCCAGACCGTCCTCCAGTTCGCGGCGGCCGGGCAAAAACCACAGGCTTTCCCGGGGCAGCCAAGCCTCCAGAAAGGTGGACGCATCGTAGGCCACGCCCGGCGTCAGCCGGATGTCGGCCTGTTCCATAGCCCTCAGCAGCGACGAGTGGGCGAATTCGGCCAACAGCCCTTTCTGGAACAGGCGCTTCCAACGGCCGCGCATCTTGTCCTCGGCGGCCCGTCCTCGGCGGACGGGACTGACCGGCAGCAGGGTGGCCTCGTCCAATTGCCCCACCGAACGCTGGCTGGAGGGATCGAAGACGCGCATCTCGTCGATGGTATCTCCGAAAAATTCCAGGCGCAGCGGCTTGTCGTACCCTGGAGGCAGCACGTCGAAAATATCGCCGCGTCGGGCCATGTCCCCGGCGTGAGCCACCATGGATACCCGCTGATAACCCCACGCCCCCATGTGTTCGAGCAGCAGGTCGGGCGACATGTCCTCGCCCCGGCGCAGGACAAGTTCGCCGTCGCTGAAAAAGTCGGTGGGAGGCAGACGGGGAATGAGGTTGTCGGCCGTAAGCACCAGTCCCCGCGTCACGCCCCGGCTCAGGCCGTACAGCACGGCCAGGCGTCCGGCCCATCCCTCCAGAGACAGGGACCGGTGATTGAAAGGCGGCAAATAGGCCCAGGAACGGTCCCAGACGGGACCGGCCGGGGTTTCGGGTCGGGCGCTTTTATCGGCCCGCCCCACCGAAAGATCGGGGGTGAACAAAGCGGTCAACCCGCGCATGAGGGCCAGTTCGTCGCGGGACCGGACCACCACCACCGCGCCGCGCCCGGAGGCCACGGCCTCCGCGGCCAGACGGGCCACGGTGGCCGGGCCGCTCCTACTCAACGTCAGAGGCGCGGCCGCATCGGCGCGGGCAAGCAGGGAAGAAATATCCATAGGGCATCAGGAAACGGACCGGAGACGGCCCTTTCGTCCGAAAGTTACTTAAATGCGGACCGTCCGTCGATAGCGGGCGCGAACTTTTATTTTTAGCAGCAAGCGGACGGCCGCGCAAGTCGAAGGCTGAGGCCGATCCGGCACGATTACCCTCGCTTATGCGGAATAATTCGCCGGTCTCCGACGTCAAAAGCCGCCCGGGCACCTTGCCCGGGCGGCTTTCAATTCCGACGGCATTCTGCCTGGAACATATCGCTTTTGAAATTGCCCCGTTTCAAAAACGGCGCAGCCGCCATTTCGCCCGAAAAGCGTGGCTTTCAGGCTCCTTCGGCGCGGGCGGCCGCTCCCGCGGCCGCCGGAGCGCTTGCCGTTTTCAACAACAGCAAAACGCTCTAAAGCGAACGCGCCTTGCCTGAGCGCCGTCACTCCGTTTAGACGATTATACGGACGCGCCGAGCGATTCCAGGTCGTCGGCGGACAGCAACTTGTCCAGATCGAGCAGGATAAGCAGCCTATCCTCCAGCTTGCCCACGCCGCTGATGTAATCGGAATCCACACCGGCCACCACGGGGGGCGCGGGTTCCACGGTATTGGCCGGAATGCGCAACACCTCGGATACCGAGTCCACCACAAAACCCACGGACATCCCGTTGATTTCAATGACGATGATTCGGGTATCGGAATCCCCGGCCTTTTCCGCCAGACCGAAGCGGCGACGCAGATCGATGATCGGAATGACCAGACCGCGCAGGTTGATCACTCCTTCCACAAAGGCCGGGGCCTTGGGCACCTTGGTAATTTCCATGGTACGGATAATTTCGATCACCTTCAGAATATCGACCCCGAATTCTTCGCTGCCGATGCTGAACGTCACCAGTTGCAACAGATCGTCGTCCCGTCTGTCCCTGTCTTCAGTGGCCATATAAAGCTCCTCTGTCCCCCGGATAATAATAACCGCGCATTGTCGCCTCGGCGGAGGCCGACGGGCGGAACCCGTCACACAGGCATTATCGGCGTTCGGGCGCCGAACCATAGGTCCGGACGCACATTTTTTCGATTATGCCCCGTAAAAGCCCCTCCACCTATCGTTCCCGGTTTTTGTGACCGCCGCCCGGCAGAAAAATCACATCCGTTTCGTCTCCGGTCAGACTGCGGCCGCCGCTCTCTTCCACCACAAAGGTGTTCTCAATGCCCACCATACCGAAGCCGGGAATACCGATTTTCGGCTCCAGAGCGAGAACCATACCGGCTTCCAGCGGTTCGTCAAAGCCTTTGGCGATGACCGGATATTCGTCGATGGCCAGACCGATGCCGTGCCCCAGAAACGGCACCTGATTACCGTCCAGTCCCATAAAACCCGCCGCGAAGGGCGTATCGCCCACCCGGTCCAGAACATCGCGCCAAATACGCGAGGGTACGACTCCCGGCCGCAGAGACGCGGCGGCCGCGCGCTGGACCTCCACGCACAGGTCGTAGGCCCGTCGGGCCTCGGCGGGCATGGAGTCCGGCCCGCCCGCCCAGTAGGTCTGGGTTTTGTCCGTACCGTACCCCTCGAAATTGAAGGCCATATCCACGGTCAGGGGCGTACCCGGACGCCATACGGTTTCGCTTCCCAGACAGGGCAAGGCCGGATGCATCCCCCGAAAGCCCATAGGGCCGTTGTAATAGTGGGGATAATTGCCCGAATCGTCGGCCGCGACGTGCCCGAAAAACACTTCTTCGCCCGGCGCGTTCATGCGCATCAGGCCTCCGTGCCCCAGTTCGAGATAGGCGCTGATGCACAAGACGGCGATGTCCCGTTCCGTCATGCCGGGCCGGACGAGCAGGGGCAACACCTCGCGCAGGCCCTGGCGGTGGCGTTCGCCCGCCTCGGTCTGTTTGGCCAGTTCCCAGGCGGTCTTGACGGCGCGGGCACGACTCAGGGCCGCGTCGCCGGACACGAAGCGCACATCGGGCAGACGCTCGCGCAGCATATCGGCCAACGACCAAGGCAATCCCGCCGTTTCGGCCGCGACCACGTCGCCCAGGGGGCTGCCGGCCCCGGCCAGCAATCCGGCCACCTCGCGATAGGAGCGGAAGGGGCGCACCTCGGCCGTCGGGCTTTCCAGAACGGCGCGTTCCAGCCCCTTGCGCAGCAGAAGAACCGGAGCTCCCTCCCGAGGCAGCCAAAACAGACCGGCCCCCAGAGTTCCGGTCAGATAATAGATATTGATGCGAGAAAACACGAGCAGCCCCGAAGCCTCGGGCGTCCGACGCTCGAGCAGGCGGCGGCAGCGTTCCCATCGCAACCGAACCTCGGCGTCGGGCAGACGCTCTAAAGCCGTGAAAGAAGCAGAATCGCACATGGCGCCGATTCCTACACCGTTTCCGCCCGTCCGGCAAGCCGCGCCGGGGATTCAGGGCGGATGCGCAAGATGCGTCCGCCTGCCGGGGGCCGGGAGCCCGTTGCGTTGTTTGTCTCAAGCGTGTATTCTACTTTTCCTCGGTCCGTCCCTGAACGCCGACCGCCCCCGGCGTCGACGGCGCGACGAAGTTCGCCCGTCGGTGTTGCCGACGCGCGTCCCTTCCCCGCCGGTCCCCGGCCAAGGTGTGAACATGCTGTTTGACGATACCCTGCGCGACCTGCTGAGCCGGGCCTCGACCATCGCCATCCTGGGCGCCAAGGACAAGCCCGGCTCTCCCGTGGATCGGGTGGGACGTTATCTCATGGCCGCCGGTTACCGCGTCTTTCCGGTCCACCCGGTACGCAAAACAGTGTGGGGCATGCCCGCCGCCGCCCGCTTGAGCGACCTGCCGGGGTTGGGATTCGAGCCGGATATAGTGTGCCTGTTGTTCCATAATATTCAATTTTAATCA